>Ga0208040_1000113_pt1 | contig 113983 bp, 107 predicted proteins | sample AD_UKC083_MetaG_FD_184431 | JGI IMG/M metagenome (GOLD analysis project Ga0208040, IMG submission 184431) | Active sludge microbial communities of municipal wastewater-treating anaerobic digesters from USA - AD_UKC083_MetaG (SPAdes) (version 2) | ecosystem: Engineered > Bioreactor > Anaerobic...
CGCGTTCATCGACGGCCGGATGATCTGATCGTCCACCACGTTCGTCACCCGCCTGCCAAACTGGTACACCTTCAAGTTCAGCTTCCGCAGACTCTCCTCGTACTCACGCGCATTCATGAGCTTTCCCATGCGTCCCTCCCGTTCTCTTTTCTCCAGATAATAATCGCCGGCGCCCAAGATGCCATAGCCGGGGGCCTCGCAGGGGCGGGAGGATCCCCGCCCCTGCGGCGCCGCCTACTTCTTGTACTCGTACCACCCCTTGCCGGTCTTTTCCCCGTACTCGCCCTTTACGTAACGCTCCACCAGGGAGGGCGACGGCAGGTCGGCCTGGTTGCCGGTCTTCTTGAACTTCTCCATGGCCAGGATGTAGTTCAGGTCGATGCCCGTGAGGTCTTCGAGCCGGAAGGGGCCCATGGGATGGCCGAGCCCGTACACGCAGGCCTTGTCGATGTCCTCGAACGAGGCCACGCCCATGTCGTAGAGCCACTGGGCCTCCCGCTTGATGGCCCAGAGGATCCGGTTCAGGAGGAAGCCGTCCACCTCCTTCCTGATGTGCACGGGCACCTTGTCGATCTTCCTGCACAGCTCGATGGACAAAGCGCAGGTCTCGTCCGAGACGTGGGGACCCTGCACCACCTCCACGAGCTTCATGACCAGGGCCGGGTTGAAGAAGTGGAGGTTCACCACCTTGTCCGGCCGGTTCGTGAAGTCCGCGATGCGCGAGCTCACGATGAAGGAGCTGTTCGTGGCCAGGATGGCGTGCTCGGGCGCGAAGCGGTCGAGCTCGGCGAAGAGCTCCCGCTTGACGTTGATCTTCTCGACGGCCGCCTCGATCACGTAGTCGGCGGACCCGACGGCCTCCTGGAGGTCGGAGGTGAACCTGAGGTTCCCGAGCGCCTCGGCCGCCTTGTCTTCGGTGAGCTTACCCTTCTCGACCCGGCCCTTGAGGTACGACCGGGCAAAGACGCCGGCCTTCTCGAGGGCCGCCTCGGAGATGTCCGTGCACAGGGTCCGGTAGCCGTACAGGGCCAGGTGCAGCGAGATCTGGTGTCCCATGTTGCCTGCGCCCACGACGCAGACGGTGCGGATGTCGTCGATGTTCATCGTTTCCTCCTGCGCTACTGATAGAGCGCCTGCAGCATCTCGCCGTACTTCTTCATGACGTTGCGGCGGATGAGCTTCATGGTCTGGGTGAGCATGCCGTTCTCCAGGGTGAAGTCCTCGTGGATGAAGAGGTACTTCTGGGGGATCTCGTAGCCGCCGAAGGACTTCTTCAGGTGATCGGTGATGGCCTTCGACAGGTAGTCGGTGAGCTCGGGGTTCTTCACTGCCTCCTCGGGCGTGCCCTGGCACCACTGCGCGGTCTTCGGGTCGAGCTTGAGTGCCTGGAAGTCGGGCACCACCAGGGCCACGTTGTACTCCTTGCCATCGCCGTAGAGGATGGTGTTCGCAACGAACCTGAGCAGCTTGATCTCGAGCTCGATGGCCTCGGGGTGGACGTACTTGCCGTTGGAGAGCTTGTACTCGTCCTTGAAGCGGCCCGTGATGTGGAGGAAGCCGTCCTCGTCGATCCACCCGCGGTCGCCGGTTCTCACGCCCCTGAAGCCGTTCCACGTGTCCTCGGTCATGACCTCGGCCGTGGCCTCGGGCTTGTTGTGGTAGCCCTGCATCACGTGGGCGCCGTAGGCGATGATCTCGCCGTCCGGACTGTCCTCGCCCACCCGTGACTTGTCGATGACCAGGTGCATGCCCGGCACCGCCTTGCCCACGGTGCCGTACTTGTTGCCGTCCCGGGGCGAGTTGAGCGTGAAGGTGGGCGCGGTCTCGGTCATGCCGTAGCAGTCGAAGGTGGGCATGCCGATGTCCCGGAAGAAGAGCGCGATCTCGGGCTTCATGATGGCGCTGCCCGTGACCACGAGCTTCAGCTCTCCACCGAAGATCTCCCTGATCTTCGAGAACACGAGGGCGTCGAAATCCTTGAACTCCTTGGTCTTCTCGGACAGGCCGCGGTTCTTCACCGCCTCCGCGCACGCGGCGTCGAAGAACTGCTTCTTCACCGGGTCCGCGGCCACGCCCTGCATGATGACGTCGTAGATCTTGTTGAAGACCCGGGGCACGGCGGACAGGCCGGTGGGCTTGACCTCCTGGAAGTTCTTCATGAGCATCTCAACGGACTCGGCGAAGGCGATGCCCCCGCCGCAGTGGATGTAGCAGTGGAGGTCGGCGCTCTGGCCGAACACGTGGGCCCACGGGAGAATGGACACCACGTGCATGTTCTCGTTCAGGTAGAACGCCTCGACGCCTGCCTTGGCCGAGCACGTCAGGGCCCCGTGGGACAGGAGCACGCCCTTGGGGTCGCCGGTGGTGCCGGAGGTGTAGATGATGCTCGCGGTCTCGGACCAGCGGGGCTTGTAGGACTCGACCGGGTTCGCGGCGCCGATCTTTTCGAGTCCGGTCATGGAGTTCTCCCCCTCGCCGAAGATGACGAAGATGTCCTTGATCGTGGGTATGGAGTCCTTGAACCCCATCACCTTCTCGTAGATGGCCTTGTCCCTGACAAAGAGGTATTTCACTGCAGCGTCAGCGATGATGTACTTCCAGGTCTTGACGAGCTCCTTTTCGTACATGGGCACGAACACGCCCCCGAGGCCGTGCGTGGCTCCCTCGCACACGAACCACTCGGTGCAGTTGCTCACGATCACGCCCGCCTTCTCGCCCCTGGCGAGCCCGAGCCCGGCGAGCGCCGCCCTGAGGTTGTTCACCCGCTCGGCCACGGCGCCGTAGGTGATCCACTCGTACTGGCCCGACTCCTGGTTCTTCGTGCCGAAGAGCCGCTTGTCGGCCCACTTTCCGACGCTGCTCTCGAAGAGGTCCACGAGGTTGCTCGGATACGTGTAAAAGGCATCCATCCCGGTCACTTTCCCGTTTTCCGCAAGTTCCATACGTACCTCCTGTCAGGGTTCACTTATTCATGCTCTTCCTCGGGAGCTGCCCGGGGTCAGCCGAAACAGGCCTGGTCCAGGTCAGCGAAGGAGCACTCCCGGTTCCGTATCGCCGCAACCTTGCCCTGCACCACAGGCAGGACCTTTGTGATGAAGAAGCGCGCCGAGGCCAGCTTGCCCGCGTAGAAGGCGGCCTCGCGGTCGTTCCTCACGAGCTCGCGCTTGTCCTCCTCGGTGGATGCGCCCTTTGCGCTGTAGAGGGCCGAGAGCTTGTCAAGGGCTATGCCTGCCTGCCACAGGTGCATCCACCCCAGCAGGACGTCGCCGGTCACCTCCAGCAGCGGCGTGGCGCCCATGAAGGCCTCGTGCGCCTTGCCTTCCGCGATGAGGCCCCGCAGGAAGGAGACAGCCTCCATGCAGAGGTCCCGGGACCTCATCACGCCTGCGGCAAGACCTGCGAGGGACTCCTGCCGGGCCGCCGACCCGCAGGTCTGAGCGATGAGGCCCATGAGATGGGAGAACACCTCGCCCTGCGCCATGGGGATCTTCCGCGCCAGGAGGTCGATGGCCTGGATGCCGTTGGTGCCCTCGTAGATGGCCGTGATCCGGCAGTCCCGGGCATACTGCTCCACCGGGTAGTCCCGGCAGTAGCCGTAGCCGCCGAGGACCTGGATGGCGGTGCTGCACGCCATGAACCCCATGTCGCTCGTGTAGGCCTTGCACACGGGGGTGAGGAACTCCACCAGGCCGCTCATGAGCGTCCGCTCGGCCTCGCTTTCGGCTGCGTTGCGCCGGTCGATGCAGAAGGCCGTGTAGTAGTTGAGCGCCCGCATCCCCTCCACGTAGGCCTTCATCCACAGGAGGGAGCGACGGATGTCCGGGTGGGAGATGATGGGTATGGCGGAGGCGTGTCTGCCCTTGACCGCGATGTCCGACCCCTGGATGCGCTCCCGTGCGTAGTCCAGCGCCCGGAGATAGGCCGTGGCCGAGAGGCCCAGGGCCTGCTGCGCCACGATGAGCCTTTCTTCGTTCATCATGTGGAACATAATCTGGATGCCCTGGCAGGGCTCGCCCAGGAGCTCGCCGATGCACGACCCCGCGTCGCCGAAATTGAGCGAGCAGGTGGCCGCGCCCCGGATGCCCATCTTGTGCTCGATGCCCGAGCAGGTGACGTCGTTGGGGCCCGCCAGGGTGCCGTCCTCGTTCACCCGGTACTTGGGCACGATGAAGATGGAGATGCCCCTGATCCCTTCAGGGTCGCCGTCGATCCTGGCCAGCACCGGGTGGATTATGTTGGGCTTGCCGTCGTGGTCGCCCGCGGTGATGAACATCTTCTGGCCCGTGATCCGGTAGTACCTGCCGTCGATCTTTTCCGCCCTGGTGGTGATCCGGGCCAGGTCGCTGCCCGCGCCGGGCTCGGTGAGACACATGGTGCCGCCCCACTCGAAGCTCAGGAGCCTGTCCAGGTAGAGGCGCTTCTGGTCTTCGGTGCCGAAGAGCTTGATGAGGAGGGCCGCCCCGTGGGTCAGGGTCATGTACTGGCTCATGGCCATGTTGCCGGCCGTGAAGGCCTCGTAGCAGGCCGAGAACAGGGCAAAGGGCAGGCCCTGGCCCCCCACCTCGGGCTCCTCGATGGAGGCCACCCACCCCTGCTCCGCATACTGCTGCAAGGGGCCGTGGAACGACGGCGGCAGGGTCACCTTGCCGTCCTTCCACTGGGCGCAGGTCTGATCGCCGTCGGCGTTCGTGGGCGCCAGGTCGTTCTGGGCGAACCGGATCGCCTGGTCGAGGACCATGCCGAAGTCGTCCTTCGTGAGGTGAGAGAAGATGCCGGCGCTCGTGAGCCCGGCAAGGTCGAGCTGCTCGTAGAGGACGAAGTCCATGTCGCGCCTGTCAACGAGTGGTGATGCCATAGTCCCCTCCTGTCTTGTCTGAATGTTCTCCCGGGTCCTTGCCCGCGGGGGATCCGCTCACGCCGGGCATGCCCGCATGCGGCCCGTGGCGGTCCGGCTCCACGGAGGGCAGCCGGGAAAGGGCGTAGCGGTCCGAGTCGAGCGCATGCAGAGCCTGCCGTGAGCACAGGCAGGCGGCGCCTGGACCGCCCGTACCGCGCACGGTCGTATCCCCTGCATGAAGAAGTTGGAAATCCGGGATCCCTGAAACCCTGCTCTGCTCAACGACCATCCGCATACCCCTTCTGCCCTGCTGGCGCGGGCAGTCCCAGGTTCATTATTAACCAGTTAATTGTTAACATATTAATTAATAACATCCCCAAGGTCAACCCTGTTTTCTGTCCCCGTTCTCTCGATCATACCTTGTCTTTGTTATTTACCGATTATATACCCATTGATTATACATTAGCAAGGCTTTGTCTGATTGCCAATGTGTTTTTTGTTTTCATTTCATATTGTCATTTGGTTTTAATTGACTTTTACCGAATAGTAATTATATAAAGAGGGAAATCACAGGGGGATGGCATGAGGCCGCCGGCCCCGCCCGTTTAAGGCAGTCGTTCACGGGATGCCGCCGTCACCCCGCAAGGAGGACCAATGGCAAGGGGAAAGCCCAAGGTCGGAAAGAGGGAAATGATCCTCGATGCAGCCCTGAAGGTCTTCGCCCAGAAGGGCTTTCAGGACGCCACCATCTCCGAGATCAGCAAGGCCGCTGGGGTGGCGGACGCCACCGTGTACGAGTACTTCAAGAGCAAGGAAGACCTCCTGTTCTCCATCCCTGAGAGGATCACCCGGGAGTCCACCGAGGTGACCGCCAGGGTCCTGTCGTTCGTGCGCACCGCCGAGGCCAAGCTCAGGGTCATCGTGCAGAACTACATCGAGACCTACGAGAAGAACCCCGAGTACGCCTCCCTCATCATGCTCCACCTGAAGGCCAGCCGGAACTTCCTCAAGACGAGTGCGTACGAGGTGGTGCGCACCGCGGCCAAAGACCTGCTGGCGAGCATCAGGGAAGGGATCGAGAACGGAGAGTTCAAGCCGGACACCGACCCCTTCCTGGTGCGGGCGACCCTCCTGGGCGCCATCGAGCACCTCGCCACGAGGAAGCACCTCCTGGGCACCCCGGCGAACCTCATGGAGTACATCGACCCGCTCCTGGACATGATCCTCGAGGGTATCCGGGTCAGGAAGGAGGGCAAGGCCATCACCATCCACCTGCACCTCTCGGGCGACGAGCTCGTCCCGGAGACGAACCCCAAAAAAGGAAAGAAGGGCTGAGCATCCGGCCGATGAGGCCCCGCATGAGGGGGCGTGAACCTGTTCGCTGACAAAGGAGGACACCATGCGCACGAAAGAACAGTATGTCGAAGGCTTGAGGAAGATGCGCCGCAACCTGTACTACAATGGAACGCTCATCGACCGGGACGACGAGCTGCAGCAGGCGACCATCGACGTGATGGGCATCACCTTCGACGCAGCCTTCGACCCGGAGCTGAAAGACCTGTGCACCGCCACCTCGCACCTCACGGGCGAGACCATCAACCGCTTCACCCACATCCACCAGAACCCGCAGGACCTCCACAAGAAGCAGGACATGACCCGGGCCCTGTGCCGGCGCTGCGGCCTGTGCATCCAGCGCTGCATGGGCATCGACGCGGTCAACGCCGTGAACGCGGTGTCCTTCGAGGCGGACAAGGCCAACAAGGGGGCCACCGAATACCACAAGAACTTCCTGAAGTGGCTCGAAAACTTCCAGAGGAACGACCTCGTGGGCGCGTGCGCCCAGACCGACGTCAAGGGCGAGCGCCTGAAGCGGCCCTCGGAGCAGACCGACCCGGACGTGTATCTGCGGGTGGTGGAGCGCAAGAGCGACGGCATCGTGGTGAGGGGGTGCAAGGTACACATCTCCGAGGCCTCCACGGCCGACGAGATCATGGTGGTGCCCACCCGGGCCTTGGGCCCCGACGAGAAGGACTACGCGGTGGCCTTTGCCGTGCCCGCCGACCACGAGGGCGTCAGACAGGTGCTCTCCATCCACAACGTGCGGCCCAAGAAGCACTACAAGCGCGGCTTCACCCACGGCTACACCGACTCCACCGTGATCTTCGACGATGTGTTCGTGCCCTGGGAGAGGGTCTTCCTCTGCGGCGAGCACGACCACGGCGGGATCTGCGCCCTGCTCTTCGCCCTGTTCCACCGCCACTCCTACTCGGGCTGCAAGCCCGCCACCTGCGACGTCCTCATGGGCATGGCGTCGCTGGCGGCCAGGCACAACGGCATAGAGAAGACCGGGCACGTCCGGGAGATGCTGGCGGAGTTCATCAAGATCACCGAGCTGGGCTATGCGGCCGGGTACACCGCTTCGGACAAGGGGAAGCCCGAGGTCTACATCCCTGGCGTGGGCAGGGTGCCCTACGGCCCCGGCTCCTGTATCCCGGACTCCATCTACTGCAACGTGGGCCGCTGCCTCACCGGGGAAGCGGTGTTTCACGAGCAGGAGATGCTCTGCAACATCGCAGGCGGCCTGCCCGCCACCTTCCCCAACGAGGCCGACCTGCTCAACCCCGAGCTCAAGGGCCTGCTGGAGAAGTACATCAACCGCAACCCCAGGATCCCCATCGAGGACCAGCTCAAATTCTGGCTCCTCTTCATCGACTACAACTGCTCGGGGTTCACCGGGTTCATGAACTACGGGGCCTACCATGGCGGCGGCTCGCCCGTCATGGAGCAGATCGCCATCACCTCCCAGTACGACATGAAGCTCAGGGAGAACCTCGTGAACTTCCTGGCCGGCGTGGAGGAGCTCAAGCCGGGCACGCTCACGAAGAATTGAGCCGCACGGGAGGCCGCATGCCCGACCGAGCCCCTGCCGCGATCGCGGCAGGGGCTTTTTCATGGCTCAAAAAAGACATGGTTGCCGGTCCGGCAGACACATCACTCAAAAGCGGGACCCCGGCATGGAGCCGTACACTGTTCGCGGCAAGAGGCGCCGGGTCAATAAAACCCCTTGACTTATCATCAGTTCGTGGTCTTCTAGTAACATGGGAGGCAACTGATAGATTTCAGCATTTTTCTCACCACAAACCAACATCTGGAGGTGCTTCATGTCGGAAGAAAGGAAAAACCCGAAATCCATCAGCAGGCGCAACTTTCTCAAGAAGGCTGGAGGGGCGGCGGCAGCGGCCGGGCTTGCAACCACGGGCATTTCATTGACGCCGTGGACGGCCGAGGCTGCAGAGATCCCGAAGAAGTGGGATGAAACCTTCGACGTCGTAGTCGTCGGCAGCGGATTCGCCGGGCTGGCTGCCGCTTACGAGGCAAAAAAGGCAGGGGCGTCCGTGGTCGTCCTGGAAAAGATGCGCCTCCCCGGGGGAAACTCGATTATCAACGGCGGGGTTATTTCGGCAGCGGGATCGCCCCTGGAAGAAAAAGAAGGCATCAAGGATTCTCCGGATCTCCTGCTGAAAGACATGCAGACCGCCGGACTCTTCCTGAACCATCCCGAGCTGGCCAAGACCGTCGCATACCAGTCCAATGAAACGGTGCAGTGGACCATCAACGAGCTGGGCGTAAAATACAAGGACAAGGTCTCACAGGAGGGCGGGCACTCCGTTCCCAGGATGTACAGCACCTACAACCAGAGCGGTTCGGCAATCGTCCAGCAGCAGCTGCTCAAGCTCAAGGAGCTCGGCGTGCAGCCCAGGATGCAATGCTGTCTGACCCGGATCTACCGCGACGCCGACGGCCGGGTCAAAGGCGTCCAGATCCGGGAAAACTATGTTTTTCCGGATGCCGGCAGCGGCACGGTGAAAAACATCAAGGCCAGAAAGGCCGTCGTCATGGCGACCGGCGGCTTCGGGAACGACGTCGCTTTCCGGACCATCCAGGATCCCCGCCTCACGCCCGAATTCCCCAGCACGAATCAACCCGGCGCCACCGCTGAATCTCATCGCGAAGCGCTTCGCATCGGATGCACCCCGGTTCAGCTCTCCTGGATACAGCTCGGCCCCTGGGGAAGCCCGGACGAGAAGGGAATGGGACGGACGCCGTTCTTCGCACAGCTGTGCTGCGCCATGTACGGCCTCTGGGTCGATACGATAACGGGAAAACGCTTCGTCAACGAGCTGGCCGACCGCAAGATCCGGGCGGACGCCATCATCCGCGTGGGCAATAAATGCATCGCCTTCACGGACGCCAAAGGGTTTGCAATCGGCGAGAAGCTCATTGCCGAGTCAATTCCGCCCCTGCTGGAAAGCGGGGTGGTCAAGAAATATGATACGCTCGAGGCGATGGCAGCGGCATACAATTGCCCCATCGAGCCGCTCAAGGAGACCATCGACAAGTTCAACAAGGGCGTGGCCGCGGGCAAGGACGAGGAGTGGAACAGGTATCTGCAGAAAAACCAGATGCCCCTCAACACCGCCCCCTGGTATGCTGTGAGGCTCACGCCCAAGATCCATCACTGCATGGGCGGCGTTCGCATCAATCAGAAGGCACAGGCCCTGGACGTAGCGACGGACAAGCCGATCCCCGGGCTGTACGCAGCGGGCGAGTTCGTCGGCGGCGTGCACGGCGCCGTTCGCCTGGGCAGCTGCGCGACGCTCGATTGCCTGATCTTCGGACGTATCGCCGGGCAGAACGCTGTGAAGGAAAAGGCCTGGGGCTGATAACCCATCTTCGTACCAATGGCGGCCGCTCGGGAAACCCCGGGCGGCCCCCCTTCCTGCAGGTTAGACGGTCTTCTCGATGATGTCGAGGATCTGGACGAGCTTGGTGATCTCCTTCTTGCCCACGAGCTCCTCGATCTTCCGGTTGAGATTCTGGGCCACGGGCAGGAGCGTGGTGGCAAGCTCACGGCCCTTGGGGGTGAGGTGGATCTTCATGGCCCGCCGGTCCTCCTGGTCCACGAAACGCTCCACGAGGCCTTCCCTGATTAGGCGGTCGACGAACCCGGTGACGGCCGGACTGTCCACCTGGACCCGCTCGGCGATGTCCTTGACGGACGAGCCGTCGTGGTCGAGGAGGTCGAAGAGGATGAAGGTCTGGCCCACAGTGATGCCGTATTTGCCGTACTCGCTGTTCACGTACCGCCAGATCCTGCGGGTGACTGCGCCGATGCGGAAGCAGTAAAAGCCGTCAAGTATGTCGCTCATAAGCCCCTCTGATGCCATCCCCTCGCGGAGCCGCATGCGCCTTCGTGAAGGATTTCCCGGTTTCTTCGCAAAACACCAATGTTATGAAGGTAATATTAATTACCCCGCAGAGCCCTGGCAGTCAATAGCCGATTGGAGGATCTTGTGCCACCATGGGCCGGTGACGTACGTTCTGCAGGGATCAGCCCCTGTTCCCCGGTCCTTGATATATCCTGTTTGTCCTGTAATATGATAATGAAGTCAAAAGCATATCGGCAACCTGTATGCTGGGGGAGCGGATGCCCTCCCGGAGGATGCGCATGGCCACGCAGGATGACATCAGACGGTACCGGCGGAACCTGTTCGACGAGCTGGAGGCCAAGACCCTCTATCAGTGCCTGGCCTCGGTGGAGCCCAACCCGGAGATCAGCGGGGTGTACCGTGCCCTTGCCGAAACCGAGTCAAGCCACGCGGCCGCCTGGGCCCGCAGGCTGCAGGAGGCGGGCGAGGAAGTGCCCAGGTTCAAACCGGGCTGGCGGACGCGGGTCCTGTGCTGGATGGCCAGGAGATATGGCCCCGCTTCCGTGCTCCATACCATCGCCGGCATCGAGCAGAGGGCCAAGGCGCACTACCGCGGCCAGCCCGAACCCGAAGCCTCGCAGATGTCCAGGGACGAGGAGGCCCATGCCAACGTCTTCAGCCAGCTGGCAGGCGCCGGGCCCGGGCTTGAGGGAAGCGCTGTTGCGAAATTCGAGGGCAGGCACCACGCCAGGCGCGGCAATGTGCTCAGGGCTGGCGTGCTGGGTGCCAACGACGGGCTGGTCTCCGTGTTCAGCCTGGTCATGGGCGTTGCCGGCGCAGGCGTCGGCTCCGGAGAGATCCTGCTCACCGGCTTTGCCGGTCTCCTGGCGGGGGCGCTGTCCATGGCCCTGGGCGAGTGGCTCTCGGTCCAGAGCTCCCGAGAGCTCTACCAGCATCAGTTAGGCATCGAGAAGAGGGAGCTCGAAGAAAACCCGGAAGAAGAGCTGGAGGAGCTCACGCTCATTTACCAGGCCAAGGGCGTGCCCCCTGATTCCGCGCGGGAGATGGCCGGCAGGATCCTGTCCGACCATGACACGGCGCTGGACACCATGGCCCGCGAGGAGCTGGGCATCGACCCCGAAGAGCTGGGCGGCTCGGCCTGGGTGGCTGCCCTCACCTCTTTCCTGCTCTTCGCCCTGGGCGCGATCATCCCGGTGGCCCCCTACTTCTTCTTCACCGGGAACGCAGGCATCCTGGCAAGCTGCCTGGCCTCCACCGCGGGCCTCTTCGCCATCGGTGCGGCCATCACCCTGCTCACCGGCCGAAGCGCGCTCTTCTCCGGGCTCCGCCAGGTGGCCTTCGGCCTTGCCGCCGCCGCAGTCACCTTCGGCGTGGGCCATCTCATCGGCGTCAGCTTGGGCTGACGGTATCCGGTGACGCCGTCCCCCCTCGTCTAGGGTGCCTTCTCTTGCTGCCCGGCAGTTGAGCGCAGTACCTTCGGGGTCGGGGTCGACCCCGATACCGACCCCGACCCCGATGAAGACCAGGAGAAACGGGGGACAGAGAGGCCATCACACCGAAAAGACTGGGCGTGCTCCTCGGCCCTTGACAAACTCCGCGGAATTTTCTTTATGATACCCCAGGTTCATGTATGGTGTTGTTATGCACGGGCAATGATGTCGGATGTATGCGCACGGCTGTCGAGGGTGAACGTATAAGGAGGAAGCCAATGATCCAAGTCGAAAAACTCACCAGGTTCTACGGCACGTTCTGCGCCGTGGACGGGATCGATCTCGATGTCCGGAAGGGAGAGATCACCGGCCTGCTGGGGCCGAACGGCGCAGGCAAAACCACCACGCTCAGGATGCTCACGGGCTACCTTGCGCCCACTTCCGGGACGATCCGCATCAAGGACTGGTCCATCGACGAGCACCTGCTCCAGATCAAGAAGCTCATCGGCTACCTCCCGGAGTCCGCCCCGCTCTACCACGCCATGCTGGTCTACGACTATCTCGACTACATCGCGGGCATCCGGGGCCTGGACAAGAGGCGCAGGATGGAGCGCATCCACGAGCTCTCCGACCTCTGCGACCTGCGCTCCATCATGCACAAGCCCATCGGCGAGCTCTCGAAGGGCCTCAGGCAGCGGGTGGGCCTGGCCCACGCCATGATGGAGGACCCGGAGATCCTCGTCCTGGACGAGCCCACCTCGGGGCTGGACCCGAACCAGATCGCGGAGATCAGAGACATCATCCGCCACTTCGGCAGGGAAAAGACGGTCATCCTCTCAACCCACATCCTGAGCGAGGCCGAGGCCACCTGCGACCGCATCGTCATCATCGACAAGGGCAAAATCGTAGCGGACGGGTCCACCGAGGCCCTGAAGAAGGAGAGCACGGCCCAGGAAAAGGTCGTCGTGGTGACCCTGCTCAAGGCCGACTTCGCCTCGGCCAGCATGCGGTTCAGGCTGCTGCCCGGCGTCACGGGGGTGGAACTCATGGAAAGCGCGGACCCGGACATCCTGCGCCTGAGGCTCACCACGGACAGCAGGGACAACCTCAGGGAGATGATCTACTCCTGCATCAAGGAGACCGACTGGATCCTGCTGGAGCTCACCACGGAGGACAAGTCCCTGGAGAACATCTTCCGCGAGCTGACAAAGGAGGCATAGGGCCATGACGAGCGCCATGAACATCTTCAAGAAGGAAATCCAGGATTACTTCATCACCCCCATCGGCTACATCGTCATCGGGATCTTCCTCCTGGTCACGGGCTGGTTCTTCTTCACCACCTTCTTCATCTATTCCGAGGCGAACCTGAGAAACTTCTTCAACCTGCTGCCCATGACCTTTTCCCTGGTGATCCCGGCCATCACCATGCGGCTCTTCGCAGAGGAGCTCCACTCGGGCTCCTACGAGATGCTGCTCACGCTCCCGGTGCGCCTGAGGGACGTGGTCATCGGCAAGTTCCTCGCCTGCACGGTCTTCGTGGCCATCATGCTCAGCCCCACCCTCATCTACGCCATCAGCATCGCCTTCATCGGCCACCTGGACCCCGGGCCCGTAATCGGCGGATACCTGGGGGCCATCCTCCTGGGCGCCGCCTACAGCGCCGTGGGGGTCTTCGCCTCGTCCATCACCCGCAACCAGATCGTGGCCTGCATCGTGGGCATGGTCATCTGCTTCGGACTGACCCTCTTCGACAAGATGGTGTTCTTCTTCCCCGGGCAGATCGTGGAGGTCTTCACCTACCTGGCCGCTGCTGCCCACTTCGAGAACATCTCCAAGGGCATCATCGACACGCGGGACCTGCTGTACTTCTGCAGCGTGACCTTCGTCTTCCTCTACACCTCGAACCTGGTCATGCAGTCGAGGAGATAAGGAGGCATCCAATGACAAACGCACACCGGAACGCCACCCGATACGCCCGGTACGTCGCCTACGTGACGGCCGTCATTCTTATAAACATCGCGGGTTTGAGCCTCTTCTACCGGTTCGATCTCACCGGCAACAAGGTGTACTCGCTCTCGAAGGTGAGCACGCAGGTGGTCTCCTCCCTGTCCGAGCCGCTCACGGTCAACGTGTTCTTCACCAAGGACCTGCCCGCTCCCTACAACACGGTGGAGCGCTACCTGCGGGACCTGCTTGGCGAGTATGCCATCTACGGCGGCAGGAACTTCAACTACCGGTTCTACGACGTGACCCCCGAAGACGAGGGCGGGTCCGCCCAGAGCACAGAGAACCGCAAGCTGGCCCAGGACTACGGCCTCTACCCCGTGCAGATCCAGGCCATCGAAAAGGACGAGGTGAAGTTCAAGAAGGCCTTCATGGGCCTGGTCATCCTCCACGGGGACATGATGGAGCGGATCCCCACCATCACGGAGACCGACGGGCTCGAGTACCGGATCACCACCTCCATCATGAAGCTGGGCAACAAGGTCAGCACCCTGCTGAAGCTCAAGGACCCCGTGGACATCAGGCTCTACATCTCGCCCTCCCTGCGGGAGGTGGCGCCCTACATGAGCCTCAAGGACATGCCCGGCCTGGCGACCCAGGTGAGCGAGATCGTGGGAAGGCTCAACAAGAAGATGTACGACCGCATCACCTTCTCCCTTGTGGAGCCGGAAGAGCTCGACGAGATCAAGGACCTGTCGAAGCGCTACGGCCTCATGCACTTCCAGTGGGGCGACATCAAGGGCACGAATCTCAAGGCCGGCAACGGCATCATCGGCATCGTCGTGGAGCACGGCAGCAACACGTCCGTGCTGCCCGTGATCCAGGTGTACCGCATCCCCCTGTTCGGGACCCGGTACAACTTCTTCCAGCCCGAAGAGCTCGACGAGATGATCTCCCAGGGCATCGAGTCCGTCATCGGTATCAACGAGGGCATCGGCTACCTCGCCGACCACGGGACCCTGCAGGTCTCGGCCATGCCCGGCAATACCGGGAGGGAGCCCATCGCCAACTTCGGCGAGCTCGTGAGCCAGAGCTACACCCTCAGGCAGGTGCAGCTCGGGGAGACGGGGATACCGAAGGGCATCAGGAGCCTCGTCATCGCCAGCCCCATGGAGCCCTTCAGTGACTGGGAGCTCTACCAGATCGACCAGGCCCTCATGCAGGGGACCAGCCTCGCTGTCTTCCTCGACCGGTTCCAGGAGGTGCAGTACGGCCAGCCCGGGAGCCCGTTTGCGCAACAGAGCCAGTTCATGCCCGTGAACACGGGCCTCGAGAAGCTGCTCGTCCACTACGGCGCCAGGGTCGAGGACGCCATCGTGCTCGACGAGAAGTGCTACAAGCAGCGCCTGCCCGTGGAGTACGGCGGGGGAGAGCAGGACGTGCCCTTCGCGCCCATCATCCAGGAGAAGAACATCAACACCGAGCTCCCCTACATGAGGAACATCAAGACCCTGATCACGCTGGCGTCGTCGCCCGTGGCCATCGACGAGGGCAAGCTGGCCCAGCACGAAGCACGGGCACTGAGGCTCTTTTCGTCTTCGGAGCGGTCGTGGGAGATGCGCGACAGCATCGTGCTCAACCCCATGTACATCAAGCCTCCGAAATCCGACAAGGAGATGCGGAGCAGGCCTCTGGCCTACCTCCTCGAAGGGAGCTTCAAGAGCTACTTTACCGGCAAGCCCATCCCGGAGAAGCCCCTGGCGGCCGATGCCGGCCAGGAAGAGCCCGGGGTCAAGGACCCGGCAAGCGCCGCGGCAGCCGCCGTCACCGAGGCCGGGACTTTCCTGCCCAAAAGCACGAAGCCGGGCAGGATCTTCCTCATCGGGTCCTCCCAGATCCTTGCCAACAACCTCCTCGACACGAGCACCCAGAACCCTGGGGCGACCTTTGTCATGAACATGCTCGACGTGCTCAATGACCGAGTGGACATCTCCCTGCTGAGGAGCAAGACCCTGACCATCAACCCCCTCGATGACATCCAGGCCCGCTCCAAGATGTTCATCAAGTACTTCAACATCGCGGGCGTGCCCGCCCTCATCGCGGCCGTCGGGCTGCTCGCGTGGGTGAGGAGGCGCATCCGCAAGAAGCGCATCGAGCTCATGTTCGCCAGGAGGGCCTCATGAAGAAAAAGATCGAGATCGTCATCCTGCTGGCTGTCATCCTCGGGCTGGGCGCGTATCTCCTCCTCAAGCGCACCGACCGGGTGCACTACGAGGTGCCTGAGCTTCACAAGGTCGACACCGCCGCCATAACCTCCATCGAGATCTCCTCGGCCGGCCAGGGAGTGCTTCTGACCAGGAAGGGCAAGGACTGGACAGTCGGTCCGGAGGGCTTCCCGGCCGATTCCCGGAAAGTGGAAAAGATGCTCCGGAGCATAAGCGCCCTGACGCTGACGGACCTCGTATCCGACTCGAAGAACTACGGCCGCTACGAGCTTGGCGACAAGGAGAAGGTCACGGTGAAGGCGTCCGAGGGCACCAGGGTTATCCGCCAGGTCGATATCGGCAAGGCCGCACCCTCGGGGCGCCACGCCTTTGTCATGGTCCCCGGCTACGGGAACGTCTACCAGGCCGTGGAGGTGTACCGGGAAGACTTCCAGGGGAACGAGGCCTCCTTCAGGGACAGGAGGGTCTTGAGCTTTCCCGTGGACGACATCGCCAGGGTGAGCATCGTCACGGGCAGGACAACGGCCGTCCTCACGAAGCAGGAGCCCAAGGACAAGCCCGGCACGCCCGCTTCCTGGGTGGACAAGGCAGGCAGGGAGGCGCCGAAGGACGAGGTGGACCTGCTGCTCTCCAGCCTGAGCAGCCTCGAGTGCAGCGAGTTTCTCGATGACCTGAAGAAGGAGTCTCTGGTTTCGCCGGAGGTCACGATCACCCTCACCGGGTCGAGCGAGCACACCTTCAGCCTCTATTCGAAGCGTGAAGGCAGGACCCCGGCCGTCTCCTCAGGCTCGCCGTACGTCTTCACCCTGCAGGACTACCGCCTCGAGGCCATCCGGAAGGCCGCCAATCAGATGATGGGAAAGAAGTAGGCCCCGGGGCGGACGTCATGGGCAGCGTCCCCGATGGGGGACGCTTATGCACTCAGCCCGCTCCCACGGTCTCCCAGAGCAGGGGCTGGAGCCTTTCCCGGTAGATGGTGTCCCAAGTGCAGTCCCTGAAGACCCGCTTGAACGTCCTCACCGGGCCGTGGGCCGCGAAGGCCTCGATCCGGCCGGCCTCGAGCCTCCTGATGCGGTCGTGGTACTCGACGGAGCCGGGATCGTGGGGATCGATGCCTGCCCTTCTTTCTCCTTCCTGTCCAGAGGCGGCGGGGAAAAACATGAATCCCTTCCCCATCTCCGACGGCCCGGGCGTATGAGACATTGGACATGCGCCCGTATTTGCGGTAACTATGGCACAGTGCTGAAGCCCCGTGGGCATGGCCGCGATCATGATGACGTGAAGGAGCAGGAAATAATGACAGAGAACAGAATGCCCCAGGTCCTCGTGCAGGATATCGGAGACACGGATCTCTCCTATCTCCTCTACGAAGGCGACGGCCCCACCCTCATCCTCATGCACGCCACCGGGTTCCTGCCCTGGCTGTGGCACCCCATCGCCCGGAAGCTCTCGAAGGAGTGGCGTATCGTGGCGCCCTACTTCTGCGACCACCGGGAGAGCGACCCGGAAAAGGGGGGGCTGAGCTGGATGCGGATCGCCGAGGACCTCGCGATCTTCTGTACCAGGCTCGGAATCGAGAAGCCCGGGCTCGTGGGCCATTCCATGGGTGCCACCGTGCTCACCCTCGCCCATGCCGCCTTCGGCATCGACGCCGAAGGCATCGTGCTCTTCGAGCCCATCTTCCTGCCCCAGGACTTCTACCGGATGACCATCACCGTGGACCAGCACCCCCTGGCCTCGCGATCCATCAAGCGCAGGGACACCTGGCGCGACCGGGAGGAGGCCCTCTCCTACCTGAGGTCCCGGTCCCTGTTCAAGAGCTGGGACGACGAGATGCTCTCCCTGTACCTCGAGTACGGGTTCAGGGAGGGGGATGCGGGCGGTCTCACCCTGGCGTGCTCGCCCAGGCGCGAAGCGTCCCTGTTCATGGGGGGCAACCACTTCGACCCCTGGCCGCTCCTCCCCGAGGTGAGCTGTCCCGCCCTGGTCATCGAAGGCTCGGAAAGCGAGAACAGGGCGTTCATCGACCTCAGGAAGGCCACCTCCCTGATACCCGGGGGCAAGTACATCCTCATGGAGGGCGCAGGCCACCTCATCCCCATGGAACAGCCGCAGCAGGTTACCCGGATCATCAGGGAGTTCTTCTCGAAGTCATGATCGATCTCGTGAAAAAGATGCTCGGCATCTCCCGGGAATCCCGGGCAGAGGCCGACGAGGGGGCCTCGGAGCACCGGGCGCTCGTGGCAACCACGGCACTGCTGCTGGAGATCGCCCTCATCGACGGGTCCTTCACCGAAGACGAGAAAGGCCGCATCGTCACCATCCTCACGGCAGAGTACGGACTCGACGAGGCCGAGGCAGAGGCCGTCATGGACATAGCCCGGGCGCAGCTCAAGGGGAGCATCGACCTCTGGCAGTTCACCAGCGCCATCAACAGGCACTTCTCCGAGGAGGAGAAGGTGAAGGTGGTGGAGATGGTCTGGAGGGTGATCTTCGCCGACGGCACCCTCGACAAGTATGAAGACTTCCTCGTGCGCACCATCTCGAACCTGCTCCACCTCGAGCACGGCCAGTTCATCGATGCCAAGCTCAGGGCCCGGCAGGCCGCCCCGAAGCGTTGAAGGGGCTGCCCAAGGGCCTTACCCCGTCCAACGGCGTTTTTCTCCTTACAAAACCAGGGCAGACCTGATAGAGGGTATCGAATACGTGAAAATAGGGGGGGCCATGAAGGAGCGGCGCGGTGAGACAAAACGGATCCAGGGAAAGGCGAAGCAGACCTTTCTCACCGTCTCCGAGCCTTCCGGGCTCCTGGAGTTCCTGCTCGGGTCACTGCCTGGCAAGAGCCGCACCACAGTAAAATCCCTCCTGGCGCACCACCAGGTGTCGGTGGACCACAAGGCCGTGACCCAGTTCGACCACCCCCTGAAGCCCGGCCAGCAGGTAGTCGTGAACTTCTCGAAGGTGCAGCAGAAAAGCCTGCTCAAGGGCCTGAAGATCGTGTTCGAAGACCCCTGGCTCATCGTTGTCGACAAGGCCCCGGGCCTGCTGTCCATTGCCACGGACAAGGAAAAGGAGCGCACCGCCTACCGCATTCTGAGCGATTCCACCAAGAAGATCAACAGGAAGGCGAGGATCTTCGTGGTGCACCGCCTGGACAAGGACGCCTCGGGGCTCATGATGTTCGCCAAGTCCAAGCAGATCCAGGAGGAGCTGCAGGGCTCCTGGCAGCACGACGTCCTGGAGCGCACCTATGTGGTGGCGGTGGAAGGCGCGGTCGAGAAGGACCAGGGCACCGTCGTGTCCTGGCTAAAGGAAAACAAGGCCCTGAACATGGTCTCCAGCCCGACCCCCAACGGCGGCCAGAGGGCCGTGACCCACTACAAGGTGCTCAGGCGGAGCCAGCGCCATACCCTGCTCGAGGTGCGGCTGGAGACGGGGAGGAAGAACCAGATCCGCATCCACATGCAGGACCTGGGGCACCCCATCGTGGGGGACAGGAAGTACGGCTCCACGAGCTCGTCGCTCAACCGCCTCGCCCTCCATGCCAGGGTCCTGTCCTTCAGGCACCCCGTCACCTCCGAGGTGCTGCGCTTCGAGACCCCTGTCCCGGGGCCGTTCCTGGCCCTGTTCCGCGGCTAGCGCCGGTCCTGCCGGCCGTTGATTCCCCAGGCCGGGCGGTGTAGACTGATGCGGCGTAAGGGGCGGTGGGCATGCGCAAGATCATTCATATCGACATGGATGCCTTCTATGCATCAGTCGAGCAGCGGGACAACCCGGAGCTCAAGGGCAGACCCGTCATCGTCGGGGGAGACCCCCGGAGAAGGGGCGTGGTCGCGGCGTGCTCCTACGAGGCGCGCAGGTACGGCATCCATTCAGCCATGGCCTCCTCGCAGGCCAAAAAGCTCTGCCCCGGCGCGGTCTTCCTTCCTCCCCGGTTCGCCGTGTACCACGAGGTATCCTCGCAGGTCATGGAGATCTTCCACGAATACACTCACCTCGTGGAGCCCCTGTCCCTGGACGAGGCCTTCCTCGACGTAACGGAGAACCGCAAGGGCCTGGCATCGGCCACCAGGATCGCCCAGCTCATACGCGCCGAGATCAGGGAGAGGACCTGCCTCACCGCTTCCGCCGGCGTGTCCTACAACAAGTTCCTGGCCAAGTCCGCATCGGATTTCCGCAAGCCCGACGGGCTGACCGTGGTGAGGCCCGAGGATGCGCGCGCCTTCATCGACAACCTCCCCATCGGCAAGTTCCACGGGGTGGGCAGGGTCACGGAAGAGCGGATGCTTTCCCTGGGGATCCGCACTGGCGCCGATCTCCTGAAGTTCACCGAGGCCGAGCTGGTGGCCATCTTCGGCAAGGCCGGGGCCTACTTCCACAGCATCGCGCTGGGTGTGGACACCCGGCCCGTGATGCCCGTGAGGGTCAGGAAGTCCATCGGCAGGGAGGTCACCCTCGAGGAGGACACGGGCGACCTCGGGTCCATGGTGTCCATCCTGGCGGAGCTGGCAGCCGATGTCTCCGTGACCCTCGAGCGCAAGGGGCTCAAGGCCAGGACCGTCACGCTGAAGCTCAAGTACGACGACTTCCAGAGCATCACCCGGAGCCTGACCCTTGAGCGGATGATCGATTCGGCCGATGAGATCATGAGGCACGCGGAATACCTGCTCAGGGAGACCGAGGCAGGGGTGCGGAAGGTGAGGCTCCTGGGGGTCACGGTATCGGGTTTCGAGGCTCCGGAGCGCAGGCTTCGAAGGCCGGGCCAGCTCATCCTCCCCATCTTCGGCGACGACTTCGTCCCGTGAGACGTCCCGCCTTGAGTCTTGCACCGGCGTGCTGTTTGAGATAGGGGTAGAGGGAGAATATCAGTCAGGTTGTCGGGGAGGCGCACCCCGTTTCAGATGCGCAAGGGAGTCAGGTTGAGATGGAATTGTATGGAGATAATAATGAGCGGCGGCGGCACCACCGGAAAAAGGTGAAGGTCACGGCCCTGCTCAAGATGGGCATCCATCTGAACGGCAGGGGCTACGCAAAGGACGTCAGCATCGGCGGCATGTGCCTGGTCGCCCCGGGTGTGTTCCAGTTCCTCAAGCCCGCCCAGATCAACGACTACCTGGGCGCCCACGTGAGGGTCATGTTCCCCTCCCAGTCCCTGACCGTGACCTGCGCCCTCATCAGGGTCGACCACGTCAAGGGGGAAGGCGCCCTGCAGGTCGTCAGCACCTCGAACGACTCCGCATGGGAGAAGCTCTGCCAGGAATGAACCCTCCCTCCTGACCCAGGGCACATCTCCGTGCCCGATCACGGGGCTTCCTTATAACCATTCAATAAATTTGACAAAAGCACCTTTCTGTGATCAATAAGTACCCAGTTGGACGTGAACTGTTTTTTTAAGCCTGCGGGCTTGTTCAGGGCAAGGTTTCGGTAGTGCACGGTCTGTTTGACAGGGAGATTGTCGTCACCATGAAACGGCTGATCGTACAGGTTTGCGCGATTGCTATCTGCACAGGGATGTACCCCTTGGTTCTGCCGGGCTTGAGCTTCCACCAGGACGCAGGCCCCGGAGCCGGGGTGCCGCACTTCAGCGCACCCGCCCTCCATCAGGGCGCTGCCCCTGAGGATGTCCTGCGCACGGACGTGCCCGCAATCCCCGGTCCGCAAGAGGACCGCTGGCTCCGGGAGCTGGCCACCATGAACCTCTTCGCCACGGTATGGCCCGGAAGCCAGGACATGGCCTGCTCCATCGATCCGGGCACCCTGTGCATCACCCTGGACAAAGACGGCACCTCACGCGTCTTCCCCGTGGTGTCGGATTCCCGGGGCAGCCTGCTGGAAGAGGTCTGGTCTCGGGACATGGTCCCTGCGGGCTCCCTCTCCGTCACCATGGTCCTCGCCGGCCTCGGGCTCATGGCCTTGTCCGGCCTGTGGGGGAGGAAACGCAGCGCGTCCCGGAAGGAAAAGGTCCCGGCCGTGCACCCCGCCGCAGGGCCTCCTGTCCGGACGGTGATCGAGGAAAAGAGCGCATCCCGGTCCATTGCCGCATAGCGGCCCTGACCGCCGGGAAATGGCCTAGAACAGGGTCGGCTGCAGAACCCCTGTCTCGCCTTTTTCGTATGCCGAATCCGCAGGAAGGTCGGGGCTTCGGGCCGCCTGTTTCGCCAGGGCGTCGCACCGCTCGTTTTCCCGGTGTCCGGCGTGGCCCTTCACCCAGACGAAGGTCGGGCTGTAGGTGTCGCTCAGGTCGAGGAGAACGGACCAGAGGTCGATGTTCTCGGCACGGCTCCGGCTGTCCCGCATCCAGCCGTTTCTCCGCCACCTCCTGGCCCAGCCCTTCATGATGCCGTCCACCACGTAGCGGGAATCGGTGCACACCGTGACCGGGCTCACCTTCCTTCCGCCGAGTGATTTGAGGCCCATGATGGCGGCCGTGAGCTCCATGCGGTTGTTCGTGGTGAGCCGGTAGCCGCCGGAGAGCTCCGTGCGCCTGCCGTCCTCGATGACCACGACCCCGTATCCCCCCGGGCCCGGGTTGTTGATGCTCCCCCCGTCGGCGTAGATCACTACGCCGGGCCCGTCCTCCGGAACGCACTCGTGCTTTTTCTCCACGACGGCGCGCTGCGTAGGAGAGCCGGTGTGGTCCGGGAGCCCGGGGAACCCCATGGAGGAGGCCCAGGAGCATGCCTCGTCATGACTGGGAAACCCTTTGTACAGGGCGCCGGGGAAGTTGTCGATCTGCTCGTGGGCACCGCCCTTCCCGAACCAGGCTCCGTAGATGCCGGGGGATCTGCCCTTGAGGACGGCGTAGAATTTTTTCGCGCTCTTTGCCATGGGAACCGCTCAAGGCCCGGGGACGCCGGGCCGGGCTGGCGGGAAGGACATGCTCAGGCCCGGGCCTTCCTGACCATCTTCTCGAGGATCTCCTGCGCGCCGGTGTGGCCCTGCTCCGCTGCCTTGGTGAACCATGCGACGGACTGGTCGTGGTCTTTCTTGACCCCCTCGCCCCTGCCGTACATGAACCCCAGGTTGTACTGGGCGTCCGCGTCGTTCTGCTCGGCGGCCTTGAGGAACCAGACCAGGGCCTCCTCGAAGTTCCTGGGCACGCCTTCGCCGTGATAGTGGATGATGCCCAGGTTGTACTGCGCGTCCACGTCCCCTGCCTCGGCCTTGCGGGTGTACTCCTCGATCTGCTCATGGGTCACGTCCGGCGCATCCCCTCCGGGCTGCGGCTGCGATCCCTTGGGCAGCCTGGCCTGGGCGTAGCTCACCCACTTGTCCGACTCGAGCATGACCCGCGCTCTGGCATAGCCCTGACGCGCGGCCATGGAGAACCACTTGTAGGCATGGTCGTCGTCCCTGGGCACGCCTTCGCCCTTCTCGTACATGATCCCCAGGGTGTACTGCGCCTCGATGTGGTCCTGCTGGGCAGCCTGGAGGAACCACTTCGCGGCCTCGGCATCATCCCGGGGGGTACCCTTTCCCTCGTAGTACATCATGGCGAGCTTGTACTGGGCGATGGGGTCTCCCGCCTGGGCCGACTTCATGATGCTGCCCATGAAGTGAACGTCGTCCTTGTCCTGGGAACGTTTGGAGAGAAACCAGACGAGACCGATCAGGGACAGAAAAACGAATATGGCGACCAATACTTCCATGCATCCCCCTTATCACATATCACCTTATTTATCTACAAATGCGAAGACATTCAAGCCCGGAGTATCGGCCGGGTCGTGCTTCTTGCCAGTTGCCCCAACCCGGGTCGGCAAGGGGCGCCGCGAACAGCCTTTTTTCCAAAACAGCGTAAAAGCGCCACCCGGCCCCGGCAATTGCCCGTTTCCCGGGATACTGATATAATGGGGACCACTCAGACCAGCGGCGGGGTGATCGGATGGACTCGATAAAGCGGGAATATCAACGCAGCACCAGGAAGATCAGGGCGATGACCAGCATCAGCATCGAGGCGACAGGGGATGCCTTCGTACGTTCCGGCAGGGGCGATACGGGAGTAAAACTCATGTCCGAGACCAAGGACATCAGCTGGAGCGGGTTCTGCCTGAGGTTCCCGTCGCTGCCCGACGACCCCGGGAACCGGTTCTCCACCGCCAGGGCGCATACGCTCGTGGGCAAGGCCATCAGGGTGACGCTGGAGAACCCGAAGCTCACCCTCTGGGGAGAGGTGGTGAGGTTCGACGCCGCTGCCCGCGAGATGGCGGTGGTCATCACCAAGGTGTCGAACTACGACCGCTGGCAGCAGGTCTGCGATGCGTAAAGGGCGCCCCCATCAGATCCGCTCGATGTTCTCGGCGAACTCGGGATCGTTGAGGAGCATCTTGGCGAACTTCAGGTATTTCGAAACGATGGACCGCACGGCGAGCTGCAGCGCATAAGGCCTGACAGGCTTCTCCAGCAGGTGGTTCACCCCGGACGCCACGCACATGTCCACCACGTCGTCGTTGGCGTTTCCCGTAATCATGATCGTGTCGTGGTAGCAGTTGGGGTACTTGTCCGCAATGGCGTCCAGGAACAGAAAACCGTTGCTCTCGCCCACGAACACGTCGATCACGAAGATCATGATGCTGCCCGGCCTGCTCTGACAGTAGGAGACGGCCCTCTCCACGTCGGTGCAGGTGGTGACGTCGCCCCAGGTGTAGAACTTTTCGATTTGCGAAGAGAGGACGTCGCACAACTCCTTCTCGTCGTCGATGATCAGAATATCCAAACCGTCGGACATGACATTTCCCCCCGTGAAAAAACGTGCCTCATTCAAATCTTAGGCATGCATTATACAAAATATCCGAACGCAACACAAACGGAATCGCTTCCCGGCAGGAGAGATCGAGGCGTCCGCGGCAGGCGGACCTGACTGACGGATTGCCCCTTCCGGCATGGGGCTACTCTTCCCCTGGGGTAATGATCTTGAACGTGTTGGCGGAGCCGATCCTGCTGTAGGGCTCGCTCCTCACCAGGATGAGGGTCTCGCGCGGGCCCAGGCAGCCCTTTTCCCGCAGGTGAAGGACCATGTCCTCGTCCGAGGCGAGGCTGCCCAGGGGGACGGGCACGACCCCGTAGGAAAGGCACAGGGCCCTGGCCACCGCTTCGTCGCTGCACAGGGCGAAGATCCAGGCATCGCCCTTGAACCGCGAGATCCTCCTGGCCGTCAACCCGTGCTTCGAGGGCACGACCACGGAACGGATGCCCAGGGACACGGATGCCCTCATCACATCCAGCGAGATGGTGTCCTCCACCGTTCTCCCGGCGAGCTCGATGGCGTACATGATGGTGTCCGGCACCACGGTGCCCGAGACCACGGTGGACCGCCTCGTCTCGGCGGTCATGACGACCTTCGAGAGCATCTCGAGCGCCTCGAGGGGATACCTGCCCACGGCGGTCTCCTCCGAGAGCATGAGGGCATCCGTGCCGTCGAAGACCGCGTTGGCCGCGTCCGTGACCTCCGCCCGGGTGGGCCGGGTGTTTTCGGTCATGGACTCGAGCACCTGGGTGGCGGTGATCACCGGTTTGGCGGCAAGGTTCGCCTTGAGGATGAGCTGCTTCTGCACGATGGGCACCTCCTCGACGGAGATCTCCACCCCGAGGTCCCCCCTGGCGACCATGATCCCGTCGGCGGCCGCGATGATCTCGTCGATGCGCTCGAGGGCCTGGGCACGCTCGATCTTGGCGATGAGGAAAGGCCTCTTCCCCCTCTCCCGGGCAAAGGCACGGACCCGCTCGATGTCGTCCGGAGAGCTCACGAACGACAGGCCGAACATGTCGACCCCCTGTTCCAGACCGAAGGCCATGAGCTCGAGGTCGGCGGGTGTCACGGCCTCGAGGTCGAGGCTGGAGTCCGGCAGGTTCATGCCCTTTTTCGACAGGAGCGTGCCGCCGATGACCACCTGGCAGATGACGTCGCGCGCGGTCTTCTGCAGGACCTTGAGCTGGATGAACCCGTCGGCCAGGAAGATCCTCTGCCCCGGTTCGACGCAGTCCGGGAGGTCCTTGAACTGCACGGGGATGAGCGATGAGGTGCCCTCCACCTCCCGCAGGGTGAGCATGACGCGGTCGCCCTGCCGCAGCAGGGCAGACCCGCCCTTGAGGTGCCCTATCCTGATCTTCGGCCCCGGGAGGTCGGCCAGGATGGGGACGTTCCTGTCCAGCTCCCCTTCGACCTTCCGGATCTTCGCGATGTCCGCCGCGTGGGCCGCAGGGTCCCCGTGGCTTAAGTTGAGCCTCGCCACACTCATGCCGGCGAGCATGAGCCTCCTGATGTTGTACTCGCCCCGCGTGGCCGGCCCGATGGTGCATACGATCTTCGTCTTGTGCCCTGGCAAAGGGTTTCCCATGATCACCATGTTACCGGCTGCCCTTCCCGTGTCAAGGGCTTCCAGACCCCCGCGTGAACAGGTCGTTGCAAAGTGAGAAAATATATAATAATATCATTTGTTGCCATGATGAGACGCCTTTTGAGCCTCATGCTGCCCGCCTTCCTCGCAGCCTTCGTGCTGGCCTCGTGCAAGGATGAGGTCAGGGAGGGCGACACGGCGTGGAACACTGACGTGGCCCCGTTCCGCAAGACCCTGGACATGGGGGGCTACACCCTGCACTACATCGACCTGGGCGAAGGCGAGCCGGTGGTCCTTGTGCACGGGTTTGCGGACTCGAGCTATTCCTGGCACCAGAACGCACTCGCCCTCAAAAGGGCGGGCAACAGGCTGATCATGGTGGACCTGCCCGGGCATGGCCTCTCGGACGCGCCCCCGGATCCCTACCAGTACACGGTGGACAACCAGGCGCGCGCAGTGGTCACCCTTACGGAAAAGCTGGGAATCAGGGACTTCAGCATCGTGGGGCACTGCACAGGCGGAAGCATCGCCCTGTTCATCGCGCGCAACCACCCCGAAAAGATCCGCAGGCTCGCGCTGATCGACCCCATCCCCTACAAGCCCCCTGCCATCCAGCTCCTGAAGCTGCCGGGCGCCGAGTTCATCGCCGCGAACTACGGCGGTCCCTTCACCGTGCGGATGGGGCTCGAGGATGCCTTCTACGACAGCAACCAGGTGAGCGAGACCATGGTGAACGAATATGCCCGCCCCATGAGCAGACCGGGCTACGCAAAGACCCTCGTGAGCATGCAGAAGCAGTTCTACTCGCCCGGGTTCTACGCCGCTGCCCGGGAGTACGAGAAGATCCGGAGGCCCACCCTCATCATCTGGGGCAAGGCCGACACCTGGGTCACCCCGGAGGAAGGCCGGAGGCTGAGCGCGAGCATCAGCGGCTCGGACCTGAGGATCCTGGACAGGTGCGGCCACAACTCCCACCAGGAATGCAGGGACACCGTCACCCCGCTCCTCATGGAATTCCTCAGCGACGCCGCCCCCCGCATCGATCCCCACCTCATCCGCCCCGGCACGGGCGTAGGCGAGATCACCCTGGGCATGTCACGCGAAGAGGTGAAGAAGCATGCAGGGAGGCCCGTGCTGTCCATGAAGTCAGGGGACCAGTACGAAGGGTTCATCCTCAGATACGCGGGCGACCTCGTGGAGGAGATCCTCGTGAGTTCCTCGGCGTACCGCACCAGGGAAGGCATCTCCACCAGGTCGGCCATGGAGAGGTTCCTCGCGGTCTACCCCGACGCGACCCGGGTCTGCTACCAGGCGCGGTCCGCGGGCTACGTGTCCAGCGGGGTCATCCGCGACGCGCTTGCCGAAGGCATCGCCTACGACTGGAACGTCTACGAGGGGAAGCGCCGGGAGGAGTCGGTCACCATCACCATACACAAGCCCGGAACGCCTGCCCACGTCTTCGGCACCCCCACCCCCTGCCCCTGAACAAGGGGCTGAGGAGGGGCATCGCACCTGTCCTCCCGAGAAACCCCTCCGGTTCCCTTCAGCCTTCATGAAAGGGCCTCGAATAGGGGGCGGAGAATACGCGCCCCCGGTTTCCCCGGACAAGGACCCTAGGACGTGTAGTCGTACACGCCCTTGCCCGTCTTCCTGCCGTAGCGGCCGGCGCGGACGAGCTGGACGAGCATGGGCGCGGGGCGGTACTTGTCGCCCAGCTCCCTGTGCAGTCCTTCGATGACATGGAGCAGCGTCTCGAGCCCCACGAGGTCCGCCAGGGCCAGGGGGCCTATGGGGTGGTTGCAGCCGAGGACCATGCCCTTGTCGATGTCTTCGGCGCTGGCAAGCCCCTCGCCCAAGACGAAGAAGGCCTCGTTGATCATGGAGACCAGCACCCTGTTCACCACGAATGCCGGGGCCTCCTTCACCACGATGCAGTCCTTGCCGATCTTCTTCCCCCAGTCGAGCGCCGTTTGAAGGGTCTCGTCCGAGGTCTCGTACCCTCTGATGATCTCGAGGAGCTTCATCACAGGCACGGGGTTGAAGAAGTGCGTGCCGATGAACTTGTCCGGCCTGCTCGTGACCGATGCCATCTCGGTGAGGCTCAGGCCCGAGGTGTTGCTGAAGAACAGGCAGTGGGGAGGGGCGATCCCGTCGAGCTCCCTGAGGACACTCTTCTTGATGTCCATGACCTCGATGATCACCTCCACGACGGCGTCCGCGTCGCCCGCAGCTTCCTTCAGATCGAGGGTGGGCGTGATCCGGGACAGGATGGCGTCCGCATCCTCCTGCGTCTTTCTGCCCTTCTTCACGTCACCTGCGAGGTTCTTTCTGATCGTGTTCATGCCGCCGTCGATGAAGCGCTGCTCGATGTCCCGCATGGCCACCCTGTACCCCGCCTGGGCGCACACCTGCGCGATCCCGCTGCCCATCAGCCCCGCTCCCAGAACGCATACCTTCTTGATCTCCATGGAAACCCTCCTCCATCGCACGAATGTTTTTCCTGTCCGCATGGTGCCGTGCACAGGTCTTCATCATTCATGATCGAAATCATTGGGCAAAGTCAATCTTTTTTGACCTGAGTGTCAGACATCGGCGTGATTCCGACCCTTCCCCGGGGCCATCCAGGATAAATGGCAGCTGAGCGTACCCTCTCTGCCGGCAGCCATCATAAGGCCCGCAGATCATGCACAACTTGGAGGAACCTCATCTTTCATGGGCCCCCTCGTACCTCGAGGCAGGGCAGAGTCCCCGTGTTCCAGGAGCAGTCCAGGGCCATGGAGTGCACGGCCGCCGTGTTCAGGACGGGGCTGAAGGGAAGCGGAGCGCCTCAAAAGCAGATGAGCGCCAGGAAGACGCTGCCTGCCAGGGCCAGCGACAGGAAGTCCCGGCCATGCGCCTTCATCACCTTCATCTTCGTGCGCTCGATGCCCGGGGAGTAGCCCCGCAGCGTGAGCGCCACCGCCAGGTCGTCGGCCCGCCGGAACACCCCGTGGAGCAGGGGCACGAGGATGGGCACGAGCGAACGCACCTTCCGGAATATCCACCCCGACTCGATATCCACGCCCCGGGCCTTCTGGGCCTTGAGGATGCGGTCCGTCTCCTCGAACAGGATGGGGATGAACCGGATGGCCAGCATGATGAGGAGCGCGATCTCGTCCACCGGCACCTTCAGATACTTCAGGGGCCTCATGTACCACTCCATGGCCCAGACCATGTCCAGCGGAGAGGTGGTGAGCGTGGTCAGGGTGGAGAGCCAGATGGCGAACACGAGCTGAAGGCCCACCCGGATGCCGCCCTCCAGACCCTCCCAGGTGGCGTTGGGAACCCAGGCTATCGGGTCGCCCGGGGTCATGAACACGTGGAGGAGCGCGGTGAACGCGAAGAGCCACAAAAAGGGCCTCAGGCCCGACAGGAGCCTGCCGAACGGCACCCGGGAGAGCAGGCCCAGCAATGCGCACACCAGGGAAAAGATGGCGAGCTCAACAGGGCTGTCCATCCGGAAGGCGGTCCCGATCCCGAGCCCCATGAGAAACAGCTTCACCCTCGGGTCGGTCCGGTGGACGAACGAGTCCCCGGGCAGATACTGGCCGAGCGTGACCCTCACCTGCGCCCCCCGGATCTCATCTGCCGCCGATCACGAGCTCGGCGATCTGCACCGCGTTAAGCGCTGCGCCCTTGCGCACGTTGTCCATGGCCGACCACAGGGCGATGCCGTTGTCCGCGGACTGGTCCTCCCTGATCCTGCCCACGGAGCACTCGTCCTTGCCCGCGGCATAGACCGCCAGGGGGTAGACCCCGGCCGAGGGCTTGTCCTCCACCTTCACCCCCGGGGCGCCCTTGAGCAGCCGCTTCACCTCGGCGGCGGAGACCTTCTTTTCGGTCTCCACTGCCAGCGACTGGGAGTGGGCATAGAACACGGGCACGTGGGCAGTGGTGACGCTGATCCTCAGGCCGTCGCCGAGCATCCTCCTCATCTCCGCCATGACGCCCGTCTCTTCGCTCGAGTACCCGCTCTCGAGGAACACGCCCACCTGGGGGATGACGTTGAAGGCGATCTGGTGCTGGAACACCGACGAGGCGGCCTCCTGGAAGTTGAACAGCTCGGTGATCTGCTCGGTGAGCTCGTTCATGGCCCCTTCCCCGGCGTCAGAGACCGCCTGGTAGGTGCTGGCCACGACCCTCCTGACAACGGCCTTCCGGTGGATGGGCACGAGCACGAGGGCCATCTGGATCGCCCCGGCCGACGGGCAGGCGATGATGCCCCGGTGGGAAAGGGCGTCTTCTGGATTGATCTCGGGTATGACGAGGGGGACCTCCCGGTCCATCCGGAAGGCCACGCTCAGGTCGATGACCACCGCGCCCTCGCTCCGGGCCTGCCGGGCAAAATCCATGCTGACCCTGGGCCCCGAGGCGAAGAAGGCGAGATCGAACCCCTTGAACGTGCCTTCCTCCAGAGTCCTGACCGGGATGTCCAGCTCCAGGAGCGCCCCGTGGCCCTCCATGGCCCCCCTGGCCTCCAGGGCCACGACCTCGAGGGCAGGGAAGGCCCGCTCCTCGAGTATCTTCACGATCTCCTTGCCCACCGGCGTCGATGCGCCCACGATTGCGATGCGGTATCCTTTCGGCATCCTGCTCTCCTGTGCCTTTCTGCAGCCGGCCGCCTGCGTTCTCGACCCGCCTTAGTACCTCATTATGTTCGCGTGCCGCGAAAAAGAAAATCGCGGCCATCAAGGGCCGCGAGTGGTGCGTGCTCGAAGCGGGCTGCCGAGATGCTTCGAGCCCGCAAGTCCTTCCCTGTCCCTCTAGATCCCGCCCGTCTTGCGGATGTGCTCCATGAGACCGCCGTCGGCGATGAGCTCCTGCATGAAGGGGGGAATGGGACGCGCCCGGTACTCCCTGCCCGTGGTCAGGTCCCTGATGAGGCCGCTCGCCGCGTCCACCTCCACCGTGTCGCCCTCTTTGATCTCCGCAGAGGCCTCGTCGGACTCGAAGATGGGCAGCCCCATGTTGAAGGAGTTGCGGAAAAAGATCCGGGCAAAGCTCGACGCGATGACGCAGCTCACGCCGCAGGCCTTGATGGCGATGGGCGCGTGCTCTCTGGACGAGCCGCAGCCGAAGTTCTTGCCCGCCACGATGATGTCGCCCTTCCTGACCTTCGAGGCGAACGAGGGGTCGGCGTCCTCCATGCAGTGCTTCCCGAGGTGCTCGGGGTCCGAGGTGTTCAGGTAGCGGGCCGGGATGATGGCGTCGGTGTCCACGTCGTTGCCGAACCGGTAGACCTTGCCTTCGAACTTCATGACTCCACCTCCTCTGGCGACGAGATCTTGCCCGTGACGGCCGAGGCCGCGGCAACGGGCGGCCCCGCGAGGTAGACCTCGCTCGCCGTGTCACCCATGCGCCCCACAAAGTTCCGGTTCGTGGTGGCGACCGCCCGTTCGCCTTTGGCGAGGATGCCCATGTGTCCGCCCAGGCACGGCCCGCAGGTGGGCGGTCCCATGATGGCGCCTGCCTCGAGGAAGGTCTTCACGAGCCCTTCGTTCTCCGCCTGGAGGTAGATCTCGGGTGTTGCCGGCATCACGATGCACCGCACGCCCTTCGAGACCTTCTGGCCCTTCATGACCCTGGCCGCCTCCCGCAGGTCCTCGATCCTGCCGTTGGTGCAGGAGCCGATGATGACCTGGTCGATCCTCACCTCCCCCACCTCGCTGATGCCCTTCGCGTTCTCGGGCAGGTGCGGGAAGGCCACCTGCAGCTCGATGTCCGCGCAGTCGAACTCGGTGACCGAGGCGTAGCGCGCGCCCGGATCGCTCTCAAAAACCGTGTACGGCCGGCGCGCCCTGCCCTTCACGTAATCGAGGGTTTTGTCGTCGGCCTTGATGATCCCTGCCTTGGCCCCTGCCTCGATGGCCATGTTGGAGATGGTGAGCCGGTTGCTCACGTCGAGCTTCTCGATCGCGGGGCCCTCGATCTCCAGCACGCGGTACAGCCCTCCGTCCACGCCGATCTTGCCGATGAGGTAGAGGATGAGGTCCTTGCCCCCCACCCAGGGATTGAGCTTGCCCTTGAAGACGAACTTCATGCTCTCGGGCACCTTCATCCAGGCGCTCGCCGTGAGCATGGCGGCGGCCAGGTCCGTGCTCCCCACGCCCGTGGCGAAGGCGCCCAGGGCGCCGTAGGTGCAGGTGTGGCTGTCCGCGCCGATGATGAGGTCGCCCGGGCCCACGAGGCCCTTTTCCGGCAGCAGGGCGTGCTCAACGCCCGCCTCCCCGCCGTCGAAGAAGTTTCTGACCCCGCACCTGGAGGCGAAGTCCCGCACCATCTTGCACTGGTTGGCGCTGGCGATGTCCTTGTTGGGGGTGAAGTGGTCGAGCACGAACACGACCATGTCCGGGTCCGCGAGGTTGGCCCCCGCGGCCTCGAACTCCCTGATGGCGATGGGCGCCGTGATGTCGTTGGCCAGGGCCACGTCCACCCGGACCTTGATGATGTCGCCCGGTGCGATCCCGTCCGCATCCGTGTGCGCGGCGAGGATCTTTTCAGCAATGGTCATTTCCAATGGAGGTTCTCCCTTGACTACAGATGCGGATGGTCCTTTGACTTCCTGTTCTTCAGGAACTCCATCCGGTTCATGGCGTTGACGAGGGCCTTTGCCGAGGCCACGAGGATGTCCGGGTCAGCGCCCTGCCCCATGGACACCACGCCGCGGTCCATGAGCTCCACAGTCACCTCTCCCTGGGCGTCGGTGCCGCCCGTGATGGAGCTCACGGAGAAGCGCTTGAGCTCGGCGTCGAACCCGGTCATGTGGATGATGGTCTTGTAGAGGGCGTCCACGGGGCCGTTCCCGAACCGCGACTCCTTGATCTCCTCGCCCTCCACGGCGAGCACCACGGTGGCGGACGGGGTGGAGACCGTGCCGGAGCTCACGTTCACGTGCTTGAGCTCGTACTTGTCCGGCACGCGGTAGATCTCTTCGATGACGATGGCCTCGATGTCCGCGTCGAAGATCTCCTTCTTCTTGTCGGAGATCTCCTTGAACCGCCGGAACACCTTGCTCACGTCGTCTTCGGAGAGGCGGTAGCCCAGGGCCTCGAGGCGCTTGGAGAGCGCGTGCCTGCCCGAATGCTTGCCCAGCACGAGGTTGGTCTTGCCGTAGCCGATGGCCTCGGGGGTCATGATCTCGTAGGTGGAGCGCTCCTTGAGGTAGCCGTCCTGGTGGATGCCCGACTCGTGGGCAAAGGCGTTCGCCCCCACGATGGCCTTGTTGGGCTGCACGGGTATGCCCGTGATGTGCGACACGAGCCGGCTCGCGGGGTAGAGGTGGGTGGTGTCGATGTTGGTGCTCAGCTTGTAGAGGTCCTTGCGGACGTCGAAGATCATGACCACCTCTTCCAGCGAGGTGTTGCCCGCGCGCTCGCCGATGCCGTTGATGGTGCACTCGATCTGGCGCGCGCCCGCCATGACCGCGGACACGGAGTTGGCGGTGGCCATGCCCAGGTCGTTGTGGCAGTGGACCGCGATGACGGCCTTGTCGATGTTCTTCACCCTCTTCTTGAGGTGGGTGATGAGGTTGAAGAACTCCTGGGGGTTGGTGTAGCCCACCGTGTCCGGGACGTTGATGGTGTTGGCCCCCGCCGCGATGGCCGTGGTGTAGACGTCAACGAGGAAGTCCCAGTCCGAGCGCGTCGCGTCCATGGCCGAGAACTCCACGTCCCTGCACAGGGACCGGCACAGGCCCACGGACTCCTCAACGGATTTCAGAACCTCGTCCTTGCTCATGTTGAGCTGGTACTTCAGGTGGATGTCCGAGGTGCCTATGAAGGTGTGCAGCCCCGGGATCCTGGCCTCCTTCACCGCGTCCCAGGCGGTTCGGATGTCCAGCTCCTTGGCCCTGCACAGGCCCACGATCATCGACTTCCTGATCTCGCCCGCCACGGCCTGGACCGCGTCGAAGTCCCCGGGCGAGGAGATGGGGAACCCCGCCTCGATCTTGTCTACCCCCAGGGCCTCGAGCTGCTTGGCCACGAGCACCTTCTCGTGGACGTCCATGCTCGCCCCCGGGGACTGCTCCCCGTCCCGGAGAGTGGTGTCAAATATGATGATTTTTCCCTGCGACGTGCTCATGCTCCACACCTTTCATCAGCTGCTTCCGTTCACGCGCCCGCACGCGTGCGAGCGCAATTGCATTCACGATCGGCCCCCCCACGATGAACACCATGGCCAGCGCGAAGATCATGACCTCGGGCTTGTACGCCACGACCGCCAGCAGGAGCAGGCCTGCCACCAGAAGCTGGAAGGGGTGGGCCTTGATGTAGGACACGTGCTTGAAGCTCGGGTACTTGACCGTGCTCACCATGAGGAAGGACAGCACGTACATGGCGAACAGGACCGCCAGGGACGGGATGGACCCCACCACGTCGGACAGGAGCACGATGCTCGACACGGCGCCTGCCGCCATGGGGATGGGCAGCCCGGTGAAGTTCGAGCCGTCGCCCGAGACGTCGGTGTTGAACCGGGCAAGGCGCAGGGCCCCGCAGGCCACGAACAGGAAGGCCGCGATGAAGCCCAGGCGGCCGAACTGGTTCACCTGCCAGAGAAAGGCCATGATGGCCGGCGACACGCCGAAGGCGATCACGTCGGACAGGGAGTCGTACTCCTTGCCGAAGGCCGAGGTGGTGTTGGTGGCCCGGGCGACGCGCCCGTCGAGGCCGTCGATGATGCCGGCGACGAGGATGAGCACCGCCGCCATGTAGAAGTTGCCCTTGAGCGAGAACGATATGGAGTAGAACCCGCAGAAGAGGCTCATGGTGGTGATGAAGTTGGGCAGGAACGGGACCGAGCGCTTCTTCTTTTCTTCCTTGTTCAAATGCCGGTGCTTCCTGTTCATCTCTCTTTCCTCCCTATGAGGGTCAGTCCCGCGGACGTCTTGTCGCCCCTCTTCACCTGCACCTTGACGGGCGCAGGCATCCAGCACTCCAGGAGCGACCCGAACCGGATGAGCCCGATCCTCTGGCCCGCCTCCACCGTGTCACCCACCTCGGGGAAGCAGATGATGCGCCTGGCCACGAGGCCCGCCACCTGATCGACCCGGTAGATGCCGTCTTTGTTCTCGATATAGAGTATCATGCGTTCGTTCGCGTCTGTTTTCTTACCAAGGCTCGCGACGTGGAACGTACCCTTTTTGTAGATCTTGTCGATCACCTTCCCGCTCACCGGGGCGCGGTTCACGTGCACGCTGAAGACCGACATGAAGATGGGCACCTTGGTGCACCGCCCCACCCGCTCCTCGGTGGTTTCCTCGACGTCGAGCACCGTGCCGTCGGCCGGGGCAACCACGAGGTCGTCGCCCAGGGGCACGGCCCGCTCCGGGTCGCGGAAGAACCACGTCACGAAGGCCACCGGGATCAGGCCGACCACGCCCAGGCCCATCATGGCCAGGACGACGGAAACCAGCGCCGCCCCGATGATGAACGGGTACCCTTCCCTGCGTATCGTCACCTAGTTCTCCTTTTTGTTGACCTTGCGGTCCTTCGAGATCCAGGGCATCATGGCCCTGAGCTTTTCGCCCACCTTCTCGATGCCGTGGGCCTCGTCCTTCTTCGTGAGCGCGTTGAACACCGGGCGTCCTGCCTTGTTCTCGAGGATCCACTCCCGGGCGAACACCCCGTCCTGGATGTCCTTCAGGATGTCGCGCATGGTCTCCTTCACGTTCTCGTCCACGACCATGGGTCCCCTGGTGATGTCGCCGTACTGGGCCGTGTTCGATATGGAGTAGCGCATGTTCGAGATGCCGCCCTCGTAGATGAGGTCCACGATGAGCTTGAGCTCGTGGAGGCACTCGAAGTAGGCCATCTCGGGCGCGTAGCCCGCCTCCACCAGGGTCTCGAACCCGGCCTTGATGAGCGCGGTGGTGCCGCCGCAGAGCACTGCCTGCTCGCCGAAGAGGTCGGTCTCGGTCTCTTCCTTGAACGTGGTCTCGAGGATACCCGCCTTGCCCCCGCCGATGGCGCAGGCGTACGAGAGCGCCACCGCACGGGTGTCGCCCCTGGCGTCGGCCTCGACCGCGATGAGCATGGGCACGCCCCTGCCCTGGGTGTATTCGTAGCGCACCATGTGGCCCGGGGACTTGGGTGCGACCATGAAGCAGCTCACGCCCTCAGGGATGACGATCTGGCCGAAGTGGACGTTGAACCCGTGGGCAAAGGCCAGGTACTTGCCCTTCTTGAGGTGAGGCGCGATCTCTTCAGCATAGACCCCTGCCTGGAGTTCGTCCGGCAGCAGGATCATGATGACGTCGGCCCACTTGGCCGCTTCCGACACGGTCATGACCTTCAGGCCCGCACCCTCGGCCTTCTTCCTCGAGGGGCTGCCCTCGCGCAGGCCCACCACCACCTCCACGCCCGAGTCCTTGAGGCTGTTCGAATGGGCGAAGCCCTGGGAGCCGTAGCCGATGACCGCGACCTTTTTCGACTTGATGAGCTTGAGATCGGCATCCTTATCGTAGTAGACGTTCATGTTTACAACTTCCTCCTTCCTTGCATTTCTCTTTCCATGACCACCGTGCCCGTGCGGATGAAGTCGACGATGCCGATGGGTGTGAGGATCTCGATGAAACCCTCGAGCTTGCGCTTGTCGCCCGTGAGGCTCAGCGTGTACGAGCTGGGCGACACGTCGATGACCTTTGCCCTGAAGATGTCCGCGATGCGCAGGACCTCAGCCCTGGTCTCGGCTTCGGCCCTGACCTTGAGGATGATCATCTCCCGCTCCACGTAGTCCTTGTCCGTGCAGTCGATGACCTTGATGACGTTGATGAGCTTGTTGAGCTGCTTCTTGATCTGCTCCAGCACCGCGTCGTTGCCGGAGGTGGTGATGACGATCTTCGATTTCGTGGGGTCCATGGTGGGGGCCACGGAGAGGGACTCGATGTTGAACCCCCTGCCCGAGAACAGGCCCACCACCCGGGAGAGCACCCCTGCCTCATTGTCCACGAGAACTGAGATTGCGTGTCTCATCGGCTCTTCCTCATACCAGGAGCATGTTGCAGATGGCAGTCCCGGCGGGCACCATGGGGTACACGTCCTCTTCCGGGTCCACGACGAAGTCCACGAACACCGGCCCCTTGATGGCCAGGGCCTCCCTGATGGCGTCCTTGACTTCGGAGGGCTTGTCGACCCTGAGCCCGCGTGCGCCGTAGGCTTCGGCCAGCTTCACGAAGTCAGGCGAGGTGGCCATGGAGGTGTGGGAGTAGCGCTTCCGGTAGAACAGGGACTGCCACTGGCGCACCATGCCCAGGTAGGTGTTGTTCAGGATGAACACCTTGACCGGCAGCTTGTACTGCACGGCCGTGGCGATCTCCTGGATGTTCATCTGGATGGACCCGTCGCCCGCGATGTCGATGACCGTCCTGTCCGGGAAGGCCACCTGGGCGCCGATGGCCGCCGGGAAGCCGTAGCCCATGGTTCCCAGCCCCCCCGAGGTGAGGAAGCGCCTGGGCTCCTGGAACCGGTAGAACTGGGCCGTCCACATCTGGTTCTGGCCCACCTCGGTGGAGATGATGGCGTCGTCCGGGGCCAGCTCGTCCACGGACTCGATGACGTACTGGGGTTTGATGAGCTCGCCCTGGCAGTAGCGCAGGGGCTGCTCGAGCTTCCAGGCCTCGACCTGCTTCAGCCAGGGTTCAAGCGCCTTGTGCATCTCCGGGACCTCGGCGCCGTTGCCCTCGAGCTCGGCGAGCATGCCCTTCAGCACCATCCGGCAGTCGCCCACGATGGGCAGGTCGACCCGGACGTTCTTCGAGATGGAGGTGGGGTCGATGTCGATGTGTACGATCTTGGCCTTGGGCGCGAACTCGTCCACCTTGCCCGTGACCCGGTCGTCGAAGCGGGCGCCCAGGGCGATGAGACAGTCCGAGTTCGTGACCGCCAGGTTCGCGGCATATGTGCCGTGCATGCCCAGCATGCCCATGGAGAGCGTGTCTCCGGAGGGAAAGACGCCCATGCCCATGAGGGTGGTGGTGACCGGGATGTGGAGCTTCCGGGCAAAGGTGGTGAGCTCTTCGGAGCTGTTGGAGAGCACGATGCCGCCCCCGGCGTAGATGACGGGCTTCCTGCTCTTGAGGATCACGCTCAGGATGCGCCTGATCTGACCGGGATGCCCCTTGTAGGTGGGGTTGTAGCTCTCGAGCCTGACCGTGTCGGGGTACTTGAAGGTGATCATGGCCTGCTGGACGTTCTTGGGGATGTCCACCAGCACCGGCCCCGGCCTGCCGGTCCGGGCGATGTAGAAGGCCTCCTTGATGACCCTGGGCAGGTCGGCCACGTCCTTGACCAGGTAGTTGTGCTTGGTGCACGGCCGGGTGATGCCCACGATGTCCGCCTCCTGGAAGGCGTCGTTGCCGATGAGGTGGGTGGATACCTGGCCGGTGAACACCACGAGAGGGATGGAGTCCATGTAGGCCGTGGCCACGCCCGTAACCGTGTTGGTGGCGCCGGGGCCTGAGGTCACGACGCAGACGCCCACGTTGCCCGTTGCCCTGGCATAGCCGTCGGCGGCATGGACCGCGCCCTGTTCGTGCCGTGTGAGAACGAAATGAATGTCCGTTGCATCCATGAGGGCGTCGAAGATGTCGAGCACGGCCCCGCCCGGGTATCCGAACACGTCCTTCACGCCTTCCAGTCGCAGGGCTTCTATGAATGCCTGAGCCCCTGAAATCTTCTTCATTATTGCATTACCTCTGAGCCATTCGTGCGGCGGGGCAGGTCCTATGACTCCCGGTGGCCCCGCAGTATTTCCGCTATCCTGTCCTTGCCTTTGAGCTTGAGTTTCTGGAGTTCCTTCCTCTTCATCTCCTCTTCCGTGCTCAGGTAACGCCGCTTGTTCAGTTGATCGAGCTTCGCCTCGTAGTCGAGATGCTCATCCCAGAGCTGCTTGAGCTCCCTGTTCTTGGGGATGAGCTTGCGAATGAGCTGCAGATCGTTCTCTTCCATGTGTTTCACCTCTCAGGAATTGGTAACCTCCATGTAGAACACATATATTTTACCGTGTCAACAGAGTGATTGGCCCATATCACACGGGCTTCACGCGCGTATCTCCACCCTGCGTGAACCATAGACCGGCCCGGTTAAGAACCGCTCCCCGCGGCCCGGATCGGCTTGTAAATAATCCTGGAATACAGTAATAATGATAGACAATTATTGTTCTTGGAGGTGTGCAATGAAGGCATTGGCGAGGGCTCTCGGGAAATGGTTCATCTTCTCTCTGCTCTTTTTCATCCCTCTGTCGCTTCTCGTGGCGGGCTGCAAGAGCACTTCCGGCGGCGGATCCGCTTCAGGGGAAGACGCAGCCCCCCTGGCCTATGTAAGCAGCTACGGAGACGGGATGGTGTCGGTCATCGACACAGGGACCGATGACGTGGTCGCCACCATCGAGCTACCCCACCCGGGCGGTCGCACGGCCGTACTGCCGAAGCTCAACAGGCTGTATGTCACCAGTCTGGTGACGAACGAGCTCACCGTGATCAACACCAGGAACAACCGGATCGTCAGGACGGTCACCCTGCCGGGAAGGGCCGGTGCCATCGTGGCGGACCCGAAGACAAACAAGATCTTCATCGCGGAGCATGGCGACCCGTACAGCGCCTTGCCGCTGCTGCCCCTTGGCACGCACATCTGGATCATGAACGGGTCGACCCTGGCTTCGCCCAAAGAGATCTCCTGCGGGTCGAACCTGCAGGACCTCGCCATCGATTCCAGGAACCGGCGGGTCTATGCAACGGATGCGGGCTCTCCAGGCGTGGTCTACCCCATCAACGCCGATACGGGGACCGTGCTCACCGCCATCGGTTGCGGCAACGAACCCCGGGGGATCGCCGTGTCACCTGACGAGGCCAGGGCGTTTGTAACGAACGCGGGAGAGGACTCCGTGACCGTGATCGACACCCGGAGCGGGACTGCCTTGGGCACCATTGCCGTGGGAAGCAGCCCGAAGTCCGTGGCCATCGACACCCTCCTGGGAAAGGCCGTGGTGACGAACTCGGGTGACGGTACAGTGACCCTGATCGACGTTGCCACCAGCCTGGAGATCAGCCCCTCACCGGTGATCGTGGGTTCCTACCCCGTCTGGGCGGCAGCGAACCACTCCCTGGGCAAGGCCTACGTGGCCAACCTGGGGAGCGACACCGTCTCCGTAGTGAATCTCGCCAACGGCGGGATCCTTGCAACGGTGACCGTGGGCTCCATGCCCGTCGGGATATCGGTGATGGAATAGGGGCAGGAAGCGTCCGCTGCCCTACAGGGACACGAACCCTTTGAAGTACACGTGGACGACCGCGGCCAGGAGCAGGACAAAGGCAAGGGCCCGGTGGACGGGCAGCCACCCTGCCCGCAGGTCCTTCCTGACATAGAAGCCGTACGCCCCCAGGGATGCGGTCGCGATCAGGGCGAGCGCCGCAGCCGCGCCCGTCAGCGAGAGGGCCGACCCCAGGATGACGAGACCCGCGTGGACGGGCAGTATCGCCAGTGCGGCAAGGCCGAAGTACCGGTGCCTCCTGACCATGAACTTCATGAGGCCCCGGTAGACCTTCATGAACCCCTCGCGCTCCCTGGAGATGCCCTTGAGGAAAGTCCTGCTCACGAGCTTGAGGAGATGGTTCGAGAGCGCCCCGAGAATACCCGCCGCCATGATCCATCCAAGCACCTCTACCGCATTTCCCATGGTCTGCGCCCCTTCTGGTGCATCGCTGCCTGGTCTTACCAGAGTTTTTAATTCAGCAGCCCTACCCTGTCAACCTCCCGATATTCCACAAAGCATATTCTCATTTTTTTATTATTATTTTATTATAATCATCCATCCGCATAATCCCGATAGAGAAGGTGTCGAATATATAGGAGAAATCACAGATGAACGTCTACCTTGCCAGGCAGCCCATCTTCACCAAGGACAAAAAGATATACGCATACGAGCTCCTCTTCAGGGGGGGCATGGAGAATTTCTTCCCGGACATCGACGGCGACAGCGCCACCTCGCGGGTCCTGTCGAGCACGTTCTTCTCGTCGGACTTCCAGCAGATCGCGGGCGAGAAGCACACCTTCATCAACTTCACCCAGGGGCTCATCTCGCGGCGCATCCCGCTCATCTTCCCCAGGCAGGTGACGACCGTGGAGATCCTCGAGAACGTCGCGCCTGACGAGCAGTTCATGGAGTGCTGCCGGGAGCTCGTCCGGGAGGGGTACCAGATCGCCCTGGACGACTTCGAGTACCGGCAGGACCTCTCCGAGCTCATCGGCCTGGCGGACATCATCAAGGTGGACTTGCTGAGCACGCCGGAGGACAGGATCGTGCAGTATGTGAAGCGCTTCTCCCCCCTGGGCTGCTCGTTCCTGGCGGAGAAGGTGGAGACGGTCGAGCAGTTCCGCTGGGCCTGCGAGGTGGGGTTCACCTATTTCCAGGGCTACTTCTTCAGCAAGCCCGAGGTCCTGAGCGGCACGGACATCCCCTCGCTGAAGATGAACCTCCTGCAGGTCATGTCCGAGGCGGGCAAGGAAGGCTTCAGCGTCGACGAACTGGACCGCCTCATCGAGCGCGACGTGGGCATCTCCTACAAGCTGCTTCGCTACCTGAACTCGCCCTTCTTCCGGAGGAACACCGAGATCAGATCCATCAGGCACGCCATCATGCTCCTGGGCGAAAAGGGGGTCAAGAGCTTCCTCTCGGTCATCATCATGGCCGAGCTCAGCCAGGACAAGCCCGACGAGCTCCTCAGGAGCTCGGTCATGAGGGCCAGGCTCTGCGAGAAGCTCGGACACCTCTCGGGCATGGGGGGAGACCCTTCGCTGCTCTTCACCCTGGGCCTCTTCTCGCTCATCGACGCCATCCTCGACTCTCCCATGGAGGAGGTGCTGAAAAAGCTCCCCCTTGCCAAGGAGATCAAGATCGCGCTGCTGGGGGGAAAGACCCGCCTGAGCGAACACCTCCTGCTGGCGAAAGAATACGAGCGGGGGGACTGGGAAGCGGCCCTTGCCCGGGCGGCCGCCATGAAGCTCGATCTCGAAAAGCTCCCGGAGATCTACATCGACGCCCTGGGGTTTGCCGACGCGCTCATCGAGACGGCTCGGACGTGAGGCTCAGCCCTTCGACGCCTTGATGATCTCCATGAAGGCGTCGATCCGTGTCTTGGTGGCGCTCTCCGAGAAGCTCCGCTCGTCGGTCATGTGCGACTCGATCATCATGGTGGGGATGCCCTTCTGTTCCTGGACCATCCTCTGGATGTCGTACTGCCCGAAGGAATACGGCTTGCAGCTCCTGTTCGAATGCATCACCAGGCCGTCCACCTGGTACTTGTCGATCATCTCGAACACGGTCTTGGCCATCTCGTCCACGCCGATGTTGAGGTAGATGCGGGTGTAGGCCTCCACGATGGACTCGAAGAAGTTGTTCTCGTCGATATACTTCATGGACCCGCACCAGGCCGTGGTGTAGGTGTCCGCCACCAGGCAGGCGTCGTGGGAAGCGAAGGTGTCCGAGAGCCATTTGAGCCGGTACCAGATGGGCAGGTTGTCCCACAGGATGCGGTACCTCTCGTTCTCCAGGGCGAAGATGCCCTGGTCGATGCGCTCGCCTATCTCGCCGAGGAGCGCCCGGTAGAAGTCCACCGCCACCTGGGTGCCCCGCAGTGTGACGATGAGCGCCAGGAAGAAAAAGGCGTCGAAGGCGGTCATGGGCGCGGGCTTGTGGGCGGTGATGTCGAGGACTTGCTTCCAGAGCCGCTGCCCCTCGATGGAGAGCCTCCCCACCTCCAGGCTCTTCTCCTCGTCGAAGGGCCTGCCGCAGGCGTTCTCCAGGAAGGCGATGTACTCGTCGAACTGCCTGCGCACGTATGCCCTGGCCTGGTCAGGGAACTCGGTATGGCAGAAGGGTGTGTCGAGGACGAAGAGGGGCACCTTGAAATAGCGCGCCAGGACCTCGTACCACTTGAGCACTGTGCCGCAGATGTTGTTGCAGCACACGAGCATGTCCGGCCTGGGCAGCCCGCCGATGGGCCCGCCGTTCTCCACCGCGCAGGCGATGTCGGCCCGGGCATAGGAGCAGAGGTCCGTGCTGTAGCCCATGGCCTCGGCCTTTGCGCACAGGTCGCCGCCCATGTGCGACGCGCCGATCATGGCCCCGTAGTTCTCCGGGTACACGGGGATGACATCCATGACGATGAGCGGCTCCACGGGTCCGCCGCTGGTGATCCAGGCCACCTTCTTCCCGGTCTGGGAGGCGGTCTTGGCATTGATATAGTACTCGGTCATGATCTCGCGCATGCGCTTGGCCGAGCGGAACGACTTCTTTTTGTCCTTGTCAGGCGTGCTCATGGTACTCCCCCCTTCACAGCATCTCTATGAACGTTTCGAACCGCGTCGTCAGCGCACCCTCGGGCGGGAGCCCGCCCTCGATCTCCAGGAGCATGCTGGGGATGCCCTGGGCGTCGAGGAACCCCTTGATGTCGGGGTAGTCGAAGGCGTGCGGGTCGCAGAACTTGAGCATGAGGAAGATCACGCCGTCGATCCGGTGCTCGCGCACGGCGCTGACGATGTTCTCCGCCCGTGCGGTCACGGATGAGTGCTTGGCCGGGCAGATGACCCTGCTGTAGTAGCGCTCGGCAATGGCGGCGACAGGGTCGCCCCCTTCGGCCACGAGCCCTTCGAAGTACCGGGAGCCCGTGCACAGGTCGTCCCACACCACGTCCGCGCCGGAGCGCTCGAGGATGGAGTAGATGTCCGGCTGGCAGCAGAGGCTGCCCACGAGCATGACCCGCCTGCGGGGTTTGCCCTCCTGCGCCTGGAGCCTGCCGAGGCCATCCGCGAGGTCCGCGAGCATGGCCGCCGCGGTCTCGCGCTCGAGGATCATGGAGGCCATGGCCACCCTGTTCAGGTCGCTCCCCGAGATGAGCCACGGCCGGGCCGCGTGGATCTCCCAGATCTTCCGCAAGTACGAGCGGATGATGTTGTATAGCTTGATGGAGACAGCCAGGGCCTCGTCGGTGATGGTGATATCGAAGCCCGCCTCGAGGTCGGCCCTGAACTTCCGCAGCACGGCCTCGAAATACTCCCGGGCGCTCTGGGAGTTCAGCTTCACCGGGAGCACTACGTCGGCAAAGAAGGGGAAACCCGTGTTCAGCCTCCAGATGTCGGAGAGCCTCTGGATGGTGTCGCACGTGTGGGGGAACACGGCGCCGCTCAGGGAGTCGAGCCTGCCGGTGAGCACGTCCGTGAGCACGCCCCGCACCAGCGAGCAGCAGTAGGCTTGGAGGTGCCTGTCCGCGGCGCTCGTATCCGGGCTCAGGCCGAACAGCCTGAAGGGGTGGAGCCCTGCCGCGTGGATCATCTCCTCGGGCGTGTAGCTGCAGCAGTAGCCGATGATTTTTTTCCGGGCGCTCAACGTCTCGATATACTTGACCGGATCATCCAGGACCTTCTGAAATGACCTTATCGCTTCCATATCCCTTCCTCTTCATGAAATGTCATGCACATCAACTGTTTCGTCTCCCGCAACAACGTACCAAAGCGAGCCGTGACCCCGCTGCCGGCGGGAAAACCCTACCCCGTCCTCTTCCTGCCCAGCACCGACCAGTGGCACTTCATGCCGAGCATGGGGAAGTACCTGGTGTCCGCTATGTCGAAGCCCAGACCCTTGAGGAGCTCGGGATAGTCATAGATGGGGTGGATGGCGTTGTCGGCCGTGGCCCAGTAGATGAAGGCCGCCAGGTACCAGTAGGCGGTCTGGAAGGCCTTGTAGAACGCGCTCCCCTCTTTGGGCAGGGCGAAATCGCCCACCACCATGTAGCCGCCGGGCTTCACGAAGGTGGTCAGATGGGTGAGGATCTGCAGCATCTTCTCCCGGGGGAAGACGTTCAGGAAGTAGTTGGCCATGACCATGTCGTACTGTCCCGGGAACTCGACGTTCAGGATGTTGTCGTTGATGATGGTGATGGGCGTGCTCAGGTTCGCCCGGTCGATCTTCTTCTGCATGAAGGCGATCATGGTTTTTGAGATGTCAACAGAGGTGACGTTGATGCCCCTCCTGGCCGCCTCGATGGCCTCGGTCCCGTGGCCGGCGCCCGCGATGAGCATCTTGTCGCCCGGCTTCAGGTAGTCGAGCATCGCCTTCTTGCACTTCGGGATCTGTCCCAGGCTGTAGAGACTGCCCGTGATCTCGTACTGAAACCCCATCAGCCAGTAGCCGTCTTTCACCTCGTGCGTCTCTTTCATGGGTCTCCTCTCAAGCTTGTCTGATTACAGGGCATGCGGTGTAGATTATAGAGCAATTCATCATACTTGTACATGGTATGATTGCACTTCCGCTTTCACTCCCTCCTCTTGCGTGGTATTATCGAATCCTCGCACCTGCCGATGAGGTGATAAGTCTCTGGTTGTTATGATGTTTTGTTATTGGAGGTCTCTATGGAATGCACGTGTGTACGGAAGAGCGCCCTGTGCTCTGCCCTGTTCTGCCTCTCCCTCCTTTGTGCTGCGCTGCCCGCAGGCCAGGCCTTTGCCGGGGGCATCATCGAAGGCAACGATCTCGAGCTCCTGAGCCACTACTACCTGCGCCCGGTGCCCAAGTCGGTCCCGGACATCCTCGAGCGGGCGATGGGTTCCAGCGAGCTTCCTGAACGCCTCGCCGCAGGGGACGACCTGTCCAGCCTCACCTACCTCTTTGCCCGGGTGGCGAGGGACGAGCCCGACCTCCTGCCCCGCTACCGCGAGCTCTTCGAGGGGGGATCCCACGCAGGGAGGGTGTTCCTGATCCGGGTGCTCGGACAGACCGGGGGGGGCGAGACGGCCGACTACCTGAAAGCCAGGCTGGACGATCCGTCCTGTGCGAACGAGCGCGGGGAGATAAGCAAAGCCCTTGCCCTGCTCCCCGAAGGCGTGGACGCCCTTCAGAGGCCCGTGGAGAAACCGTCTGACCTCGACCTGCTCTGGTCCGAGTTCATGGTGACCGGCGACCCGCGGGCTGTGGAGCGGATCATCGACGTGCTCGAGTTCCCCGACCTCACCCGTGAAAGGCTCGAGGACTATCTCAAGGCCGGACGGCTCGATCAGAAGGACGGGCTCGTCTCCGCGATAAGGAACTACCTCTGGGTCCTCTGCGACACGGATACCGGGAAGGTGATCACGTACAAGGACCTCGACATCTCGCTGGTGGTCTTCTCGCTCCGGCCGGAGCACCCCAGGGAGGCTGTCCGGTTCATCCGGGAGACGCTCCGCATCGACGATAAAGCCTTCTCCCTGGCAGCGCTCAAGACGAGCGCGGCGTGGTCGCTCATGAGCAACGCCGCCAAACACCCGAGGCTGCTGGATATCTGCACCGGCAATGCCCTGACGAGGAGCACGCCGGTGAAGCTGGCCCTGCTCTGCGTGCCCGCGTGCTTCCACGAGGACCATCTCCAGGTGGACGAAGCCGTCGAGTCCTTCCGGAAGATGGCCGAGGCCGACCCCACCAACCTCGACGTCCACCTCCACCTCATGCGCCTGGCCATTGAGAGGCGGGACCTCGACGCAGCGCTCAGGGAATTCTCCGTGTTCCAGGAGAACGGCATCGATCCGGGCAGGGGCCCGGGCAGGGAGCTCAGGTTCCTCGAGAAGCTGCTCCTGGGGCCGGACCGGCTCAGGAACACAGGGGAGGCCCTCGACGTCGCCGGGGTGGTCAGGGAGATGGCCAGAGCCACCGGGCTCCTCAGGAGCTACGCATCGGAGCTGTACGTCATCCCCTACCCCAGCTCGGGGCGGAGCCGCAGCGCGGTCAGGTTCAGGATGGAGTGTGAGCGGCCCGACCGCTTCTCGGTGTCGAGACGGTATTGCCGGGACTCCTCCTCTCCTCCGGGCAACGACCGGTGGATCACCCTGGGGCCGGACAACTACGCCCAGCTCAAGACCTGGGTCAAGGTCCCGGTCCCGGCGGGTGGGCACGGCAAGACGAACGCCATGCTCAGGATCGAGAAGTGGGCCGCCCTTCTGGAGGCCAATGCCGTCACTGAGGCAAAGGTCTTCGAGGGCCGGGGGAAACGCTACTACTGCCTCAAATTCCCTGTGAAGCACGGGGAAGAGACGCTCTCCGACCTCATCGCAGAGGGAAAGAAGGCCACGGCGGAGATCTGGATCGACGCCGGGACGCACATCATTGTCAAGGGCGAGATCGCCAGCCGGGCCCGGGATGCCCGGGGAAACGAGCTCGGGCTCACCCTGGAGCAGGTGTTCGACGACTTCGACTCCGCGGGCCCCATAGGGCCACCCGAGGCGTACACCGACCTGAGCGGGTTCAAGGGCGTGATGTAGCCCCTGAAGCAACGAAATGGTTTTCTGTCCGCCGGTGCCCGGGCGATGTCCGGGCACCGGCGGTTTGTCGTCAGTAGGCCTCTTCCGAGGCCGCCTGCTCCGGAGAGATCCTGTCCGAGAACACCCTGTACACCCAGATCTTGTAGAGGATGACGATGGGCACGAAGACGAGGGCCACCACGGTCATGATGGCGAGCGTCGTCAAAGAGGACGAGGAGTTGTAGACCGTCATGCTGTAGGCTGGGTCCAGGCTCGAGGGGATGAGGTTCGGGAACAGACCGATGATGCCCGTGGCGCTCACCAGGAGGATGGTCAGGCTCGAGGCGGCGAAGGCCGCGAGGCCCTGCCCCTTGTTGAGGAAGACCCGGATGAGCAGGAGCGACGCCACGGCCAGCACGGGCACGATGAAGAGGATGGGCGTGCCCATGTAGTTGACGATGAGCTTCGTGGCAAAGGCCGTGTAGACGAGGAAGAGCACCGCCACCACCAGGAGCGCCGTCCACGACCTCGCGGCAAGGGCGCTGGCCCTCACGCTCAAGTCTCCGGTGGTCTTGAGCGAGACGTAGACCGCGCCGTGGAGCACGAAAAGCGCCACGAACAGGATCCCGGTGAGGAGCCCGTAGGGGTTGAGCAGGGTGAAAAGGCTGCCGTGGTAGCCTGCGGCGTCCATGGGCAGCCCCTTGAAGATGTTGCCGAAGGCCACGCCGAAGAGCAGTGCGGGCCCGAAGCTCCCCACGAAGATGCCCGCGTCCCAGAGCTTCTTCCACCCCGGGGTGGCCATCTTGTCCCTGAACTCGATCGCCACGCCCCGGATGATGAGCGAGAAGAGGAGCAGGAGGAGCGCGGTGTAGAGGTAGCTGAACATGAGCGCATACGTGGTGGGGAAGGCGGCGAAGGTGGCCCCGCCCGCGGTGACGAGCCAGACCTCGTTCCCGTTCCACACCGGGCCCACGGAGGCGAGCAGGGCCCGCTTCTCGCCGTCGCTCTTCCCGAGCACGTTGTACAGGGTGCCGGTGCCCAGCACGAAGCCGTCCAGCATGAAGTACACCGCCCAAAGCACGCCCCAGAGCACGAACCAGGTTATCTGAAGGGTCTGCAGAGTCGTCATACCACACCTCCCAGGGCCTCGGGGGCGTCTGCCTCCCCGGCGGCCTTCTCAGGGCCCTTGCGGGCGTATTTCGCGAGCAGGTACACGTCTACCACGCCCAGGGACCCGTACAGGAGCGTGAACGCGATGAGCGACACGAGCACCTGGGTCACGTCCACGGAGCGGGAGACCGCGTCCGAGGTCTTGAGCATGCCGTAGACGATCCAGGGCTGCCTGCCCACCTCCGCCACGATCCATCCCAGCTGGCCCGCGATGTACGGCAGGCCGATGGCCGGGATCATGAGCTTCAGGAACCAGGGAGCAGCATCCAGCCTTCCCCTGAAGGAGAGGTACACCCCCACCATCGACAGGAGGAACATGAGCATGCCCATGCCCACCATGAGCCGGAAGCTGTAGAAGGTGGGCTCCACCGGCGGCCTCAGCTCCCTGGGGAAATCCTTGAGGCCCTTGATCTCGGCGTCCGGGTCCCGGTAGGCCAGCAGACTCCCCAGCTTGGGGATGGTGACGAACTCGAGGGCGTTGCCCTCGTTCGCGCTGTCCGGCATCACGAAGACGCTCAGGGGCGCCCCCTTCTGGGTGTCCCAGATGGCCTCCATGGCGGCGAGCTTTGCCGGCTGGACCTTCGCGATCTCGACGCCGTGGAAGTCGCCCGTCATCATGACCAGGAGCCCGGAGACGAGCCCGAAGACCGCGGCGCCTTTGAACGAGCGCCTGAAGAGCTCGGTCTCGTTCTTTCTCAGCAGGTGCCAGGCAGCGACCCCGGTGACGAAGAACGCGGCCACCAGGTAGCCCGACAGCACGGTGTGGAAGAACTTGATCCACCCGTAGGAGTTGGTGAGCACGGCCATGAAGTCGGCCATCTCCGCCCTCTGGGTAATGAGCGGGTTGCCCGTGATGTTCGCTATCCTGGCGCCCACCGGGTTCTGCATCCAGCCGTTGGCCAGGAGTATCCACAGGGCGGACAGGTTGGTGGCGAAGGCCACGAGGGTGATGGCGAAGGCGTGCATCTTCTTCGACACTCTGTTCCACCCGAAGATCCACACGCCGATGAAGACCGACTCCAGGAAGAACGCGAGCGTCGCCTCGATGGCCAGGGGCGCGCCGAAGATGTCCCCCACGTACTTCGAGTACTCGGCCCAGTTCATGCCGAACTGGAACTCCATGGTGATGCCCGTGACGATGCCCAAGGCGAAGTTGATGAGGAAGAGCCTGCCCCAGAACCTCGCCATCCTCAGCCAGGTCTCGTCCCCGGTCTTTACGTACCGCCACTCCATCCAGGCCACCAGCACCGAAAGCCCCAGGGTCAGCGGCACGAAGATGAAGTGGAACATGCTCGTGACCGCGAACTGCAGCCTGCTCAGCGTCAAGACATCCATGCTTACCTCCTGTCTGTCATTCCCGGACCGTGTCCGTCCTCAATCCCCTGTCCGATACCAGGGTCTTCAGCGTCGCTTCTTCGAGGATGCCCCTGGTGACCGCCTGAAGCCTCCTCCACACCGGATGCACGGTGCAGGTCTCCATGCGCGGGCACGCCCCGCTGTCCATGAGACACCCGTTCGGCACGATGGGTCCCTCGACGGCCTCCACGATCTGGCACAGGCTGATCAGGGCAGCGGGCCTCGCCAGCAGGAACCCTCCACGCGCCCCCCGTGCCGACCTGACCAGCCCTTTGCCTGCAAGGGATTGGAGGATCTTGGCGAGAAACGGACGTGGGGCGCCGACGGCCCCTGCGATGGTGTCGAGCATGACCACTTCGCCTTCGGGCCGTTCCGCCAGATAGAGCATGCCGCGGATCGCGTACTCTGTCTTCCTGGTGAGTCCCATCATACCGGCACCTCAGAATCGGACAATTTTAATCCTCATTGGATAATGCAGATGGTCCCTTTGTCAAGGGGGGACCAAAGACAGGTGCCGCGCAGGCAGGGTCCGGGACCGGTTCACGGCGGGCAACGGGCAGGTGCTGCCTTCGAGCCTGCCCGTATGCGAATATCCAGGTCCGCTCATGCAGCTCGGAAAACAAATGAAGAGATCGGAAGACACCTCACGGGAAAGGGTGCATGAACATGGACGCCGACGGGACCATCATCCGCCGCAAGCCCTGCAGCCGCTCCCTGCTCTCCTGAGTGCCGGGCGTCTGCTCCCTCAATAGCTCCCCGCGTACTGGTCGAGGTAGCCCCTGATGTAGGCCTCGACCCGCTTTTTGCCGGTGAAGATCCCGAAGTGGCCCTCGCAGAGGATGTCCGCCTGGAGCCCGATGAGCCTCTCCATGGAGTCCCTCCAGTGGTCGATGTTCGAGTTGAACTCCCTGCTGAAGGGACCGTGGATGTCCTGGCCGAAGAGCACGCGCATGCCTCCCCGGTCGAGCCAGACGCAGATGGAGCCCGGGGTGTGGCCCGGGGTGTGGATGCAGTGGAGCTCGGAACCGCCGATCTCAAGGACCTCGCTGTCCCCGTGGAGGCGCCTGTCGACCCTGACCCGGGGCAGCTTCGTGCCGTACCACGAGGCTGCGGTGAGCGACGGGTCGCCGGTCTCGATGGCGTCCGCGTCGAGCTCGTGGGCTGTCACGTGGCAGCCGAAGGCGTCCTGGAAATGTTTCACCCCGCCGATGTGGTCCACGTGGCAGTGCGTGAGGACGAGGTGGGAAATCCCGGCCGGGTCGAGGGGGATGTCGCGGATGTTCCGCTCGATGGCCTTCGTGCCCTTGCCCGCGCCGGAGTCGATCATCACGAGCTCGGGCCCGCACTCCACGATGAAGACCGTGGCGTCCTGGAAATGGGAGAGCGACCCCCCTCCCACGAGATGGATCCCGTCGTGTATCAGCTCTGCAGCGCCCATGGGGCCTCCTGGCATATACGCCGGATGCCGGCGTCTTTTTGATAATCTATATCCCTGATCACCCCGTGAGACAAGGGGCTGCATCGCGGCTGGATAAGACGGCAGGATCAGTCTTTTCTGAGCACGTTCCTGCGGTCCATGAGGATCTTGAGCGTGAAGACCGCGCCCGGGTCGGCCTGGGGGATCACCTCAATGAGGGACCCGATCTTGGCCATGGCGATCCTCGCCTCGGTGAGGCCGAGCCCGATCTTCATCGGGTCTGAGGAATAGAAGGGCGCGAAGATCTCGTTGGTGTCGACCGTGACGCCCGGGCCGAAGTCGCGCACGGAAGCGAGGGCGTAGCCGTCCCGGCGCAAGAGGCTGATCTCGAGCCTGTCCGAGCCCGTATCGAGGGCGTTCTCCATGACCCTCCTGAACGCGGTCCTGATGTGGTTCCCGTCGCTGAACGCCACGAGCTCCCGCTCCCCGGCGACGGAGGCGTCCATGAGCCCGGGCATCTCCTCGAGCACGTCCGTGACGATCCTGCGGATGTCCACCTCCCCGTAGTCCACCCTGAGCTTCACCGTGGCCTCGTACTGCTCGATGCGCTCGATCATCTCCTCTATCCGCTCCACTGAGGCGTTGATCCCGGACAGCGCGGCATGCAGCGACTCGCTGCTCATGGCCTTTTCCTTCTTCTCGATCCTCCTCATGTAGGCGCCGATGACCATGAGGGGGTTCCTCAGCTCGTGGGCCAGGCCGTTCATCATGAGGGTGAGGTCCCTGGCCTGCAGGGAAAGCCGGTGCTGCATGGAGCGGAGGTCGGTGATGTCCCTGCCGATCACGGACAGGGCATAGATGTGCCCGTCCTCCACCAGGGGCGTGATCATGAAGGAGAAGATCCCGGTGGTGCCCCGCGCCAGGCGCAGCCTCACCTCGACCTTCGAGGGCGTGCCCTTGCCGAAGCCCTGTTCGACCGCCCCGTTCATGGCCTTAAGGTCATCTTCCACCACGAAATCCCTGAGCGGCTTCCCGGCGAGGGCCTCCCCGGTTTGCAGGTACCGCTTCATGGTCTCGTTGCTGAACATGATCCTGCCGTTCGGGCCCAGGGTGAAGATCAGGTCCGTGGCATTCTTGATGATGGACTGATAGCGCCTGCTGTCCCTCAGCAGGGTTTTCTGCTTTTCCAGGACCGCGAGCTCCTTTTCGTTGAGCGATCGGATGAGCCTGTCCCCGATGTCGTAGGCCTCCCTCATCTCGGTGAAGAGCGTGATGATGGCCTCGATAACCATGAGATCGCGGGGGATGACGCCCACCACCTGATCGGGAAGCGGTCTCGAAATGGGGAGGTCGGAAACGATGTAGACCCTCTGACCCTTGACGGCCTGCCACTCGATGAACCCCTTATCGTCCACGAACACGAGGCTGTTTCCGGGTATCTCGCGGAGGTCGTCCACCTGTGTGACCCCGCTCAGCCCCTCGGGCATGTGTCTGCCCAGCCAGTATACCTTCATGGAGAAATGTTCGGAATACCTGGAGCTTTTCTTGAACTTGCGAGCAGAAGGCAAGGAAAAGGCACCTCGATGGGCTCTCGTGGTGATGGAAAATCGCTGTCGGGATTGCCCGCGCTGCGGGCAGGTGAGCGGTCCCCTGGGGGGAAACCCTACCTGGCGATGAGGAGGTTCGCCTGCTTGAGGCGCTGGGCGAGCGCGGTGATGATCTTGTTGGCGATGTCCGGATCCTCGGCGATGAGCCGCTCGAGGGTGCCTTCCTGGACCGGGATCACCTCCACCACGCTCCTGCCCACCGAGCGGATGGTGGCGCTCCTGGGCTCGTTCAGGATGAAGCTCATCTCGCCGAAATACTCGCCGGGCTTCGAGATCATGCCCACGCGGACGCCCTTCTTGAGGACCTCGAGCCCCACTTCAGCCTGGACGAGCTTGAAGATCTCGGTGCCGAAGGTGCCGTCCTCGATGATGATGTCGCCGTCTGCGTACTCCCGCATGTCCAGTGAGATGACCTCGCTGTACTGGATGTTTGACTCCGCCACGGAGGTGGTCTGCTCGAGCTGCAGGTAGGCTGACCTCAGGACCATGCTCACCAGGCCGGGCTTCGAGAAGACGATGTCCTCGATGCATTCGGACTCGTAGGTGGCGATGCGGGTGAGCCTGATGGCCTTGGCCGTGGTGCTGTAGGGGATGCCCCGGTAGAAGTTCTCCAGGCCGAACACGTCCCGGTCGGAGAGGATGCGGATAGGCTTTTCCATCTGGTAGATCTGGACCTCGCCCTGGAGGATGGCGTAGAAGTACGCATTGGAATCGCCTTCCCGCACGATGACCTCGCCGGGCCTGAACTCCTTGACCGACACCGCCTCTATGGACTTGGGCTCTAACATACCTGCCCTTTCGGCAGAGAGTGCGGGAAACTTGAGATTCTCTTTACAAAAGCGGCCACATACGGGCGTGTTCCCTGATGATGACGTCGAGCTCGGGGAAGGTCGCAGGCTCGATCTCGGGCCCGGGCGCTCCCTTGAGGACCTCGACCATGCACGAGACGGACTCCTTCAGGGCCCCCAGGTTGTAGCCCCCTTCCAGTGCGTACACGGTCGGGGCGCCCACGGCGTGCGCCGCCTCCTGGATGGCGGCCGTGATGGCGGCAAAGCCCCGGGAGGTCACGCGCATGCCGCCGATGGGGTCCCGGGCATGGGCGTCGAATCCGGCGGAGACGATGACCAGATCCGGCTCGTACGACTCGAGGAGGGGCGCCAGCACGAAGCGGTACACCGCCAGATACTCCCCGTCCCCCTTGCCGCCCCTCAAGGGGCAGTTCACCGTGTGTCCGGTCCCTTCGCCGGAGCCGGTCTCGGAGACGTGCCCGGTGCCCGGGTAGAAGGGGTACTGGTGGGTTGAAAAGTAGAGCACGCTGCTGTCGGAATAGAAGCTTTCCTGGGTCCCGTTGCCATGGTGGACGTCGAAGTCGATGATCGCCACCTTCCGGGCCCCGAAGCACGCGATGGCCTTCCGGGCGGCGATGGCCACATTGTTGAAGAGGCAGAATCCCATGGCCTCGTCGGTCCTGGCGTGGTGCCCCGGGGGCCGTACGGAGGCGAAGCCGGTGTCGATCTCGCGTCCGAGCGCCATCCTCACGAGCTCCACCAGGGAACCGGCCGCGAGCAGGGCCGTGTCGTAGGACTCCGGGCAGCACACCGTGTCCGGGTCGAGGTCCACCAGCGTGCCGGCGCTCGAGGCGCGGGCGATCCGGTCGATGTGCCTCCTGCCGTGATTGAGCAGCACGTCGTCCACCGACGCCCGCACGGGCTCGATGAGCCTGAGGAGGGGATCTTCCCGGGGCGCGAACAGGGTGTGGACGTAGTGGATCCTCATGGGGCTCTCGGGGTGGTGCGAGCCGGTGTCATGGTTCATGAAAACAGAGTCAGAAACGATACCGATCATAAAAACGCCCGCGGGGTGCTATACGACGATGTCGAGTGCGTGTCTTCCATAGTTTCCTGGAATGGGATACCCCGTGCCCCTGGCCTTTCCGGGCACGCTCGTGTCGATCCTGCCGTAGGCGAGCTCGTGGATCACCGAGGCCTTCGAGACCATGGGGTCCATGCCGTAGGTGCCCACGACCGGTGAAGAGGTGTAATCGACCCGAATGGTCTTTGCCCGGGCCTTGCCCCCGGTTTCGACGGGAACGGCAAGGATGGCGTTGTCGCCCGATGTACGCGAGGAATGTCCGTTTCCGTTCTCGAGGTATTTCAGGGGACCGGGATACAGCTCGGCTGCACCCCCATTCATGGAACCGATTTGAGATAAAGGTCCCCCGTACGGCATCGAAACTATAATAGACACATTATGTCGATATTACAAGGCTAAAAATACATCCTTGCTGGCTGCGCCCTCCCCGCTCCCTGCCGAGGGGAACGCGGCCAGAAGGTGCCTGTGAATTGTGCTGGATGTGATTCGGTGAGGCGATGGTTCAGGTGCCTGGATGTGAATGGATTATTCGCGGTAAAGCCGGGGTCTATACGTCCCCCAGCCCCGACCTGCTCAGCGCGAGCATGGACGCCTGGTCCAGCTTCCGCAGGCTGCTCAGGAGGAGCCTGATGTCGCGGTTGTTACTGTCGTCGAACTCGATGCCCATGCCCTTGTTCTCTTCCACCCGGACCACGGTGCCGGCGACGTCGATGACCTTGCCAAGGTCCGTGGCGTCCAGGCTCAGGTGCACCTTGGACTGCAGGGCGAGGGTGTTCACGGTTTCGATGTACACGCCGCTCAGGCTGATGTTGCGCAGGACCCCCTTGAGGACCTTCGAGTCCGCGTCCTGGTACCTGGCCTCGATTCTCAGCAGCTTCCTGGAGCTTCTTCTCTTTTCCTTCTTCACATGGACTCCGTGTCGTGTATTCTCATGTCCTGTTCGTCACTTCGGCCTTTTTTCTTGAATACCTGCCCGTCCGGATGCCGGGGCCATATTACAGCCTTTTCGTCACCTGAAGCCCAGGCCTTTAATCCTTCCCGCGCACCAAGAAAACGATTCCCCAAACAAAAGCAGGTATGCTAGATAATCCCGGGGATCATCCGGGTGCGGGTGGTGCCGTATTCGTGACATGAGGGGTTAGCCATGATCAAGGTCAATGAGAACTATCTGAAGCTGAAGTCTTCGTACCTCTTTTCTGAGATCGCAAAGCGGGTCGCCTCCTTCCAGGCCGCCAACCCGCAGTCGCAGGTCATCAAGCTGGGCATAGGCGACGTCACGTGCCCGCTCCCGGATGCCTGCATCCAGGCGCTGCACAAGGCCGTCGACGAGATGGGAAGCCCGGACACGTTCAAGGGCTACGGCCCGGAGCAGGGGTACGAGTTCCTCAGGGAGGCCATCGCCTCGTCCGACTTCAGGGCGCGCGGTGCGAACGTCTCCGCGGACGAGATCTTCGTGTCCGACGGCGCCAAGTGCGACACGGCCAACATCCAGGAGCTCTTCGCCGGCGACATCAGGGTGGCCATCCCCGACCCGGTCTATCCGGTCTACCTCGACACGAACGTCATGGCCGGCCGCACCGGCTCGCCCGTCGATGGCAGGTACGAGGGCATCGTATATCTTGAGAGCACCCGGGACAACGGCTTCGTGCCCGACCTCCCGAAGGAGAAGGTCGACCTCGTGTACCTGTGCTTCCCCAACAACCCCACGGGCGCGACCATCACCAGGGACGCCTTGAGCCGGTGGGTGGAATACGCCCACGAGAACAGGGCCCTGATTCTTTTTGACGCGGCGTACGAGATCTTCATCAGGGACGAGAGCCTTCCCCGCTCCATCTACGAGATCGAAGGCGCCCGGGAGGTGGCCATCGAGTTCAGGAGCTTCTCGAAGACCGCGGGCTTCACCGGCACACGGTGCGCGTTCACCGTGGTCCCGAAGGACTGCTTCGCCTACGATGAAGCCGGAGAAAAACACGCGCTCCACGCCCTGTGGAACCGGCGCCAGACCACGAAGTTCAACGGTGTGTCCTACCCGGTCCAGCGGTCCGCCGAGGCCGTGTACAGCCCGGAAGGGAAGCGGCAGGTGGCCTCCCTGGTGGACTATTACCTCAGGAACGCGAAGCTCATCCGCGAGAAGATGATGGCGCTCGGCTTTTCGTGCACCGGCGGCGAGAACTCCCCCTACATCTGGGTGGACGCCGGGACGGGCTCCTGGGAGTTCTTCGACCTGCTCCTGACGAAGGCGGGCGTGGTGTGCACGCCCGGCGCTGGCTTCGGCAGGTGCGGCGAGGGGTTCGTGCGGATCAGTGCCTTCAACGACTACGACAGGGTCGCCCTGGCCATGGAGAGGATCGGCAGCGTCCTGAAGGGCTGAGGCGTGACGTCCGGAGGCTCACGATACCGTGACGGGGCGCGGGACGCGCTGCCCGTCGTCTTGGGGTACATCGCCATCGGGCTGGCCTTCGGGGTGGTGGCGCAGACCGCGGGCATCACCACAGCCGAGGTCCTGCTCATGTCCCTCATCCTCTACGCAGGCTCCGCCCAGTTCGTGACCGTGGGCCTCATCGTCGCGGGCGCTCCGGCCACGGCCATCGTCGCCACCATCTTCCTGGTGAACGTGCGGCACCTCCTGTACAGCACCGCGCTCTCCCCCCACGTGCGCGGCCTGAAGGCCTGGCAGAACGCGCTCATCGGCGCCGAGCTCACGGACGAGACCTTTGCGGTGGCGTCGGGCTGCCTGAGCACCGGACGCCGGGCGAGCGCGCCATGGCTCCTCGGCATCAACAACGCCTCCCACGCGACCTGGATAGCCTGCACCACCCTGGGCGCCCTCCTGGGGAGCTCGGTTTCGAACACCCGGGCTCTGGGCCTCGATTTCGCGCTGGCCGCCATGTTCGCTGCCCTGCTCGTCCTGCAGATCGTGAACCGGCCCAGGATGAGGGCCGCCGTGGGGGCCGCGGCGGCCGGAGCCGCAACCGGGCTCCTGGGTATCCTCGTCATGCCCGCCGGGTGGGCCGTCATCGCGGCCACCCTTGTGGCGGCGACCCTGGGAGTGATCCTGGAGGGGGGCTCGTGATCAGGGAGCACGTGGTCTGGATCATCGTGGGCACCGCGGTGGTGACCGTGATCCCGCGGGTCGTGCCGCTCGTGCTGCTGAGCCGCATGAGGCTTCCCGCCCTCTTCGAGCGATGGCTCTCCTACGTGCCCGTGGCCGTACTGGCCGCCCTGCTCGCCCAGGCCGTCGCCATGCCCGACGGACGGCTCGACCTTACGATCACGAACCCCGCCCTCCTTGCCTTGGTGCCGGTCCTGGTCATCGCCATGCTCACCCGCTCCCTCATCGGGACCGTGACGGCGGGCATCATGCTCATGGCCCTGCTGCGCTGGATGCAGCTCTAGACACCGGCGCCACCCCTGAGCTCCTTTCCTCCCGGGCGATAAGCGTGCAGTATTCCCTGAAATCTGGACCGTTCCGGCAGGTGAGCAAGTGCGGGTCCTCCCCCTCGACTGAACCGCCCTGTTCGTGCCCCCAATGCCCTTGACTTCAATAGGAGACTCTGTTAATGCTTCCACACCTCTACAGGTACGTATTGTAACTTATCCGGTTTGCTTTCAGACTCTTACACGTGAGGCTCCACAAGAAGCATGGGAAACGGCCGCAATATAGAGTTTACCAAGATGTCGGGGACGGGCAACGACTTCATCGTGGTCGATGCCTTCAACGCCCCTATCGACGTGGACTGGTCGAGATTCGCCGCCACCTTCTGCCCCAGAAGAACGGGCGTGGGGGTCGACGGCCTGCTGATCCTGAGCAGAAACGACTCGGTGGACTTCACCTACCGGATCTTCAACGCGGACGGGAGCGAGGCGGAGATGTGCGGCAACGGAGCGCGGTGCGCCGCCGCCTTTGCCGTGCGCCATGGCATCGCTGGTGACTCGATGAGTTTCAGCACCCTGGCCGGGATCGTTCAGGCGCGGGTGAACCCTTCCAACGTGTCCATCCGGGTCACCGATCCGAAGGATCTGGTCCGCGGCAGAGGCATCGACGTGGATGGACGGACGGTGGACGTCTGGTCCGTCAACACCGGCGTGCCCCATGCCATCGTGTTCACGGACGACCTCGAGGGCGTGCCCGTCGACGTGCTGGGCAGGGCCGTCAGGTACCATGAGGCCTTCGCGCCGGCAGGCACGAACGTGGACTTCGTGCAGGCCCTGGGCGGGAACCGGATCAGGGTCCGCACCTACGAGCGGGGGGTCGAGGGTGAGACGCTCGCCTGCGGCACCGGTGCCGTGGCCTCCGCCATCATCAGCCATGCGGCGCACAAGGTCTCAGGCTCGTCCGTAGAGGTGGGCATGCCCGGCGGAGACCTCACGATAGGCCTATCAATCCACCATGGAGAGTACCGAGATGTCTGGCTCACTGGAGAAGTATCCTTCATCTTCACCGGCACCATCGTATTCTAGACCCGTCCCTCCCGGGGCAGAAGCCTTCGGGAACATCCCCGCATGCCCGAGCGCGTGCACCCTGGAGTAGAACACCATGCGTGAACTCGTCGCAGTCCTCGATTTCGGATCACAGTACGCCCAGCTCATCGCCCGCCGCATCAGGGAGTGCGGCGTGTACTGCGAGATCCTCCCCCACGACACGTCCCTGAACGACCTCATGAAGATGTCCCCCAAGGCCGTGGTGCTCTCGGGCGGACCCAGCTCGGTACTCGATGAAGGGCATCCCTCCATGGACCCCGGGGTCCTCACGGCCGGCGTCCCTGTCCTGGGCATCTGCTACGGCATCCAGCTCATGGCCAAGCTCCTGGGGGGCACCCTCGAGCGGGGCAAATCCCGCGAGTACGGGCCCGCCTACATCGACGTCATCGAGGACGGCCAGTTCTTCTCCCGGCTGGGGCACAAGATCGACGTGTGGATGAGCCACGGCGACCACGTGGACGCCGTGCCGAAGGGTTTCAAGGTCCTTGCCCGCACCGAGACCTGCCCGGTGGCCGCCATGGGCGACACCGCGAGGAACCTCTACGGGGTCCAGTTCCACCCCGAGGTCGTTCACACGCCCCGGGGCAAGGAGATCCTCAAGAACTTCCTGTTCGGCATCGCCCGGTGTTCGGGCGGGTGGACCATGGCAGGGTTCATCGAGGAGTCGGTGAAGAACATCCGGGAGACGGTTGGCAGCGGCCGCGTGGTGTGCGGGCTTTCCGGCGGGGTCGACTCAACGGTCACGGCCGCCCTGCTCCACCGCGCCATCGGGAGCCAGATGACGGCCATCTTCGTGAACAACGGCGTACTGAGGGGCGGCGAAGTGGAGGACATCCGGAAGCTCTTCACCCAGGACTACCCCCTGAACATCGACATCGTGGACGCGAGCCAGCTCTTCCTGGACAACCTCAAGGGCGTCATCGAGCCCGAGCAGAAGCGCAAGATCATCGGCAAGACCTTCATCGACGTCTTCGCCGAGGAGGCGCGTCGGATCGGGGGCGCCGACTTCCTGGCCCAGGGAACGCTCTACACGGACATCATCGAGAGCCGCTCCGCCAAGGGCGGGCCGTCGGCCACCATCAAGAGCCACCATAACGTGGGCGGCCTGCCCGAGGACCTGAAGTTCAAGCTCATCGAGCCCTTAAAGGAGATCTTCAAGGACGAGGTGAGGGTCGTGGGCAAGGAGCTGGGCCTGCCCGACAGCCTCGTGCACCGGCAGCCCTTCCCGGGGCCAGGCCTCGCGGTGCGGATCCTGGGCGAGGTGAACGCGGAGAACGTGGCCATCCTCCAGCAGGCGGACCTGAGGGTGCAGGAGGAGATGCGCAAGTGGGAAGGCTACCCCGAGGTATGGCAGTCCTTTGCCGTGCTCCTGCCCGTCAAGAGCGTGGGCGTCATGGGCGACGAGCGCACCTATGCCAACGTCATCGCGATTCGCGCGGTGTCCAGCCAGGACGGCATGACCGCGGACTGGGTCAAGGTCCCCTACGAGGTCCTGGCCAGGATCTCCACGCGGATCATCAACGAGGTCAAGGGCGTCAACCGGGTGGTCTACGACATCTCCTCGAAGCCGCCCAGCACCATCGAGTGGGAATAGGAAGGCATCCGACATACACTACGAGACGAGGTGATATCCATGGGCGGACTTTTCGGCATCGCATCGCATTCTGACTGCGTCACGGACCTCTTTTACGGCACCGACTACCACTCCCACCTGGGCACCAGGCGCGGCGGACTCGCGGTGGTCAACAAGAAGGGCTTCACCCGCTCGATCCACAATATCGAGAGCGCCTACTTCCGGTCGAAATTCGAGCCCGAGCTCAAGGACTTCCATGGCAACATGGGCATCGGGATCATCAGCGACAACGACGCCCAGCCCCTCATCATCAACTCCCACCTGGGCGCCTTCGGCATCGTGACCGTGGCCAGGATCACGAACCTCGAGGCCCTGGGCAGGAAGGCCTTTGCCAGGAAGAAGTATTTCTCCGAGACCTCAGGCGGTTCCATCAACCCCACAGAGCTCGTCTCCATGCTCATCTGCGAGAAAGGTTCCTTCGTGGAGGGCATCAGAAACGTCCATGAGACGGTCAAGGGCTCGTGCTCGATGCTGGTCCTCACGAAGAAGGGTATCATCGCGGCCCGGGACAGGCTGGGCAGAACCCCCATCACCATCGGAAAAAAGGACGGCGCCTACGCACTCACCTCCGAGACCTGCGCCTTGCCCAACATCGGCTACGAGACCGCGTACAGCCTGGGGCCCGGCGAGATCGTGCTCGTCACTCCGGACGGGTTCGAGCAGCTCCAGGCCCCCGGGGATCAGATGCAGATCTGTTCCTTCCTCTGGGTCTATTACGGCTACCCGTCCTCCGACTACGAGGGCATCAACGTGGAGGCTGTGCGCTACAACTGCGGCAGGGCCCTGGCCAGGAGGGACCCCGTGAAGGCCGACCTCGCCTCGGGCATCCCGGACTCAGGCATAGGCCACGCCATCGGCTACTCCAATGAGAAGGGTGTCCCCTACATGCGGCCCTACGTGAAGTACACCCCCACCTGGCCCCGGAGCTTCATGCCCCAGAACCAGGCGGTCCGCGACCTCGTGGCCAGGATGAAGCTCATCCCCAACCGGGCCATCATCGAAGGCAAGAGCCTCGTGTTCTGCGACGACTCCATCGTCCGGGGCACCCAGCTCAAGGACAACGTGCAGATCCTTTTCGAGTACGGCGCCCGGGAGGTCCACATGCGGGTGGCCTGCCCCACGCTCATCTACCCCTGCGAATTCCTCAACTTCTCCACCTCCCGATCCTCGCTGGCCCTGGCGGGCCGCAAGGCCATCCTGGAGATCGAGGGCACGGACAACGTGCCCCTGGAGGAATACGCTCAGACCGGGTCGGACAAGTGCCGTCAGATGCACGAGTGCATCAGGAAGCGCCTCGGACTCACCACGCTGCAGTACCAGACCATGGACGACCTCGTGACCGCCATCGGGCTGCCGAAGAGCAAGCTCTGCACCCACTGCTGGGATGGAAGCTCCTGGATGTGAACCGGGAAGGGAACCGAGTATTCAGAAAAGCACAGAACCCTTATTGACCCGGCACCTCTTGCCGCAAACGGCATACAGCTCCATGCCGGTATACCGCTTCGGTGATGTGTTTGGCGGATCAGTATAAGGATTTTCTCAAGCTGATCTGTACGATGGGATCTCGGCGAAGACCGCGTCGATCACCGAGCTTACGATGCCTTCGAGCCAGTCGACGCCCTTGGCCTTCACCGCCGGGTCGAGGCCCTGGACGGCCTTGACGTAGCCAAGGCCGGTGTCGCACCCGGTGATGACCTCGGCGAGGAAGTCGTCCCTGAGGGCGTCGTCCCCCGTGGAGGAGCCCAGGAAGGCGAGCTTGTCCTCCACCCGTTTCCAGTTTTCGGAAAGCTCCTGTTTCTGTGCCACCATGATGGGGCGCACCGCTCCCTTCATGAGCTCGGAGTAGCGGCGGATGGACTCGGGCATCTTCGCCGCCACAGCGCCGAGCCGCGAGATGCGCTCGGCAATGGCCATCTCGAGCTTCTCGAGCGCGCCCCTGAACAGGGCGTGCCCGAAGTCGTCCTGACCGAAGAACTGCACGCGCACGAGGCGGTACCATGCCTTGAGCGCGATGAGGTTGGCGATGTAGATCACGTTGTTCCGCACGAGGCGCTTCGTGTTCCAGTAGATGTCCGGATGGAAGTCCCTGACCTCGGGTTTCGGGAACTGGTCGAGCACGAGCTTGCCCGCCTCGAGAATGTCGTCCCGCACGATGGTGCCTGCGGCCACCACCGTGCCGTAGGCGATGATCGAAGGGCCAACGATCCCGCCCCGGCCCCCCAGGAAGATAGGCCGCTCCCCCATCATCACGCCCCTGGGCACGTCGCCGATGAGGGACGCCGTGGCCTTGTCCTGGTTCGGGGTGTAGTTGAAGTGGATGTAGGACGAGCCCACCTCGCTGTGGTCCTTCCGGCTCGTGCCCCCTGCCATGAGGCAGTCGCAGAAGTTGACCAGCGAGCCCAGCGTCACGAAAGGCAGCAGGATGGTGTGCTTGATGCCCACGGAGTGGGCGCCTCCCGCCTCCTCCTCGAGGATGCAGGCCTCCCGCACGTGGGCGCCCGATCCCATGCTCGAGCGCTCCAGGAACACGGACTTCTTGAAGAACCCGCCCTTGAGCTCCACGCCGGCGCCGATCTGGCAGTCCTCGATCACAGCCGGGGCCTCGGCGCCGATGACCGTGCCCGCCATGACGGAGGTCTTTCTCCCGGAGATCCTGCAGCAGGGGTGGATGGTCACGCCCGGGGCGATGAGGTCGAGCTCCACGTCATCGGCGATGGACACCGTCTTTGGGTCCGGGATGACGACCCCCCGCTCCATGAGCCTCCTTACCCTGTCATCCACGCGCGATTCCATAGCCTGCTCCTCCGGGGGCTATCTCTTCCCGATCTTCATGGAGACCACGTCCGCGATCCTCTTGCAGCAGGCCTCGGTCTGCTCCGCAGAAGGGGCCTCCACCATGACCCGGCACATCTGCTGGGTGCCGGAGTAGCGCACGAGCACCCTGCCCCCGTCCCCCAGCTCACGCTCCACCTCCCGGATGACGCTCACCACCTCGGGGATGGTGTCGATGTCGGGCTTCGACGCGACGTCCACGTTCACGAGCTTCTGGGGATAGATCTTCATGATCTTCGCGAGCTCGCTCAAAGGCTTGCCCTCGAATTGCATGGCAGCCAGGAGCTGGATGGCCGAGACAATGCCGTCGCCCGTGGTGTGGTGGTCCAGGAAGATGAGGTGGCCCGAGTCTTCGCCCCCCAGGACGGCCCCGTGCTCGAGCATCTCCTTGAGCACGTACCGGTCGCCCACGTCCGCGGTCACGGTGCGTATCCCCAGGTCCCTGACGGCGAGCTTGAAGCCGATGTTGCTCATGACCGTGGAGACCACGAGGCCGCCCTTGAGCCTTCCCTGCTTCTTCATGGCAGCCGCGCAGACCGTCATCATCTGGTCGCCGGTGAGGATGCCCCCCTGCTCGTCCACGGCGATGACCCGGTCGCCGTCGCCGTCGAAGGCAAAGCCCGCTGAAGCTCCCCTCCTGACCACCTCGGCGGCGAGCGTCTCGGGGTGCTGGGAGCCGCAGTCCCGGTTGATGTTCCTGCCGTCGGGCTCGGTGAACAGGGACACCACCTCTGCGCCCAGCTCGAAGAAGGTCTCGGGCGCGATGCGGTAGGTGGCTCCGTTGGAGCAGTCGAGCACGATCTTCATGCCCTCCAGGGAGTACTCGGCCGGGAAGGAGTTCTTCAGGAACACGATGTACCTGCCCGCCGCGTCGTCGAAGCGGTAGGCCTTGCCGATGACCGAGGGATCGGGGTGCAGGCCGGCGAGATCGTCCCGGCTGAGGAGCGCCTCGATCTCGTCCTCCTTTTCGTCGGGCAGCTTGAAGCCGTCCCGGGAAAAGATCTTGATGCCGTTGTCCTGGTAGGGGTTGTGGGAGGCTGAGATGACGATGCCCGCGTCCGCCCGCATGCTCCTCGCCAGGTAGGACACCCCGGGGGTGGGCATGGTGCCCACGAGGAGGGCGTCGCCGCCCATGGACAGGATCCCGGCAACGAGGGCGTTCTCGAGGAGGTACCCGGAGAGCCTCGTGTCGTGTCCGATGAGGATCCTCGGGGTGTGGCCCTTCCTCCTGCTGATGCAGGTGATGGCCCGCCCCACCTTCATGGCCATTTCGGCCGTCATGGGATGCCGGTTGGCAACCCCCCTGATTCCATCAGTACCGAACAACCTGCCCACTCTCGAGCCCCCTTGAGCGTATTCTCCGTACGCGGGCTACCTACCACAGACCGCCTGAGTTCTCAACACCATATCATGATATCGTGCCAGCCCGAGGTCACGGGCCTACGTGGCCCTGCCGATCTTCTCCAGGCGCTCGACAAAGGCGTCCACGTCGTAGTTCGCGTCTTCGGCGGCCCTGAGCAGGGTGATCACCTGGCCGTAGTTGTCGAGCACGACCCGGGTGGAGACGCGCATCTTGCCCAGGGGGAAGGCCACCGACCGGATGACCGTGACGGTGAAGAGCCAGTAGAGCAGGTGCTCGAACGACTCCTTGTTGAACCACAGTCGCCCGCCGAACTCGTTGATCCCGACGAGGGCCTTCACGTCCGGGTCGGCGAAGAGGTCGCCTACGAACCGGGGCAGGCCCTTCTCAGACGCCTCCTCGCCCCATCCCTGGCAGCTCACCAGGACCTTGACGAGGGTCAGCTCGTACTCGGCCCCGCCCTCGCTCAGACCCAGGGACATGAGCGTCTCCTTCATGGCCTTGGAGAGGAGCAGCTCGTCCATGAGCGCCCTGCTCTTGATGGGTATGGCCTGGGGCTCCACCATGGCGCCGATCCTCGCCACGGTCACCCACAGCATGGGTATCCTCCACCAGGACAGGTCTTCCTTTATTTCGGCCGGGATGCGGCCGGAGAGGTAGTCCACGGCCGAGGCCATGTACCGGCTCCGCTTCGTTTTCAGCTGGTCGAGGTTGAACAGGGTGTGGAGCAGCGAGTTCACGGACTCCACGATCGTGTTCACGTCCATCTCCTCGAGCCAGGCGTACAGGTATTCCCGCGTCTCCTTGAGGAAGGCGGCCAGGGCGTTCAGGAAGCTGTCGGGCACCTGCCCGGTGTTCCTGCCCGTGCGCACCGCGTTCAGGAGCATGGACTTGCCGATGGCCGCCCGGAACGGGTCGAGGATGTTCTTCAGGTAGAGCTCCTGGAGCTCGGACATGACATCGGGCACGCCGCGGCCGCCCAGGTAGTCGAAGAGCCTCCTCACCTGGCCGTCGGTGTCTCTGAGCTCCGCGAAGTTCGTGAACATGTTCGACTTGAAGGCCCCGAGGTGGACCTGCAGTCCCTCGGTGCAGAGCGTGCGGCCGCTCCTGAGGTACTGGAGCCCTTCCCGGAAGTCCTCCAGGATGTAGTATGCGTTCTCGTCGCCCGAGAGCTTCAGGCCCTCGCCCAGGCTCCTGTGCACCACCCGCCGGCCACCGCCGGTGTCGATGTTCATGCCCACGGAGCGCCGGACGAAGCCCCTGGCCTCGGCGTAGCGGTTGTTGTACACCACCAGGGCGCGCTCGTCGCCCGCCATGTTGGAGAACGCGAACACGTCCTCGTTCACGTGGCCCTCTTCGGTCACCACGTCGTAGAGGACGAAGTTGTCCACCTCGCTGAAGAGGTAGCGCTTCCGGAACAGGGGGAAGATCTCCCGCTCGTGGCGCGCGACGAGGTCCGTGTCGACCCCCTCGTCCCAGTAGGAGCGCCTGTACTCCATGCCGTACTTCTCGCCGAAGCCCTCGATCTGGCCGTGGCCGAACATGGGGAGACCGGGCAGGGTCGCCATGATGGTGGCCACGCCGAAGTACTTGTCGCCCTTGCCGAACTGAACGACGGCAGGCTCCTCATCCGGGTTGTTCATGAAGTTCACGAAGCGCTTGAGGATCTCGGGGTTGAACCTGAGGATGTTCTTCATGACGTCCCGGTACTTGCTGTTGTCCTCGGTCTTGAGCATGTTCATGAAGGCGCTGTTGTACACCCGGTGCATGCCCAGGCTGCGGACGAAGTAGCCTTCCATGAGCCAGAAGGCCTCGGCCAGGAGCAGCGTGTTGGGCGCCTCCACGGCCACCCTGTCCACGAGCTCGCGCCAGAACTCCTCGGGGAAGAGCCGGTCGAACTCCTCCTGGCTCACGCTGTGGCCCGCCCGGGAAGGGATGTCCCCGCCGTAGCCCGGGAGCGGGTACCAGAGCCGCTGGAAGTGCCTCTTGGCAAGCGTCATGGCCGCGTCGAACCGGATGATGGGGAAGAGCCTCGCCACCTCAACCGTCTTCGCGATGACCGCCTCCCGCACCTGGCTTTTGAGAAAGTCGAGCTGGGCCGTGTCGTTCCAGGGAGTGCTCGTGCCGTCGTTGCCGTGGTAGATGTACCGCGTGTCGCCGGTCCAGGAGTCGTAGCGCTTGAACACCACGGCCGCGTCGGTGCGGTTCCAGTAGCCGTCCTCGATCTGGATCACCACCCGCTCGTCCTCGGAGAGGTTGGGCCCGGTGAAGCGGTAGGACGGGAACGGGGGCTCGCGCAGCTGGATGAACCAGTCCGGGTGCTCGATCGTCCACTTCGAGTAGAGGCCCATGTGGTTGGGCACCATGTCCGTGGCCATGCGGATGCCGTAGCGGTAGGCCCGGCCCTTGAGGTTCTCGAAGGCATCGTGCCCGCCCAGGTCGGCCGCGATGGTGTAGTCGTAGATGGAGTACGCGGAAGAGGCGGCCTCGGGGTTGCCCGTGAGCTGCTTGATCTTCCGGGAGGCAGGGCTCCGCTCCCAGACGCCGATGAGCCACAGCCCGGTGAAGCCCCACCGGGCAAGGCTCTCGAGCTCCTCGTCCGGGATCTCGTCGAGCCGGGATATGGTGCGGCCGTACTTGACCGAGAGCTGGTAGAGCCACACATAGGTGCTCTTGGCGATGAGCACGAGGTGGGGCATCCAGTCGAGGTCGGGGCTGAAGCGCTCGGGCTCCGCGAGGTCCCGGGCGCCGAACCGGGGCGCCAGCGCGGGGCCGGGACCGAAGAACCTGGGCTTGCGCTCCTCCCGGATGAAGTCCATGCCGCCCAGGATGCGCATGAGCAGATCTTTAAGGATGTGGCCCCAGTGGGTGCGGATGTACTCGAGCTGGCCGTAGAGCGAGTTGGGCGACGCCTTTGCCGGGGCCCTGAGGAGATCGAGGAGCGTCTGGCCGTAGGGACCGAAGATGGGCTGGTTTCTGAAGAAGTCCTCGAGGTTCTTCAGGATCTCGGTGTAGCGGGTGAGGGTCTTCAGGTTCTGGTCGTCGAAGAGCTCGATGTAGGGCGTGAACGCGGGGTTCTCGTTGGCCAGGGCGAGCATGATGAGCTCTTCGAGGCTGATATGGCGGTTGGGCACCGCCTCTGTCTCGCCCGCGAGGTAGGCGTCCGGCCCTTCCTCCCCCCGATAGACCTTTACGGGCGGGAAGATCTCCGTGAACCTGAGCAGGGTCTGGTCCGTTCCATCGACCTTCTCCCTCACCCACGAGTAGGCCTCGGAGATGATGGTGGGCTTCACGGACCTGCGGTACTGCTCGACCATGTAGTGCAGGATCTCGTCGATGAGGCCCATGGCATAAATGTCGCTCGCGGACACGGCCAGCTCCGGGTGCTGTCTGACGTTGCGGACCTCGTTCATCCGGTCGGCGAACCTCCGGGCGGCCTGGAAGTCGCCGAAGATCACGTTTCCCGTGATGGTGAACAGGGGTTCTTCGAACCGGTACAGGTCGCGGGCACCCCTCGATATGTGGAATTCAAACATGAGCTTACTCTCTGCCAGAAGATACTGCTGCCCACATGGAGACAGCGCCGTCATTCCTTGACCGAACGTTCAATGGACCATGAGCATCATCCATGAAATTAGAGTAGAATCTAGGGGAAAGAATCTCCACAGTCAAGACCAATCCGCTCGAGGGCGCAACCGGACATGTCCGCAAGGAATCGATGGGCCCGGGAAATGCGCTTGCACCTGTGCTCCGGAACACATAGAAGGGGGCTATGAGAAAAGCCGTCTCCCTCGTCGTTCTCTGTCTTGTCGTCCTTCTGTCCGCGCCCTGCCCTGCCCGGGAAAAGACCTACCGCGTCGAGGTCCTCCAGGTCACCGGCCTCGAGGAGCTCCAGGAGATCTACGACGGGTTCCTCCGGGAGCTCGAGGACAACGGCCTGGTCCAGGGCAGAAACCTCCAGGTCAACCGGACGATCATCGATTTCGACATGGAGAACGGCTCCTGGTCCCGCAAGCTCAAGGTCTACTGGGCCATCAGGGACCAGGTCTCCCGCATCGCCCGGGAAAAGCCCGACCTGGTCCTGACCATGGGCATGCCGGTCACCCAGCACGCCAGGGACAAGATCACCGCAGCGGGCATCCCTCTCGTGTTCACCGCCCTGGCCTACCCCGCCAAGGTGGGATGCAGGTCGCTCACCGAGGCGGGCCCGGGGTTCACCGGCTCCACCACCTGGATGGACATGAAGGAAGCCCTCCGGATCGTGCGCACAGCGCTGCCCGGGGTGAAAACCTTCGGCATGGTGCACAGCGAGTACTCGGGCAGCTCCAACCACGTGGAGGACGTCCTCAGGGAAGGCCCTGCGGCCGGGCTGACCTTCCTCACGAAGACGGTGAGGATGAAGGACCGCATCACCCCTGCCCTCAAGGAGCTTCAGGCCTCGGGCATACAGGCCGTCATGGTGCCTTCCGACCCGTATTACGGGCTGCGGGACTACGAGGCGGCGCGGGAGCTCATGGAGTTTTCGAAAAAGACGAGAATGCCGGTGGTCAGCCTGGTGAGGGACAGGTTCCTCGGGTCGATCCTCGATGTGTGCGTGGAGTTCCGGACCACGGGCGCCCTTGCGGGGTCCCAGGCGGTCAGGATCCTGAAGGAGGGGGCAAAGCCGGAGAGCCTGCCGGTGGTCCGCCAGCAGGGCCTCACCGTGATGGCCAATGCGAAGAACGCCCTTTCCCTGGGCATTGTGCTGCCCCCGGCGTTCCTCCAGACCGCCAGACCCGCCGACGCTGAGCCCAGGCACGGAGACCCGGCCGCGAAAGGGGCGCCGAAGGACGGCAGGGGCTGAGCCGGGCTACTGCGTGGCCGCCGGGTCCTGACACACGATGCCCTTGGCGGACACCTCTTCGATCCTGTCGGTTTCCCTGTTCACCCACCACGCCCGGTATACCCGGTTGTAATACTTGTCCGTGTAGGCGATGATGGCGTCAGTCCTCCTGCCCTTGTAAAAACAGGCGAACCAGGTCACGATCTCCCCCCTGTCCCGCCTGGGGAGCTTCAGGACGTCGACGATCCGGAACAGGGGCTTGCCCGAGGGGTCCTTCCCGACCACGCGGTTGAGCCAGATCATTTCGGATTTTCCTTTCCGCACGTACTGGATGGCGTGGTCGGTCAGCCTGCGCTGCTCGTCAGCGAGGATGCCTCCCCCCAGGTCTTCATAGCCCTTCATCAGGGCAGGACCGTACGTGGTGCCTATCAGAGCCGCATTCGCGGCCGGCTTCGTTTCCTTCTGAGCGGCCCCTGAGATGCCCGGCAGGCCGGCAAGGGCGAGAAACACGAACGCGCACAGGGATGCGCAGATAATTGTCCGGTATCTTTTCATGGTGCCCATCTCCTCTCGAGAGACATAATTCGCCATTCCGGCTAACTCACTTAAATGATACCAGTTTTTTTATCGACAGAAAACGGGAAAACACAACAGACGCTCCGAGACGTTCATCCGTCACCACAGGGTGGGGCTGAGGTGGACACTCAGGCGCGCACAAACCCGGGTCAGCCCCTCTTCGGGGCGACGAAGCTGCCCAAGGGCACGCCCACCTCGGCCGAGATGACCGGGCATTTCACCATGAGGAGGTAAAATACCTCCCGGCCGCACCAGGCGAGCGTCTCGAAATTGCCCTGGCCCTTGGAAATGACCACGTCCGCGGAGAAGAACAGCTCCCTGAAACCGTCGGTGCAGATGCCGAGCGGCGTCCCCGAGACATTGGACCCGCTCGAGACGACCCGGCAGAGCTCCGTGAGCCCTGCCTGACGGGCGTCGGCGAGGGTGGCATCGTTGATGATGGGGGCGGAGCGCACCGCGCAGGTGACCTTTTCCGGCCCTATCCGTCGGATGAAGAGCATGTCGAGCACGATCTCGCCAGCATTGTCCGCGATGTACAGTACGCTCCGGGCCTCCCGCAGCCTCTTCCCGAGCTCCGGGGTGCTGTCAATGGCGAAGGGGGTCGTGAGGGCCCGGTGCACGGTGTCCTCGATCCGGAGGCAGGTGGCGTCGTGGATGCCGAAGTCGATGATGTTGCCCGCCGTGGCCATGCGCAGGCTCGCATCCAAGGGGTCGGGGGCGTCCGAGATCATCTTCTCGAGCCTCGGGACGAGCTCCAAGGCCCGGCGGTTCGATTCGACCTTCCTGCGGGCAAAGGGGTCGGCGGTGCCGGACATCCCTTGAAGGACGTCGTACATCACCCGGGCGAACAGGGGGGGCGGGTTCTCGAGGTCAAAGGCGGCCAGGCGCTCCATGACGGCCTCGAAGAAGGGCTCCCGGTCGTGCTCCGGGAGGTTGTCCCGGGCCAGCTCACGGGCGTGCCTCACGAGGCAGGGGATGCAGTCCGGCCTCGTCTGCACGGCGCCTAGCTCTTCGTCTGCCTGAGGATGTCGTCCACGATCCTGGCAAAGGCCAGGTTCGCCTGGGATGAGTCGTCGGTGGTGACGAAGGGCCTGCCTTCGTCAGTGTCCCTCACGATCCTCTCCTCGATGGGGATGGCGCCCAGGAAACGCACTTTCAGCTCCTCTGCGGCCTTGAACCCGCCGCCCGCCTTGAACAGGTCGATGCTCTCACCGCAGTGGGGGCATGAAAATCCGCTCATGTTCTCGATGATGCCCAGGATCTTCAGATCGAGGGCCTTGGCGAACTCCACGCTCTTGCGGGCATCGAGGAGGGCGACGTCCTGGGGCGTGGTGACGATGACCGCCATGGGGGGGTTCGCCCCGGCCGCGCCCCTGATGAGCTGCGCAATGGACAGGGGTTCGTCGCCCGTGCCCGGGGGGAGGTCCACCACGAGGTAGTCGAGTTCGCCCCATGCCACGTCCTTGAGGAACTGCCTCATCACCGAGTGCTTCATGGGGCCGCGCCAGATGACGGGGGTGTCCCTGCTTTCCAGCAGGTATCCCACCGAGACCACCTTGATGCTGCCGAACGCGACCACGGGCTTGATCCTACCCTCCCCGTCGGCCGTGAGCTGCACGTCCTCTACGCCCAGGACCTTGGGGATGTTCGGGCCGTGGATGTCGCCGTCGAGAACGCCCACCCTGTAGCCCTCACGGGCAAGGCTCATGGCCAGGTTGGCAGCCACCGTGGACTTGCCCACCCCGCCCTTGCCGCTCATGACCATGATCGTGTTCCTGATCTTCGAGAGCTGGAGGTTCAGCTTCGCGTTTTCTTCTTCCCGGGCCTTTTCCTGATCGAGCACTTCGTTGTCGGACATGCGCTTCTCCATCGATGATAAGAGGTATTCTGATGGGTAACACAATCGGGTACACAATACAACAAAATGGGAGGGCTTCAGGGAGACGGCTGCCGCGCGCCGCGTGAAAGAAACGCCAGGCGCTCCCGCGGGAACACGGTCAAGTGCCGGTGTGGATGATCCGTGCGGCGGGCCTTGACTTGCCCAGGGCCTGGTAGGCGTACATCCGGACGTACCAGGAGGGGTCGTTTCTGAAGGTCTGATCCAGCAGGTCAGCTGAGCGTTCGGAGCGGATGTTGCCCAGGGCCATGCACGCCCTGGTCCTCACGTTGAGCTGGGGGTCCTTGAGCCCGGCCGCAAACACCGGAACGAACGCGGCCCTGCCCCTCTTCCCGGCCTCGAACAGCGCCCTGAGCCTGATCCTGGGGCTTTCGTCACGGGAGTACCTGATGAGCTCACGGTCTGTGAACTCCTCAGGGAAGGTGGCCAGGGCCAGGTAGCGCTTCTCCTCGTGCTCTGAGAGCAGGTACTTTGCGATGGCATCCGGGTGGGAACGCAGCTGGTGCTGATCGTAAAAGCCCTTCCACGCGGGCCAGAACAGGGCCAGGTAGACGAGGACCACCACGAGCGCCCCCGCAGGGGAGCGTTCCCAGAGGTTCGCCAGGAAGAGCGCGAACCAGAGCATGAAGAAGACCGGCACCAGCAGGAAGGGCCCCTTGAAGAAGAAGATCCCGATGCCCTGCCTCAGGCGCTCGTTCTTGTCGAAGGCCGTGCCGAGCCCCTCGAAGATGCGGTTGGCCGCGTTCGCAGCCCTCGAATCCGGGAGCACCACCGATTCGCAGACAAGCTCGCTTTGGCTCACCGTGAGGCTGCGCCCCTCGATGCCGCACGGATCGCCCGTGATCACCCACAGGGTCCCGTGGGGTATGGGCCCGATCTGCCTGATCTCGCTGGAGACGGCGATGACCTTCTGCTCCTGGGCGGCCAGCGGTTTTATCACGTGGGCGGCCAGCAGGGTGTGGTCGTAGTAGAAGTTCGAGAGGCCGCGCGCCACCGGCGTGACCAGCATGGTGTCCCGAACCATCTCGAAGGAGCCGTGGCCCAAGGTCAGGAAGAAGACGAGCGGGGAGGCCGTGACGAGCGCCATGGCGAGCCATCTCCCGGGGCTGAAGCCTCTCAGTCTGCTCCTTCGGACGACCCACGCCCAGGCCGCGAAGAAGAAGGCCGGGGCCAAAAGGCCCGTCAGCACGGAGACCGCCGGGTGCTCGCCGCTGTAGCCCAGGTAGGTGAACAGGGCGGCCATGAGGACGTAGACGACGCCGTCGTACGGGGAGAACTTCCCCTTGAGCCAGGGCGCCAGCGAGGCGGCCATGGCGATGAGGCTGCAGAGCACGCCCAGGGACCCGCCGAAGAACAGGGCTGACCCCAGCTTATGGGCAAAGGCCGTGAGGTGGGGATCGTCCGGCCTGACCAGCGGCTGCATACCGGCCTCGAGGAAGAGCCCCATCTGCGCCTGCAGCATGGCGGCGTGAGAGCTCACCAGGATGTACCCGAAGACCGTGTAGAGGAAAACGCAGGAGAGCGTGCCTGCGAACGAGGCCCGGAACCACGTGGTGAGGTCCCGGTGGGGACTTAAGTCGAGGATGGACCTGGGGGGCTCTTCAGGTCCCTGAAGCGATGCCCGATAGAAATCGTCCGTGTAGTCGATGTGAGCTATGGTTGTACCCGCCCTGGTAGCCTTTCAAAGGCCTTGTACTGCTGGAGCAGGGTCTCGATCTCCTGGGAGGACTTCACGCTCTTCCTGCCCCGCACCGCCTCGACGTCCGACCGGGAAATCCACATATTCTTGAAGTTCTTTTCGTTTTTGGTGAAGCAGATGAAGTTCGACAAGGCCTCGTCGCAGACATGGGTGAACCTCCGGTTGTCGCGGAACGCGATGTCCCGGATCTTTTCCACCGTGTCCTTGTCGAGCCTCATGACGTACCTGATGCGCTTCTCGGAGGTGTCGGCCCGGGGACCCACATACCGCTTCTTCTGCCGCGAGGGGATGACCCCGCCGTAGTCCTGCTCCTTCTTGAAGACATAGGCATCCAGCGCAGCGCATACGAAATCCACCATGGCAATATTGAGCATCCGGGAGATGACCCGCAGTTCGCTCAGGTTCTGGGGCTTGAAATACATCATGAACCGTGAAGATCTGTTGTCGCTTTCTCTAGAATTCAAAGGTGCACCTCCTTGGACATGCCAAGACAGGTCTATTCCCCTGGAGCGTGTACTGCCTGCCTTCCTGCGTGTCCCCTGATGTTGTGTCCCGAGATGTCGTAGGTGTGTGGTTCGGCTCCAAGCACCTCATACTTCCATGATCTCTTTTTCCTTGTCGGCAAGAATCGAGTCGATTTTCCTGATGTGCTCGTCGGTGAGCTCCTGGACCTTGTCCTGGGCGAACTTCTGCTGGTCCTGGCTGATTTCCTTGTCTTTCTCGAGATCCTTGAGCATGGCGTTGGCGTCCCTGCGGTGGTTGCGGATCTCGACGCGGTATTCCTCGGCCGTCTTCTTGACCATCTTCACGAGGTCCCTGCGCCTCTCCTCGTTCAGGGGAGGGATGGGCACGCGGATGATCTTGCCGTCGTTGGCAGGGGTCAGGCCGAGCTCGGACTTCATGATGGCCTTTTCGATGGGGGCGATGGCCCCCTTGTCCCACGGCTGGATGGTGATGAGCCTGGGCTCGGGGACCGCCAGGGTTGCGAGCTGCTTCAAGGGCGTCATGGTCCCGTAGTAGTCCACCATGATGCCGTCGAGGATGCCGATGGAGGCCCTGCCGGTCCGCACCTTCTGCAGGGAGGCCTTCATGGCGTTGATGGACTTTTCCATATCCTTTTTCAGTTCGTCGAGAACGTCGTTAATCATGCGAATCCCTCCTGGCGGTCACGATTGATCCGACCGTCTCTCCGGCCAGCAGCCTCATGAGGGTGCCGGGCTCCCTGATGTTGATCACCCGCACCGTGAGCCCGTTGTCGCGGCAGATGGAGATGGCGGTCAGATCCATCACCTTGAGGTTCCGGTTCAGCACCTGGTCGTAGTCGAGCTCCGGGAAAAAGACCGCATCCGGGTGCCCCACCGGGTCCTTGTCGTAGATGCCGTTCACCTTGGTGGCCTTGATCAGGGCGTCGGCCTTGATCTCCAGCGCCCTGAGCGCGGCAGCGGTGTCCGTGGTGAAGTACGGGGAGCCCGTGCCCCCGGCGAACACCACCACCTGCCCTTCCGAGAGGAGCTTCCTGGCTGTTTCGGCGTTGAAGCTCTCCACCACGCCCGGGATGCCCAGCGCCCCCAGGGCCGTGCAAGCGAGCCCGGCCCGTTCGAAGGCGCCCTTGAGGGCAAGTGCGTTGATGTAGGTGGCGAGCATGCCCATCTGGTCGGCATTGACCCGGTCGGAGGCGATGATGGAATCCTGGCCGCGGAAGATGTTCCCCCCGCCGACCACGATCCCTATCTGCACCCCCGTCCGGGCTGCGTCCGCGATGCCTGACGCGACGGTGTCCAAGGTTGCGGGATCGAACCCGTACCCTTTTTCCCCGCCAAGGGCTTCTCCACTCAGCTTGAGGAGAATGCGCGTATAGGGCACCGACACCCTCCTAGATCTCTTCTCCCAGCGCGAACCGTGCGAAGCGCCTGATCTGGCACTTTTCTCCTGTCTTGCCCATGAGCTCGTCCAGGAGCTCCTTGATGGTCTTGTCCGTGTCCTTCACGAAGGGCTGCTCCATGAGGCACCGCTCGGAAAAGAACTTTGCCAGCCTGCCTTCGGCGATCTTGTCGAGGATCTTTTCCGGCTTGCCGGACTTGAGCGCCTGCTCCCTGTAGATCTCCTTCTCCTTGTCGAGCACGTCCTGGGGGACGTCTTCCTTGTTCACCCACTCGGGGCTCGCCGCGGCGATGTGCATGCCGATGTCCTTCACGAAGTTCTGGAAGTTCTCGGACTTGGCGACGAAGTCGCTCTCGCAGTTCACTTCCACCAGCACGCCCACCTTGCCGCCCATGTGGATATATGCGGAGACCATGCCCTGGGAGGCGGTCCTACCCTGGCGCTTGTTGGCTACTTCCATGCCTTTCTTCCGGAGGTACTCGACCGCTTTGTCGAAATCGCCGCCGCACTCGAGCAGGGCCTTCTTGCAGTCCATCATACCAACGCCGGTCTTCTCTCTCAGTTTGCTTACATCCTTGGATGATATTTCCACTGCTTTTGTCCTCCCTCGGTATTTACGCTAAATCATCGTCTTCATCGGTGCCGGCGGCAGCATCCACAGGCGATTCCTTCCTGGGCTTCCTGCGGGTCTTGCCTTCCTTGACGATGATCTCGATTTCGCCCTCGAGCCCCTTGCCCATGGTCTCCTTGGCCGCCCCGGGCTCGGCCGCTGCAGCACCCTCGGCTGCCGCCTCTTCCTTGCCCTCGGTCTGGAGCTTCTCCATGTACAGGCCGGTGCCTTCGTTCACGGCGTCCGCGATCTTGGAGCTGAAGAGCCGGATGGCCCTGATGGCGTCGTCATTGCCCGGAATTACGTAGTCGATGAGCGTGGGGTCACAGTTGGTGTCCACGATGGCCACTATGGGGATGCCCAGCTTGCGGGCCTCGCGCACCGCGATGTACTCGCGCGACGGGTCCACGATGTAGAGGAGGTTCGGCAGGACCTCCATGTTCTTGATCCCGTGGAGCGAGCGCTCGAGCTTCATCTTGTGGCGCTTCATGGCGATCTGCTCTTTCTTGGGATAGTCCTCTATGGTGCCGTTGTCGATGATGTTCTCCAGCCACTTGAGCTTCTCGATGCTCTTCTTGATGGTCTCGAAGTTGGTGAGCGTCCCACCCAGCCACCGGAAGTTCACGTAGTAGGCGCCCACCCGGGCGGCCTCTTCCTCGATGGCGTCCTGGGCCTGCTTCTTGGTGCCCACGAACAGGACCTTGCCTCCGCCGGCGGTGACGTCCTTGATGAAGTCGCAGGCCTTTTCGAAGAGCTTCTCGGTCTTCTGCAGGTCGATGATGTGGATGCCGTTTCGGGATCCGAAAATGTACGGCTTCATCTTGGGGTTCCATCTCGGTGTCTGGTGGCCGAAATGCACCCCGGCCTCTAAGAGCTGCTTCATGGTTACTACTGGCATTCTTGTTCCTCCTTGGTTTTTCCTCCGTCCTGGGCAGGGCCGATCCTTCATGAAAGGACACCGTGGGACCTGCCTGAAACAGATGGACGTGTGTTTTGGTGAGCCCATACCACACACGGCTCACGGTTTCAAGGCCTGAATATTATTATGAGCGATTATTTCCCAGCCCGGGCCGTTACCTACCTGAACAGGGGGGAAACCTTCTTGAACCGCTCCGTTCCAGCCTTCTCGAGGAGCATGAAAACGATCATCTCCGTCGAGTAGACCAACGCCCCTGCCCTGTTCATCGCCTGAAGCGCTGTCTGGCGGTCGTGCGGCCTGCGGGAGCACACCGCGTCGTCCGCCACCACCACCCGGTACCCTGCCATGAGCAGGTCGATGACGGTCTGGAAGACGCACACGTGGGTCTCGATGCCTGAGACGATCACGGTTTTCCTGGCCAGGGAGTCGACCCGGGCCTGGATGGCCTGGTCGCGGTAGCAGCTGAAGAACAGTTTTTCGTACCGGGGCACGCCCTCCAGGAGCGAGCCCACCTCGTCGATCGTGCTCCCCAGCCCCTTCGGGTACTGCTCGGACACGAGGATCGGGAGCTCCAGGGCCCTGGCGGCCTCGATGAGGATGATGCCGTTCTTGAGAAAGGTCCCCTTGAACCCCTCTTCCATGGCCGCCATCAGCCTCTGCTGGATGTCCACCACCAGCAACATGCAGTCTTCCGCCTGCAGCAGGTATTTGCTCATACGCATTCTCTGGTCATTGGTCTGATAGAGATTCATAGTATAGATGTGAGGCCTTTGCAACACTATAGATTAACGCGTCAGAAGAGCATGGGGTAGAGGGCGGCGAAGACGAGGGCCGGGATCAGGTTGCCGATGCGGATGACCTTGAGCTCCAGGAGGTTGATGCCTATCCCCAGGATGATCATGCCCCCCGTTGCAGTGATGGCCGCCAGGACCGAAGGCTGCTGGAGGAAGCCGATGTGCGAGGCCGCCAGCGTGAGGCCCCCCTGGACCACGAAGACCGACAGGGCCGAGAAGGCCACGCCCACGCCCAGGGTGGAGGCGAGCGCGATGGAGGCCACACCGTCGAGGAGGGACTTCAGGAACAGCACGCTGCCGTCGCCGGTGGTGCCTTCGGTGATGCAGCCCACGATCATCATGGCGCCGGTGAGGTAGAGGACCGTGGCGGACACGAAGCCCTTCACGAAGGTGGCTGATTCGGAACGGAAGCGCTCCTTGAGCCTGGCGCCGATCCAGGCGATGCCGTCTTCGATGCGCATGAGCTCCCCGGTGATCCCCCCCAGCAGGAGGCAGGCGACCATGGGGATGAGGTCCTGGGCGGATAGCGCCATCTTCAGGCCGATGACAGCCACGGCCAGGCCCAGCGCGTTCATGAGGATGGACCGCATGCCCTCGGTGATGAACCTTCCCGCGAAGAGCCCGAAGACCGAGCCTGCGACCACTGCTGCCGAGTTGACCAGGGTGCCCGTTATCACCGCCCCTCCCTTTTCCAGTCTTCTACCCAAGGCGGACTGCCCGGTCAACGGCAAAGATTCCCTGCCTTCCCCTTCATCGGGGTCGGTATCGGGGTCGAGAAAGGATATCCGGATCGACCCCGATACCGATACCGACCCCGACCCCGAGCGTATTGTGATCAATCGGGAGATCCTCTGCCTGCCAACCATCAAGACATTGACAACGTTGTGGGTTCGACTTACATTCGGATCGATGGACAAGGACGTACGAGCCCAGGGCAGCGACCGCCTGGATAGGATACGCAGGATCAGGGAGCTCATGCCTGCCGGAGACCCGGCCTATGCCGAGCTCGCCGAGTTCTTCAAGCTCCTGGGCGATCCCACCCGCATCAAGATCCTGCTCGCCTTGGGGGCCTCCGAGCTGTGCGTGAGCGAGATCGCGGACCTGCTGGACATGAACCAGTCCGCCATCTCCCACCAGCTGCGGCTCCTCAGCAGATCCGGTCTGGTGAGACCGAGCAAGGCGGGGAAGAACGTGTACTACGCCGTGAGCGACCGCCACATCCGGACCGTCCTCGTCCAGGCCCTCGAGCACGTCCAGGAGTGATCGGCCCGATACCGCGGAGGTTCACGCCAAGGGGCGCCTCTCCCTTTCCAGGCTTCAGCCGGTCCGGCTTGTTTCGGGGGAATCCCCCTGCAGATGCCCGAGCAGCTCCCCGGGCTCTTCGATGAGGATGCCTGCCCCGCCTTTCACGAGCTTTTCCCTGGACTGATAGCCCCACAGCACGCCCACCGGCACCATGCCAGCCCTCGTCGCGGTCTCCATGTCGATGCCAGAGTCCCCCACGAAGAGCATCTCCCTCGGGTCGAGCTGCAGGCTCCCGGCGATCTGAAGCGCCTGGGCCGGGTCGGGCTTCCTGGGGCTGCCGAACTCGAGGCCCCTCACCTCGAAGAACTCCCACGAGCCGAGGAGCTCGCGCACCATCTCCTTTGTGAAGGAATCGAGCTTGTTCGAGAGGACGGAGAAGGGGATGCCCCGTTCCGTCAGGGCTTTCAGGAGCTCCGGGATGCCCGGGTACGGCCTCGAGGTGAGCCGCCAGCGCTTCGCGTACTCCTCGCGCATCCGGGCCAGAAGCTCAGGGACCAGCGCCTCGTCCGTGAAGCCCGCAGGGAGGGCCCGGCGCACGAGCACGTCCATGCCCGCGCCCACGAAGGTCAGGTAGGCGCTGCGATCATGGACCGGGAGCCCGTGTTGCGCAAGCACGTGGTTCATGGCGTCCCCGATGTCGCCGATCGTGTCCAGCAGGGTCCCGTCGAGGTCGAAGATGACCGCCTTGATGTCCAACTCACCACCCCCTTGTCCCATTTCCCATAAAACGGGCGGTTGCGCAAGAGAGCAGTGTCCGGGTCCCGGTCGACCCCTTCCCTGAGGCCCTCTTCCCTTAAGCGTCAGGGCTGCTTATTTCTCCTCTGTGCGCTGATCTGGTCGCCTTCCCCGGAGCGGAAAAAGACCAGTGCCTCTGCCTGGGGTTTTTTCATCGAGATGGGAGGGGCGTGCTCCTACTGCTTGACCTTCTTGTACCTCGCCAGGGCGAGCGCCATCTGCACCGCGCCCTCCACCGTGTGGGCCACGGGCACGCCGTTGATCTCGAAGCCCTCCACGAGCATGCGGTACCGTTCCAGCCTCGGCACGTAGGCGATCATGGGCTTGTTGATCTGGCGGCTCGTGATGCTCAGGCGCGCGCCCAGATCCGAGGACAGACCCGGGGCGTACGGCAGGAGGAGCATGAGGATGCAGTCGATCTCGTCGAAGGCCCCCACCACCCGGGCGGTCTCGACATAGTCGTCGTCCGTGGAGGTGCCGGTGAGATCCACAGGATTGACGCAGGTGGCGATCGAGGCGATCCCCGGGGTGAGCCGTGAGCGGATCATGTCCTGCTCGAAGGGCTTGAAGGTAGGGACGTTGATGCCGTACTCGTAGCAGAGGTCCGTGGCCAGGGCACCGTGGCCGCCGCTTAAGGTGACGATGCAGACGTTGCCGTCGATGGGTGTCTGGTAGGCGCTCAGGGCCTCGCTGAAGAACATGAGCTCGGTGGGGTCCTTTGCCTCGACGACCCCATTCTGCCTCAGGAGGGAGGACAGGACCGTGTAGTCTCCGGCCAGGGACGCGGTGTGGCTGGAGACGGCCTTCATCCCGCCGGGGCTCTTGCCCGCCTTCAGGAGGATGATGGGCTTCACCGATTCCTTTGCCTTCTGGAGGAACTCGCGGCCCTCAGACTCCCGGAAGCCTTCGATGTAGAGGCAGGCCACCTTCGTGGGCGCGTTGCCCTGGAGGTAGTCGAGGAGCTCAACCTCCCGCACCACCGCCTTGTTGCCGATGCTCACGGCAAGGGAAAGCCCCACGCCCTCAACCGAGAACCCGATCATCTGGTCCACGAGGAGACCGCCGCTCTGGGAGATCATGGCCACGTTCCCCATCCTGGGTATGGTGAGGCGCTCCTGGGCGAAAAAGAAGCTGTCGTAGTACGGCGGGGAGTAGACCCCGAGGCAGTTCGGCCCGATGAAGGGAAAATCCGCTTCCCTGGAGATGCTCACGATGCGCTCCTGAAGCTCCCTGTTCCCCACCTCGGCAAAACCGCCGGAGATGACGATGGCCCCCTTCACACCGGCCTCGATGCAGTCCTCGAATATCCCCGGTACGGCTTCTGCCCGTGCCGAGATGATGGCGAGGTCCACCTGCTCAGGGAGGTCCTTGATGTTCGGAAACGCCTGCTCGCCCTTCAGGATGCCTGCCTTGGGATTCACCGGATAGGCCTCCACGGGATAGCGGTACAGGTTTTTGTAGAAGATGATGTTCGAAGGGTGCATATCGTTGTGCAGCGATACGCCCACCACGGCAAGAGACCTGGGTTCGAATATGGGTCTGAGGTCCATGCAATCCCCCCTTGAGAGCACTCATGGCTCCACTAATCCATAATAAGGGGGAAAAGTACGTACCCAACAGAAAAAGCTAATCCAGGACGAGCTCCCGCACCAGGGCCTCGTAGACGGGATAGCTCAGGCCGATCCTCTCGAGGATGGCCTCCTTGTCGATGAGCGGGCCCCTGCCGATGCCCGGGCACCTCCGGCAGGCCTCTTCCCAGGCCTCCAGCGAGCGCATGTTCTGGAACCAGAACGGGAAGGTGCTGCACTGCAGCGGGCGTACCGGATAGATGGAGCAGCCGTTTTCATAGAAGATGCACCTGCCGTCGTCCGCCTCCCGGATGCTGTAGCTCGTCTCCAGGAGATAGAGGCACCGCTCCACGAACACCTCCCGCTCGATGGTGGTGTACGCGGCGATGACCGTGATCTCGTCTTCGCTCACGTAGATGACCCCGGGCTCCCCGTTGCAGCAGCCCCCGCACCGGGTGCACTCGAACCTGACGCCCTCATCGAAGAAATACCGGCGCGATTTCATGTCTTCCAGGATGTCCCTGGCGGTACGCTCTTTCCTCTGCATGTTCCCTTCCCGCACACATTTTTAAGCTGTGGGCACAGATACCACAAGCATTGAGAAAAAACAAAAAAAAGGCTTGCCATTTATCCGTATTTTCTATACCAACCTTGCAGAATATCCGGAAAGGAGAGTCACAATGGCGTATGTAATCACTGATGAATGTATCTGCTGCGGTACCTGTATCGACGAGTGCCCTGTCGAGGCTATCAGCGAGGGAGACGACAAATATACCATCGATGCCGATGCGTGCACGGACTGCGGGGCCTGCGCAGACGCCTGCCCCACGGATGCCATCGAGCCCGGGGAATAAAAGCGGAAAAGGATACCCGGATCTCATCCGGGACACCGTGCCCGGGGGCTACCCGGGCACATGGCTTTTTATAGTATCATGCCTGGAGGACAAGGGCCTTTTCGTGCGGGGCCCGTTCTCCGGCCATTGTTTTTCCGTACGGCCTTCCAGAAATTCCTCAGTCTCTCCCTGCTTCCCGCCCGATGCCCGGACAACCCTTCCTTAAAGGGGAGAACCGCCTTTGCCCCACCGGTGCCCATACGGACAGGTGAAGATCACGTGTGCTGCATGCAACGGGGTCAACTGGGGTTTTCGTGAAGGGGGTCCGGGCCGCTCGAGGCGGCTGCCCGGGCCGGTTCGCCCGGAATGGGAGCCCCGGTCGTTTCCGCCGGGTTATCTTCCCGCGAGCTTGGACCTCAGGACGTTCGACAGGGAAAAGGTGACCACGGTCCTCGGTGAGATGACGATCTCTTCGGCGGTCTTCGGGTTGCGCCCCCTCCGGGCCGACTTACCCCTGACCTTCCACTTGCCGAATCCGGAAATGCTCACAGGCTCACCCTTCTCGAGGTTTTCCTTTATGATCTCAATGAACGTCTCGATCCCGTCGCTGGCTTCTTTGCGCGAGAGTCCCGTGTGGAGAACGATCTCGTCGATGATCCCGCTCTTGGTCAAGGTGCTCATGCTTCCCTCCTTTTACCGGCATGTATCTGTATAACTATATAAAATTATTAATAGCGAGGGGGGATAAGTCAATAGCCAGCGGGGTTAAAAGATTCTTTCAGCGTCTTGCTGATGCCGAAATCGCGGGCGATGATGACGCGGATGCCGGCGATGCTGAGGATGCGGAAATCGTGATTGACTCCGTAAGTGAACGAGAATATGTGTATTTTGCCGAATACCTCTTCCTTGGTGATCGGCTCCACCGTGGTCTTCCATCCCCGGGATCTGAGCGCCGGGACGATCTTCTTCAGGTCCTGCCAGGTGAAGCACTCGTTCCAGTAGTCGTCTTCGGGAAGGCCTGACTGCTTCTGGTTTTCCTTGATGATCTCGTACCTGCCAAGGCCCGGCAAGAAAGTGTAAACGTTGTATCTTCTCATATCTGAAGCTATCGTCATTTCCCTCCTCTGTCTTTAATATATTACATAGGAACCCTGGGGAATAAAGCAAGAATACCGCATACTCCGTCGGGTGTCAGGAGAAGTGATCCAGGGCTTCCCGTACGTGGGACACGGGGATGAGCTTCATGCCTCTGAGCGTGGACACGGACTCCAGGTTCGCCGCGGGGATGAGGGCCGTGGTGAATCCCATCCTGAGCGCCTCCCTGAGCCGCGATTCCATGTGGTTCACCGGCCTGAGCTCCCCTCCGAGGCCGATCTCGCCGATGCAGACCGTGCCTTTCCTCAACGGCTTGTCCATGGCGCTCGACAGGACCGCCATGACCACGGCCAGGTCCACGGCGGGCTCGCTCACCTTCATGCCGCCTGCTATGTTCACCACAATGTCGGAGTTCGACAGGAAGACCCCCGAGCGCTTCTCCAGCACTGCCAGGAGGACCGACAGCCTGGACTGGTCGGAGCCGATGGAGATGCGGCGGGGCATGCTGTAGCTCGTCTTGCTCACCAGGGCCTGCACCTCCACCACGAAAGCCCTGCTCCCCTCGATGGTGGCCATCACCGCGCTGCCGGAGATCTCGCCTCCCAATCCGTGGATGAAGATGGACGAGGGGTCGTGCACCTCCTGGAGCCCGTTCCCCTTCATCTCGAACACCCCGATCTCCCCCGAGGTCCCGAATCGGTTCTTCACGGCCCTGAGGATGCGGTAGGCCCCCGAGGAGTCGCCCTCGAAGTAGAGGACCGTGTCCACCATGTGTTCGAGCATCTTGGGCCCCGCGATCCAGCCCTCCTTGGTCACGTGGCCCACCACGAACACCACCGTGTTCAAGCCCTTGGATATCTCCATGAGGGCGCCGGCGCACTCGCGGATCTGGGACACGCTCCCCGGCGGGGCCTCGATCTGCGAGGAGTACACGGACTGGATGGAGTCGAGGATCACCACGTCGGGCTTTGAGGCCGCGATCTCCTCACGGATCTCCTCGAGGACCACCTCGGAATAGACGAGGATGCGCTCCGAGTGGATGCCCAGGCGCTCGCTCCTCATCCTCAGCTGCACCGCAGACTCCTCGCCGCTCACGTACAGGATGGTCATGCCGGTCAGGGCCAGGTTGCTGGCCATCTGGAGCATGATGGTGGACTTCCCGATCCCGGGGTCCCCGCCGATGAGCACGAGCGAGCCCTCCACAACGCCTCCCCCCAGGACCCGGTCGAGCTCTTCGATGCCGCACTTCCTCCTCATGAAGGGAGAGGACGTGATGGAGCTCAGGGGGGTGGGTTCGCTTGCGCGCGCACGCTCACGGGGGCCGCTCTTCCTGACCGGGGCGATGTCCTCCGCCAACGTGTTCCACTCGCCGCAGACCGGACACTTCCCCATCCACTGGGGGCTTGTCCCACCGCAGGCCGAGCAGCGATAGATACGCCTGGGCTTGGGCATTACTGCTGGGTCACCCTCAGGACCTCTTCGATGGTGGTGTGGCCGTCCTCCACCTTGCGGGCGCCGTCCTGCCTCAGGGTGTGCAGGCCTTCCTTGATGGCCTGGCTCTTGATGATGTTGGAGTCGGAGGACTTCAGGATCGTGCCCTTGATGCCGTCACTCATCAGGAGGATCTCGTAGATGCCGGTCCGGCCCTTGTAGCCGGTCCCGAGGCACTCGTCGCAGCCGGCCCCCCGGTAGAGGTAGCCTTCCTTGGCGAGCATCTCCTTCGACAGGCCGATCTCCAGCAGGCTTTCGTTCTCGGGGAAATAGCCCTGCTTGCAGGCCGGGCAGATCTCGCGCACGAGCCTCTGGGCCACGATGGCGTTCACCGAGGAAGTCACGAGGAAGGGCTCGATGCCCATGTCGATGAGCCTGGTGACGGCGCTCGCCGAGTCGTTCGTGTGCAGGGTCGAGAAGACGAGGTGGCCGGTGAGGGCAGCCTGGATGGCGATCTCGGCCGTCGCCAGGTCGCGGATCTCGCCCACGAGGATGACGTCCGGGTCCTGGCGCACGATGGAGCGCAGGCCCGAGGCAAAGGTCAGGCCGACCTTGGTGTTCACCGGTATCTGGCCGATGCCCTTGAGCTGGTATTCGATGGGGTCCTCGATGGTGAGGATGTTCTTGTCCGGCGAGTTGATCTTCGAGAGCATGGAGTACAGGGACGTGGTCTTGCCCGAACCCGTGGGCCCCGTCACCAGGATGATGCCGTGCTCCTGCCGGATGAGGCGCTCGATCTTCATGAGGTCGTCGGGGTAGAACCCGAGCTCCTCGAGCCCGTAGAGCACGCTCGACTTGTCGAGGATCCTCATGACCACGCGCTCGCCGTTCACCGTGGGGACCACCGAAATCCTCAGGTCCACCGAGTGGTCGCCCAGCTTGATCCCGATCCTGCCGTCCTGGGGCAGCCTTTTTTCCGCGATGTTGAGCGACGCCATGATCTTGATGCGCGACACCACCGAGGAGTGGATGCGCTTGGGCAGGGTGACGACGTCGTGGAGGATGCCGTCGATGCGGTAGCGCACCTTCACGTCCGTCTGGTAGGGCTCGACGTGGATGTCCGAGGCCCGGTCGCGGTAGGCCTGGACCATGAGGCGGTTGACCATCCGGATGATGGGCGCCTCGGTCTCCATGAGGATGATGTCCTGGATGCTCTCGAGGTCCTTGAGGATCTCGTCTTCCTCTTCCTCGATGTCCTCCATGATGTCCTTGGCGCTCTCCTCCTTCATCTCCACGAGGCGGGAGATGGCGCTCAGGATCTCCTGCTTGGGCGCGAGCACCCGCTTGATGTCCCTGATCTTGAGCAGGCGGGCGATGTCGAACAGGGGGTCCTGGTCCGCGGGGTCGTTCACGGCCACGAGGAGCGTGCCTTCATGGAGCTTCACCGGGATCATGAGGTATTTCCGAAGGAAGGAGATGGGCAGGACGTCCACGATGGAGGGGTCGGCCTCGATCTCCTCGATCCTGCCCATGAGCGGGATGTCCCAGAGCTTCGAGAGGGCCTGCAGGATGTCGTGGTCGCTCACGACCCCTGACGAGAGCAGGGCGTCCTGCAGGGGCAGGGCCTTCTCTTTCTGGAGGGACCGCGCCTTCTCCAGGCCGGCCTGGTCGATGAGCTGCATGTCCTGGAGGGCCTGCTCAAGGCTTGGGATTTTCATTCGCCTTCCCCTGCCTGCTGCCCTTCTTCCTGTCCGGGTTCATCATGGTGTCTATTTCGCCGTACTTTTCGAGGTACAGGTCGGTGGCCTTGATGTCCGTGTCGATGATCCTCGGGGTGAGGAAGATGTAGAGATTGGTCTTCTCCGTCTTGCGCGAGCTCGTCTTGAAGAGGTGGCCCAGGAGCGGGATGTCCTTGAGGATCGGGATCCCCGAGTTCCCCCCGCTGATGGTATCGCCGATAAGGCCGCCAATGACGATGTTGTTGCCGTCCTTGACCGTGACCGTGGTCTTGGCCGAGCGCTTGAGCGTGGTGGGGGCGTACTGCTGGTCCCCCGTGCCTTCCACCAGTGTGGAGTTCTCCTGGAACAGCTCCAGGCGGATGTTCCCCTGCTGGTTGATCTGCGGGGTCAGGCGCAGGGTGACGCCCACGTCGCGGTAGTCGAAGGTGCGCACCGTGTTGCTGATGTTCGTGGTGTCGGTCTGCTCCCGGGTGAGGTAGGGCACGTTGGCGCCCACCTTGATCTCGGCTTCCTTGTTGTCCATGGTGATGATCTGCGGCGTGGCGAGGATGTTCACGTCCGTGTCGGCCTGCATGGCAGCGATGAACGCGGTCATGTTCGGGAAGGAGATGGACGTGCTCCCCTTGGTGATGGTGATGGCCTCGCCCACGACGCCCAGGACCGCGGTGGACGGGAGATCGTTCAGGCCGGACACGAACTTGCTGCCGGAACGGCCGAACACCCCTCCCACCCGGTCGCCGTTGTCATAGGCGAAGTCCTCGAAGAAGCTCCACTGCACGCCGAAGTCGAGGTCCTTGTTCTTGCTTACCTCCATGAACACGGCCTTGACGTAGACCTGCTTGCGGGGAATGTCGAGGTATTTGACCGTCTCGAGGATGCTCTGGTAGGCATCCGGGTCCGCGAAGATGATGAGGGAGTTGGTCTCCTTGTCGGCAGATATCTTGACCCTGTCCGAGCCCGCGGAGCTCCTCACCCCTCGTGCCGCGGCATCCGGGGGCATGCCCGGCGCCGTGGTCACAGAGGACGTGTCGGTCTTCGTGGGCGAGGGCATGTCCGTGAGCACCTTCACGATGTCCTCAGCCCGGGCGTACTGCAGGTAGTAGACGTGGATGTCTTCCTTGCCCGAGGGCGTCGGGATGTCGAGCCTCTGCACCAGGGACTCGACCCCTTTCATGTCTATGGCCGAGGCGAGCACGATGAGCGAGTTGGTGCGCTCGTAGGGGATGATCTTGGCCTTGCCCCGTTCCGAGAGCACGCCTGCCCTCTGCCCGAAGGTCCTCACGCCCTGCGCGCCGCGGTTCGTCCTGTCGTCCGAGAGGATCTCCTGGAGCTTCAGGCTCAGGTCGGCCGCAGACGCATGGGTGAGCGGGAAGATGCGGAAGTCCTCGCTGAAGCCGGGAGCGTCGATGAACTTCAGGATCTCGATCATCTTCTTGATGTTCGACTTGGTGTCGGTGATGATGAGCATGTTGCTCTGGGGATAGGCCATGAGCTGGGAGCTTCCCTTGGTGAGCAGGGGCTGGAAGAGAGTCTTCATGTCGTTGGCGTCGGCGTGCTTCAGGGGGATGATCTGGGTGATGAGCACGTCCTCCCTCCGCTTGGGCACGTTCATGGAGGTGCCTATGCTCCTCGACACCGCATCGGCGGCAAGGACCACCTTGATCACACTGCCCATGTTCACCGTGCCGAACCCGTTGACGTCGAGCACGCTCAGAAAGACCTGGTACGCCTCGTCCAGCGTCATCTTCCGCGGCGAGATCACGGTGACCTTGCCGTTGACCTTGTCGTCCAGGATGAAGTTCTTGCCGGTGATGTCCGCGATGAACTTCACGAAGACCTTGATGTCCACCCCGTCGAAGTCCATGGTCACATACTGTTTTCCATCCTTCGACACCTGCTTCTCCGGCCTGTCGGCCTGGGACGGCATGGGCTCGGGCATGGTCTGCGGCTCGGGGGCCTTGCGCATGTTCATGCGGACGGGGTTGCTGCGGGACGCCGGCATCTCCTGGGCCGAAGGATATGCGCCTGTCGGCCGGGTGACGTTCTCGCCCTGTCCGGGTGCCGGTGTCTGCTGAGGCGTCCCGGAGGCAGAGTTCGTTATCAGTCTCGCGCCCCAGACGCCGGAATAGCTGAGCAGGAGTGCGGTCACTGCAGCGATCATGATCGTTCGGATATTCATTCTTCCCCCTTGTCCGTTATTGCGCGCCGATCAAGCGATCGAAATCCCGGTTCCCCTTGAGCGACATCAGATCGGGGTCCGACGCTGCCCAGATTTTCGCCTCGGGATTCATTGTGCATGCCTTCCTGAGATTCAGGACGGCCTTGACGGTATCGCCAAGCCGCGCATACGCGCATGCGAGATTATATACGGGTTCCACATAGTCTTTTGAGATGCTGTTCGATTCCTTGAAATAGTGGATGGCCTTGTCCGGCTGTCCCTGGGCCAGGTACACGCTCCCGATGTTGTTCAGGATGCGGATGTCCTTGCCGAAGTAGTGCAGGGCCTTGGTGTAGGTGAGGAGCGCATTGGCGTAGTCCTTTGCCTCGAAATACCCGTCCCCTGCCTTGAGGTAGCCCTCGATGCTCTCCACCGGGGGCTGGGCGGGCTGGGCCGGGGCCGCAGCCCGAACGGGAGGGGCAGGCTGCGCAGCCGCAGTCTTGGGCGAGGCCTGCGGGCCCGCACCGGGAGCGGGGGCTGGCGACGTCACGGCAGCCGCCGGCTTTTCGCTTTCCGCCCCCATCATCCTGAGCCCGTAGAAGACCCCTGCCGTGCACACCGAGCTCGCGATCACCGCGAACGCAATGATCCACACGGTCATCTTCTTTTTCTGGGTCTCGGAGGGGGGCTCCCTGCGTTCCAGGGGTGCGGTCCATGTTCCCTTGTCCCCCTGAATCCTCCGGAGTGCGTCGTAAATAGAACTCACCTAGGCTCCTTTTTCAAGCATGGACAGGAGCACCATGGTCTCCGGCCCAGCCATGCCATCACTCTTCAGACCAAAATCCTCCTGAAGCTGCTCGACGGCCAACGAGGTCCCGATGTCGTAGAACCCGGTGTGCTCCGCCGCGTAGCCGGCCTGGGACAGGATCTTCTGGATCCTCTCCACCTCCGGGCCGGAGTCGCCCCGATTGAGGGTCTGGTCCTCAGCCTCCCTTGCATAAGCAATCCGTACATTCCATGTATATATCGTTTTGAAATCCTTCATGGGGATCTCCACGACAGCCTTGTCGCGGCCAACGACCCTCACGAAGTCGTCTGTAGCATATACCAGAATCATGTAGCCGTTTTCAACAGAAGCGATGGCAGGCCTGCCCAGATGCTTGAGCCGGTGCGGCTCGGGGTGCAGCGTCAGGATGTCCGGTCCCTGGACCCCTTCCGGCATCAGACTCAGCATCTCCAGGGCGTCCTCGTACTTCAGGATCGTGAAGTCCATCTTCACCGGCATGACGGCCTGCGCTTCCTCCCGCGCGGGCACCTGTGACTCGGTGGCGACAACGGGGGCCGCGGTGTACTGCTCCACCTTTGAGTAGAACGTGGGCCACAGGAAGAAGACCCCCGCCGCCACGGCCGCCGCGGCGCCTGCCGTCACGGGGACGAGCCATTTCATGCGTTTCGGGCCTTCGCCGTAATTCCCCTTGAGCTCCCGGATCGCGGCGTTCACGATGACCCGGTTCACCTTCTGCCTGCCCTTGAGGTACGCCATGAGGAGGGTGCGCTCCGCCAGCGCGTTCATCTTCCTGGGCAGGCCCTGGGAATAGCGGTAGATGCCCCTCACCGCGCCCCGGGTGAAGATGTCGGTTTTGATGGATCCCGCCACCTCGAGACGGTGCTTCAGATAGCTGCCCGTGTCCTTGATCGTCAGGGGGTGGATGTGGTACCGCAGGGCGATGCGGTCGTTTATCTGCCGCAGGCCCGGCGCGGCGAGCATCTTCGCCAGCTCGGGCTGCCCGATCATGACGATCTGGAGGAGCTTTTCCTTTTCGGTCTCGAGATTCGAGAGCAGGCGTATCTGCTCCAGGACCTCGGGGGTCAGGTTCTGGCACTCGTCTATGATGAGCACCGCGTTCTCGCCGCCCACAAAGACCTCGATGAGGAAGTTGTAGAGCCTGTCCAGCAGCTCCTTCTTGGAGTCGGAGGAGGCGTCGATGCCGAAGTCCTGGTTGATGGTCTGCAGCAGCTCGATGTCCGAGAGCGACGGGTTCAGCACCAGGGCCGTGCGCGTCTTCTTCGAGAGCATGGCCAGCAGCGATCGGCAGATCGTGGTCTTGCCCGTCCCCACCTCGCCGGTGATGAGGATGAAGCCCTTGCGCTGCTCGATGCCATACTGGAGATGGGACAGCGCCTCCCGGTGCACCTCGGAGAGATAGAGGAACTTGGGGTCAGGCGTCAGGTTGAAGGGATTCTCCGCGAATCCGAAAAAGACCTCAAACATATGCTTTATCCATTATCATTTCATTTCGAGCCCCTTGCGTCGAGGGCATCCATGTTCCTTTACCGTTTAATCGGCATCGTGACCGTGGTGGACTGTCCATTCCGCTCGATGTCGAGCTGCACGCTCGATTCGTTCTGGAACTGGGAGTATGCCTTGAAGGCGTCTTCGGGGGTCCGGACCGGGATGCCGTTCACCGAGCGGATGATGTCGCCCGTGCGCACGCCCATCCCGTACGCCGGCGTCTCGGCGCTCAGGTTGCTCACCCTGAACCCGTAGGGCTCGCCGCCCTTGAAGTACGGGACGACCCGGGCCTTGCCCAGGAACTCGTCCAGGTTCCTCATGGGAGAGGCCGGGGGAAGCGACCCTGCCTGCGGGAACGCCCCGCCCGGCCTGGGGACCCTCGGGGCCGCGGCAACCGCCGGGCTTTGTCCGGAGGCCGTTTCCTCGATGATGAGCATCTGCTCCTGGCCTCCCACGTTCATGATGACCTTGTTGCGGAAGATGGCCAGCAGCTTGGCACCCATGATCTCGTCGCCGATCTTGTACATCTTCTGCAGAGTCCCGTTCTCTATGATGGCCCGGGCGATCTCGTCGGGACCGGCTATGGTCCCCTTGAGCTTGAGCCCCATCTCCGCAATGGGCCGCACCGCATCCTTGTCCAGCCCGGAAAAGCCGGAGGATGCCCCGGCCCTGGCGACCTTGAGGAGATCCCGCTCGTAGATGACGTTGTAGGCATCCCTGGTCTGCACGGTTTCCTTTCCGGCGGCTGCGGGGCGGGGGGCCTGCTCACGGGGCTCGGGCACGCTGTAGAGGAGATGCCCGCCCACCGTGGTGATGATTCCTGCGATCACCCATGCGAACAGGGTGAGGACCGAGAGCTGTATGAGCCATGTCAAACGCTTTGTCATAATCTGACCAGTGTTCTCACATTCCGGCCGTCAGACGGCCGCGTCTTTGCCCGCGGGTACGTTCGGATGCCTGCGGACTCGGATACGTTCCGGTGCCAGTGCTCGTACGGTGCTCAGCTTCGCTGTATTCTTCCACAGAAAGCTAGATCTTGTCAAATCCATGGAACCTCATGCTGAAACTTCCCCTGCCGCGCGTCAGGGACCTGAGCGCGGTGGAGTAGCCGAAGGTCCTCGACAGGGGCACGTATGCCTTGACCTGGTGGAACTTGCCCTTGATGACCACTCCTTCGATGCTCGCCTTGCGGGAGCTCAGGTCGCCCACCACGTCGCCGATGTACTCCTCCGGAGAGAGCGCGTCGAGATCCATGATCGGCTCGAGCTGGACCACGCCCGCCTTGGTGACCGCCTCCTGCAGGGCCATCTGGGAAGCGATCTTCAGGCCCTGGAAGGTGGTGCGGTCGTCGAGGACCACCTTGTCCACGGTCACGTCCAGGTCCACCATCTCGTACCCGTATACGGGATCGGACAGACAGGCCTCCTCGATGCCTGCCCTGACATGCCCCGCCTGATCCGGGGACAGCGTCTGGCCGATGGTGATGGTGTTGCCGCTGCCCCTCCGGGCCGGCTTCACGGAGACCGCCACGTGGCCGAAGTGCTCGGCCTCGCCGATCTTCTTGTCGAAGACCTTCTCGGCGCTCGATGCCTGGTCGACGGAAGAGCAGTAGAGGACCTGGGGCTTGCCCACGTTGATGTCCACGCCGAACGCGGTCTTGAACCGGTCCACAGCGATCTCGAGGTGGAGTTCGCCCATGCCCTCGAGGATGACCTGCCCGGTGTCCGGGTCCTCGTCCACCTTGATGGTGGGGTCTTCCTCCATAATCTTGTGCATGGCCTGCTCGAGCTTTGTCGCAGACTCGGAGGTCTTGGGCTCGATGGCCACCGAGATCACGGGCTTGAGCACCATGATGGGCTCGAGCACGAGGTGCCTTCCATCGGACGACCCGATGAGGGTGTCCCCGGTGATGGAGTCCTTCAGCCCCACGGCCGCCACGATGTCTCCAGCCACGGCCTTCTCGATGCGCTGCTTGTTGTGGGAATGCATCTCGAAGAGCCGGGCGATCTTCTCCTTCTCGTCCCGGGTGGTGTTGTAAACTTCCTGGCCTACGTTCAGGGTGCCCGAATAGAGCCTCAGGTACACCATCCTCCTGCCCTCGTCCATGTAGACCTTGAACACGTACCCAAGCAGGGGGCCGTCCGAGGCGACCGCAACCGGCACCTCCTCGCCCGTGCTTTTGTCCGTGGCCACGATGGGCTTCACCTCGTCCGGGGCCGGCAGGTAGTCGATGATGGCGTCGAGGAGGGGCTGGATGCCCTTGTTCTTCAGGGCGGATCCGCAGAACACCGGGATGAACAGGTTCTCCAGCGTGGCCTTCCTGAGCACCTCCTTGATCTTCTTCTCCTCAGGCTCCTCGCCCGCGAGGTAGGCCTCCATGAGCGCGTCGTCGTGGTCGGCCAGCGTCTCCAGCAGGTGCTCCCGGGCCTCGTCGGCCCGTTCGAGGGTGTCCTCGGGGATGGGCTGCACAGTGAAGGTGGCGCCCAGGCTGTCGTCGTCCCACACCAGCAGGCGCCTGCCCACGAGGTCGACCACCCCTTTCAGGACGTCGCCTTCATAGTAGGGGAGCTGGACCGTCAGGGGCTTGATCTCGAGGCGGTCGTTCATCTGCCCCACCACGGCATCGAAATCAGCCCCCATGCGGTCAAGCTTGTTGATGAACGCCACCGTGGGGATCCCGTACCTCCTGCACTGCTGCCACACGGTCTCGGTCTGGGCCTGCACGCCGCCCACCGCGCACAGGATCATCACCGCGCCGTCCAGAACCCTCAGCGAACGCTCCACCTCGATGGTGAAGTCCACGTGGCCGGGCGTGTCGATGATGTGGATCTCGTGGCTGTTCCAGCTGCAGGTGGAGACCGCGGAGGTGATGGTGATCCCACGCTCCTGCTCCTGGGGCATCCAGTCCATGGTGGCCTGCCCGTCGTGCACCTCCCCCATCCGGTGGATCTTGCCGGTGTAGTAGAGCACACGCTCGGTCACCGTCGTCTTGCCGGCATCGATGTGGGCCACGAAGCCCATGTTCCGCACTTTTGCAAGCCTCTTACTGCTCATATCCCTTCCCTGTATGCATATGATCGAAAATCGCACATATATTCTTTATTTCTTATATAATGATCCTACAGGCACAGATCGACCTCGTGGACCTGCTCCATCTTTTTGCCCAGGAAGAGCTCGCCCAGCTTGATGAAGGTGGGCGACAGGTCGGAGAGGTAGAAGACCAGGGACTGATGGCCTCTGGCGCGGGGCCTGCCGTCCAGGAGCCCGTGCACGACGCTGGCGGTGGAGCGTGCCGAGTCGACGATGGTGACCTTATCCCCCATGACCCGTGCGATGACGCCTTTGAGGAGGGGGTAGTGGGTGCACCCGAGGAGGAGCGTGTCCACGTTTGCCCGGATCAGGTCGTCGAGGTACCGGGCGGCCACCTGCTCGGTGATGCTGTCCGAGCACCACCCCTCTTCCACCAGGGACACGAAGAGCGGGCACGCCTTCGAGAAGACTTCGACCTCGGGTTTGAGGGCTCGAAGGGCCAGGTCGTACGAACCGCTCTTGATGGTGGAAGGCGTGCCGATAACGCCGATCCTGCCTGCCCCGGTCTCGATGGCCGCCTTCGAGCCCGATTCCACCACGCCGATCACCGGGATGTCGTACATCTTCTTAAGATCGGGGATGGCGTGGGAACTCGCGGTGTTGCACGCCACCACCAGCATGTCGATCCCCTTCGAGACGAGGAAGTCCGCGCACTGGAGGCTGTAGCGCACGATGGTCTTGGGCGACTTGGTCCCGTAGGGGAGCCGGGCGCTGTCTCCCAGGTAGAGGATGTCCGCATCGGGGACGAGGTCGAGGATCTCCTTGAGCACGGTGATCCCCCCGATGCCGGAATCGAAAATCCCTATGGTGGTACTTTTCTCCATTGATTCTCCGATTGAACCTTCAAGCATACGAAGCGTGGCCCTCCCTTGTCTATGTTTTTTGACCTGATGTGTCAAGCGCCAGAGGCAGGTAAGCGGGCTTTCTCCCGTATCTTAATCAAAAATTCTCTTTTTTCCGAAGGGACAAGGGTGGTAAGGGAAGGATCGACCAAGACATGTTTTCTCGGAGGGTGGTTATGGAACATCGGATCGCTGTGATCGGCCTCGGATACGTGGGGCTCCCCCTGGCCGTCGAATTCGGGAAAAAGTACCCTACCGTGGGGTTCGACATCAACGAGAAGCGTATCGCCGAGCTTCGAGGCGGTCTCGACAGGACCCGGGAGATGAGCGCCGATGAGCTTTCCCAGGCAGGCCAACTGCAGTACACGAGCAGCGAGGAGCTCCTGAAGGGCTGCAATACCTACATCATCACAGTGCCCACCCCCATCGACATCTACAACCGGCCGGACATCACCATGCTCATCAAGGCCAGCGAGACCGTGGGCAGGGCGATCTCGAAAGGCGACATCGTGATCTACGAGTCCACGGTCTATCCCGGCGCCACCGAGGAGGACTGCGTGCCCGCCATCGAACGCGTCTCGGGGCTCAGGTACAACGTCGACTTCTTCTGCGGGTACAGCCCCGAGAGGATCAACCCTGGCGACAGGAACCACCGGCTCACCACCATCAGAAAGGTGACCTCGGGCTCGACGCCCGAGACCGCCACGATCGTGGACAGCCTGTATCGCTCCATCATCGAGGCCGGCACCCACCTCGCCCCGTCCATCAAGGTGGCAGAGGCGGCCAAGGTCATCGAGAATGCCCAGCGGGACATCAACATCGCCTTCATCAACGAGCTCGCCATGATCTTCGCGCGCATGGACATCGACACCAAGGACGTCCTCGCCGCGGCCAGTACGAAGTGGAACTTCCTGAACTTCCAGCCGGGCCTCGTGGGGGGCCACTGCATCGGCGTGGACCCCTACTACCTCACGCACAAGGCCGAGAGCCTGGGCTACATCCCCCAGATCATCCTCGCGGGCAGGCGCCTCAACGACGGCATGGGACGGTACGTGGCCACCCAGCTCATCAAGATGATGGTCAAGAAGGCCCACCGGATCACGGACGCGAACGTGCTCATCTTGGGGATCACCTTCAAGGAGAACTGCCCGGACATCAGGAACTCGAAGGTTATTGACATCATAAACCAGCTCAGAGACTTCGCCTGCAACATCGACATCTACGACCCCATGGCCGACCCTGCCGAGGTGAAGCACGAGTACGGCCTGGACATCATGACCAGGGAAGCGGACCTGAAGCCTTCCTACGAGGGCATCATGGTGGCGGTGGCCCACGATGAATTCCGGAAGCTCGACATCGCGAAGTACAAGGCCCGGGGCTGCGTGGTCTACGACGTCAAGCACGTGTACGGGGATTCGGACGAGTATCTCTGATCTGCACAGAAAAGGGGAGGGAGTTCTTTTCCCTCCCCTTTTCTTTTTTCCCTTCCTGTCGTCCGCCTGCTGTCAGCCCTTGCCGAGGCAAGTATCCAGAAACGCTCGTGGCTTAATAATCGCCACCCCACCGAAATCCGCCACTTTCAGCAAATGTTTGTCACCACTTACAATCACCTTGCTGTTACTGGCTATCGCACAGGCGATGAACTTGTCATCGTCAGGGTCTTCACAGACAGGTTCGGGCAATTGGGGCGATTGGAACAACATTGCATGTATCGTCACCAGACCAAGTATGGAGCTCAAATCAATTGAAGGGAACTGTTTTGACAGCTCATTCCCGACTCTCTGGTACTCATCGAGGATATCAGGCGATACTGCCAGCTCTATCCTGCCATCCCGCCATGCGTCGAGGATGCGTGAAGGTGGGCCCGAAAAGAAGATCCCCGAAACAAATACATTTGTATCGAGCACAATTCTCACTTGTGCGCCCGGGCTTTTGCTATGGCCTCAGAGATGTCCGACTGCTGTAATCCGGCCTGCCGTGCCTGCTTGCGTGCCTTTCGAATTAATGCATCGAAATCCTTCATTGAAGGAGCTTCTATTGCTTTCAGAATAACCACACCGTCTTCGCCCATAACAACGAATTGAGAGCCAGCCTTGAGATTGAGGCGCTTGCGGATATCCTCAGGGATGACAACCTGACCTTTCGACGACATTTTTGTTGTTGCTAGGTTTGCCATATATTCTCCCCTCATGAGGTTATTTTACCAGTAAGATTATAGGATGGATAACCCGGTATGACAAGTCAAATAGATCCACAGGCCCTGAAGCTGATCGGGGGCACCTTCACAGAAAAGGGAACAGATTTATCTTCCACAATCTACTTTTGAGACAGTGTCCCCTTCCTCCCCTCTGTCGGCAAGACTCAGATTTACAACTCCGGACTCCGTGGGTATAATCACCAGACACCAGCACATGGTGCAAGGAGAGACCGAAACCGTATGAAAAACATCTGGGCGCCCTGGAGGATAGAGTACATCAAGGGGCCGAAATTCTCTTCCTGCGTGTTCTGCGACGCCCTCGAACAGGACGATCCCCTCATCCTGAAGAAGGGAGAGGCCTGCTTTGCCATCATGAATCGCTTCCCCTACACGGCAGGCCACTGCATGGTGGTCCCGGACAGGCACGTGGGCGACCTGTCGGAGCTGAGTCCCGGGGAGATGACCGCGATCATGGAGCTCACCCGGGACGTCATGACCGCCATCCGGGCGACCATGCATCCCGATGGGTTCAACGTGGGGTGCAACATCGGCAAGGTCGCCGGCGCGGGTATCGCCGACCACTTCCATCTGCACGTCGTGCCGCGGTGGAGCGGCGACATCAACTTCATGCCCGTGCTCGACGACGTGCACGTCATCCCGGAGCTTGTCAGACAGACCCGGGACAAGATCGCCGGGAACCTGCCTTGAGTCGGGGAAGCGGCCAGGGGCGGGAAGATGCCCTGAAGATCCCCCCCTGGGCCAGGAGGAACCTGGTGCTCAGGGATCTGCACGGAACGAAGTCCGGACTCCGCGGCTCCTGCCTGTCCTCCGTGTGCGAGGAGGCCAGGTGCCCCAACATCACCGAGTGCTTCTCGCAGCCCTCGGCCACCTTCCTCATCCTGGGGGACGTGTGCACCCGGTCGTGCGGCTTCTGCTCGGTCCGCAAAGGGACGCCGGCCCCGCCCGACCCGGACGAGGCCGTGCTCCTGGCCCAGTCGGCCGCAGGCATGGGCCTGAAGCACGTGGTCATCACCTCCGTGAGCCGGGACGACCTCCCCGATCAGGGCGCAGGCGCGTTCGCCCGCGCCATCCGCGAGGTGAGGAAACGCCTGCCGGACGCCAGCGTGGAGGTCCTGGTGCCGGACTTCTCGGGCCGGGAGGACCTCCTGGGCCTGGTCCTGGGCGAAGGCCCCGACGTGCTCAACCACAACGTGGAGACCGTTGACAGGCTGTACCCGACCGTGCGGCCCCAGGCACGCATGGAGACGAGCCTGAAGGTGCTGAGGGCAGCCCGCGAATGGTCCGAAGGCCTGGTGGTGAAGTCAGGGCTCATGCTCGGCCTGGGCGAGGAGGAGGACGAGGTGGCCCGGCTCCTGGCCCGTCTGCAGGAGGCAGGGTGCGACGTGGTGACCATCGGGCAGTACCTCAGGCCCTCCCGCCGGGCCCTGCCGGTGAGGAAATACTGGCGGCCCGAGGATTTCGAGAGATTCTCCGATCTTGCGAAAAGCACTGGTATCCGCTATGTTATCTCCGGGCCTTTGGTGAGAAGCTCGTACCGGGCGCGGGAGGCCTTCGAAGAGGTGCTTTCGGGCCGCGGAAGGTCATAGTACGCAGGACTGCATCAGGTAATCCTTGCAGGGATTCGAGAAACAGGGCACCATGAACCTGCTTTTCACGGCAGAAGGGGCTTATCAAGAGGAGATCGCATGAACAGGATACGAGTCGGACTCATAGGACTGGGCACCATCGGAACAGGGGTGGCGAAGACGCTGCTGGAAAACACCGCACTCCTGAAGCAGCGTCTCGGCTTTTCCCTGGATCTGACCGCCATCGCGGACATCGACATAGAGAAGGACCGGGGAGTAAACATCCCCAGGGAGATGCTCACCACAGATGCGAAGTCCCTCATAGCCAACCCGGACATCGACGTCATCGTGGAGCTCATTGGCGGCATCGAGCCGGCGAGGACCTTCATCCTGGAGGCCCTCAAGGCGGGCAAGCACGTGGTGACGGCCAACAAGGCCCTGCTCGCCTCGAAGGGCCAGGAGCTCTTCGACACCGCCCAGTCCTGCGGCAGGGACCTCTACTACGAGGCGTCCGTGGGCGGGGGCGTGCCCATCATCAAGGCCCTCAGGGAATCCCTGGTGGCGAACAACTTCAAGTTCATCTACGGGATCCTCAACGGCACCTGCAACTTCATCCTCACCGAGATGAGCGAGAAGGGGTCGTCCTTTGAGGACACCCTGAAGCAGGCCCAGGCGTTCGGCTACGCCGAGGCCGACCCCACCATGGACATCGAGGGCATCGACTCGGCCCACAAGCTCGCCATCATCACGAGCCTGGCCTACGGCCTGCCGCCCGACATGGGGAGCATCTACGTGGAGGGCATATCGAAGCTCGACAAGCTCGACGTGGGCTACGCCCGGGAGCTCGGCTACAAGGTGAAGCTCCTGGCGCACACCATCGACCGGGGCGAGGAGGTGGAGGTGCGGGTTCACCCGACCCTCGTGCCGCTCAACTACCTCCTCTCGAAGGTGGACGGCGTGTTCAACGCCTTCTACGTCCGTGGCGACATCGTGGACTCCACCCTGTTCTACGGCAGGGGCGCGGGCATGATGCCCACGGCCTCGGCAGTGGTGAGCGACATTGCGGACATCGGGAGGAACATCCTTGCCGGCATCGCGGGCAGGATCCCCCACCTCGGCTACCACAAGGACCTCTCGAAGCCCAAGCGGTACATGCCCATTGAAAACATCGTCACCAACTATTACCTGAGGATCCAGGTTCAGGACAAGCCGGGCGTGCTGGCAAAGATCGCGGGCATCCTGGGCGAACGGGACATCAGCATCGTGTCGGTGATCCAGAAGGGCGTGCGTATGGACGGGTACGTGTCCATCGTCATGCTCACCCACGAGGCAAAGGAGTCGAACATCCGGAACGCCATGAAGGCTATCGCCGGTCTCGAAGAGGTGGGCGGACAGCCCGTGGTCATCAGGGTGGAGGACAAGGACCTGAAGAATCAGCCCCAGTGACCCTTCAGGCAACCAAGAGCGGAGGCAGAGCCTTTGAAGAGCATCATCCTACTCGGCGACGGCATGGCTGACGAGCCCATCGGGGAGCTCGGGGGCAAGACACCCCTCGAGGTCGCCGACACCCCCTTCATGGACACCCTGGCGTCGAAAGGAGAGCTGGGCATGGCCCGCACGGTCAAACCCGGGTTCCCCCCCGGGAGCGACGTGGCGAACATGACCGTGCTCGGTCTCGACCCCGGCCTGTACTACACCGGCAGGGCGCCCATCGAGGCCACGAGCATCGGGGTTACGCTGAAGGAAGACGACACCGCCTTCAGGATCAACCTGGTGAACCTGACCATGGGGGAGAAGGGCTTGTGCATGGGCGACTACTCCGCCGGCCACATCTCCACCCCTGAGGCGCGGGAGCTCATAAAGTCCATCCAGGAGCTCGTGAAGGACTACCCGGGCATCGCCGCCTATCCCGGGGTGGAGTACCGCCACCTCATGGTGATCAGCGGGTACGACAACCCCTCCCTCAAGGCGACGCCCCCCCACGACATCACCGGGAAAGAGATCGGGCCGTACCTGCCTAACGATCCCCTGCTGCAGGAGCTCATGGACAGGTCCCGGGAGGTGCTCAGGGACCACCCCGTGAACGTCCGGCGCAGGGAGGCCGGCAGGAAGGAGGCCACCTCCATCTGGCCCTGGGGCCAGGGTAAGGGCATGAAGGTGCCCACGCTGAAGGCCGAGTACGGCATCACCGGGAGCATGATCTCCGCCGTCGATCTCCTCAAGGGTTTAGGCATCCTCCGGGGCATGGAGGTCATCAACGTCCCGGGCGCCACCGGGTGGATCGACACCGACTACAGCGGCAAGGCCGCCGCCGCCGTTGCTTCCCTGGCAACCCACGACCTGGTCTTTGTCCACGTGGAGGCGCCGGACGAGGCGGGGCACGGCGGGCTCGTCAGGGAGAAGATCAGGGCCATCGAGGATTTCGACCGGAAGGTCGTGGGGCACGTGCTCGAGGCCATGGAAGCACGGGGCGAGCCCTTCAGGCTCCTCGTCCTGCCGGACCATCCCACGCCCATTGCGAAGAAGACCCACACATCCGACCCGGTGCCCTTCGTGCTGTATCGGAGCTCGAGCCTGAAAGCGGGCGGGCATGCCTTCACCGAAGCGGATGCCCGGAGCTCGGGCCTGTTCATCGAGGAGGGGCACACGCTCCTGGCCAGGATGCTGTCGGGGGAGTAGCGGTCTAGGGGGGCCCGGTGTACAAGGGTCAGCGCTTATAGGCCGAGACGAACAGGCTCTGGCGGTCGATCTCCAGGTCGAGCTGGCTCATGAGCGAGAACAGGTCCTCGGTGCAGAAGCTCTGCTTCAGCCCGGTGAGCACGGGCACCACCTTCCTGTCCATGACCAGGAAATACCGGTCCCCCAGCGGGGAAATCTTCTTGACCGTGCAGATCAGGTCCGCGATGTGCACGCACGAGGCCAGGACCACATCGGATATGGCAAGCGAGGGGGCGTGATGGAACCACACGGCCTGGGTGACCTCGGCGGGGAAGTTCCAGAACTCCAGCAGCCTCCTCCCGATCTCCTCGTGGGTGATCCCGAAAAAGGCCTCCTCAAGGGCGTGATACGTGATCTTGCCCCCTTCCCTTTCGAGGACTGCAAGCATCTCCCGGTATTTGTCCGGCAGGTACTGGGCCAGGAAGATCTTCCCGATGTCGTGGAGCATCCCTGCCAGGAAGTACTTGCTCTCGATCTTGAGCTTGAAGAAATTCGCGGCCATCCGGGTGGCCACCCCGGCTGCGTAACCGTGCCTCCAGAGCTTTTCCGTATCACCTGATCCCCTGTGGTCGAAGAGCTGGACAACGGAGATGGAGAGCACGATGTTGCGGATCTCTTCGAACCCCAGCACGGACACTGCGTGGGATACCCTGCTGATCTTCTTCGAAAACCCGAAATAGGGCGAGTTCGCGATGGCCATGACCCCGGCAGCCAGCACGGGATCGCTCTGGATAAGGGTGGCGAGCGTCATGGCGGAAGAGCTTCTCCCGGACGTCACGCCCAGGATGATCTGCACCACAGGAGGAAGGGCGAGGAAGTCCTGACACCTCGAGAGGAGGTCGAGGACGTGTTCCCTGTTCTGCTCTGGGTAGAGTTTCCCTTCCACTAAGGAATCACTCGGATGCTGGAGATATTTTCTTTAGGCCTTACGACCGCATTCGGGCCGCGTTTGCCTGCCTGCCCCTCCCCTTCCGGCAGGCCGGATCGCAGGAGAGATCGCACGATGAAGGGGTCCTCCCGGAATAGGGTTAAAGAATATGAAAATATCCCTAAAGATGACTTTTCACAAACCCGATAAGTCAGGTAATGGATAATTCATATATTTTTTGGATTATATTATATTCCGTTATTTGTATTTGCGCCATCGCAGCGGTGGTGAAGCTGATGGCCAGGAAGGCGCCTCGCCCCATGAGGAAGACGCCTGCCCAGTACGTCAGCGTGTCCTCTGCGGAGAAGCTCGACGACTCCTTCCTGAAGGCCTACGAGCTCGACTGGAAGCCGGAAAAGGACCTTTCCGAAAAGGTCCCGGACGGGATCAGAAAGGTACTCGACGGCATCGAGGCCATTTCGCCGGTGGTGACCGAGTTCTCCTCGAAGCTCAACGACCCTGACATCGATCCCAAAGAAATCAGCAAAATGATCATCACGGACCAGGGCCTAACCTCCTACATCCTCAAGCGGGTCAACTCGCCCTTCTACCGCCTCGCCCAGAAGGTCGACAACATCTTCAGCGCCATCGTCATCCTGGGGTACAACGAGATATACCGCATCGTCGTGGAGGAGAGGACGTCGAGGATTGGCATCAAGCCGACAAGGGAAGAGTGGGCCCATGCGAACCTCACCTCCACCATCGCCGCCTATCTCGCCAGCACCTCCCGGATCGGCGCCCCGGGCGGCACCATGGTCACCTTGGGCATGCTGCACGACATCGCGAAGATCATCATGAGAAAGTCGCTCCCGCAGCCCGAGGTCCCCTTCTCGGCCGATCCGAGGGAACGGCTGAGGCAGGAGATCGACTTCTATGGCATCGACCACGCGTCCCTGGGCGGCTACCTGGCGAGACTGTGGAAGATGCCGGAAAAGCTGAGCTCCGCCATCGAGAAGCATCACTGGCCCATGTTCTGGCCGGTACGCGAGGTCAGCCATGCCGTGCCGGACGCGGTGAAGGAAATCACGATCCTGAGCATTTCGGATATTGCAGCCAAGAACTTCCTCGACGAGATATCCGGCCTTTATATTGGGGATGACTATTACCGCTACATCAAGAAACAGCCGAAGATGGAGAGCATCCTTACGATGGAGATCACCAGAGACCTCAACAGGATCAAGCGCATCGCTGGAATCGGCACCCCTGAATCACCGGAAGACTCATCCGAAGCAGAACAGAGCTAGTCGGACCTTTTCATGATCCCTGCAGTCACGCTGTGGGGTTTCTTTGTCTTCAGACACCCCGAATGGAGCAGCCCTTCCCTGTGCGCTCGAGTGAAAAGTGGGGCCGGGACACGAATACTTCGAGGAGATGGGGCGTAAGACTAAGTAAGACATGAACGGGGGAGCGCCCTGCTGGACCTGCTCCCCCGGTGTGTGCGACAGCGGATCAGCCGAGGAGCTGGAAGATCCGGGACTGGTTGAGGGTGTGCACGGACGAGGAGGCCTTTTCCATCCTCTTCATCACGTCCGACAGAAGAAACTCTGCCTCCTCGAGGCTTTTTACGGCCGAGCGTGAGGCTGCCTTGTTCTCGACGGAGACGACGTCGGTCACTGAGTTCCTGCCCTCCTGTTCCTTCGCCCTTTTCTGATACTCCTCTTCCTTCTTCACCAGATTGATAACGCTCGGCATTTCAGAATTAATCTTCATAATCTCCCCTTCACGGATAACTACACTTCATCTATCGGCATGAGATAAAATAACTTTAATCCAATGCCAGCAGCATTTCATAAATCCGGTTTCTCCCGAGCCCTGTCTCCTCCGTGAGCACGCGCAGGACGTCCTTTTTCGAATGCCCGGAGCCCAGCAGGGCCTTGGCCCTCTCCCTGAGCGCGTCTTCGTCGAGGGTATCCGCCCGGGAGGAGCCTTGGACGATGACCGTCACCTCGCCCACCGCCTCCCTGCGCTCGAGCTCGCGCATGACCTCCCCGGGGGTCCCCACGAGATATTCCTCGTGGAGCTTCGAGATCTCCCGGGCCAGGCACAGCGTCCGGTCGCCCAGGTGCCTGTCGAGGAGCTTCAAGGTCGCCATGATCCGGTGGGGGGACTCGTAGAACACCGTGATGTCGGGCGTCAGGCCCATCCTGATGACCTCCCGCTGGGCCACGCTCTCCTGCCTGGGGAAGAACCCCATGAACCGAAAGGGCCCGTCGAACCCGGAAGCAGACAGGGCGGTGGTCAGCGCGCTGGGCCCTGGCAGGGCTTCGACCCTGAAACCCTTCTCCCGGACATGCGCGACGAGCACCGAGCCGGGATCGCTGATGAGCGGTGTGCCGGCGTCGCTCACCAGGGCCACGCTCCTGCCCGCCTCCAGGTGCCCGATGATCCCGGACGCCTTCTTCGCCTCGCTGAATTTTTCGTACGACACCAGGGGCTTGCTGATCCCGTAGGCGTGGAGCAGCTTGCGGGTGTGCCGCGTGTCCTCGCAGGCGATGAGGTCGACCTCGCCCAGCACGTCAAGGGAGCGTAAGGTTATGTCCCGCAGGTTGCCGATAGGAGTGGGAACGAGAAAGAGCGTGGGTGTGCTCTTAGTATGAGGATTCTTTTCTACTTTCTTGGCAGTCATATATCATGATATATATACTTGTTGCCAAAAATAAAAGAAAGGGCTATCCATGGAGTCTTTAAAGCTTGGCATCGACACAAGCGGCAGAAAGATAGAAAGCACCACGTCATACATGAAGAAGCTGTTCATCATGCCCGACTCCTCGGACAGGTTCGTGGAGTTCGGTGTCCATCTCCTGGACATGATCCATGACTTTTTCAAGGAGAAAGGCGGGATACACTCCTCCATCTCCATGGAAGGCCTTGCACGCATCTTCAACAACACCAGCATGCCCGACAACCCCAAGCTCATCAAGGACGTCCTCTCGGAGATCAAGAACAACGTGATCAAGCACTCGGTCAAGGTGGCCAACCCCTTCTACATCGGCCACATGACGAGCGCCATCCCCTACTACATGATCCTCCTGGAGATGATCGCGGTGAGCCTGAACCAGAACCAGGTGAAGATCGAGAGCGCCAAGGCATCCTCGTTCGTGGAGCGGGAGTTCCTGTGCTGGATGCACCGGCTCATCTACCAGAACACCGACGAGTTCTATAAGGCGAACATCCAGAACCCCCACATCGCCCTGGGGAACATCACCTCGGACGGGACGCTCGCGAACCTCACCGCGCTCACCCTGGCCATGGCCAAGGCCTTCCCCAAGGACGGGAGGAAGTTCAAGGGGATCCGTCTCGAAGGGCTCATGAGGGCCCTGGACCACTACGGCTACCGCCAGGCCCTGGTCCTGGTGTCCACCCGGGGCCATTACTCCATCTGCAAGGCAGGGACCATCCTGGGCATCGGCGAGGAGGGCGTGGTGCGCGTGCCGGTCCACCCCTGCACGAACAAGATCGACATCGGCAAGCTCCGCCACGCCATCGAGAAAATCCGCAAGGAGGACAAGGTCAAGGGCAGGCCCACGAAGTTCGCAGCCATAGTGGGAATCGCGGGCACCACCGAGACGGGCAACATCGACGACCTGGAGGAGCTCTCGGAAATCGCCGACGAGATCGGCGCGCATTTCCACGTTGATGCCGCCTGGGGAGGCGGGGCGCTGATCATGGACTGCGCTCGGGACATGATGAAGGGCATCGAGAAGGCCGACACCGTGGCGCTCGACGCCCACAAGCTCCTCTACGCGCCCAACTGCATGGGCATCTGCCTCTTCAAGGACGCCCGGGACTCCAGGCTCATCTACCACACCTCGAACTACATCATCAGGAAGGGCTCCGTGGACCAGGGCAGGTTCACCATCGAGGGCTCGCGCCCGTTCGCGTGCCTCAAGCCGTGGGCGTCACTCAAGATCCTCGGGCAGGTGGGCTACCGCCTCATCTTCGAGCATGCCCGGGAGCTGCAGAACACCTTCGTGGATCTCATCGAGAAGGACCCGCTGTTCGAGCTGCTCAACAGGCCCGAGCTCTTCATCATCAATTACCGCTTCGTGCCCCAGGAGCTCAAATCCCGTCTCGACGAGCTCATGCAGGACCCCAAGGGAAACGCGGAGGAGATCACCAGGATCAACAAGATCGTCAACAGCATCACCATCGAGCTGCACAAGACCATCCGCGACCACGACACCTCGTTTGTCTCCCGGACCAGGCTCGAGTCCACGCGGTATGCGCCCAGGAAGATCGTGGTCTTGAGGGCCATCACCGTGAACCCGAACACCGAGCCCTACATGCTCAAGAAGGTCCTGAACGACCACCGGAGCATGGGGATCACCCTCTGGGACGAGATGAAGCGGGATCCGGAGCTTCTCGCGAACATCTAGGGCCGGGCTTCTCCAGTGGCACGCCGCTTTCGTCCGGCCTTCCCCGCCTCAGGCCTCAGCCGCATTTCCCCGCCGTGACGATGAGCGTGTTCGCGCCGGACAGCAGGGAGGAATTGAGTTTATCCCAAAGTATTGCTATGCTACGGATGCGGTCATGGAATATTTCAAAGACAAGTACCAGGGGTATCGCTGGGACCTCGTACAGTCCAAGAGGGTACGGAGCGTCTACGTCCTGAGCCTCTGGGGAGTTCCCGAGCTGTACATGAAGATCTACCACCCCGACTCCCTCTTCCAGAAGTTGAGAAACCTGATATATCCAAAAACATTGAAAGAGCTGCGCATCCTCGAGAGGCTACGCGATGCGGATCTGCCCGTTCCGGAGGCTGTCGATCACATGCGTGAGGGATACGAATCAGCGCTGGTCACGAAGGCGATTCATCCTGCCACGGTCCTGACCCAGCTGCCGGAAGACAGGCAGGTACGCATCATGCTCAGCATGGCATCCAGGCTTCTCCGGAAAGGCTTCTTCTATAAAGACTGCCATGCGGGAAACTTCGTCCTCGATGCGACGGGCAAACCGATACTGGTGGACGCATATGCAGTGTCTCCTGTGGATACGATCACTGGTGAACTCGTGACCAGACAGCTAAGTCAGATAGCTTCCTCATACCCCATTCCGGAAGCCGCGCTGGAAAACTGTCTCGATGGCCTCCTGCCCCCGCACGACTGGCAATACATCATCGAAGAGATCCGGAGGAGGGGAATGCTTTCGAGAAGGCGCCTCGTGAGCAGGAGGGTCAGCCGGTCACTCAGGGAGGGGAGCTTTTCCCAAATGGAGACCACAGATGCCTACCGTGCCTTCATTGTACGTGAACATCCCGTGGACCTCAGGAGCGTGATCCGGGAGCACAGTCACAACCTCACCAACCGGACTCATATCCTCAAGTTTCAGAATAAGACCCAGCTCAGCATCGTGCAGGACCTCTGTGTGAAGTCCTATGCAAAGCCCAAACCCTTCACGCCCCCCTATGCCCTGCGGTCATGGAGAGGTCTACTGACACTGTTCTTCAACGGGTTGCCGGTGGCCGACCCGGTGGCCGTGGTCCTCGGGAAGAACAGGACGAGCGTTCTTATCACCAAGCTCGTTCCCGAGCGCGACCTGAACCGGGTCCTGTATCACGAGTATCCTGCCATGCCCATACAGGAGAAGATGGAGATCGCCAGGGAACTGGGGAAACTCCTGGGCACCATGCATGGATACAACATATACCATGCGGATCTTAAGGCCTCGAACATCAAGCTCCGGAAGAACCCCATATCGTTTGTCCTGCTCGACACGGACAGGGTAATCCAGGGGAAAAGCCTTGCCAGGCATAAACGGCTCAGGAATCTGGCGCAGATCAACAACAGCATCCCCAGGAATGTGAAGAAGAGCGTGCGGATGGCTTTTATCAGAGCCTATGCTGCTGTTACGGGAGATAACCCGAAACGGCTTTTCGAGGATGTCTGGAACTTGTCTCGTAATGAAACCATCACTTACAGGACCGACGATGGGGAAAGGTCAGAGTCCTGGCTTGGCTGAGGTGAGGTCGCGGGCACGAGCCAGTGTACCATTGCAGAGCACCGCGGGTACGGAAACACTTCAGGAAAGGTACACATTCCCTGTTGGCAGGTGCAGCGTTTCAGCTCACCAAGATCGGATAAAAAGCAAGGAGTACATGGCATCACCTGCCAGGGAAACACGAATACGGCGGGAAATACTGCCTGGAAGCCTGTCCCTTCATAAAGGATCGGCTGGCATACCTAAAGGACCGGGCAAAGGGGAAGGACTTGCTGGATGTGGAGTGCATGGGCATCCGGGCTTATGGCCGCATCCACCAGTTAGTCGGTCCCAGGTTTTCCTTGAGCTACACTCACCATGGTCTTCAAAGTGGCCCGGGAGGCTCAGAAGACCTGGAAACGTTTGAAAGATCATACCCTGATATCTTTGGTCCCTCAAAAGGCAGTCTTCATCAACAGTGAATTGAGGGAGGCCGCTGAACTATGACTCACTCCGAAAGGGACCCTCCATCCACAACGTTTGACAATAGCTCTATCGCAGTGCTAAGAGCAATGAAACACTTGGGGAGATTGACCATAAACCGAGCTTCGGTCAGGTGATAAAGGGATGAAAATCTGCATTGTAGGGAGGGGCGACGGATGGATGGGAACACACCTGTCCCATTTTTCTGATGGGTTCCGGAGCCTTGGACATGTAGTTCATGTAGCAGATTACCGTTTGTGGGATAAAAGAGGATTCGACTTATCAGCTCTGATACATCCCGATTCGGCACGAATGCGCCGCCAGACAATGCAGCTGAAACGATTGCTGGGAGAATTGAAGCCCCATGTCCTGGTAGTCGTACCCGCAAGGAAAATCTTTGATTTTGATTCAATCAGAGAGTCTTTCCCGGGGAAGATCATCTTTTATGACATGGATGGACCTGCATCGAGCTGTTTTGAGAATGGACTCGAATGGATCAGGAAGGTTGATCTCCTGCTGAGTGTGTCACCGGTCATGGTGAAGCGCCTTGTACGCAGCGGATTCGACAACGTTGAGTATCTTGCCCATGGAGTGGATACCAATTACTACTGCCCAATATCGCCAAGCCCTGAGGAAAAGGTCCGATTCGGCTCACCTGTCGCTTTCGTCGGAAAGCCGTCAGAAAGGAGAGCCGAATATCTGGAAGCTATTGCAGACCTGGGTCTGACGGTCTGGGGAAAAAGGTGGGCCCAAAAACCCTACAGCTATAATCCAGTCCTTTCTTCCTGCAGTAAGGAGAAGGTGAATATTTTAAGGGAAGATCTCATCAAGCTCTACCGGTCCACTGTCGTTATGACTAACATACTGCGTGAGCCTCTCATGGATATCATGAATCTCCAGGTTTTCAGCATACCTGCCACCGGGACCTGTCTCGTGACGGAGTGGGTAGAGGAAATAGAAGATTCCTTTGATCTTGGAAACGAAATCCTTGCCTTCAAAACAGTCGATGATTTCAGGGAAACCGTGGCCATGGTCGTTAATGACACGAAGAGAGCAATGAAGATAGGTGAAGCAGGAAGGAAGCGATGCATGGCCCAGCATACCCATTCCCACCGCGCTCGAATGATACTGGGGATGCTTGATAAAAGATAATAAGGTGGGAAGAATGTGTGCTGAACTTAATCAGGGAAAAGAGAGCCAAGTCGATCGCTGAGCAACCTGATTTCTCTCAACCGGTAAGCGGCTCGTGTGATTTCTGATCCTCCGCTTTCTCGGAGGCGATCACTGAAAATGCTGCTGTTACCCGCAGACGCCCGAGCCGGGTCTGATCCCCTCGAGCACCCTTAGGATCTTCCTGAACGCCTCGTCCTGTCCCTCGGCCTTAACATATCCCGGTTTCATGCCTCCCGGCCCTGCCTTCAGCATCTCATCCATGGCGCAGGTCAGGGCTTCTGGATCGCCAGGAGGAATCACGCGCCCGTCTCCCTCGCCCACATACATGGAAGCGCCGGTACTCCTCGTGGTGATCACGGGGATGCCTGAGAAAAGGGCCTCGATAACCACACGGGAGAACGAGTCGTAGTAGGAGGGGTGCACCAGACAATCGCAGGCCGGGAGAATCTTCTCGATATCCGGGGCATGATCTCCGAATACGAACTTCCGGCCAAGGGCTTTCTCCTTGGCCCTGGCCTTGGCCCAGGAGACATCGGCGCCGATGACCAGAACCCTGAAGGGCCGTTCCGCGAGCCCGGAGCAGGCCTGTACCAGGGTGCCAAAGCCCTTGAGCCTGGGGTTGTTAGCGATGAACGCGAACACGAACTCGTCATCCCTCAGGCCGTACCGCGCCCTGATCTCGGCCCGGAACTCCCGGTTCTCCTGCCTGAACATGCCCACGTCAACAGCATTGGGGATAAGATGAATCTTTTCCTCGGGAAAGGAGTAGAACCTCCGTATGTCTTCCCTGATCATCTCAGAGATGGCAATGACCACGGGCCGGGTGACGCGAAAGGTCCACCACTCGATGGCTTCCTGGACCGCGTTCTTGGGCATGAACCTTCTCAGGAGCAGAGACAGCCTCCTCAACCGGGGGGGGAATCTGAGATTCTCAGCCTCCAGCCACGACCTGTGTATGCCTCCCCGGGGCTGGTAGATATCCATGAAAAAGGCGTTACCCAGGACCATGTGTATGGAGTCCTTCAAGCTACGGGCATAGAGGAAGTGGAGAAGAGCGAAGCTCAGGTGCCTGAGGGCCTGGGGAAATCTGAGGGCCTTGACACGGTGAACCCGGATACCAGGAGGGACGGTCTGGATGGCCTTCATGCAGATCACCTCGACATCGTGCCCCTGGCCCTGCAGGAACTGGGCAAAATCCCAGGAGTACCGCTCGGCGCCCCCCATTCGGGGATCGAACTTCTCGATGGCAATAGTCACTCTCACGTGAAAAACTCTCTCACGCCAGCAATGACATGTGCAACCTCGTCATCGGTCATCCAGGGATGAATTGGTAGGCTCAGGACCTGTGCCGCACGTAGGTCTGTATTCCGCAGCTCCCCGGAAACACGGCATCCCGCGAACGCCTCCTGCCGGTGCACGGGCACAGGATAGTGGATGAGCGTCCCTATCCCCCGCTCCTCGAGGAAGGACCTGAGGCCGTCCCGGTCCTTAACCGCGATCACGTAGAGGTGGTACACATGGGTGGAGCCTTCACCCGGGGCCAGCTTCAAAAGCGAGATATCGCCCAGCCCCTCGTCGTAGAGCTTCGCCAGCTCCTGCCTCCGCTTCGTCCAGGCGGGAAGATGGGCGAGCTTGAGGCGCAGCATGGCGGCCTGGAGCTCGTCCAGCCGGGAGTTGTAGCCCAGGCTCTCGTGGTGGTACTTGTCCCGCTGGCCGTAGTTCCTGAGGAGGACGAGCTTCTCTCTGATACCGGGATCGTTCGTGGTGATCATCCCTCCGTCGCCGTACGCGCCGAGGTTCTTGGTGGGGTAGAAGCTGAAGGCGGCCGCGTCCCCCATGGAGCCGGCCGACTTTTCCTTGTACAAGGCCGCGTGAGCCTGGCAGGCGTCCTCCAGGACGAGGAGCCCGTGGGCGCGCGCCACCTCGAGGATCCGGGACATGTCCGCGCACATCCCGTAGAGGTGCACGGGGATGATCGCTTTTGTCCTTGGCGTAATGGCGGCCTCGATGAGTCCGGGGTCCATATGGCACGAGCCCGCTTCGATGTCGACGAACACGGGGGTGGCGCCCACGTATCTCACGGCCAGGGCCGTGGCGGCGAAGGTGTGCGACACTGTGATCACCTCGTCGCCCTCCCCCACGCCGAAGGCCTTCAGGGCAAGGAACAGGGCGTCGGTGCCCGAGCCCACGCCCACGGCGTAGCGGCATGCGCAAACACGCGCGAACTCGGACTCGAAGGCGCTGCCCTCTTCCCCCAGGATGAACCGGCCCGATGACAGGACCCTGTCCACGGCGCCCCTGATCTCAGGGCCCAGGGAAGCGATCTCCCGGTTAAAATCAAAGAAGGGGATCTTCATACGGTTCGGCCTTGGGGTCCGGCAGCCAGTAGTGCTCCCGGTACTGCTCGTAGAAGCGCTGCGTGCGCGCGATTCCGTCTTCGAAGGAGATCGTGGGCTCCCAGGAGACGATCTTCCGGATCTTCGTGATGTCCGCCCAGAAGTCCCCGGGCTCCACTTCGGCCCGCTCCCGGGTGAACTCGGTAAACGTATACGACCCCTTGCCGATGACCCCGACGATCTTTTCCGCGATCTGACGGAAGGTCACGGGCTGGCCCGAGCCGATGTTGAACACCTCGCCCCTGGCCTCGGGCACCGTGGCGCACTTCAGCATGCACGCGGTGAGGTCCTCCACATAGAGGAAGTCGCGGATGATGGAACCGTCACCGAACACCGGCAGGGGCTCGCCGTCCATGGCCTTCCTGATGAACCAGTTGAACACGCCGTATTCGTCGTGCATCATCTGGTGCCTGGGGCCGTACGTGTTGGTGATTCGCAGGCAGATGGAGGGGATCTTGTAGATGTCGTTGTACACGAGGATCATCTTTTCCGCCGCGAGGTTGGTGACCGCGTAGAGTCCCTTGGGGTTGGTGGGGTGGTCTTCGTTCACGGGCAGCTTCACGCTGGAGCCATACTCGCCCCGGGTGCCCGAATACACCAGGACCGCGTCCCGGTTGTGGTGCTTCATGGCCTCCATGAGGGTGAGCGTGCCGTGGCAGTTGATCTCGAGGTCCAAGACCGGGTTCTTCATGGAGTCCACGTGGTTCACCTGGCCCGCCAGGTGGAAGATCACGTCCTGGCCCTTCACCAGGTGGTTCATGGAGAGCCCGTTCCTCACGTCCGAGAAATTGACCCGCACCTGGTCCTTGACCGGCGCGATATTGAACAGGTTGCCCCCCTGCCGCGGCAGCATGTTGTCCACGAGGGTGACGTTCGCCCCGAGCCCCACGAGCTCGATGGCGAGGTTCGAGCCGAGAAACCCGAGCCCGCCCGTGATCAGGACGTTTTTACCCCGGTAGAAGCTGCGAAAGTCGGTGCTCATGCTTTTTCCCTCTTGCTCCTTTCCAGTTCCCAGAGCCTGGCATATTTGATGAACACATAGTACATGGTGGAAACCGCGATTACCAGCCCCGGCATGCCGTCGAGGAAGCCCCGCTTGAAGAGGTACTCCTTGATGAACCGTATGGGCGGCCTGAACAGGAGGTCGATCCAGGAGAACCGCTTCCCCTCGCGGAGCATGTCCTCGGCAGCGGTCTTCGAGTAGCGGCTGATGGTGTCGATCTGGTCCCCGATGTCGCGGTAGTTGTAGTGGTGATAGAAGTGCCTGAGCTCG
>Ga0208040_1000120_pt1 | contig 110771 bp, 94 predicted proteins | sample AD_UKC083_MetaG_FD_184431 | JGI IMG/M metagenome (GOLD analysis project Ga0208040, IMG submission 184431) | Active sludge microbial communities of municipal wastewater-treating anaerobic digesters from USA - AD_UKC083_MetaG (SPAdes) (version 2) | ecosystem: Engineered > Bioreactor > Anaerobic >...
CACCGCGAAGAGGTTGTCACGAGCGTTCCGGGCGAGCTGCGCATCTACACGACGACGATCCCGACGCACGAGAGACGTCCCTGTCTGCTCGAAGACCATCAGTATCGTCTGGGCGTCGTCGCGCAGACGATGGGCTATTACTATCCCGCGCAACTGGCCACCACATACTGAAATCCGAAATCCGAAGTACGAAATCCGAAACAAATCCGAATGTCCAAAACGGCAAGTCCAAAACGAACATGTGGCCGCCGCCGGCGTTGGGGGCCTTCGTGCTTTGGGTTTCGAATTTGTCTCGGATTTCGAGTTTCGTGCTTCGGGTTTTCGCCACGACGGGCGAGCTGGTACTCATGAGGGAAGTCACCATCACATCTCATTCGCCGGAACAGACGATGGCGCTGGGCCATGCCTTGGGTCGCCAGTTGGCGGGCGGCGAGGTGATCGCGATCGTCGGTCCGCTCGGCAGCGGCAAGACGCATCTGATCAAGGGCATCGCCGAAGGCGCCGGCGCCGCCGACCGTCGGGAGGTGAACAGTCCGACGTTTGTCCTGGTCAACCACTATGCCGGCCGCCTGGACCTCTATCACATCGACGCCTATCGCCTGGACTCGATCGCCGACTTCGAGAGGCTGGGTTTCGACGACCTGTGCTATCCGGAATCGGTCGTGCTGATTGAATGGGCTGACCGGGTCGCGCCGGCGATTGCCGCTACAAACCCTATCCGCATCACCCTGGCGCACGCCGGACCGCGCGCCCGCGTCATCCGGATCGCCGACCTGCCGCCGCATGTCAAGGTCCCGGAATAGACGCCCCGATTCATCCCCCGATCCCCCATTCCTTTTTTATGCGATTTTTCTCTTCTCCGCGTTTTGGCGCGCGTACCGCGTTTTCTATGGTTTGGATGGACTGAGAGGAGCCGCAGATAACGCTGCCCGACTTGGTTTGGGCGGCAAAGTTAAAGGCTCCGGAATCCATAAGGGAACGAAACTCATGTTGGACGTAGAGGAAGGCGGCTTTCACACGGTCATGCTTTTTGAAAGGGTCTGCGGCTCAAGAGAAGAGCGGTGAATCAAGTGACCTTGCGATCCTGTCGATAAGGTTCACCGAATATGCGACGAACAACGTCGAAACAACCAATCGTTTTCCATGTTTCATTCTTTCACACAACGAGGAGGACAATAACATGAAGGCAAACAGAGGCTTTACGTTGGTGGAAATCCTGATCGTCGTGGTCATTCTGGGCATTCTGGCCGCGATCGTGGTTCCTCAGTTCACCCAGGCCAGCACCGAGGCGAAGGTCAGCAGCTCGCTGAGCAGCTTGCAGAGCCTGCGGTCGCAGGTGGAGCTGTACAAGATACAGCACAATGACAATCCTCCTGCTATTCTTCTCTTTGAGGAATGCATGACGATGTGTTCGGACACCGATGCTGAAGAGGCTGGCGATTACGTGGCAAGAACGGCAGACAACAAGGTGAGCCATCCGTATGGTCCGTACATGCAGGTCATCCCCGTGAATCCCTGGAACAACTCCAGAACGGTTGCGGCGGCTGCGGCGGGCGACAATGGCTGGATCTACAACGAGGTCACTGGCGCCGTCTATCTGGACGTCAGCGATGTCACCGATGCCGGTGCGTTGCTGTCGCTTGAGAATGCCGACGCGGTCCTTGAGGAGGAGGAGGGCTGATAGCACAAAGCAGAACTGAAAGCCGGCCGGCCCGCTCTCCTGGAGTCGGCCGGCTTTTTTTGTGATTCGAAACGCGGCCTCGGAGCTTTCACGCCGGGGCGATGGGCGAACGCTCATCCTGCAATGCCAATGGAGGAGAGGGAATGACGAAACACAATGGATTTGCCGCAGCTCAGGCGGTCAACGTCGCGCCGGCTGTCGGCGCCGTCTCGACCGGCACGGCGGCGCGACCTTCTGCCCGTCGCCCGCTGAGGGACGGGACGGCTCGCCAAAGGGCTTTCGCGCTGATCCAGGCGACGATCGTGGTGATGGTGCTGGCGGTGGTGGTGGCCGTCGTAGCGCCCCGGTTCAGCCGGGCGGGGATCGCGGAGAACCGGATGGACGAGCTGTGCAACAACCTTCAGTTGCTCCGCTCGCAGATCGAGCTGTACAAGGTGCAGCACAGTGACAATCCCCCGATGCGGGCGGTCGACGGCACGATCGCGGCCGATGGCCGATTCGATCAGATGCTCTACTGCACCGACGCCGACGGGAACGTGAAATCGGACCGGCCGCGAACGCGGCGGGACGAGGTGTTCCGCTATGGTCCGTATCTCGAAGAGGTTCCCGCCAATCCGTTCAACGGCAGCGGGACCATCGTTGTAGTGCGTGACCGGAACGACGTTCCCGTTCCGGGAAACGCCGGCTGGGCTTATGTGCCCGAGACCGGCGAGATCTTTGCCAATGACAGCGTCCATCATGCGGGATTGTGATGGGCCGAAACGGAGAAAAGCGTCCGAAGGACCTCGCGTCCATTCGGTTTGCCCATATACGGCGGGGGGCCGTGAGAATCGGAAGGAGAACCATGTGTAGAGCAAAGGCCTTCACGCTGGTAGAGATTCTGGTTGTGGTGGTCCTGCTGGGCATCCTGGCGGCCGTGGTCATTCCGTCTGTCGCAAACAGCGGCACCACGGCCCGCGCCGGCGTGCTGAAAGCCAACCTCGACGTGCTGCGGCGGTTCGTGCTGGTGTACACCAGCCAGCATGGGGAGGTCGGGCCGGGCTATACGGCCGGTCGCGGTTCGCCGGTCGATGCCGACGTCTTCATTGCCCAGGCGCTGCTCGCCAGCGACGCCGAGGGCCAGACGGCCCCCCGGGGGACGCCCGGCTACAAATACGGACCTTACCTGTCGAACATGCCGAGGAATCCGTTCAACGGACGGGCCACGGTCCGGATGCTGGCTGACGGGGAGGGCTTTCCCGCGGCGCCCGATAACGGTCACGGCTGGATCTATCGGGCGCGGACGGGCGAAATCCGACCCGGCAACTCCGGGACGGACGACGCGGGAAGAGCGTACTATGCCTATTGATCCCAAACGACGAGGCATCGCAGTCCGGCGGGGTTTCACGCTGGCCGAGGCGACGCTCGCGACGGTGCTGTTGGGGATGGCCGCCGCCGGCGTCCTGTTGCCGTTTGCAGGCGGCGCTGCCGTCCAGGCAGAGGGCGTGCGCCGCACGCTCGGCACGAGGCTGGCCAACGACCTGATCGAGCGGATTGTGAGCACCCCGTTCGAGGACATCGTCGATGTCTATGGGACCCGCATCGAATCCCAGGGGCAGGTGCAGGACGCCAGTGGGACCCCCTATACCGATTCGATGTACGCCGATTACAGCCGCGAGGCCAGGTGCGAATACGTGCATGTGCCCCCGCAGAGCGACGACGCTCAGCCGGGCTTTGTCCTCGCCGTGGTGCGAGTGGCCCATCAGGGGCGGAACGTAGCGACGATCTATCGTCTGATCAGTAAGGCAGTCCAGTGATTTGAATTGAGGCGGACCCCTATCCGATTGCGGGCGGCGATTCACGGGAGGACCGGACTGACATCCGCGTCCTGCCGCCATGTCGAGGCCCGGTAGAGCGGCCAAGGCGTCCGAGATCAGAACGGCAGGCGCCGGACAAGATCGAATGAACCGAAGCCGAAACATCAAGGCGTTCACGCTCGTCGAGCTGCTGGTGACCCTGGTCATCACGGGGATCCTTCTGTCGGCGGTCGCGACGCTGGCGTTCGCGATGAACAGTGCGGCGACGACCGGCAGCGACACCGCGTCATCCCAGGCCCGGCTTCGTTTGGGCATGGTGCGCATCGTCGAAGTGATTCGAAACTGCCGGATGATTCTGACCGCGTCGGACACCGAGCTGGCGATCTGGCTGGCGGACTACAACGGGGACGCCGGCATCAACGTGAATGAACTGGCCTTCCTCGACTGCACCGCGACGCACGACACACTTCGCCTGGTGCGATTCTACTCCGTCAGCGATCCGTCGGTAACGCTCAGTTCGGGCGTCCTTTCCGTGAGCCAGGCCGATGTGATGAACTCCCACGCAGGTGTGTTGATACCGCTCCTGGCCGAGTGCGGCAACGTGCAGTTGGTTTGCGATTCCGCTGCTCCATCGACCCGGCGGGTGACGATCTCCTTTGAGCTGACGCAGGACCAGGTCGCCTCCAGGCATGAAGTGGACGTGACACTGCTGGCCTGGGCCGGCCACCTGCTGAACGATGCCGGCGACGGTCTCGTGACCGGAGACGACGATGAATAGAAGAATCCGGACAACTCGGCCTTGTCGCAGAGGCGTGGCGCTGCTGCTGGTCCTGGGCATCATCATGGCGATCACCCTGTTGTCGCTGGGGTTCATCGCCCGATGTGACGTGGAGCTGGCGTCGGGCCGGAGCCTGGCTGTCCGCGTCCAGATGGACCAGATGGCGGTCTCGGCCCTGGAACACGCCCGTGGTCTTCTTCTGAATCCGCAGGACGCCGGGGGTGCGTACTGGACCGGAGACACATCGATCCAACTGGACCCCAACACGAACGACTTCTACGACGTGACCGTTACCGCCGATCCGAGCGATGAGTGCGTTTTCGATGTCACGTGCGAGGCCTATCGGCTCCGCCAGGCGGAACAGGTGGGCAATAGCAGTTTTGCGGCGGTCGTTCGTCTGGACCCCGCTATCGGCCTGTGGTGTGGCAGCGATCTGTCTTATCGCGCGGCCTGGAGTGTGGTCGGGGACGCGTATGCGGCCGGGACGTTCACCAATCTGGGGGTTGCCGGCGCCGTAGACGGCGACCTCTTCGCCGGCGGTCTGAGCGGAGGCATCGTCGGAACGTACAAGGACGCCGGGACTTTGGCCATGACGTGGCCCCCCGTGACGGCGGGTTACAGCCATCCGGACTACGTGATCTCCTCCATCGGACCCGGCACGGTCAGCGGCGGCAGCTACAGCTCGCCAAAGATCTGGCGGTGTAGCGGAAATCTTACCTTGGACGGGGCGCTCGTCATCAACGGCATGTTGCTGGTCGAAGGCGATCTTGTCATCAAGGGCGTTGGGGCAAGGCTCACGGCCGCCAAGAACCTCCCGGCGGCCTATGTCACCGGGAACCTCTTTCTTCACGGCGCGACCGACCTCCAGATCGAGGGCCTCGTCGCCGTGGACGGCAGTGTTCTCGTGGGACACGGCTCGGACGCCGAGATCGTCGGCGGCCTTTTTGCCAACGGCGAGATTGCGGAGGCCGCCATCGATTCCACGTGGATTCCCAACGACGCCATCCTTCGGAATATTCCGACGTGGCCGGCCACGGGCGTTCTGACGCTCGACGGGGTCAGCCAATATATGCAGACGCTGGACGATGCGGACAGTCTGCAGGTCACCGGTGACTACACCTTGAGCGTTCTGCTCGCGCCTGCCGTCACGCAGAACCCCTGGGCGGCAATCGTGTGCAAGACCGATCCGGCCGGAAGCATCAACCACTGGGTGCTCCAGTTCGACAGCACCGCGACGGAATTGATCGTCGGCCATGACTCGGTCCGCTGGTCCACAGGGATTCTGCGCACGGAGCTGACGGACGGGATTTGGCACCATGTGGTGGTGGTCCGCCAGGGAACCACGATGAAGTCATATCTGGACTGGACGGAGCGCGCCACGGGCACTTTTTCGAACATGCCCGGAAGTGGAGACGGGCACTTGAACATCGGCGCCGATCGCACCGGTTCGGCCAGCTACGTGTACAAAGGCCTGCTGGACGAAGTGCGGGTCTATAAGCGCGCGTTGCTCGCCTCTGAGATCTTCGCCCTGCCGAGCGATTCACTGATCGGACACTGGACCTTTGCCGGGAGCGGCTCGGCGTTGAACGTGGTTGCGTCGCCGACGAAGGCGGCGATCACGACGTGGGCTTCCGGGTCGCGAGTGGACTGGAGTCCGGCGGGGGGCGCGTTCTTCAAGAGCATTCATCGCGTGGAATAGTGAGGTGGCGGAGCAGATGGCCAGGTCCCAAAACACAGAGCGGTTTATCGGTCCCAACGCGTCGCGGAGGAAAAAAACGCGACTCGCCGCCGCCCGCGGGAGATGGTCGTGCGTCAAAGGCGCCGCCGAGGCCACGTGTTTGACACAAGAACGAATGGCGATCCAGGAGGCATATTTCGGGACGTTGGCCGCGTCGCGTCGCGTTCCTGACGCCTGTAGGGTCTGTCGGGGGTCTCTTGGTCTGCCGGCAGACGGCGGTCGCGGCAGCGCTTGGGCGCCGGCCATGTCAAACGCCGAGTGTCTCGGCAGGTCGGTCCAGTCGCAGGTTAAGCCCGGCTCCCGACGGGCCGAAAGAGAAACGGAGGCAAGGTTGACCATGTGTAAGAACACGACAGCACAATCTGTTGGGCAGACCGTGAGGTCTCGTGCCGGATTCACGCTGATCGAGTTGCTGATCGTCATCGTGATTCTCGCGATCTCCGCGGCGATCGCGGTGCCGATGATGTCCTCGGCCGCGAGTTCGCAGATGCGCGCCGCCGGCGGCATCGTGGCCGCCGATCTCGAATACGCCAGGAGCATGGCGATCAGCCGGGGCCAGAAGCACAAGGTTGTCTTCGATCCGGCGAACGAGACGTACAGAATTGTCCTGACGTCGACCGGTGCGGTGATCAAGCACCCGGTGACCCAGAAGGAGAATGGGTACATCGTCAATTTCACCACGGATGGAAGACTGGACCAGGTGAAGGTCGAAAGTGCCGCGTTCGGCGCTTCCAACAACGATTTCGTGGAGTTCGATTCGCTCGGCAGCCCGGACAATGGTGGAACCGTGGTGCTGAAGGCCGGGGATTTCACGCGGACGGTGACGGTCGAGCCTGTGACGGGGTTCATCTCCGTTTCTGAGTGAGTGTTTGGATATGCGACTGTCTCATTGGATGAATCGAAGAGAGAAGATCCTGCCCATCGGACTGGATATCGGACACAGCGTTGTCAAGATGATCCAGTTGGCGGTATCCGAGGACGGGGTCCGGGTGCTCGCGGCCGAAAGGGCCGTCGTCGGTTCGAATGAGGCGAGCGACGATGACTCGTGGCGACGTCGGGTGGCTCCGGCCGTCCGGCGCCTGCTGGCCGAGGGGGCCTTCAGGGGACCCGACGTGGTCACGGCTCTGCCGGCGGACGATCTGAAGATCACATCCGTGAGACTGGCGGAGGCGCCGGGCGATGACGTGGAGCAGACGCTTCGCAGAGAAGCCGCCCATCGATTCGCACTGAACCCGAAGATCGACTCGGTAAGCTACGTGCTGGCCGGCAGCGTTCGGCAGGGGGATGAACTCAAGAACGAATACATCCTGTTCGCCGGTGACGACGAGGTGATTCGAGAGCACATCGCCCTTGTGGAAGAGGTGGGCCTGCAGCCGGTGGGCATCGACGCATCGCCCTGTGCCCTGTTCCGGTGTTTCGAGCGGGTGCTGCGGCGCCAGGAAGACAAGGAACGAACGATCATGTTTCTGGACGTCGGCCATCGGTACACCGCCGTCGTCCTGGGGCGGGCCGGTGAGATCTGCTTCGTCAAACAGATGGCGTTCGGGGTCTCGCGGTTCGCGGAAGACATTGCGGCCCGGCTGTCGATCTCTGTGGCCGACGCCGAGTCTCTGCGCCGCAAGATGACGTCCAGCGATTCGGTCGATGCGGCGACGCGTCGTCTTGTTGCCGACGTGCTGCACGGCACGGCCGAGCAACTGGCCGCAGAGATCTCGCTGTGCCTTCGGTACTACACGGTGACGTTCCGAGGCAAACGAGTCGAGCGGGCTCTACTGGCCGGAGGTGGTGTCCACGAGGAGGCCTTGCTCACGGTAATGAGACATCACTTGGCCATCGAGACGGATATCGCCGAACCGCTGCGCGGGTTCGATCTCACGTCGATTGGGGCCAATACGGAGGACCTCCATCCGGCAGCGGACTTCTCGCTGGCGGTCGGACTGAGCCTTAAGGGATGGGGTGCCTCCACGGTGGCCCTGGTGAAATCCGATGTCGGACTGGAATCCATACTGGAAGGTGCGCCATAGTGAAAGAGATCGACTTTCTTCCAGAATGGCACAAAGAAGGCAGGCGCCGTCGGCTTCATATGCGCCGGCAGTATGCCGCGCTGATGGTCTTGTTTCTGGTCCTGGTGACATACAACGCGATCGCGACGCACAGGATTTCGAGAGCCAACGCAGACCTGGCCAGGCTCGAGGACCGACGGTTCTGGGCCGAGGGCATGCTGCGTGAGTATGGCGCCGTCACCGAGCAACTGGAAGCGCGCCGGGCCAAGGTGGCTTCGGTCGAGCAGGTCGATGCGCGCATCGACGTGGCGGCGGTGCTGGCGGAGATCAGCTACATCATCAGTGACCGCGTGCTTCTAAGCCGCCTGGAGTTCATATCCGAGCCCTTGGCCGCCCAGGAAAAGACGCCGGAACGCGACGCGGCCGCGGTGCGCAGCGCCAGCGCCTCTCGTGCGCCTGCAAAAGCAGCCTCTCTGGGCAAGGTCCGGTTTCGGGTGGCCCTGGCGGGAATCGCGGCCGATTCGGCCGAGGTCGCGGCCCTGGTCCATCGGCTGGACGATTCCCCCTATTTCCGGCAGGTTCACCCGCTGTATCGCGACAACACGATTCAGATCGGCGCCGCCGTGTCTGCGGCCTCGCACGCGAATGAGAGCGAGCCCCAGCGGACCGATGCGCGATCGGTCAATGTCACGGAGTTTGAGATCACGTGCTACCTGGCCAACTACGAGGAACAGGGCAAGCGATGAGTGAGAAACGATCCAATTCCTGGCTGAGCCGGCAGCAGTTGTGGGTCTTCGCCATTGGCGGCCTGTTCCTGGCGGACTTTGTGCTGTACGGATATCTGCCGTCGCGTGAAAGACTCCGATCTCTGGTCGAAGCGAAGACGCGCCGGACGCAGTTGATCGCTGCCGCCGAGGCGCACAGCGACGTGCTGCCATCCCTGACCGAACGCCTCCGAGAGACCGATCGGTACGTCCGGAACTACGAAGACTGGATTCCCTACGAAAGCGCCTTGGGGCAGTTTCTGGGGCAGATCGCCCAGATCATGACCAAGAACAACCTGTCGGACCAGGATGTGGTTCTCGGTCAGGAACGAATCTCCGATGACCTGATCTGCATTCCCGTCCACATGAAGTGTGTGGGCAACCTGAATGGGATCTTCGGGTTCTTTCAGGACCTTCAGAATCTCGGTCGGCTTGTGCGAATTGAGAAGACCACGTTGGTCAATGCGAAGGCCTTCACCGGCAGTGTGACCATGGACGCCGACGCGGTCATCTTCTATCGGACGCGGAAGACGCAGAACGCAAATCTGTCCGCGAGCCAGAACACAACGGATGCCGTGAACGATGAAGCGTAATGCGACCAACACGTTGGGCTCGGTTTCTCAGATGGCCAGCCACCTGATCCGAGGTGGCAGGAGGACGGGCTTTGCGATCGCCCTGGTGATCGTGATGGCCGTGATGTGGATCCGCGTGTTCACCGGCCAGAAACCCCGGGCGGCGGAAGCCAGGCCGGATGGGACGCCGCCGACCGATGAGCCGCAGAAACAACCGCCCACGGTGCGTCTCGTCGATTTGCCGCTGGAGCCCGGGCGGAACGACCGCATCCACAGAGATTTCTTCACGACGCAAGACTGGAGCCGTTTCTCCAGTGTGTCCAAACCACAGAGCACGGGTTCTGAAACAGAAGTACAAACGGTTGCATCGAAGAGAACCAATGACGTGATCGAAAAATTGGCCAAGACTCTCAGGCTGGAGGCCGTGCTGTGGAGCGCGGACCCGCAGGCGTTCGTCAACGATCGACTGGTGCGCCTCGGGGACACCATTGCTCTCTCGGACGGTTCCGACGCCTACGTATTCGAAGTAGTACAGATCAAAGAAGATGCCGTGCTTGTGACATGCCGCGACCGACAGTGGACGTTGAAGCTGTCGTCGCCCGCCGACGTAAGAAAGTGACGATTTTGTCTTAGAACGATAATGAAATCAGTACGGTCAAGCAGGATGTGAAAGAAAAGGAGTAACGCTATGTACTACGACAGAACAACAGTGAAACCTGTGGAGGCCCGGTGGGGCCGATGGCTTTGCGTTATGGCGGTGCTGGCTCTGTTGGCCGGACCGGTGACGGCTGCCGAGAGCGATCCGGCAGCGACTTCTGAGGCGGCGATGGACACCCTGGCCGTTGAACCCGATCAGGCCCAGGTGGACTTCTCCGGTGATGGAGTCATCATCAAGTTCATCGCCTTCAAGAAGGACGGCGATGTGCGGGATGGGCTGCGTCTGCTGGCCAAGCTGTGCCGCAAGAACATTGTTCCTTCGGCCAGTGTCAGTGGTCCCCTGAATTGTCCGGAACTGCGCGATGTGACGTTTGAACAGGCGCTGGCGGCCATGCTGGGCGACAAGTTTGTCCCGGTGCAGGAGGGCAACCTGATTCACATTCGCACCAAGGACGAGCACAAGAAGATCAAGGAAGACCCCGAACGGATGGTCCACAAGGTGATCACGCTGTACTACACGACCGCCGAAGAGGCGGAAAAGCTGGTCCGCCCGGTGCTCAGCGCCAGCGCGCAGATCACCAAGACGACGGCCGCCGAAGAGAAGATCTCCTCCGCCAGCAGCGCAGGCGCAGGGGGTGGATCTCTCAGCGGTGGTGGCGGTGGCGACAAAATGGCCGCCAATGACATGCTCGTGGTCTTCGACTTCCCGGAGAACATCGAGCGGGCCGAAGCAGTCATTCGGGAGATCGACGTTCGGCCCAAGCAGGTGCTGGTCGAAGCGACGATCCTCGCTGCACGGCTGAAAGATACCACGCAGTTTGGCGTGGACTGGAACCTCCTCAGCGGCGTCGCCATTACCGGCTATCCCGCCAGTATCGTCGGGGGCCAGGGCACACCTTGGCAGACATCCGGCTTCCTGGCGAAGGCCAGTGAGGGTGGCGCAACGGGCTTGAGGATAGGGTTCTCGTCTGACAACGTCCAGGCCATTATCACGGCTCTGGAAGAAGTCACGGACACGACGCTGCTGGCCAACCCGAAGATCCTGGCGGTCAACAAGCAGGAAGGCTCTGTGCTGATCGGTAAGAAGCTGGGGTACCTGGACCAGACGACCCAGACCCAGACCACGACCACGCAGTCGGTGGCCTTCTTGAATACCGGTACGCAGTTGATCTTCCGGCCGTACATCGGCAGCGACGGTTATATTCGGATGGACATCTATCCGAAAGACAGTGACGGACAGATTCTGAACTCTCTTCCCCAAGAGCAGACGACGGAGCTCCGGACCAATGTGATCGTCAAGGATGGTGAGACGGTGATTCTTGGGGGTCTGTTCCGTGACTATACGAATACGTCACGAAACCAGGTGCCGCTGCTGGGCAACCTGCCGTTGATCGGCGTCGCGTTCCGCGGTACCACGGACACAGTTGGGCGCGAAGAGGTGATCATCATGTTGACGCCTCATATCATCGAAGAGCCTTCCGAGACGGGTGGCGCAGATCGCGCCGACGACATCCGGCTGAAGATGGACGGCGCCAGGCACAACCTGCAGGCCCTCGATCGTTCGCGCATGGCGGAGGACGCCTACGCGCGAGCGGCCAAATACTATCTCGAAGGCGATGTCGACAGCGCCGTGTACAACGTCAAGGTCGCGCTGATGATGCGTCCGTCGTATCTGGAGGCGCTGCGGCTGAGGGAACGGATTATCGTCGAAACCGATCCCGATGAACTCGAGCGGATCGACAGTATCGTTCAACAGGCGATCGATCAGCAAGAGGCCAAGAACTGGAAGAGACGCTAAACGCGTGCTTCCATGATCGGACGTTACACCCGTAGTTCACGGGTTCGGAGGAGTTGTTGTGAGACGTCAAAGACGCTTAGTCTGGGCCGCGGTTGCCATGGTGATGGCCTCGCTGTGCATCGCGGCCCTGACTGGGCTTTTCCATTCTGGCATCGGAGTAGGGTGGCGCAACCATCTCGTTGCGTGGCGTCTTATTGCCTGCTGCATCGGGGCTGTGGGCGTGATCTTCCTGGGTCTGGCCTATCATCGGCTGGCCGGGACGGTCGCGTCCATAGCCCGGCAGCTTTCCGGCGACCCGGCCGGCCTGATGGATCTCCAGGCGATTGAGCGGGCGGCCCAGGCCGTTCAGACACGCCTCCGGGAAGGGCAGGAGGCTCTTCGCACGCTGGAGACCGAGCTTACGGATCTCCGCATTCGATCGCAGCTTGCCGATCGACAGAAGCAGCACACCGAGGCCATTATCTACAGCCTGCGCGACGCCGTGGTGGTGGTGGACGAGGCGGACCGGCTGCTGATGGCGAACGCGGCCGCCGCCCGGCTCTTCGGGTTTGACCCGGAGCAGGCGCGCCACAGACCGCTCGCCGAGAGCATCAACCCAGGACACGAGGATTTCGTCCAGTTGATTCAGTCCAGCCGGCAGAGCGCCACGGAGGCGACGCGCCGAGAGATGCAGTTCGCCCGGCCCGAGGGTCCGCATACGTTCGACACGATTGTCTCCTGTGTCTTCGAGCGAAACCAGGTCTCGGGTGTGGTCGCGGTGTTGCATGACATTACGCGAGAGAAGGAAGTCTCGCAGATGAAGAACGATTTCGTCAGTCACGTCTCGCATGAGTTGAAGACGCCGCTGGCATCCATCACGGCCTACTCCGAGATGCTGGCCGACGGAGAGGCGGACGACGAGCAGACGCGCAAGGAATTCTACGAGATCATTCAGACTCAGGCGCAGCGGCTCAACCGCCTGATCGAGGACATTCTCAACGTGTCACGAATCGAGTCGGGACTGATCAAGGTCCAGAAGGAGCCGGTCAGTCTGACGATTCTGATCGAACAGCAGATGCAGATGATCCGGGGATTCGCGGAAGAGAAGAAGATCACGGTCGTCGGACAGAACCCTATCGTATACGACCAGGTTCTGGCCGACAAGGACATGATCTCACAGGTGATTGTGAACCTGCTGAGCAACGCGGTCAAGTACACTCCGCCCGGCGGGACCGTGCGGATCAAAACGGAGGTGAACGAGACGGAGGAGGTGGTCCGCGTCACTGTTACGGATACCGGCGTCGGCATTCCTGCCGACGAGGTCGCTCACGTGTTCGACAAGTTCTATCGCGTGCGCGCCAACAACAAGCAGGCCAGCGGGACCGGTCTTGGCCTGAACCTCGTCAAGCAAATCGTCGAGAAAGTACACGACGGTCGTGTGTTCGTTACGAGCGAGGTGGGCGTCGGAAGCACGTTCGGATTCGAACTGCCTCTGGCGGCGGCCGAGCTGGCGGGCACGGCCCGATAACGGGGGAGTTCGCGCCTCTTCACGGGGGGGATTCCTGAAACCCAGTTTTGGAGTGGATGAAGATGACAGGCAAGAAGGTGCTGATTGCGGATGATGAGATTCACATTATTCACGTCGTCGCGATCAAGTTGCGCAACAACGGGTACGAGGTGATTGCGGCCAACAACGGCGCCGAGGCGTATGAACTCGCGTGCAGCGAGCACCCCGACATCGTCGTGACCGATTATCAGATGCCGTTCGTCACGGGAATCGAGCTGATCGAGAAGCTGCGGAAGAACGAGGCCACCATGCACATTCCGACGATCCTGCTGACGGCGCGCAGCTTTGCGATCACGCAGGAGATGCAGGACTCGCTCGGCGTGCAGGAGTGCCTGAGCAAACCGTTCAGCCCCAAGGAGTTGCTCAAGACCATCGAGGACATACTCTATCAGCGTGCGGTGGCGGTGAAGAACTGACCCCGAAGACGATTGCCGGAGCACTGCCTGTTCTGAAGGATCTTGAGAGGGCCATGCCGAATACGACGACATCAGGACTGACCTGCCAGCAACGACGCGATCTGGAGCGATTCGGGGAGCGTATCGGGCGGTTTGGCGTGAATTTCGCCGTGGTAGACCCCAGCGGCGGCATTGTGGTTCTGCACAACGCCGGGCAGTTCGACAGCGACACGGAGGCGATTGTGGAGGCGGCCCGCGCCGTCTCGCAAGCCTTGGGCAGTCACACGGCCGAGAGCTGCGAGGGCCGCGTGTGGCAGTTCTGCGACGCGGGCACGCTGCTGGCGGTCCCGTTGTGTTTGCCTCGTGTGGCAACCGCTGAACACCGGCTGGCTGGCGTGATCGTGGCCGATCAGGGCCCGGAGGCTTGCGTCGAGCGGCCGTCTGACCCGGCGCAGGAGGGCAGAACCGGGGATTCGTCCATATCGGCGGCATGCCTCGGCGAGATGCTGCGGCTGGCGGCGCAGAATCTTCAGATGTCCGCGCGCAGCGACGAACAGATGGAGAAGATGGGCACGGAGCTGGCCCAGGTGTACGAGGAGCTGGTGCTGCTGCACAAGATCAGCACGCACATGAAGCTCACCGAATCCGACAGTACGTTCCTCCAGTTGGCCTGCGACAGCCTGACGGACATCGTTCTCGTTGAAGGGATCGCCGTCGTGCTGGAGCGGATCGTGGAGGGGGAAAAACGATTCATGGTGGCGGCCGGGTCGGGTCTGATCGATCTGGACGCGCGCATGACGGCCTTGCTGCACAGTCGTCTGGCGGAAGAGATCCGCCGCGGGCAGGAAGCGCTGCTGGACAGCGATGTCGATACGCCGTTCCGGTATGAGTGGCCGGCGAGCATTCGCAACGTCATCGCCGTGCCGCTGTGTGCCAAGGAGCCGCAGCATTCGCGACGGGCGGCGCGCGACGAGAATGCTGTGACGATCATCGGATACATGGTCGCGGTCAACCGCATCGACAAGCCCGATTTCGACAGCACGGACATGAAGCTCTTCGGCTCCGTTGCGAGCGGCTGCGCCGTGTTCATCGAAAACGGACGTCTCTTCAATGATCTCAAGGAACTCTTCCTCGGTTCCTTGAAGGCCCTGACGGACAGCATCGACGCCAAGGACCAATACACCCGTGGCCACTCCGAGCGGGTGGCCATTATTTCGAGATGGCTGGCGGAACGCGTCGCGGAACGGGAGCCGCTCGACGACGAGCAGATCCATCGAATTTACCTGGCGGGCCTTCTGCACGACATCGGCAAGATCGGCGTGGACGAGAACGTGCTCCGCAAGAACGGCAGGCTCACGCCCGAGGAGCGCGAGATCATCCAGCGTCATCCATCGATCGGGGCGGGAATTCTCCGCGGCATCAAGCAAATGCGCGACATTGTTCCCGGCGTGCTTCAGCACCATGAACGCGTGGATGGAAAGGGGTATCCCGACGGTCTCGTCGGCGACCAGATCTCGCTCATGGCCAAGATTCTCGGCCTGGCCGACAGCTTCGACGCGATGACGTCCAAACGGGTCTATCGCGACGCCATGACCGTGGACTGCGCGTTGGAGGAAATCCGCAAGGGGCTGGGAACGCAGTTCGATGAGAAGATCGGGACCATCTTCCTCGAGAGCGACATCTACCATCTCTGGGACCTGATCCAGGGGAACGGCCCCTCGATGTACGAGGGGGGACATGTCTGCGAATATGGGACCACGGCGATAGGGACGTTGTTGCGATGAAGATCAACAGGCAGAACTACAACGATGTCACGGTTGTCGAGTTGCAGGGCGAACTCGATGGGGACATCGCGGCATCACTGAAGGATACGGTGACGGAGACGACGGCTGCGGGACGCAAGCGGATCGTGGTCGATATGAGCAACGTTAACGGGGTGGACAGCCAGGGGCTGGAACTGCTGCTGTGGGTGCGGCAGTATTGCCGTCAGAACCGCACGCAGCTCAAGCTGGCCGGGCTGGACGAAACCCTCGAGAAGATTCTCGAGATTACCGGTCTTCAGACCGAATTCGATCGTCACGCGGAACTGGCCGAAGCGGTCCGGAGCTTTGCCTGAGCGTGCCGGACACGATGTGGAGAGGCGGGGTATGAGTCAGATTCTGCTTGAGAACAAGATGCAGCTCGGCCAGCTTTTGCTGGCGCGGGGCGTGGTCAGTCAGGAGCAGATCGACAGGGCCCTGGCCGAACAGCAGGAGAAGGGCCATCGCAAGCTTCTCGGCGAGTTGCTCGTCGAGATGGGCCATTGCACGGAGAACCAGATCGCGGCGGCCCTGGCGGAAGCCTACGGGGTCCCCTATGCGCAGGTCAGCCCGAAGCTGTGCGACCCCAAGGCCGTGGAACTGCTGCCGCGGGAGTTCCTCGAAGCGCACATCGTCCTGCCTCTGTTCAAGGTTCATGATGTCCTGACCGTGGCGGTCAACGAGCCGACGAACGTCTTTCTGATCGACGAAATCGAGCGGATCAGCGGGTGCCGCGTTCGGGTGGTCTGCTCGACCGCCAAGGACATTCGGGCCACGCTACAGTCGTATCTCCCCGCGGCCAATGTCTTCGTGATTGACGACATCATCGACGAGGAGGGGCTTGAGGAATTCACCCTCATCGAGAGCATCACGCAGGACATCAGCAATCTCGAGGAGGTGGCCGGCCAGTCACCGGTGGTCAAGCTGGTCAACTACCTGCTGTACAACGCCGTCCGTGAGAACGCCAGCGACATCCACATCGAGTGCGACGAAAAGCGGCTGCGCGTCCGGTATCGCGTCGACGGCAAGCTCTACGAGAAGATGCGTCCGCCGCACCAGATGCACGCCGCCGTCGTCTCCCGAATCAAGATCATGGCCGAGCTGGACATCGCGCAGCGACGTCTTCCGCAGGACGGAGGCATTCACGTTCTGGTGGAAGGCCGCCCGATCGATTTGCGCGTCTCCGTCATGCCGGGCAATTTTGGAGAGAAGGTCGTCATTCGGATTATCGATCCGCAGAAGATCCTCTACAACCTGGAGTCGCTCGGTTTCACGTACGACAACCTGCTGCATTTTCGCCAGATCATTCAGGTGCCCAACGGTATCGTTCTCGTTACCGGCCCGACCGGGTCGGGCAAGAACACCACACTGTACGCCGCGCTGTCCGAATTGAACAGCGAAGAGGTGAACATCTGCACCGTGGAAGACCCCGTGGAGTGCAACATCTCCGGCATCAATCAGTTCCAGGTCAACACCGCGGTGGGTTTCGAATTCTCCACCGCCCTGCGCAGCCTGTTGCGACAAGATCCCGACATCATCATGGTCGGCGAGATTCGCGATCAGGCCACGGCCAACATCGCCGTCCAGGCCGCATTGACCGGGCACCTGGTGTTGTCCACGCTGCACACGAACGATGCGCCGGGCGCGGTGACCCGTCTGCTCGATCTCGGGGTGGCTCCGTACCTGGTGAGCGCCTCCCTCAAGGGCGTGCTGGCGCAGCGGCTGGTCCGCAAGATCTGCTCGAACTGCAAGACGGAATACGATCCGTCGCCCAGTCTGAAGAGGTCCGTCCAGGCCCAGGGCGGCGAGACCTGCAAGTTCTATCGGGGCGTGGGGTGCAGGAAGTGTCGCAACACCGGGTACGTCGGGCGAATCGCCATTCACGAGTTGCTCGTCCCGGACGACGAGATGATGGAGATGATCAACGAACGCGTCAGCGCCAAGAAGCTCCGGGCGACCGCCCTGGCCAAAGGCATGACCCCGCTGCACTTCGACGGCATCGAGAAGGTCAAGGCAGGGATCGTGTCGATCGAGGAGATTCTGCGCATCACGGCCCTGGACGCATCGGCCGGCGGCGAATCGTGACGTCGATTGTGTGAAGAAGCAGACCTATGGCAACTGTGATGACAGAGATGCGAAAGACCGGTACCGAGGACGGCGGCGCGACGTTGGCGTCGCCCACGGAATCGAAGCTGGGTGCCGGCGGTGCTGCTCACGGTCCCGCGGACCCGGCGCCGATGGGGAAGGTGCGCGTCAAGACCAGCGACCTGATTCTCTTCACCACGCAGTTGGCGGTCATGCTGGACAGCGGCGTCATCCTCAGCGACGCCCTGGATGCCATCGGGGAACAGGCCGCAGACCCGCGATTCAAGGCCATCATCCTGGATCTCTCCGAACGCGTCAAAGGCGGCGAGATGTTCTCCCGGGCCTTGACCTTCTATCCGAACACGTTCAACAAGATGTTCATCAGTATGGTGAAGGCCTCGGAGGCCTCCGGACGAATGGTCGAGATGCTGTCCGTCCTGACGGGATACCTCAATTTTGAGGCCGACACGCGCAAGCGCGTCCTCGGCGCTCTGACGTATCCGCTGATCATGGTGTTGATGGCGATCGCCGCCACCGGTACGTTGATGTTCTTCGTGCTGCCTCGCTTCATGCGGATTTACGAAGCCCGCGAGGCGGCATTGCCCAAGCTCACCCTGGTTCTCGTTCACATCAGTCATATTGTGGGCAACGGGGCGATCATGGCGGCCCTGGTGACGAGCGTCATCCTGCTGGGGGTGGGTTTGTACTGGTGGTCGCACACCGTCTCCGGACGGCGCGTCCTCGACGGGGTGAAGATTCGGACCCCGATCATCGGCACCATGTTCGTGGACATGGTCGTCACGCGGAGCATGCGGATCATGGCCACGATGGTCAATACCGGGGTTCGGCTCCTGGACGCGATCCGCGTGATCCAGGGCTGTGTGGACAACTACTACTTCCAGCAGCTCTGGGAAGAAGTGGACGAAAGGGTCCAGGATGGATACCAGCTCTCGGAGGCCATTCTGATCTCCGAACGCGCCAAGCTGATTGCGCCCGGGATCATTCAGATGCTGCGGGCCGGCGAGAAGGCCGGTCGGCTGGGCGAGGTGTGCGACAAGGTCTCCATCTTCTACGAGAAGAGGCTCCAGGCTTCCATCCAGAGCGTGATGACGGTGATCGAGCCGCTGATGATCACCATTCTCGGCGTGGTCATCGGAACGATCGCCATTGCGCTTCTGCTGCCGGTCTTCCGGGTCTCCAGCGTGATCGCTCACTGATCGATCGTTGACGCCGAAGCGAGCACCTTGCGGCACGTGCAGTGGTTGCCCAGGTGGCAGAGGGCCAACTGCGGGGCGACGAAATCCATGGGGAACGTCATCGGCTCGGTCACCACGCCATACCCGATCGTGATGTGCGGGAAGAACACGGCGAACGCGGCCTTGCGACGAAAGTCCCGAATCCACGCCAGTGTGCTCGGCGCCACCTCTTCATCGCCGCAGATCATCTCGGCCGTTACGTCGTGGCTCGCATGGGGCTCTATCGTTTCCACGATCTGCTCGTGCAGCGTCTGAAGGGCCTCGGTCTTGGCCACGGCAAAGAGCGAGTTCGGCTCGTTCCGTGTGTTCAGCACCGTCACGACTCCTGTGATCGCAAGCTTGCCGACAGGGCAGGCCTTCGCGACCGCACCGAGCATCTTTCCGATCGCATCGACCTGCTCGGATTCGATGCAGCCCATCGCCAGGGAAATGTGCGGCAGGCACGTGGTCTCGTCCAGAACGATCTCGCGACAACTGCTGCCGGTCAGTCTGCGGTTGGTCTCGACCGCCAGTCGGGCGATCCTCGCTTCGGGCAGGAGCACGATGTCGACGGCGATCTGACTCATGATGTTCCTTTTCGCAATTGTGCAACGACCTCATCGAATTGCTGTAATACGACCTTGTCGCTCTGTCGGATGAGCCGGTTCACCACGGCGATGGCCGCGCAATTGGCGACAAACCCCGGAACGATTTCATACATCCGTTCGCTCAGGCCCACCTGCTTCCAGAGGACCAGCGTGATGGTGCCGCTGATCATGCCCGCCAGCGCCGCCGGCCAACTCGTCTGTTTCGAGAACAACGCGAAGAGCACCAACGGCCCGAAGGCGGCGCCGAACCCGCCCCAGGCGTAAGCGACGATTTCCAGGATGGTCTCCGTTTTCACGCCTAGGGCCAGGATCAGAGCGATGAGCGAAATGGCCAGAACGCACATGCGTCCTACGAGCACGACCTCGCGAGGGGTAGCGTCGCGGCGGATCGCCCGGCGGTAGAAGTCCTCGGTCAATGCCGACGACGAGACGAGGAGCTGGGAATCGATGGTGGACATGATCGCCGAGAGGATGGCCGCCAGCATGATGCCGCCCAGCCACGGATGGGTGACCTCGGCGATCATGTAGATGAACACCTTCTCGGGGTCGCCGCCCGGCACCGTCCGGAACAACCCGATGCCGATCAGGCCGATCGCGACCGCCCCGGCCAGCGAGACGAACACCCACACGATCGCGATCGCCATCGACCGAGAAAGCCCGGCGAGGGACTTGGCGCTCATGAACCGCACGAGGATGTGAGGCTGGCCGAAATAGCCGAGTCCCCAGGCCATTGCCGAGACGACAGCGAGAGAGGCCGCCGGTCCGCCGGGCGGGCGGAGGCTCCGTGCGATGTCCCTGACCGCCATGCCGTCCTGGATGCCGGCGGCGCCTCCGGCCCGCGCGTAAGCCAGCGTCGGGACGACCACCAGCGCGACAATCATCAGCGAGCCCTGGAACACGTCGGTCCAACAGACGGCCAGGAAGCCTCCCATGAACGTGTACGCGATGATGATGGCGCCGCCGATGACGACCGCGACCTGGTAGGAGACGCCGAAGGTGGACTCGAAGAGTTTGCCCGCCGCGACCAGGCCGCTGGAGGCGTAGATCGTGAAGAAGATCAGGATGACGATCGCCGAGACCGTCCGCAGCAGGCCGGTGGGATCGCCGAACCGTGCCTCGAAGAAGCAGGGCAGCGTGATGGAATCGGTCTTCTGGGTGTAGAGACGCAGCCGCCGGGAGACCAGCAGCCAGTTGAGGGCCGTGCCGACGAACAGGCCGACCGCGATCCAGGCGTTCGTCAGACCGCCAACGTAGATCGCCCCGGGCAGACCCATCAGCAGCCAGCCGCTCATGTCGCTGGCCTGGGCCGACAACGCCGTGACCCACGCGCCCATCCCGCGCCCGCCCAGCAGGTACTCCTCGATGCTCTCGTTGCGCCGGTAGAAGTAGAAGCCGATCGCCAGCAGTACGACAAAGTACACAACAAACGTGACCATCGTCTCCGTCGTCATCATATAATCTACCATTCGTTGCTCATACCGCGTGACCGCGCCCGCAACGCAGCAAGAATCGCGGCAAAAGGAGCCTTCTCTTCATCCGTCCGAGAGCCGCCTCGCTCCTCTTGTCATGCTGAGCGGAGCGCAGCGAAGTCGAAGCATCTGGCCAAAGGCCATGCGCGCCTCTTGTCCCCGGGTAGACCCCTCGGCAGGCCCGGGGTGACACATTGATCGTTGCCAAGTGCTTCATTCCAATTCCTTTCGCCTGAGCAACTTCTTCACCCATCTGCACATGCGCTCCATGAGCCCTTTCTCATCGGCGAACTTCCCCGCCGGACCGCCGGTCGCGAACAACACCGCGAACCGCGTCACCAGCGCCCCCAGCAGCACATAGCCGAGAATCGCCTGCAACATCAGAAGCACCTGCCCTCACGTGCTGTCCGGACTGGCGGGGTCCATAGTCGGTCTGGCCTCGGCTGAGATCGGCTTTGTTTTCGGGCCGGAAACCGCGTTCTTGGGACAAGGACATGGGAAATTGGCTTTGTTTTGCACGATTCGTTGCTCCAGGGCCGTGACCTGCGACTCGTGCCTCGACACTCGAGTTGGCACGGTGGCCAGCCGGCGCCCTCGCGAATTGGGTTCGATTGGGTTCGTTTCCCCGGCCGAATCGCTGTTCTTGGCCAGAAAAGGCCGATAATTGGGTTTGTTTTGCACGGTTGGGGGGGGTGGTGGAGCGGCGATCCCGGCCCGGAGCCACCCGGGACGGTGGTCTCGATTGCTCGGAACTGGTGTTTGGATGGCCATGAGTGCGTCCCTGGCGTTGACGGTCACGGATGGACTATTGAGTTATGTGGATATCTTACATGCCATCGGTTTCGGCGTCAAGAAAAAACCGGAATCCCGGCCACATTTCTCAGTCAGCGACGATTTCTTCGTCTTGCTCTTGCCAGGCGGGGTCGACGATGCAGAGGAAGACGAGGTCTTCGGTGCCGGTGTTTTCGATGAACTGGGTGGCGCCCGGCGGGATGTAGACGGCGCACCCGGCGGCGACGACGTGCGATTCATCGCCGATGAACATCCGGCCGCAACCGGCGATGACGTAATAGACCTCCGAGCCGGCGAGACGGTGCGGCCTCGTCGCCTCTCCGGGCGCCACTGCCGCATGGGCCAGGCTGTATCGAATCTCTGCGTCCATCTTGTCCGGATGCAGCAGCTCATGCAGGAGCGAACCGTCTCCGGCGATGAACTCGGCGCACTCGCTCAGCGACCGTACGAGCATTACGATCCTCCCAACAGAATCGATCCTTCCGTAAAGAACGTGCCGGCGACGCAGGCGGTCATCAGGCACGCCAGCGTCGCGGCGATCAGGGCCCGGACCGCGATCGGTCCGATGTTCTGCGTCCGCTGCGGTGCCAGGGCGCAGAGGCTGCCGACGAAGATCGCCATCGACGCGATGTGGGCGAATCCGCACAGAGCGTACGTCGCGAGAACCGCCGAGCGAGGATGCTGCACGAGGCCGGCCTTCATCGCGGCCGCCAGGTCGTTGTAGGCGGTCACTTCGGTGACGATCAGGCGTTCTCCAACGATCCGTGAGATCTCACGAACATCTGCCGCAGGCACGCCCAGGATCAGGGTCACAGGATAGAAAAGGTATCCGAACAGGGCCTTGAGCGACCACTGTCCCTGCCAGCCGAACAGGGGGTTGATCCACGCTCCAAGTCCGCCGAGGAGCAGGTCCACCAGCGCCACCAGGCCGAGGACGGCGATCAGCAGGGCGGTGATGCCGACGATCATGCGCACTCCGGCATTGGCGCCGTTGATGATCGCCTCGAAAAGCCCGCTGTCCTTCTCATAGTAGGGCTCGACGTGAACGCCGAGCGTCTGGGGCTGCTCGCTTTCCGGCAGGAGAATCTTCGACATGACCAGGGCGGCCGGCGCCGAGAGCAGGGACGCCGAGACCAGGTGGCCGGCAATCATCGGGAACTGCTCCCGCAGGCTGAAGACATACAACGCCAGTACGTTCGACGCGACCGTGGCCATTCCCGCGGTCAGGATCGTGCAAGTCTCGGATCGCGTCATGTCGGCAAGATGGGGTTTGACCGTCAGCATGGACTCGACGCCGACAAAGATGTTGCTGGCGGCCACCAGCGATTCGGCGCCGGAGATTCGCATCAGCCGGGTGAAGACTCGGGCGAAGGCCTTGATCAGCAGCGGCATGACCCGCAGGTAGTAGAGGATCGCGATCAGGGCGGAAAAGAAGATGATCGTCGGGAAGCCCTGAAAGGCCAGGATGAAGCCGAGCGATGTTTCGCCATCGTCTCCGGTCTGGCCGGGTCCGAGGGCCAGGCGTCCGAAGACGAAGCGTGCGCCGGCGCCGGCCGAATCGATCACGCGGACGACCACATCGTTCACGAGCAGGAAGACCTTCGCTCCGGCAGGCACCATGAAGATGAACGCCGCGACTGCAAGTTGCAGCACCACACCCCAGGTGAGAAGCCGCCAGTTCATTTTGCGCCGCTCGGCCGAAAAGACCCAGGCGACGCCCATCAGGACGAAGATTCCCGAGAAGCTGACGAGATTGTAGATGTCCATGACGACCAATTGTACAGGGAACCAGCCGACGTTGGAATGATGGAATCATGGAATGGTGGAATGAGGATGCACTGCGTGTTTGTGGGCAGGTTCCTGCCGAGGCCAGGAAGGGGTTTTGTCATCTCGGAGAGCGTCGCGGATGTCATTTCGACCAAGAGCTTGCCCCTTCAACAGCGTTCAGGGCAGGCTCTGAGCGAAGTCGAATGGGGCCACAGGCCGAGGACAAGGCAGTGTCCCCTTCGCAGCCAGATTCCTCCACTCCGCGGCGCTCCGGTCGGAATGACAAAGCCGATTGGAGCATCCCCGTACAGATCTACCTACACAGGTGAAGTGCACCCGTGGAATGATGGGCAGACGTGAGATATGGCCGGGGCAGTGGTGGGCGATGCCCAGCCTACTTCGTCAGTTCGCTGACGTCCTGGAGGATGTGGTGCGGCCGATAGGCGTAGCGGTCGAGGTCGGATTCTCTGGTGATCCCGCTGAGGACCAAGACGGTGTCGATACCCGACTCGATGCCGGCGACGATGTCCGTGTCCATCCGGTCGCCGATGATGACGGTCTCGTCGCGGTGGCACTGGAGCAGAGTCTGGGCGTGGCGCATGATCAGCGGGTTGGGTTTGCCGATGAAATACGCCTGCCGTCCGGTGGCCATCTCGATCGGCGCGATGAGGGCCCGGCACGCCGGCGCGATGCCTTTTTCCGTCGGCCCCGTAACATCGGGATTGGTCCCCACCAGTCGGGCGCCGCCCAGGACCAGTTGGATGGCGGTCTCGATCTTCTCGTAGCTGTAGCTTCGTGTTTCGCCTACCACGACATAGTCCGGGCTGTTCTCATCGACCGAAAGCCCGGCTTCATACAACGCCTGGTAAAGCCCGGAGTCGCCGATGGCGAAGACCCGCCCGCCGGGGCATTGCGAGGCGATGAAATGGGCGGTCGCCATCCCGGAGGTGATGAAATGGTCCTCACCCACCTCGATGCCCATGTGCAGCAGCTTCTGGTGCAGTTCTCGCGGCGAGCGGGCCGAGCTGTTGGTCAGGAACAGGAACCGCTTGCCCTCGGCCTTCAGCCAGTCCACGAAGGCCTTCGAGCCTTCCAGCAGACGGGAACCGTGGTAGATCACCCCGTCCATGTCGCAGACGAACCCGCGTTTGCTTCTTAGCTCTTCCATCGATTCTCCAGAAACCACCAGGAATGCCCCAGCCGGCAAATGCTGGTGCAAGACTACCGGATGAGCCTGGAGGCGTCAATCCCGGCCTTGGGCCGGTTACGCCCGGTCGAGGGTTGACAGGGCCGGACCGGGTCTCTACGATTTCGGTATTGGGACAGGTCGGTTCTACGGGCTGAAGGTCGGGGTCGCAGCTATGGCATCACTCATTGTCACATCGGGCAAACGGGAAGGGGACTACTATCCACTCGGGCACCGGACCAGCGTGATCGGTCGGGATGAGGCGCTGCTGATCCAGATCCTGGACAACATGGTGTCCCGTAAGCACCTGCAAATCCGGTTCGACGAGAAGACGGGCCGATACTACGCCTATGACATGAAGAGCCGCAACGGGGTCTACATCAACAACCAGCGGATCTCCGGCGAGACGCCTCTGGCCGATGGGGACGTGATCCTGGTCGGTTTGACGACGCTGCTGTTCATCGACAAGGACTTCAAGGACAAAGACAGCGCGCTATTGCACTACAAGAAGGTGGGCGAGCGGATGCGTGTCACGGTGTACGGACCGCAGAAGATTGACGAGGACGAGCAGGACCGCGGACGAGGGGAGACCGGTCACCCGATCCGTTGGTAACACGCTGCGAATCAGGACAAGGAGATACGGATGGACCGACGCGAGATGCTGGGGGCCCTTGGATTCGGCGCGGCCGGACTGCTTGGACTGGCGGGCCGCCGGCAGGATGCCTCGGCCGCAGAGTACGCCAAGGCGACAAAGGGATTGCCCCCGCTGAAGATCACCGACGTCCGAGCGATCCTCACCGCTCCGCAGGGAATCCGTCTGTGCGTGGTGAAGGTCGAAACGAGCGAGCCGGGCCTGTACGGGCTCGGCTGCGCGACGTTCAACCAGCGACCTCTGACGGTGGTGACGGCGGTCAACGAATACCTCCGGCCGTTTGCGAAGGGGCGCGACGCCGAGAACATCGAGGATATGTGGCAGAACGCCTATACCAGCTCGTACTGGCGGAACGGCCCGGTGCTCAACAACGCGCTGAGCGGGCTCGACCAGGCCCTGTGGGACATCAAGGGCAAGCGGGCGAACATGCCCGTCTACCAGTTGGTGGGCGGCAAGTGCCGGTTCGCGGTCGATTGCTACACACATTGCGGCGGGGGCACGCTCGCGCAAGTCGAAGAGAGCGTCCGGCGGGCGATGGAGCGAGGGTTCCGGCACATCCGCATCCAACGCGGCGGCTACGGCTCGCCCCACCTGTCGAAGCAGGCCGATTTCAAAGAGGCCGGTTTCGGAGCGCCGGTTGATTCGAACATGGAGGTCCGGCCCTACGTCAAGGGCACACTGGAGATGTTCGAGCACATCCGCCACACGTGCGGCGACGACGTCGAGCTGCTGCACGACATCCACGAGCGCATCCCTCCGATCGAGGCGATCAACCTGGTCAAGCGGCTGGAGCCGTATCGGCCGTTCTTTATCGAGGACCCGTTCTCGCCGGAGGACATCGGCTATTTCAGACTGCTCCGCCAGCAGACCTGCGTTCCGATTGCGATGGGCGAGTTGTACAACAGTCCTCACGAATGGGTCGGCCTGATGAGCGAGCGGCTGATCGATTTCATCCGCGTCCACATCTCGCAGATCGGCGGTTTCAGCGTGGCGCGCAAGATCGCGGCGCTGGGCGAGTGGTTCAACGTCCGCAGCGCTTGGCATGGGCCGGGCGACGTCTCGCCGGTCGGACACGCCGCCAACGCGCATCTGGACCTGGCAATCTGGAACTTCGGGATTCAGGAGGCGGTCAGCTTCAACGAGAAGACGCGCGAGGTCTTTCCGGGCGCTCCGACAATCGAGAAGGGCTACATGCATATCCACGAAGCGCCGGGATGGGGCGTTGACATCGATGAGACCCTCGCGGCCAAGTTCCCCTTGCCGGAGCATCCCGGCTACTGGGAGCCCGTCCGCCGGCCCGACGGCACCGCCGTCCGACCATAGTTGGCCGGCGTTCCCTGCGTTTACGGCTTGGCGTATTTGTCGCGGTTGCAGGTGATCTTGTCGTCGTGGTATTCGAGTTCGGCCGCCTGGAGGACGGTGCGGTTGGTGCGATAGAGCGGATGATCTGGCGGATAGTGCACGTGGTAGAGCACGATGGGCCGGCCTTCGAGCAGGATCACGCCGGGGTGGCCTCCCTTGGCATCGTCCTTGAGACGCTTGCCCGGCTCGAAGAGCAGCCCATTGTTGAACTGCCATTCCGTGAGGCCGTCCTGCGAGCGATAGGCCCGTATGCCGCGCTGCCCGGCGTCCACGACCAGCCAGTAGGCATTCTGCCATTGCCAGACGAACGGCGCTTCGTGGCTGACGTCGGTGACTGTCGGTCCCACGACCGCCCAGCGATAGAGGTCGTCGCTCTGTGCGAGGTAGGAGCGCGACCCGTGGACCTCGTCCTTATAGAGCATGCACCACTTGTTGCCCGCCCGATAGACGCAGGCGTCGATGCACCGGTCCGACGACAGGTCGAGCGTGGACTGATACGTCCAGGTCCTGCCGTCGGCGCTGGTGAAGTGCTTGATGAACCGCTTGCCGATCCAATCCCTGTAAATGCCGTCCACCCAGGAGACGTACATGTGGTACAGGCCCTCATGGAAGAGGATGCCCGGCGCCCACCAGCTACAGTTGTTGGCGATGGGATCGCCAAGGCCCTGGTCGCCCTGGCATGTGCCCAGGTAGCGCCACTGCCGCCCATCCTTCGACGCGGCGATGCCGATGGCCGAGCCGTGGCAGAATTCGACGCCCTCGTTCGGCTGGAGGGTCGCACGTCGTTGGGTGTAGTACACCCACCATTCGCCTGCCTGCTGGTTCCAGACGGGCGCGGGATCGGCGGCCCCATCCCAGATCGGGTCGCTGAACAGCGGGGCGGGCGCGTTGGCCAGGTCGAAAGTCCGTTCGTTGCCGGCATGGCACAGGCCGCAGACCAGAGACGCAAAATACAAACCGACGAGAATTCGGTTCCTCATGCGATAGTCCTTTCATCGATGATGGCGCTGCCGAACGGTCCACCGGGCTTCCAGGAAGCCCCAGGAAATCCCCACGACCGCGCCGACCGCGTGGACCACGTTGGCGATGTTGCCGAGCAGTCCCGTCAGGCACAGGAAGAACCAGACGATCATCAACGTGACGGTCTGGGGGTGCAGTTCAAGATTGGAGGCGGGATCGAACTTGCCCTGCATCCAGATGTAGCCGAGCAGTCCGTAGACCACGCCGGACATGCCGCCGAACGTCGGTCCGCTGTATAGATACTGCCCGACGTTGGACAGCGCGGAAATGACCAACACGAGCGCCAGCAGCCGCCACGTTCCCTTGCGGGTCTCTACCATGCTGCCGAGGTCGCAGAGCCATAGCATGTTGAAGAAGATGTGCAGCAGGTCGAAGTGGACGAACACGGGGGTGAACAGACGCCAAATCTGACCGTGGCGGACCTCGGGCAGGCCGGAATCCCATTTTGCGTAGTCGCCGTCAACGGAGTAGTGTGTGATCGAAAGGTACGCAGCGATACGGTCGTTGCGGCCGAGGCTGGTGGCCAACGTCACGGCCACACTGGCAACCAGCAGCGTGATGGTGAGCATTCCATAGCCGATCGGAGGTTTGTAGAATGCGGTCCGGCCGTCCAGGATGCGCGCCCGCTTCGGAACCCCTTCCTGCTTGTCGCGATGTCGTTGCCTGGCGCCTTGTCCGGCGCCCAGGACAAACATCGAGTCATCGGGCTGCTCGATGAACTGCTCGAACAGAGACGCCGCCTCTTCGATGCGCGATTCGTCGAGGACCCAGATGTCCCAGCCGCCGTCGGAGGCCGGGTCGGCCTGATTCTCGATCTGTCGGCTGTAGAGGAAGTCCCCGAACTGCCTTGCCTGCGTCTCGTCTTCCAGCCGACCGATCTGTCGCATTCTGTGTCCCTGATCCTGTTGACATCGCAACTGCGTGAACGATTCGCCCGCGCCGACCGCCGTCGGCCCGCTCCAAGGATGGTATCGTCTCGTCTGCCCCAATTCCAGCCAAATCGAGGGCGAGGACTGTCCCGCCGAGTCCGGTCTATTTTGGCAGCTCTTTGCCGCAGTGAGGGCAGCATCGCGGCTGTTTGCGGCGTTCCATCTCTTCGACGAATCCGGCCCCGAGAATGCCGGTGGGAAGGGCAAACATGCCGATCCCTAGGATGGCAATGAGCGCGCCCATGAGCCGGCCAATGAGGGTCACGGGAAGAACGTCTCCGTAGCCGACGGTGGTCAGCGTCGTGACGGCCCACCACATGGCCATTGGAATGCTCGAGAAGCGGTCCGGCTGCATCTCGTTTTCCGCGTAGTACATCAGGCACGCGGCAATCACCAGTAGAATCAGCAGAATGAACACGGTGCTGATGAGTTGCTCCTTCTTGGTCGCGACGACGCGGCCGAGGGTCTGTAGCGAATCCGAGTAGCGTCCGAGCTTGGCCAGTCGGGCGATCCGCATGATGCGCAGGATTCTCAGCATCCGCAAGTCCACGTTGACGAACGGAAGATAGAAGGGCAGCACCGCCAGAAGGTCGATCAGGGCCAGCGGAGTCCGTGCGAACCGAAGTCGCCCGAATACCGGATGGGCGTATCGCGGATCCTCGACGCACGACCAGACTCGGAGCAGATACTCCAGCGAGAAGACGATCACCGAGACGTATTCGAACGCCGCGAAGACATCGTCCATTGCCTCGCAGACCGAAGCGACGGATTCTAAGATCATCGCCGCGACGTTCAGTAGGATCAGCACGACGATCGAGACGTCGAACACCCGGCTGACGGTGTCGCCCGGGCGGGCAATTGCCACGATCTCCTGCACGCGTTCACGAACACTCAGGTATGACCAGACTGCCATATCGCGCGAATCATACCGTCGCCTGCGGTGCTTCGTCAATACGATCAGCGTCCGGCTGGACGGAATCGGCCCGGTGGGGTAAGGTGAAAAGGTTCGCACTCAACGAGCGGAAAGGCAGAAGGCATGAAGGCGATGACCCGACGCGATTTCGTCAAGGCGGCCGGTCTGGCGGGCGCAACCGCACTGACGTCTCGATTCGCATGTGCCCGGACGGCTGGATTGGCCGCAAGCAGGCCGAACATCGTCCTGATCATGACCGATGACCAGGGCTACGGCGAGATGGCCTGCCACGGAAATCCGATCATCCGCACGCCCAACCTGGACAGGCTGCATGCCCGGAGCGTTCGCTTCACTGACTTCCAGGTCAGTCCGACGTGCGCTCCGACGCGGGCCTCACTAATGACCGGGCGGCACGAATTTCGCTCGGGCGTAACGCACACGATCTACGAACGCGAGCGGCTCAGTCTCGACGCGACCACGATCGTCCAGGTGCTCAAGGATGCGGGCTACGCCACCGGCATCTTCGGCAAGTGGCACCTCGGCGATGAAGAGGCATACCAACCCGACAGACGCGGCTTCGACGAGGTCTTCATCCACGGGGCTGGCGGGATCGGCCAGACCTACCCCGGCAGTTGCGGCGACGCGCCGGGCAACACGTACTTCGACCCGGTGATCCTGCACAACGGCACGTTCGTCAAGACCAGGGGTTTCTGCACCGACGTCTTCTTCGAGCGCGCGCTCGACTGGATTCATCACCAGTCGCAGAAGGGCGGGCCTTTCTTTGCCTATATCGTGCCCAACGCCCCGCACAGTCCCTACGTCTGCCTGGAGTCGTACCGGAAGCCCTATCTCGACGCGGGCTTGGGGGAGGCCGATGCGGCGTATTACGGAATGATCACCAATATCGACGACAATGTCGGCCGCCTTGTCGCCAGGCTCGACGAGTGGCAACTGAGCGAGCGGACGCTGCTGATCTTCATGACCGACAACGGCCACTCGCGGGGCAGGCTGTACAACGCAGGCATGCGATCCATGAAGGGCAGCCCTTACCAGGGCGGCACGCGGGTGCCGGCGTTCTTCCGCTGGCCGGGCACGCTCGGCAGAGGAGTGGACGTGGGCAAGCTGACGGCGCACATCGACCTGTTTCCCACGCTGGCCGAGCTGGCCGGAGCAGGGGTTCCGCTGTCCATCGAATTGGACGGGCGCAGTCTTGTGCCTCTGCTGCTGGACCCGGAGGCGGACTGGCCCGACCGCTATGTCTTCGTCCACAAAGGTCGCTGGACGCGAGGCAAAGCCGCGGAGAGCAAGCAAGCCGACTGTGCCGTGCGGAACGAGCGGTTCCGGCTGGTTAACAACGCCGAACTCTATGACATCGTCAATGACCCGGGCGAGACGAAGAACGTCATCGACCAGCACCCCGACGTTGTCGCGAAGATGCGGGCAGCTTACGACCGCTGGTGGAGCGAGGTCCTGCCCTGCATGGTCAACGAGGACGCCGTCGGTCCGAAGATCAATCCGTTCAAGGAGCGCTACTGGCGGCAATTCGGCGGCGGCCCCGACGAGACGCTCCTCAGGCAGATGGACCCGATGCGCACGATTTAGACCCGCACCGTCTCGGGTATGGGATTGCCGTGCCCTATGGTGCCGGACTGCCGGCCAGGTCCCAGTGCATGGCGACCTCGGAGATTACGCTTCCCGTGACCGGATCGAGGCGGACATGGGTCCACTGCACCGAGGCATAGTGCAGTGTCACGTTCTCGGACGCCCTGGCGCCCGTTCGTGACCCACTGCTGGTCTGGACCGCCGTGACGATGACTCCCTGGAGCCGATACTCCTGCACGCTGACACCAAGCTCTGTCGTTTGCTGCACTTCGAGAACGACCTCCTCGATGGGCCGGCCGTTGTTGCAGTGCATGTACAGCAGGCCCGTGGCTCGGTCGGCGTACTTGACGAGGCTCAAGCCTCGATGGTTTGCCGGCGGCTGCGGTCCGTCGATTGCCATCGGGTCGATTGGCGGGCGACTCAACCCATATGTGAATGACACGATGTCGATCCAGCCGGGATGATTGCGATCGGTCGATTCGCCGTCCACGCCCTGGATCCTGAGGAATACCCGTTCGGAAGGTTCCTGCCGTGCGGCGGGAGACTGGCTCTGTGCGGCGCTGACAAAGACGAGCCACGATCCGGTGCACGCCACAAGACAAATGGCGGCCAGCCGCGTCGGTATGCGTACCGTCTTCATCTTGCACCCCTTGTCCTGAGACGCCGAAAGCTGGATGCGTATTTCAACGATACGCTACCCACATACTGGGGTGCAAAGGCGTTGCTGCTCTTCGGTCCGGGTCCCGACAGGGGGCTGCGCGGCTTCGTCGCTCTCGGGCAGCGCGGCCGTTGATTTCGGCCGGGGCATTCCTTATAGTGGGTCGGCTGCCGGCAAACGCAATTCCTGGGAATTGGCCATGGAAAAAGAAGGCAAACTGAAGGAAGCAGTGCTGTGGGAACCTGTCGAGGACAAGAAGGTTCGCTGCCGTCTCTGCGCGTTTCGGTGTCTGATCGGCGAGGGCAAGCTGGGGCACTGCTGTGTACGCCGGAACGTGGGCGGCACGCTGTATTCGCTCAACTACGACAAGGTCTGTGCGGCCAATCCCGACCCGATCGAGAAAAAGCCTCTGTTCCATTTCCAGCCGGGATCGACGAGCTACTCCATCGCCACGATGGGGTGCAACTTCCAGTGCGAGTTTTGTCAGAACTGGCAGATCAGCCAGGCGGCGCTCGGAGGCGGTGAAATCGACGGCCAGGCTCTGACCGCCCAGCAGATCGTCGCAGGGGCCCTCCGTAGCGGCTGCCGCAGCATTGCCTACACCTACACTGAGCCGACTGTGTTCATGGAGCTGTGCGCCGATTGCGGCCGGCTCGCCAGAGAAAAGGGTCTGACGAACGTCTTCGTCAGCAACGGCTATATGACGCGCGAAGCGATCGACTTCGCTGCCGGCTGGCTCGATGCGATCAACGTCGATCTCAAGGCCTTCAGCGACGATTACTACCGTCGCTTGTGCAAGGCCCGCTTGCAGCCGGTGCTGGACACGATCGCCTACATCGTGTGTCACACGGACATCTGGATCGAGGTCACGACCTTGCTGATCCCCGGCGAGAACGACTCCGAGGAGGAGTTGAAGCAGCTCGCCGACTTCCTGGTTCGCCAGGCCGGCCCGGATGTTCCCTGGCACATCAGCCGCTTCTATCCACAGTACAAATACGTCGATGCGCACGCCACGTCGATGGACAGCCTGGGGCGGGCCGAGCGCATCGGCAAGGACGCCGGGCTTCGATACGTCTACCTTGGCAACGTTCCAGGAACGCGGTCGGAGAGCACGTTCTGCTACAAGTGCGGGCGCCTGCTGATCGAACGCGCGGGCTACCAGATCGTCGCCAATGTGATTGAGAACTCCAGGTGCCCGCAGTGCGGCACGGAGATTGCAGGTTTCGAGCTTTGAGGTTCCATGAAGATCGTTGCAGATGGGAATATCCCTTTCGTTCAAGAGTGTTTTTCGTCCATTGGAGATGTGCTGGTCATGGGGGGGCGTGACATGATGCCCCAGGCGGTCGCGGATGCCGATGCGCTGCTCGTGCGGAGCATCACCCGTGTTGACGAACACCTTCTTTCAGGCAGCTCGGTGAGGTTCGTCGGCACTGCGACGATCGGCTTCGATCACGTCGATCTCGACTACCTTCACACGCACAACATCGGCTTTGCCTCGGCGCCCGGCTCCAACGCGAACTCCGCGGCCGAGTACGTCATTGCGGCGTTGCTCGAAATCGCCCGACGTCACGCCGTTCGGCTCGACGGCCGGTCCATCGGCGTGATCGGCGTCGGCAACGTCGGCGGGCGCGTCGCCGCCAAGTGCGAGGCGCTGGGGATGCATGTGCGACGCAACGATCCGCCGCTCCAGAGGCGGACGGGCGATCCGAAGTATGTTCCCCTCGAAGCGGTGTTCGATTGCGACTTCGTCACGATCCACACGCCGCTGACGCGGGAAGGACCCGACAAGACCCATCATCTGGCGGACGGCCGGTTCTTCTCCCGGCTCAGGCAAGGGGCGGTCTTCCTCAATGCCTCGCGCGGCGCGGTCGTGGACTCGCAGGCCCTCGCGGCGGCGATCCACTCGCGGCGTCTGACGGCCGTCGGGCTGGACGTCTGGGAGAATGAGCCGAACATCGACGTGGGGCTGCTCGACGAGGTGGACCTGGGCTCGCCGCACATCGCCGGCTACTCGCTGGACGGCAAGATTGCCGGCCTGATCATGATCTATCAGGCTCTTTGCGAGCACTTCGGCTTGCCGCCGAAGTTCGACGCGGGCGATTTCCTGCCGGCTCCTGACGTTGCCACGATCGAGCTGCCTGACGGTGTCACCGACGACCAGGCGGCCATCGCGTTCGCCGTGGAGAAGGTCTACAGCATCGTGCGGGATGACGCGAATCTCCGGCGGATCGCGAATGAACCGCCCGAGGCCCGAGGACGGTTCTTTGACGCCCTGCGAAAAAGCTATCCGGTGCGCCGCGAGTTCCACAACACGACGGTCATCGTGCCGGAGCCTGCCGGCGCTTTGATTCGTAAGCTGCTGGGGATCGGTTTCAAGGCGAAAGGGCGGCGGCGTGAAGGCGACGAGTGACGACGTGCTTCGGTGGCCCGGCGGCGCATTGGATTTCTCCGGCGGCTGTCTGATCATGGGCGTGCTCAATGTCACACCGGATTCCTTCAGCGACGGCGGGCAGTTCCTGGATATCGACAGGGCGGTCGCGCACGGCCTGGAGATGGTCTGCGAAGGCGCGGCCATCATCGACATCGGCGGTGAATCCACCCGGCCCGGCGCTGCGTCGGTCCCGGCGGCCGAGCAGATTCGTCGCGTGGTCCCGGTGATTGAATCGCTGAGGCGTCAGACAGAAGCCCCGATCAGCATCGACACCTGTGATACAGAGGTGGCGGCAGCGGCGCTGGCGGCCGGCGCCTGCATCGTGAACGACATCACGGCCCTTGCTGACGACGACATGGCCCGGCTGGCGGCCGAGGCGCAGGTTCCCGTGGCGCTGATGCACATGCAGGGAACCCCCAGGACAATGCAGGCCGATCCGCATTACGGAGATGTAGTGGGGGAGGTCCTGGACTTTCTGGTCGGTCGGGCCAGGCGGGCGGAATCGATCGGCATTGCCGGCGAGCGGATCTGGATCGATCCGGGGATCGGGTTCGGCAAGACCCCAAAGCACAACCTGCTGTTGCTCAAGCATATCGGACGTTTCGCGGCGACGGGCTACCGCGTGCTGGTAGGCCCGAGCCGCAAGCGATTTATCGGGGCGGTCACCGGGCGCGAGAGGCCCGCCGATCGCGTGTTCGGCACGGCGGCCACCGTGGCGCTCTGTGCGATGGCTGGGGTGTCAATCGTGCGAGTTCACGACGTTGCGGCGATGCAGGATGTGCTCAGGGTTGTGCGAGCGGTGCAGGAATGTTAGATCGTCGATATGGCTGTCGCCGGGTTCGGCGCGCGGGGTGGTCAAGGGCACAATGAGGGTGGATGCTGCGGGGGCGGTCTTCAGACTTGTAGAGACCAGACAGACCAGGCGATCGTCAGCACAGAGCCAGGTAGCTGGCGACGGCCAGTACGAGGATGCGTCGCTTGCTGATGACAAATGGAAGCCAAGTTTCGTAATAGAAGCTGTTCATGGTTCGTTTCTACCCCCCAAGTTTCCATCAATCTCAACGACCGTATTATAGCCGAAATGGGGGTTCCAGAGCAAGAGAAAAAAGCCGATATGTATCATAAGTCATTGTATATAATGTGTTTATATGGATTCTGATTTCGGGAGAAGCCGTGATACATAACAGTCGCCCGGCGTCCGGAAACGTCCCATATAACGCTATGCGAGCCGACTGCAAACGTGGTCGGAAAAACACGAGGAGATGGGGCAGCGCAAGGATTGGGCGTGGCAACCTCAGAACTGCCGGCGGGCCGCGACCGTATATTTTGTTTGACGCGATCCTGCCATGCGATTAGAGTGGCGAACATGGCGTTGTCGCCTCCCCTAGGTACGCGAAGTACCGAAACTGCTGCGGAGGGCAAAAATGACTCAAGAACCAACATTAGGATGCTATGCCCTATTTCACACATAGGAGCACGCAGCAAAGCACTTAGGAGATGACCATGTTAGATTCGACGCAATATGTCTTGGCTTGGATGCCCGGCCAGTGGGAGTGGGTGGTCATTCTCGTCGTCGCGCTGCTGATCTTCGGCAGGCGTCTGCCGGAGATCGCACGCAGCGTCGGAAAGAGCCTCACCGAATTCAAGAAGGGCATCAACGAGGCGAAGGAGTCCTCTGACGATCTGGTCGATGACGTCCGCAAAGTCAAGAATGACGTCGTGAAGGACGCCAAGGACGCTTCGGGCCTGAACGACTCCGATCTGAAAAGCTGACCGCCGCCTGACCCGGCACCCTCCTGCTCTCGACCGAGATGGGCGATACCATGAAGAACCATGATCCCCTAAGCTGCACGATGAGTTTAGGCGATCACCTCGAAGAGCTTCGCGCGCGGCTGATCCTGGCCATCCTCGGCCTGGTGATCGGCTCGGTCATTGCCCTGATCTTCGGCACGCATATCTTGAGGTTCATCGAGAGGCCCTACTACAGCACGATGGGCAAGCGGTTCCAGGATACCGAGGTGCCCGAGATGCAGGCGGAGATCCTCAGCTTTCTCGATCTGTTCTTCACAGGCCTCACAGAGAAGTTGGCAACCGATCCCAACGCACCGGCGATCGATCCGAACCGTGTTGCCTTCATCCGAGACGTGTCTGCGGATGCCGTCAAAGCCTGGACAAAGCAGGTGTACGGCGCAGGCGAAGGCAGACGACTGCCAGACGATGCACGTCTGAAAGTGCTGGGCATCCCGGAGGCCTTTACCGCGTACATGAAAATCGCCTTTATCTCCGGGCTGATCCTGACCTGTCCGTGGGTGTTTTACCAGCTCTGGATGTTCGTGGCGGCCGGGCTCTATGCGCACGAGCGGCGGTACGTGCGCCAGGCGGTGCCGTTCTCCGCCGCGCTGTTCATCATCGGAGCCTTGTTCTTCCTGTTCGTGGTCGCGCCGCTGACGCTGAAGTTCTTCCTGGCGTTCAACGATATCGTCGGCGTGGCCGCCAACTGGACCCTGGAAAAATACATTTCGTTTGTGACCGTTCTGATGCTGGTCTTCGGGCTGGCTTTTCAGACGCCCATCGCGATCTTCATCCTGGTGCGTACGGGCCTGGTCGCGCTGAAGACGCTTCGCGAGGTGCGCAAGTATGTCATTCTCGTGACGGTCATCGTCGCGGCAGTCGTCACGCCGCCCGACGTGATCTCTCAGATCATGCTGGCCATTCCACTGTATGCCCTCTATGAACTGGGCCTTCTGCTGGCGCACCTGTCGCTCAAGAAGGCCGAGAAGAAGAAGGAAGACGACCGGGCCACCGCACCACCTCACCGCGATTAGCCCTCACGCGAGTGGATGCGTACGGAAACGCCGGTTCTGTCGATCTGGCATGGGCACGGCACACCGGGCGCACACATCAACAAAGTAGATTCCGAATCGATGCTTTATCTCACCCTCGAGCCCCAGCCGGGGACCCCAGACAGAGAAGTCTCGCAGCACCAACGGCAAGTCGACAGGATTGTGTAGGGGGTGCCTCCGGACCACGGGCCAGTTTTTCTACCTTTTCTTGTAACAAAGCACGCGCAATTGCGTCTTATTACGTAGATACCCACGGCGGGGTGTGGGATGTATTGCGAGTGTGGTTCCAGACGAGATTCCATTCACACAGGGAAGCTGGCGGGAGTACGACCATGTACAGGCGGAGAATCTGCGCATCCATCGGAATTGTCGTGGTTCTGGCGGCGGGCGCCTTTGCCCAGATCCAGGTGAACGGCTATGGCCCGCATCACCAGACGCATCCGGCGGTGGCCATGAACGACGACGGCCAATTCGTGGTGGTCTGGCGCAGCCACGTGGCCGACGGCCGGGGAGGGGGAGTGTTCGGTCGGCGATTCGACGCTGATGGAACGGCCCTGGACGACGAATTCAGGGTCAATGTTTCCGAGGTGGACGTGGACAACTGGACAGCGGCGGTGGCGATGGCCCCTTCCGGCGAGTTTGTGGTCGCATGGGTGGCAGCGCGAGAGGGCGACCGTAACGTCGTGGTACGCCGATTCGATGCCGAGGGAGAGGCTCTGACCGATGAGCTGGCGGTGGCGGATTGTGCGGATATCGCGGAGTCCGACCCCAAGATCGCGATGAATTCCACAGGGACCTTCGCCGTCGTCTGGACCAACTGGTACGGCGATTCGTACACCGGCCGAAGCTATGCGGCGGTCCGCGTTTACGGGGCCGACGGATCACCTCTGGTCGAACCGTTCGAGGTCAGCGACGAGCCGCAGCAGAAATGGCCTGATGTGGCGATCGACGAGGCGGGACGGTTCATCGTCGCCTGGATTCGGATGGGTGACACCTACAATCGCCCCTACGGCGAATACATCCGGGTCCGTCAATTCGATGCGGATGGGACGCCGTTGGGGCCGGAGAAGTTATTGACAGACGACCTGAACAGCCGGTGGTACGGCCCGTCCGTGGCGGCCGGTCGCGACGGGCGGTTCGTGGTTGCCTGGGCCATCGGTCCTTTCCCCTACAACATCTGCGCTCAGCCGTTCGACGCCGATGCCCAACCGGTGACGCCGCCCTACATCGTCAACACCTGCACGGAAGGCAACCAGGGACGCCCCTGTGTCACGTCCGACGGCAGCGATCGATTCCTGATCCTCTGGGACTGCCACGATCCGAGTGGAGATGGCTGCTGCGTGCGAAGCCAGCTTTGCACCGGGGCAGGGGGCCTGGTGGACTGTGAATCGGCGTTGCATGTTGAGGGCGCGCGCCGGAACTGGTATCCGGGTGCGGCGATGGCGCCCGACGGTCGCTACGTGGTGGTCTGGATCGCCGAACCACCCGACGGCCAGGGGTACGACGTCTTCGCCCAGACCGGGGCCATGTGACAATGCCTTGCGACACGGCCGGCGCGACGGGCGCCGATCAGTTGCGGCACGAAAGCTGCTTCTGGGTGGCTCGCGACAGATCGTTGAGCAGGTACTTGCGCACCACGACGTCCCAACTCATGTTGTAGGCCAGACGATATCCCTCGCAGATCATCCCGTCGAGCTCCGCTTCGTTCTTAGGCAGGCGCTCCAGGATCTCCCTCGCGAGTCGGGCGGCCTCGGCGGCTTCAATGCGATCGCGCACCTGACGGTCGATCTGGAGGAGGTCTTCCACGTCGCGATACGGATGATCGCCCAGATCGGTGTAGTCGGCCAGGAGGACGTTTCTGACCGCTTGTCCGCCCGTCACGTCGCGAACGAAGCCGGCACAGCCGCAGACGCCCGTGAACACGCAGAGACTGCCGTAGGTGAGCGGCTCGAGCTGGGCGATGCCAAACGGCTCGTAGATGCTCTGACCGAACTCCACGTCACTGCCTTTTCGAATGTCGAGGAATTCGATGTCGGCCGGCATGTGGCTGCCGCAGGATCTCGGGTCGAAGCCGAACTGGTTGATGAAGACGGCCTTGATGTTTCTGCTGCGGGCATTGAACTGCTGAATGGCCGTGTGGAAGTCGGCCTCCCCGCCGGACAAATCCGGCCAGCCCTCACGGTGGGCGACGGGCCAGCCGTAGGTCGATTCCATGCGATGAATGTCGCAACTGCGTCGGCGTGAGACCTCCGTGCTGAGCAGGAGAAAGACAGCGGTCTGTCCCTGCTGTCTTAGTGTCGCATCCATCTCGGACAGAACGCGCAGATCCCGCCAGAGTCCCTTGCTGCGGACCAGACGCGTCACGTGAGTGAAGATGTAGTCCGGCCGATATCCCAGCAGGTTCTCGCAGTAACGCTGGAGTTTGTCCTTCGAGGCCAGTTTCTCGCCGATGTGGATCTCGTGCGCGGGAATCCCGTTGTACACGATGTCGATGTCGGCCGTCTCGAACTCAGGCGCCAGAAAACGCAGCTCGTCGGCGACGAAATCGCCGACCGCGTAGATGTGATCGCAGTATTTCGAGGCTTCGACCAGCGAGTGCTTGAAATACGTGCCCTGATTCCCGAAGACGTCGCCGACGTAGAGCCGGTCGCGATGGGCGCGCTCCATGACGTTGTAGAACATCGTGTCATGGCCCGGATGCTCCTCGACGATGCGCCGTATCGTGGCCACCTCGTGTGCGTAGAACACCGTTCGGAAGTTACAGTACGGTTCCAGACGGGCCGCGAGCACGGTGGGCATGCCCATGAACTCGTGCGAGATGATGGTGGTTCGTCCCTCGGCGGCGCCCAGCGCCTTGAGCACGGCGATGGCCGGCGACGCCAGGCGCACGTACTGCTCGTACTCCCAGAGGTGCTCGTGCAGATGGCTCTGGATGCCGAACTCCTCGAAGAGACGTCGCTTGAATTCGTTGAGCATGCCGCGATCCATGTAGCGCACGTCGATCAGCAGCACTTCAGGCATGCTTCGGACGCCGGTCTGCTTGTCGATGAACGTGCGACGTCCGTACACGATGCCCACGTTGTAGAGGCTCTCGATTCGACCGAACGCGTGGCTGTAGCTGGGGTTGATCAAGCCGTCGATCGACGAGTACAGAACCTCCCCGTCTTCCCCGAGCCGGTCCTGGACGGAGCCTTCCGTCGTAAACAACGGGCTGATCAGCACGGAACGACCGATGGCGTCCAGGTAGGACGGACACGTGAAGAAGCCTTGCAGGACGGCGCCGATTCCCCCGATCTTCCCTGCGGCTTCATGCGTGACGTGCACCGCGATGTTCTCTTCGCCCATGTGAGGTCTCCCCAAGCGTCAACGTACGTCGATCCGAGTGCGTGAATCCACACTTAAAATGTACGCCACAGGAGGGGGTGTGCCAAACGGCGCCGCCGGGACAGGGCGGGAGGGAAATGGCCCGGAAAAACGCGGCAGGCTCCATGTCGAGGGGCCCGTTTTCCGGACGCAGATGACGGTCGGAGGCTGTCTTAACTGAGGCGCGTCCGCAGGTTGCGAATCAGGCCGGAAAGCACCTGGCGCGGGATGTCATGAAGGGCCGGATCGGGCGGATCGCTGGTGGACATCTGATCGAGGATCTCTTTGGCCTTGCGACGGTTGCCAGCGATGGTCTCGGCGGTCCGCTGCGCGCTGTCCAGGTCGCCGTCGGCCATCTGACGCAGATAGCGGACAATGGCCTCAATCATCTTCTCGCTGCTGATGTCCTGCGTCGGTTGGGTGTGCCCGCCGGCATCGGGAATCTCTTTCTCCTGGAGGATGCTCTGCGTGAGCTGGAACGTCTCAGCCAGGAGCCGTTTCTGGCGCTCTTCTTCCGTCTCATCGATCGGCGCCAGTTTCAGCTCCTCCTCCTCGGTCTCCGGTTGGGGGACGTAGACCTTGTTGTGGCAGGCGGGACACTTGCCCCACTTGCCGCCGGCGGTGTCGGGGGCATCGATCTTCTTGCCGCAGTGCTCGCAGTGAAACTTGATGGACATGTCAGACCTCACACGAAGCGGTTAACCCTGCGCATGGTATTCGGCCGCGACATCGGTGGTGATGCCGCCCCGCGGTGCGAAGCGGGCCGTCACCTTCATCCACCGCGGTTTGCACGCGCCGCTCAGATCGTCCAGAATGTCGTTCGTCAGGGACTCATAGAAGATGCCCCGATTCCGGTAGCCCTGCAAATAGAACTTGAGGCTCTTCAGCTCGATGCAGCGCTGGTCGGGGCAGTACTCCACGAGAATCTCTCCGAAGTCGGGCTGGCCCGTCTTCGGGCAGACGCTGGTGAACTCGGGGCAACGGATGGTAATCCGGTAGTCGCGTCCGGGACGCGGGTTGTCGAACATCTCGATTGTGCCGGGTTCACTCATGCCCTGATCCTTGTTGCGTTTCTGCCTGCCAGTATAGCGCACGGGTGCGAGTGTGACAAGCAAGAATCGGCTCGGACGGGGCAGAAACGGCCTGTCGGTGCTGCGTGCCGCGCCCTTTGACAGGGCCGGACGGACGCGATACCATGGCCGGTCGATCCATCCGAGCAGGGCGGCCGCCGCTCTGGTGTCCGGGTGGTGATTTCAGGAGAGCAGGCTGTGGAGAAGAACAAAGCCATTGTGTTGGTGAGCGGGGGATTGGATTCGGCTACGACGCTGGCAATCGCCCGACGCGAGGGGTACGCCTGCTACGCCTTGACGTTCTTGTACGGACAACGGCACCGACGGGAGACCGATGCCGCCCGGAGGGTCTGCGAGTCGCTCGGGGCTGTTGAGCAACGCGTGGTGGAGATCGACCTGGCGGCCTTTGGCGGCTCGGCTTTGACCGACAGTCGCATCGAGGTGCCCAAAGATCGCGATTCACTCGACAGGGCCACCGACATCCCCGTGACATACGTGCCGGCGAGAAACACGATCTTCCTCAGCTACGCTCTGGCTTGGGCGGAAGTCCTCGGCGCGTTCGATCTGTTCATCGGCGTCAATTCGACCGACTACAGCGGATATCCGGACTGCCGGGCCGAGTTCGTCGCCGCCTATGAAGCGATGGCCAACCTGGCCACGGCTGCGGCGGTCGAGGGAAAGGGCCGGTATCGCATTCGTGCGCCCATCATCGAGATGACCAAGGCCCAGATCATCCGAACGGGAACGCGACTGGGGGTCGATTACGCTCTGACACACAGTTGCTATGATCCGGACGCCCAGGGGCGAAGCTGCGGGCGGTGCGATTCCTGCCGGCTGCGGTTGAGAGGTTTTGCCGAGGCGGGGCTGACCGATCCGGTCGCCTATGTTCCCCCTGACCGATAGCAGGGTTTCTCATGCGCGTAAGGGAGATATTCGATTCTTTGCAGGGCGAGGGCATCCTCAGCGGCACACCAAGTCTATTCGTCCGGCTGTCAGGATGTCCCCTGCGATGTCGCTGGTGCGATACGAAGTACGCGTGGGATGTTTCGGCAGGCCGGGAGTATGATCTGGCAGACTTGGTTGAGGCGGTCCGAAGGCATTCCTGCCGTTACGTTGTGATCACCGGAGGCGAGCCGATGGTCGGGCCGGATCTCGCGGCCAGAGAAGATCTGGTGGAGTTGACGCATCGCCTGCGAGCCGATGGAATGCACGTGACGATCGAGACGGCAGGGGGGCTTTTTGTGCCCGATCTGGCGTGCGATCTGATGAGCCTCAGTCCCAAGATGACCAATTCGGTTCCCCTGGACCCTGCTGTCCGGGAGTCCCATGAAAGGCAGCGGCTCGACGTCGAAGCCCTGGCCGCTCTGATCCAGGCATATCCCAGCCAGCTCAAGTTCGTGGTCGAAACCGCAGACGATGTTCAGGAGGTTCGCCTGCTGGTGGACCATTTGCCGCCCGTTCCGGCGGATCGCATTCTGCTGATGCCTCAGGCCGCAACCACGCAGGAGTTCTTGGCACGAGCCCCGGCGATTGCCCATCTGTGCGTGGAAACAGGGTATCGCTTCGGACATCGTCTGCACGTGCTGCTTTGGAGCGACCGTCGCGGCGTGTAGCTCCTGACTGTCGGCGCGGACCTTCCCCCATTTTTCGCATTCCGTGCGAATCACGGTTGACAATCACTTGGCAGCCGGTGATAATCCTCCCTTTGTTGCCCGGGTGGCGGAATTTGGCAGACGCGCCAGCTTGAGGGGCTGGTGGGCTTCGGCCCGTGCTGGTTCGAATCCAGTCCCGGGCACTTCTCTCCGGAAGTGATCCCCGCAGACAAAGAGCATGCGGCGTACGTTCGGGAGGAAGGCACAAATCTGCCGCGCGGGGCACAAACTTGATTTGGCGAGGCTGCCTGCGAATCGCAAGGCCGCAACAGACTGTCCCGTCGCTCGGCGTCGCGGCTCTACTCGACCGCAAACTCCTTCTTACGGGTGTTCATCTGGGCCTTGAGCCTCGCGACGATCGATGAGTGCATCTGCGAGACGCGAGACTCGGACAGGTCCAGCGTCGCGCCGATTTCCTTCATCGTCATCTCCTCGTAGTAGTACAGGACGATGATGAGCCTTTCGGCGCGGGTCAGTCCTTTCGTCAGGAGGTTCTTCAGATCGCGCTTCTGGGCTTCGAGAAGGGGGTCTTCGCTGCGGGTGTCCTTGATGACATCGATTTCATAGACGTCCTTCTCTCCATCCCCATCGCCGCACTTGGTGCTCAGGGAGACGAGACTGGCGGCATTGGCGTCACGCTGGAGACGAATGAACTCATCCATTTCCATGTCCAATTCCTCCGCCAACTCGTTCTCGTCGGGTTTGCGGCCAAGGTGCATCTCGAGCGCGTGTGTGGCCCGGGCCAGTTGATGGGCGCGGGCGCGCACCAGGCGGGGCACCCAGTCCATACTGCGCAGTTCATCGAGAATCGAGCCCTTGATGCGCGGCGCGCAATAGGTTTCGAATTTCACGCCCCGGGCGGGGTCATATGCGTCGATGGCATCCATCAGGCCGAAGATGCCAGCGCTGACGAGATCGTCCAGCTCCACCTTGTCCGGAAGCTTGCTGTGGAGCCGTTCGGCGGCGTACTTGACCAGATCTCGGTAGTGCTCCATGAGGAGGTTGCGATAGTAGTCCTGACGATTCTCGTGGAACAACTCCCACACCTTTTCGATGCTGAGCTTCTTCTCGGGTTTCGTCGCTGATGGTGTCTTCACAGGTTGTCTCCGTTACATGTCGCAGCCGCAATCCATTTTTGTCGTGCTCTGAAGCCTGTGGGCCGGCGTCGGTTCCTGAGGTCCGCCGGTCAAGACGATACCCACATCTGTCATTATCGGCCTTGGAGGCCGAGACTTTAGGTCAGCCACCGAAAGACTCTCCGGAAAAACGTTCCGCCGTCGGCTCGGCTGCAATCGATTCCTCCCAGACGAGCCGCCAGACTGTTGAACGAACTGGCAATCTGGGACTTCGGATAGGCCAGTACGACCGGCTGACGGGATCGTACAGCCGCACACAAACGTTCATCCTTGAGAAGGACCCCGGCGTAGTAGAGGTCGACCCGAAGGAACCGGGCCGCCACGTCGGCCAGACGCTGGTAGATACTCCGGCCTTCGGCAATGCTTTGCGCCATGTTGACCACAACGCTTATCGGACCGTCGAATCGCTTTCGGACCAGGACCTTGATCATGCCATAGGCGTCGGTCATGGCGGTTACTTCCGGCGTGGTGACCACCAGCACGTGATCGGCCGCGAGGCAGAAGCTGACGACCGAGTTGGAAATCCCCGCAGCAGTGTCGATTACGATTGTGTCGCTGGCATGTTGCAGTCCGGAAAGATGCTGAAGCAGGCGATGCTGCTCCGATTCGCTGATGTCGGCGAGCTGGTCCAGGCCTGATGCGCCGCAGATGATCTGAAGACCCAGGGGACCGAGTTGGATGATGTCTTCGACGCGTTTGGACCCGTTGATCACGTGCGAGATATTGTACTTGCTGCGAATGTTCAACAGGAGATCCAGATTGCCCAGCGAGATGTCCGCGTCGAGGAGAAGGACTCGCTTCTCGGAGGCGGCCATGCACAGGGCGAGGTTGGTGGCGATGTTTGTCTTGCCAACTCCGCCTTTTCCACTGGTGACGGCCAGAACGCGGGCGACCGCCCGGTCGCCGACCGGCGCCTGCTGCAGATTGACCGCTTGATTGGCCATGATTACGGGCATTGCCTTTGAGTCAGTCGGTGGTTTCACGGGGTGTCGACGAGTCTTCAAAAGGGCTGTCAGGAGCCGCGATCTCCGCGATGGGCAGCCCTGTCAGGCTCCACGGAGTGCCGCATTTCAGAGCCAGCAGTTCCTTGGCGATCTTCCGATTCAGCGAATTCTCAAGAAGTTTGCCGACCTGGAACTCGATGTATTCGTCCCGGTTCCGTTCGAGCAGCGCCTGGGCCTGAGGGTCCGGCTGCGGCCGAATCTCCATCGTGCTGTGCGGACCAAACTTGATGTTTTCCGTATCACAGAACAGAAGACGCTGATTCTGGAGGTGTTCGGCGATCGCGCCACTGAGTGCGTGTACGAACTCCAGCACCGGCATGTCCTGCGGCACGTACCCCACGGTCCGTGTATTGTGCATGTTCTGGTACAAAACGGCGCGACGGAGTTCCGTGAAACGCAGGATCTTCACGAGCAACTCCGTCAGATTGTCGGGAATGGAAAACAGCAGGTCCATGAGCAATCCCTCTCGGCAAGACGATCTCACGCGGTCCGAACCGCACAGCAACACGACGTGTGCTGATGCGTACGAGTCTGATGGGAGCCGACATTGTCCGTCGCAGGCTCGCGGGGATTCGCGGAAATGCATCCGTATGTGAGTAGGGAATGCACACGAGACGGTGTTGCTCGCACTGAAGCCGGATGTCTCATCCTTGATCCTTTCGGTCTTCCTTCAACCCCCATGAAGCGGCGAACCTCCATGGGGTACAGACGCGCGCTCTGAGCGCCGCGGCTTATCACAAACGCTTATGTAGCTTCGGACGACAGGAAATCTTCTCCAGAGGGCGTGGCGTTGCCCGGTCCGGGGGCCTCCATCGGCCGAGATCGGCAACTGCCGTCGTAGTGGACAGCTCTCTGCGTTCGCTCTTCCTCATTCAGCGTGCGACGAATCTCGCTGAGACTCATGCTCTCTCGCAGTTCCATGATTCGGGAGAGACGATCGAACACCGATTCATCGTAGAGACGATGCCCGCCTTCGGTCCATTCCGCCTCGCGAATGAGTCCCATGATGGTGTAGTTGTGGATCGTTTGTCGGGAGAAGGGGCTATAGCGAACCAAGTCGCCGATACGATAGCGTTTGGCAGGAACCTGTAGCCTCTGACCCATCTTTTGCCAGCTCACGATCGCGCCCCGAAGACGGGGGCAGCACAGAGATTCTTCTCACCACGCATACCCATGAGACCACACCCAAAAGAGACAAACACATTCCGAACCAGGCAAACCATCCTTTCGAGGTGGCCTCCCGCTCCGGAGCATCCCGAGACACACGACCCACGCTGTCGCGGCATTTGCCGTCGCCACGTCCACGCCTGACCAACCATCCATGTCACAGCCAAACGCCTTGCACCTGTCTGCGGCGACCGCAGAGAACGCCTTTTACATTTTGCAAAATGTAAAAGGCCTTTATCGGCCTGTCAACTGGTTTTGGGATTTTTGCGGAAAAATCTTCGGGCGATTCGTTCGCAGCGCGATAGACCTCGGCAGACGCCGGACCTCTTCTCACGCTAAAGCCCTATAACTCTTGGACATGCGGGTTCGCAGGCCGTCCGGACCGGCGCATTTCCGCGTCAGGGGCATGGCAGCAGTCCATTTGGAGATTTCTCCAAACAGGCTGTCGGGGATTGGACGATAAGAGGCGGTGTAGGTGCAAACACCGTAATCAGTGATGACTCAGGGTGCTGTTGTTCGCCCATGACCAGACGAATCGACCAATCGAACGAGCACAAGGACGCTCCCTCGTCCGGCCGCTCCTTGCTGGAGCTGGTCACGCCGCTGGCGCGCCAGATCAACAGTCTGGACATGGACCGGATTGCAGATGTCTGCGTCGCGAAGATTCCCGTGATCGTAGGATCGACTTTCGCGTCACTGTACGTGCTGGACGAGCCGAACCACATTCTCCATCTGGTCCGCTGCAACCATCCGTTTCCCATCAACAAGATCGTGTCCCTGAATCAGACGCCGCCGTCACCGATGGTCGTGGCCGTCAAGAGCAAGGAACTGATCCTGACCGGTGACATCGACACGTACAACAGACCGATCATCAAGAAGTCGCAACGGGCATTTGCGGAAAACTACACGACGACCAATTGTGCGATCGTGCCCCTGATCTGTCACGACGGTGTCGTTGGCGTCCTGAATCTGGCGGACAAGGCCCAACCTGCCTCGTTCGGTCGGGAAGACATCTCGCTGATCGAGTTGCTGGGGCAGTTGATCGGTGCCTCGATCGGCAATATCAAGCTGTTCGAGAAGATGCAGCGTCAGGCCATGCTGGACGGCCTGACCGGGTTGATGAACCACAGGACCTTCTATGAAGCCCTGGAGCGGGAGTTGTGGCGGTCGCGTCGCTATGGCGGCACGATCTCGATGATCATGGCCGACATCGACAACCTCAAGGCCATCAACGACACCCACGGCCACCGGGCAGGCGACAAGGTCATCCGCGAGATCAGCCGCAGGATACGGGAGTGCATCCGGCAGATCGACCTGGCGGCGCGCTACGGGGGCGACGAGTTTGGTGTCATCCTGCCGAATACGTCATTGGAGGAGGCCATCCTGGTCTCACAGCGCATTGTCGACGCGGTTGCCTGCTCCTGCGTGTGCTGGCAGAGCGTCCGTATTCCGCTGTCGATCAGCATCGGCGTGGGTCAGTACGGCGCCGATGCCAATCCTGAGGATATCACCAGTCGGTCCGACCGGGCTCTCTACAGGGCCAAGCAGTCGGGCAAGAACACTGTCTGGGTTTTCGGGTCTGCCGAGAAGCAGTGATCGCGGCGGACGCAATCACGCCGGTGCTCCAGCCGCAACGAAGCACCCCGAAGAGCCTTGATGATCCCATCACCTCAAGGGCGCATTGCCAGTCCTCTGTCATCGCTGATCCTCTCTCGCTGCTGCGCCCACGAATCGAGGAGGTGTGGATACGGGAAGACTTGGAGGCGGGGCGTACGGCGTCGTTGGGAAGACGGGTGGAGTCTTCTCGCCAGCAGCAACGAGACTTCACATGCGACCGGCTCCGGCGGCGGCTGTGCGCTGCAGGCCGCCGCCGGGCCGGATGTGATTCTGATGGCTGCCGACCGGTGTCCGCAATGGTGTTCGTATCACGAGGCTACTGCGCCCACGCGTTGCAGTAGTTCACACCGCCGCAACTGTAGCTGTAGTAGGACATGTAGCCGCAGTTGCTCCAGTGCCATGACCAGTGCCAGCTCAAGTTCGGGCACGGGTTCGGGCACGGGCACGGGTCTGGGTTCGGGCACGGATTCGGGTTCGGGCACGGGTTTGGGTTTGGGCACGGGTTTGGGTTCGGGCACGGGTTTGGGTTAGGGCACGGATTCGGGTTCGGGCACGGGCACGGATTCGGGTCCGGGCACGGACACGGGTTCGGATTGGGACACGGGGTCGGACACAGGCCCCAGTTCGAATAGTGACAGACGCTCATGTAAGAGCTCGAGTAATGCATCCCGACATGGCATCCCCAAGCGGTCGTGTTGAACGCCAGAACGAGTAGGAGCAGCAAGGCATACTTCTTCATATGACACCTCCTTGTGACGATACGATGTTCCCAACCGCGCGAGTCTCTCCATAGGCTCGCGTGCGTGAGTGCGATCCCTGCGCACTCAATCCGTCCGGTCGGAACCGCAGGTTCCGAACGGGCGACGTCTTGTATATGTGGTGGCGGTCTACAGACCCTGTGTGGCAGCCACCCGCCGGACGAATCGTCCTTCCGGACGATGCGCCGCCCCAAAGGCTGGGTGAAACGGCCCGTCCACACAGTTGTGGTCCGACGGATTGGATCGCAGCGCGAGCAGGATGTCAGAGATGCCGCTTAGATGGCGGATCCCAGCCGTGGGCGATGCAGTCGGCCCACGGCTGGGCCGAATCTGCACACCATGCTCTCGCCACTGCCCATATCCCGTTTGCAGAGTGTCTCGGCGATCACCGCGGTGCGTAGGTGAAACTGGGCCACACCGGGCCGCCATAGACATGGTGGTTGCCGAAGCTCGCGAAGCAACTCCAATCGAGGCAACCGATCTGGCCTTGCTTGGACCAGGCCCCTTGGCAACTGTCGACGCCCATGACGCACACCGGGGCGCACGGACTGCTGTAGAGCAGGCCGGCCTGACCCGCGAAGTCACCAACGATGACGGCCCCGGGACAGGGAGAGGGCGTCGGACACGGACTGGGGGTCGGGCAGCACAGCGGCAGTCCATTGCAGTTGCCACTGTAGTTGCCGATGCCGAATCCCCATGCACTGGTGCTCATCGCGAGCACCGCCAGTACCAGTACGCACTTGTTCATCCTTTACCTCCTTGTAAACAGACACTCTTCTTCATCAGAGCACGACCTTCTCCGGAAGGTCGCTCCGTCCGGACGCACCTGAACCATCCATGCGGGTGCGCATAGAATGCGATTCATCCCTGACTACAGTTCTGCGCGGAGACAGAGCGCGTGCGAAAACAGGAGTGTGGTGGAGAAATGTGGCCCATTCAGCATCCCTGCCTCCGTGCCTACGTATCGACTCCAACCGATACTGGCCCCATTCATACACCGCCGGCGTGCGGTTGTCAAGAGAAATCTGGATGTTCTGTGCGTCAATTCGCCTCTATGATCCCGCGCGTCGAGGCGAGCAGTCTGAACGCGGCTTCCCAAGGATCGTCGGTTGTGATAATCTGGGCGGCATCGAGTCTCTCGTAACGCGGTTGGTATGACAGACACAAACGAGTCTCTGTGGGCCATGCGAGTGTAGTGGTGACTGATACAACGAATGATCGCCCGATCCACGAAGGTCAAACGAAGAGCCATGAAGGCAGCCCTGGTTTCAAGCTCGGGGTTTGTTGGCCCCGACGGCGGATTCTTGTGTTCGCGGGGCTCGCTCTGCTCATCGGTCTGGCGGGTCTGGCGGTGGTTCGGGAATTGACGTACGTGCCGCCGCCCGTCGATGGCAGGTATGAATGGACGCTTCACTTCCCCGGTCCGTCTCCAGGAGCGACCTTCAAAACCGCTCCGGGAGACGATGTTCGCGGGATGCTCGACATCCTGCTGGTCGATGCCGGAGCGGACTGGGGCGGTGTCCTGGAGCAGACCGGGACGATGCGGATCGAGTTGTCCCACATCAGTGCCACTCCGCTCGGCGTGCGGCTGCTGTGGCGGTTCTGGGGACCGAAAGGATCGCCTCCGCCCGATCGGATGGGCCGTTCTCTCCTGGCGATGGAGGTGCGTCGGACGTCGAAAGCGCCGCCTCGATACGAACTGGTACGATTCGGCTCGGGTGGACGCGAAACGGTGACAGGCACGTTCGATGGGTATCCACATGCCGAGGACGCGATCCTCGACGACCTCGCCCGAGTGATGGAGTCCATCCAGGCTGGTCGCGCGGCCGGGTGAACCGGCGCATCATGACAAGATGACTGTTCGGGGCGTGCGGCTGCGCCTTCTTCTTCAGAAAGGATTGACCATGAGGGATGCTACAGGTGCGAAGGCGGGTTGGCTGGTGGTTGCGGCTCTCTTGATATCGCTGCCGGCGCCGGTCGGCAGGGCGAGCGATGTCTCGCCGCGGCTTCGCGTCGCCGACGGAGGGCGCTATCTCGAATACGATGACGGCAAGCCGTTCTTCTATCTGGGGGACACCGCGTGGGAGCTGTTTCATCGTCTCAACCGGGAAGAGGCGGATCGCTACCTGGCCAATCGCGCCGCAAAGGGCTTCACAGTGATTCAGGCGGTGGTCCTGGCCCAGTTGAACGGTCTGACGGACCCGAATCCGTACGGCGACGTGCCGCTGGTCGACAAAGACCCGACGCGGCCGAACGAGGCCTATTTCGCCCACGTCGACTACATCGTCAACAAGGCGAACGAGGTGGGCCTGGTCGTCGGGATACTGCCGACGTGGGGCAGCTACTGGAAGGCGGGATCGGGCATCTTCAACGCCGAGAATGCCAAGGTCTATGGACGCTTCCTCGGGCGGCGATACAAGGATAAGTCGATCATCTGGATTCTCGGCGGTGACGAGAACATCCGCAACGACACCGAGCGGGCCACGATCGAGGCGATGGCGACGGGGCTTCGCGAAGGCGACGGCGGCGGCCATCTGATCACGTACCACCCGCGCGGGCCGGGCTTGTCGTCGGACTACTTCCACCGGGCCGGCTGGCTGGACTTCAACATGTTCCAGTCGTCGCACGCGGCGCGGGACCACGACAACGGCCTGTTCACGGAGCACGACTACCTGCTCGAGCCGGTCAAGCCCACGCTCGACGGCGAGCCTCGATATGAAATGCTGTCGGTGGGGTTCTACAATGCCAACGAGGCGCGCAACGTTCGTTTCGATGCCTACGACGTGCGGCAGGCGGCCTACTGGTCGCTGCTGGCCGGCGCGTGCGGGCACACCTACGGACACAGCAGCATCTGGCAGATGTGGCAGCCGGGACGCACGCCGGTCCTCTGGGCCAACGTCCCCTGGTTCGAATCACTGGACCACCCCGGCGCCTTTCAGATGGGCCTGATTCGCAGGCTGTTCGAATCGCGTCCGTTCCGCAAGCTCCGGCCGGCGCCGTCGATCCTCGTTAATGCTCCGGATACGGGAGGCGCCAAGGTCCGCGCAGCGCTTGCCTCCGACGCGTCGTTCGCTTTCATCTATTCGCCACGGGGCGAGCCGTTCATGGTGCGCATGAACGCCATCCGCGCCGCCCGTGTGAAGGCGACGTGGTTCGATCCCCGCTATGGAATCGCCGAGCCTCTGCACACCGGCGACAACGTGGGTTTTCAGACGTTTGTGCCGCCGACGTCGGGACGGGGCTGCGATTGGGTCCTGGTTCTCGATGACGAGGCGGCGAAGTTTCCGCCGCCGGGACAGCCGGAGTGATCGGCCATGCCTGCGATGGACTATGAGCGGGTCGCCCGCTTTTACGACAGCTACGTCCAGACGGACATGGATGTCCCATTTTTCCTGCGGGAAGCGAAGAGGGCTGCCGGGGCGGTCCTGGAGCTGACGGCCGGCACCGGACGCGTCTCGATTCCCTTGCTGTTGGCCGGGACCGACCTGACGTGCGTGGACAGTTCACCGGCCATGCTCGATGTTCTGCGTGACAAGCTTCGAACGGAAGGCCTCTCGGCGGAAGTGATCCAGGCCGACATGTGCGAGCTGTCGCTGGACTGGAAGTTCGATTTGATCTTCATTCCGTTCCATTCGTTCGCCGAAATCACAGAGGCCGCCCGGCAGCGACAGGCTCTGTCGCGGATTCACGATCATCTGTCGGATGAAGGGCGGTTCATCTGCACCCTGCACAATCCGCCGGTACGATTGAAGTCGGTGGCCGGATGGCGACGCGAGCTGGGCAACTTTCCGCTTCCGGACGGCAATATGCTCGCCCTGTCGTCCGTGGAGGACTATGATCCCGTCTCGAAAACGGTGAACGGCAGCCAGTTCTACGACGTCCGACGCTGGGATGGCTCTCTTCTGGCCAGCATGACTGTGGACCTCCACTTCTGTCTGCACTCGCACTACGACTTCCAGTCGCTGGCGGAAGCGGCGGGCTTCGTTCCGGCCCATCCATATGGCGACTACTCCTATGGTCCCTTCGAGCCCCAGACGAGCCCCTTCATGATCTGGGTCCTGCGGAAAGCACGAGCGAAGACAGTGTGATATGGCTGAGCAGCACTATCCGGAACCGACGGTAGGGGCGTTGATCTTCAACGCCCAGGGACAGCTCTTTCTGATGCGCTCGCACAAGTGGCGGGGCAGATGGGTCGTTCCCGGCGGGCACATCGAGCTGGGCGAGACGATGGAACAGGCCCTGCGGCGCGAGGTCCGCGAGGAGACCAACCTGGAGATTCGTGACATCGAGTTCATCTGTTTCCAGGAGTTCATCCACGACGAGCGGTTCTGGCGGCGCCGCCACTTCATCTTCTTCGATTACGCCTGCCGGACCGATTCGACCGAGGTGCTGCTCAACGACGAGGCGCAGGACTACGTCTGGGTCGACCTCGACCGGATCAACGAATTGCCGGTGGAGCACTACACCGCCGTCGCCATCGACAAGTACCGCGAGCGAAACAGCCGCTGACCTGGCTGGTCGTGGACTTGCCGAGGCCGTGATTCCCGCATCGAAGAGAAGTGGACAATTCTGATCGCGGGTGGTATAAAGACGGCCGGTGTCACCGTGTGGCCCATTGGGAGCGGTTGGGGGCAGCCGCCCGTGATGTCACGATGTTTCGCGGGGACGCAGTTCGCGAGAGGGAGTGTGTGAGCGATGGAGACAACTTCTGAGAGTCGATGGCGACGCCAGCGTCGCAACGCGCTGGTGTATCTGTATGCGGTCTTTCTTCTCACGGGTGTGCTGCGTGGACTGCTCTGGTTCTCGTCTGATGCGAACGTCTTTCCTCGCGTCGAACTGCTGTATGCTATTGCGGTCTCGCTCGGGTTCATGTGGTACTGCACGGCCGATGCAAGGCTCTTGGGTAAGCCACTCTTGCCACTGGCCAGGGTTGGCATCTTCGTTTTGTGGCTCGCCGGCGTACCCATCTACCTGCTCTGGGCTCGCCAGCTCAGAGGGCTGGGCATCCTGCTCTTGCACGGCATCTCGTTGCTGTTGACCTACGTGGCTGCATTCCTGGCGACGGCGTACCTGGCCTACGGCGAGAGGCTTCTCGGCTGAGTCTTCGCCGGCAGATGCTGTACACGTGGTGTGTGCCGCCTGTATGATGCAGGCGTGATCGAGCACGAAGGAGTGGTCTATGGATCGGGTGCGGCTGTGTCTTATCTGGATTCTGTTTGCTTGTGGAGCCGTGTCGGCGTCACCCGTGCCGGGTGACGTTGGCTATGCCTGCAGGCAGGGTGTGACTCTCTACGTCTCGAAGGCGGGGGACAATTCCGACGGGCTGAGCTGGACTCGCGCGTTCCACACGATCCAGGCGGCGTTGAACGCGGTGCCCGACGATGGCGGGGGCCACCGGGTGATCGTCCGGCCGGACCACTACATGGAGCCCAACCTCGAAACGCCGCATAAAGGCGCGCCGGGCGCCTACGATCTCCTGATCGGTGACGTCGATGGGCGTCTCGGCTCGGGCGCGCAGGGCTGGGTTGTGATCGACGCGGGCGATCCGAACCTGGGGTTCAAGAGCTGGGACTGGTGGTCCAACATGCGGGCTTCGACCACCGAATGGTCTCGCGGCAACAACCAGACGAATTTCTCCTGCATCGTCTGGGACCGGTGGGCGCTGCGGAACCTCTACGCGACTGGAGGCGACGCGGGCCTGTTCTGGGACCTGACGCACGAGAGCGGCGGGGGCTTCACCGTCCTGGTCGAGGACTGCGTCGGCATCGGACGGGCGTTCGGCGGCGGGCTGTGCTATCCGACCGTGCGGCCGGATGAGCCAAGCGTCTTTCGACGCTGTTACTTCCTGGCCCTGGACTGGCGAGGCGACACAGCAGCCGTCCTGATTGGGGGCTGGGAGACCACGATGCCGCAGGCCCCGCACGTCGTCTTTGAGGACTGCACCCTCGTCCACCCCGACAATGCGGTCCAGGCTTCCTACGCGAGCAAGTGTGTGCGGGCCCGGTTCGAAGACTGCCGGATGATCGTGCTGAACTTCTCCCAGCCGACGATCAGCCCTTCGACCGGCATCATTTGCTCCGAGAGGGCCCCGCAACTGCTGCACGTCGATCTGAAAGACTGCATTCTCGCCGGATATCATGTTTTCGGCGCCGGGGGCCATGACGAGAAGATCTCCTACACGACCGAGGGTCGCGTCCAGGCGTATTTGCAGTTCGAGCAGACCGCCCCCGCCGGCTTCGAGCGTCTGGGCGCCTGGCCGATAGAGCTGTTCTTCCGCATCGCCCCGCCGCAGGTGAAAGGCGGGGTAATCGAGTGGCCCGCAAGCAGGCGGCACTGAATCGATCGCAATGGTCCTGGCCCACATGGCCTCCGGAGTGTATAGTTGTGAGGTCCGATGGATCGCTGCGACCGCAGGCATGGATCAGGATGTGAGGTGAAAGCGAGGTGTGAGGATGTCAAGCCGTTGCCGTGACAGACAGGTTCGTATTCTGAGTCAATGCAGGGCCGTGACGTGCGCGTGCGTCTTTGTGATGTGTGTTGCACCCGCGGCGGGGGTGCGCGCGGGGGACCTGGCGTTCACGCATTTTACGATTGCCGATCCGTTGCCCGGCTCGGCGTGGGGGACGGGCGGCAGCCCGCTGGCCGACTACGACGGCGACGGCGACTTGGATGTGGTCATCTCGCGGCGCGAACCGAAGACCGCCTACTGGTTCGAGCGGAAGGACGACGCGAACTGGGTCCGTCACGTCATGGGCTCGGCCGAGGGCCTGGCCAACACGCTGGGCGCCGCGGCGCTGGACATCAATGACGACGGTTGGCTCGACGTGGTCCTGACGAAGGTGTGGTTCGAGAATCCGGGCACTCTGGCGGAGGACCCCGACACGCCGTGGCCCGCCCATGACTTTGCGGGAGGCGGACACGACATCGTCGCCGCCGATATCAACGGCGACGGCCGGCTCGACATCGTGACGTATCACGGCACGGTCGTCTCGTGGTACGACCCGGCCGACGGCATGAAGCAGACCGACGTAGGCCAGGGCGAGGAGAACCATGGCGGCATCGCCCCCAACGGCGTCGGCGATCTCGACGGCGACGGCGACCTCGATATCGTCATCCCGGCCTACTGGTTCGAGAATCCCGGCAACGCACCCCGCCCCTGGCGGCGATACGAATGGCCCCATCTGGCCGTGCCGAACGCGTCCTATGGAACCAGCATGCGCTCCTGGATCGTTGATCTCAACGGCGACGGGCGCAACGACATCGTCTACAGCGACTGCGACACCGGCTGGTCGCACGTCTACTGGGTCGAGGACACCGGCAAACGGCCCCGCTGGAAACGCCATCTTCTTGAGGATCCGCCCACACGGCCGGGGGACGTGCCGGGGACCGGCTCGTTTCATTCCCTCGGCGTCGCGGACTTCGACAGCGACGGCGATCTCGACATTTTCGCGGGCGAGCAGGAAGACCCCGACGCCTACATGGAGTCCAGCGGCAAGCTGGCGATGAAGCCCAAGGGGCTCAAAGAGCGCGGCGTGATCTGGCTCAGCTCCGGCGGATCGAGTCCGACGTTCACGCCCGTCGTGCTGCAAATCGACAATCCCGGCTGGCACGACGCCACGCTGGGCGACGTCGACGGTGATGGAGACATCGACATCGTCACGAAGATCTGGAACAAGGACGGCGCGACCTACCACGCCGATTATTGGCGCAACGACACGCCGAGATAGACGGTCCCCGTCGGTCCGTCATGTGGACGGGGCGGGCTTGGGTTTGCGCGCCAGGAGCCACATCTGTCGCAGCTTGCTTCGCAGAACCCGACGCAGAGAGAAGCGGATCGGAGCCAGCGTCGGCAGCTCGAAGTCCGAGAGCGGCTCGCCCGGTGGATCCCCCACCAGCTCGATCCGGTCGAGATCCAAACCGTCGAGTTGCATGCCGCTCGTGGCGCGGAGCAGGGGAACCCGCTCGGGGTCGATGCCGAGCAGTCGGCAGCACACCGTCTCGCACGAAAGCGGATCGGCGCCTCCGATCAGCCAGCCGAGGGGCCTGCTGGCGCCCCCCGACGGACCCGTTCGCTCCATTGCGATGATGCCGTCGATGAGGGTCAGCGCCGGCCGGAGGAAGTAGCAGATGTCGATCAGCAGTCGGCAGAATCTCGTCGGGTCGCCTCCGTACAGGTAATGACACATCGCCTTACGCTTGCCGCTGACGCACCCGAACATGTTCTTGACCGCCAGCGTCACCAGAAGCTGGCCGTGCGCCTTGAGCTTGGGCAGGCTAATGATGGCGTCGGCTTCCAGCGCCACGGCGCTGAGCCCGACTCGCGGACCATGTCTCCCGACACGGTGCGTCCTGGGCCTGTCCAGTTGTCGCAAAGGCACACCCAGTCTCTTCAATGGCTCGATCAGCTCCAGCGCCTCGGCACAGGTCTGCACGTCCCCCCATCCGGGCGAATCACCCACGAACGGCCGGGCCCCGAAATCCTTGAGAAGTCGTGCGACTGCCAGGATTACCTCGGGGTGTGTCTGCGTCGGGTCTTGTCGGTGCGACCGCGGCGAGATGAAGTTCGGTTTGAGCAGCACGCTGTCACCGGGCTTGACGAATCGTTCAAGGCCCCCGAGCAGTTGGAGTTGATGTTCTACGGCCTTTGCCACCCTTGCGGGTTGATAGTCGTGACATCGAATCAGCGAAACGGTAGTCTTCTGAGCCACGGTCGCTCAATCATTGATGCGCGTGCACACCAGGACGAACACGCGAAAGGCCGGGCGGCGCTTCGGCGGCTCCTTCGTTTCCGGGTCGAAAAACAACACCGGTTCCGGCCGGTTGAAAAACCGCCCGCCCAGAGTGAGGGTCTCGCCCGAGTAGCTGTCGGGCGCCAGCACCAGCAGGTCGCCCGGCGTCATCTGGGCGGCGAACGCCGCTGAGTCGAAATAGAACTCCCGCCGGCGATTCTGCTCGTCCAGTTCCGGAATCGCGCTGGTCAAGGCCAATGTATACACGGGATAGGCGATGATCTTGCGAACGCCGCGAGCGCCGGGAATCGCCTGTTCGCGAAGCCGCAACACCAGCAGTCCGGGGCCGGCTTTCACGGTTTGCGACGACAGGTCCGTGCCGACAAAGGAGATCTCGCTGTTCTGAGGGACGTTGGCAACAGGGAGGTTCGCGGGTTCGTCGTTGCCGATCACCAGGGAGGTGGTTCCTGCATCCTGGGCCCCGGCCGCGGCCAGCAGGTCCCGAATCTGCTCCCACATCGTCGTGCGTCCCAGCCGCACGCGGAAGGAGTTGCCCGCGAAGGCGCTGTAGCTATTGGTTTGGATCGGCCTGGCCGAGAGCGTCTGCCAGAGATCGTCGAGCTTGCGGATGTTCTCGGCCGGCACGTCCATGGTGTAGACGTCGAGGTTGACGGTCGCCAGGAACTTCGCCTGCCGCAAGGAATCGGGCGACGGCGGTGCGAGTTCGCCGATCTTGACCTGTTCCCAGATCGGCACCACCGGCTCGGACGCCGGCTCGCAGCCGCTCAGGCTCAGCCCGGACAGAATCACCAGCAGGATGGCTCGCAGGACACGCATCCATGCCAGCCTACCTGTGCGAGTCCTCCTTGTCAATGTCGCCACGATTTCGATTGACCCTCGACGCCGGCGACTGTATGATGCTGTAGGAACATGTGGCAGACGTCACCGCCGGATGCAGGCAGCAGATTCCAGCGCACCATGAGGAGGTTCGGTCATGTCCAGACAGGCACATTGTGTGAAGATTCACCGCAGGCTTGGCGTCACATCGCGATTGGTGATATGGTTCGCGGCATCGCTCCTGGTGCTGCCGCTCGCTCCGGTCCGGGGGCAGGACCCGACCCGCTTCGAGGCCGACATCCAGGCGTTCGAACGCACGGACCTGACCACGCCTCCGCCTGAGAACCCGGTGCTGTTCGTCGGCTCCTCGAGCATTCGGATGTGGACCACGCTGGCGACGGACTTCCCGGACTATCCCGTGATGAATCGCGGCTTCGGCGGTTCGTACATGAGCGACCTGCTGTACTATTTCGATCGCGTCGTGGCTGCGTACGATCCGGCTCTGATCCTGGTCTACGAGGGCGACAACGACCTGTCCGGCGGAAAATCCGTGGACCAGGTTTACGCCGAGTACCTGCAATTCGTCGCGCTGGTCGAGGAGCAGTTGCCGCAGGCGGATGTCGCCTTCATCGCCACCAAGCCGAGCCCGAGCCGGGCCCAGTATGTGGAGGTCACGCGGCAGTTGAACGAGCGTCTGGAGGCCCTGGCCGCGACCGATGCGCACCTGTGGTTCATCGACGTGTTCACCCCGATGCTCAACGAGAGCGGCCAGCCGCGTCCCGAGCTGTTCGGCAGCGACATGCTCCACATGAACGCCGCCGGCTACGAACTGTGGCGCTCGATCGTCGAACCGGTGCTGGCGGCATGGGCCATGCCCAAGGTGCAGACTCTGCTATTCGACTTCGGCACGTCGGGCACGCCCACGCAGAACGGCCCGGCGCCGGACGACCCGGTGAATTTCTGGAACAACGTGACCGAGTCCGTCGGCGGCGTGGCGGGCGGACAGCTATCCGGCCTGGTCAACACCTGGAACGTGCCGACGTCGATCGGCCTGGAGATTCTCAGTCCGTTCAACGGCAGCGGTCCGAACACCAACGGGACCCTCGAATCGACGGTGTTCCCCGGGAACGCCACGCGGGATTCCCTCTACGGCAACACAGAAATCTGGGGCGGACTGGCCAATGTGACGCCCAGCTTCAAGTTGACCGGCCTCAATCCGGAACGAGTGTACAACTTCACCTTCTACGGATCGCGACTGGGCGCCACCGACGTTCGCGAGACGAGCTACACGGTCGTGGGCGAAGGGACCACGTATGTGACGCTCGATCCGGCCAACAACGTGGACGAGGTGGCGACGGCGCTTGGCATCGTGCCCGACGCGATGAAGGAGATCACGATCCATCTGGCCCCGACGGCGAACAACAATAACGGATATCACTTCATCTATCTCGGCGCGATGAAGGTTGAAGAGATCCCCGAGCAGCAGCCGATCGTCTTTGTGCAGCAGCCAGCCAGCCAGACGGTGGTCGCCTACCAGTCCGTCACGTTCCAGGCGCAGGTTCAGAGCACGCCTCCGTATGTTGTGCAGTGGTACAAGAACGGCGGCGCGATCGCCGACGCCAACGACTTCGCGTATACGATCGACATCGTGACGCCGGACATGGACGGCGCCGTCTTTGCGGTGGGCGTCAGCAACATGGTCTACAGCGCCCTGAGCGAAGGGGCGGTGCTCCACGTGGTCCCCGACGTCAACGCGCCGGTCCTGCTGTCGGCCGAGAGCACCAACGGCTATACGATCACGCTGTCCTTCGACGAGCGTCTGGCTCAGGAGACGGCTGCCGTGGCGGCCAACTACGGCGTCAACGAGGGGACTGTCGAGGTCGTCGCCGCCGAGCCGGGCGCCGACGGTCGCACTGTTGTTCTCACGCTGGGCCAGCGCGTTCTGGGCAGCTTCACGGTGAGCGTCAGCGCGTTGCAGGATCTGGCGGGCAATCAGATCGCCGCCGGCTCGGCCGTGGCGGGGCAGGTGCGTCTGGAGGTTCTTCTCATCGATTTCGGCGCTTCGGAGACTCCCACGGACGACGATCCGGCCAATGCATGGAACAACGTGACACAGAGCGTCGGGTGCGTCGATGGCGGTCGCCTGGCCGCTCTGGTGACCGTCGACGGTATTGCGACGAAGGTCAGTCTGGTCACGATCCGGCGGTTCAACGGCGCCAACACCAACGGGACACTCGCCTCGCCGGTCTTCCCCGCGAATGCCACGCGCGACTCCCTGTTCGGCAACACCGAGACATTCAGCGGGCTGGCCGATGTCTTCCCGAGCTTCAAACTGACGGGACTGGACCCGCTGCTGACGTACGACTTCACCTTCTACGCCTCGCGAATGGGCGTCCGTGACAACCGCGAGACGGGTTACACGGTCGCCGGAGCCGACTCAGGCTTTGCGGCCTTGAATGCCTCGGACAACGAGAACGAGTTCGCAAGCGTCACCGCGATCGCGCCCGACGAAGCCGGCGAGATTCGGATCGATCTGGCCCCGACGGCCAACAACGTCAACACCAATCACTTCACCTATCTCGGCGTGTTGAAGGTCGAGCCGACACCGGCCGACTGACGGTAGAACCACGTGGCCCCTCTCGAACCCAGCAGAGAGGGGCCATGCCTTCCATCGAACGGGAATGGGGGGAGTGTCTGCCCACGCATCTTTGCGTCGCGTTCTGGTGCCAGCCGTGGCAACCCTGCGCCGGCGAATCGCGAGAATGCGAATTCGCTTGACTGGCGGGCGGTTTTGGGTTTAATGAGCCGCCGGTTGTCAGAATGGGATTCCACGAGAAAGGGTATTTTGACGATGAAGATCAGCCAGAGAGCCAAGAGCGTTCCGCCTTCGGCAACGATCGCCGTGACGGCCCGGGCCAAGGAGCTGAAGGCCCAGGGGATTGATGTGGTCGGTTTCGGAGCGGGCGAGCCGGATTTCGATACGCCGGAGTATATCAAGGAAGCGGCGATCAGGGCACTGAAAGAGGGCAAGACCAAGTACACGCCCGCTGCGGGCATCATCGAGCTGCGAACCGCGATCGCCAGGAAGCTCGAACGGGAGAACGGGCTCAAGTACACGCCCGAGCAGATCGTCGTCAACATCGGCGGCAAGCACTCGGTCTACGAGGCGATGCAGGCGGTGCTCGATCCGGGCGACGAGGTGCTGCTGCCCCGACCCTACTGGGTGACGTATCCCGAGGCGATCAAGCTGGCCGGCGCGGTGACGAAGATCGTCGAGACGGACAAGGCCAACAGCTACAAGATCACGCCGCAGCAGCTCAAAAAAGCTATTACGCCCAAGACCGCGATGCTCATTCTCAACTCGCCCAGCAACCCCGGCGGGTTCATGTACACGCCGGACGAACTGCGGGCCTTGGCCAAGGTGCTCGAAGGCACCAACGTCTGCGTGATGTCCGATGAGATCTACGAGAAGCTCGTCTATGGTGACTCGAAGTTCATCAGCTTTGCGGCCCTGAGCGACGACGCGTTCCAAAGGACGCTGACCCTCAACGGCCTGAGCAAGGCGTTCTCCATGACCGGCTGGCGTCTGGGCTACACCGCCGGACCACTGGACGTCATCAAGGCGATGTCCCGTCTTCAGGACCACATGACCTCGAACCCTGTGACATTCGCCCAGTACGCAGCGATTGCTGCCTTCGGCCCGCAGGCCGATGCGACAATCGAACAGATGCGGGTCGAGTTCGCCAAACGCGGCAAATACATGGCCGACCGGCTCAATGGCATCAAGGGCGTGCGGTGTGCCGAGCCGGCGGGCGCGTTCTATTGTTTCCCGGACGTTTCCGCGCACTTCGGCCGGACCATTGGCGGCGCCAGGATCGGCGACAGCATGCAATTCGCCTCGGCCCTGCTGGAGCAGGCCAACGTGGCCCTGGTCCCGGGCCTGCCGTTCGGCTGCGGCGACAACGTGCGCCTGAGCTTCGCCTGTTCGATGGAACACATCAAGAAGGGCCTCGACCGGCTGGAGCAGTGGCTCAGCCAGTAGGACCGAGAAGCGGTCCACGACGGCAGGGCGCGGCGAGCGGTATTTCGATGGATCGGCCACGTCTGGGCGGAGCCTGGCCGCCATGCATTCCGCATGCGCGGCAGGTGGCTTGTCACGCACAATCCGCAGAATTCTGCGGTCAGGCGCCAACACGTGGCGCCAGCGGAACGTCTAATCTGGAAACAGAGCTCGGCAGGGCTGGCGACGTCAGTTTCAGTATCGGGAGGCGTGTGTGCGGGACAAGGCTGAGCGAAGGATTCTTTCTGCCCTTCGTGAGGGTCGCCGCGAGGCGTACGAAGCCGTGATCGATGCCCATTACGGCTCGGTGTACCGATTCCTGGTGTTTCTGACGCGCGAGGCGAGTCTGGCCGAGGATCTGACGCAGGAGGTCTTCATTGCGGCGTGGCAGGCTCTTGGCGGTTTTGACGGCCGGGCCTCGCTCAGGACCTGGCTGTATCGGATTGCCTACAATGCCTTTATCGACGCGCAGCGCCGACGGGCTCGCCAGGTAGTGTGTGTCGAAACGCTGGGGCGACATCGCGCGGACGACACCTGTGATCCGGTGTCCGATTCGATGACGGCCGAAGACGTGGCGTGCGTCCGGAAGACCCTGGAGACGCTGGATGCGGAAGACCGTTCCGTGCTGGTCCTGCACTATGTGGAAGGGCTGAGCTACCGCGAAATGGCGGACGTGCTGGATCGGCCGAGCGGGACGATCAAGTGGCTGACCGGGCGCGCCCTCGGCAGACTGCGGCAGCGGTTGACTGGAAGGACATAGCCATGAATAAGCATTGGCAGGAAGACGGAGCGGATATCCCCACGGCACAGCTCAAGACCTGGATGAGGGGACTGAGAGGCATCGATCCTCCTGACGGATTGAGAGAGAAGCTGGTGGCGGCTATCCCCCCGGCGTCCGCGCGCCAAGCTGGAGGAGTGTACATTCCCCGTTGGCCCAAGGCCCTGCGCTATTTCGCTGCGGCCGCCGTCATTGGGATAGTCTTTGTAGTGGTGCGGACTTTCGTTCCGCAGACCGGATCGCCCCCCCTCGTTGCCGATACCAACGATCGCTCCGGCGCGGCCTTGGTTGACCACAACAACTCGCTGCCGGGGGATATCAACATCAGCGACCACAACACGATCCCATGAGCAAGAGGCGGCCTCCCGTGGCTCGAAACGCCCGCAGGCCGGGCCCGTTCTGTGGGTGCTTTTCCACAAAGAGCAACAGGACGGGGGGCGTTCTTGACGATAGACGGAAGAAGAAGTACTCTTCTTCTGTGTTATTAGCCGAAACCTGTTGGAAAGTGCGCGAATGGCGGCAAATGAGACCGGCGAGGGGGACATACTGTTAACCACCGAACGACGCTCGGCATGGTCCGCTTGGGTGGTGGCCGCCGGCTGGCTGGCGATGTTGATCTTCGCCTTTCACGCCTGCACGCATATGGTGGCCGCCGGCGACACCTGGGTGGCGATGGCGTGCGGCCGGCACTTTGTCAACCACGGCGTGGACACCGTCGAGCCTTTCAGCGCCAACAGCCACCGCGCCGGCCCGACGGAGGCCGAGGTCGCGACCTGGCCGGGCTGGGCTCGCTGGATCACCGAGAAGGTAGGCCTCGAAACCGTTCGCAAGTGGCATCCGACCGGCTGGATCAACCAGAACTGGCTGACACACGTCATCTTCTACCGCCTGACCACAATGTTCGGTTCGGAGCAGGAGCCTTACTTCGATGCACTGGTGTTCTGGAAATTTGCCGTGTACTTCCTGGCGGTTGCCGCGATCTACTTCACCGCCCGGCTGCTGGGTGTGAACCCCGCCCTGGCCGCTGCCGCTTCGGGTTTTGCTTTGTTCATCGGGCGGTCCTTCTTCGACATCCGTCCGGCCGGCTTCTCGAACCTGCTGGTGGCGGTCTTTGTCCTGATCCTGGTCCTGACCAGCTACAGGAACGCGCTCTACATCTGGCTGATCGTGCCGGTGGTGGTCTTCTGGTCCAACGTACACGGCGGCTATGTTTACGCTTTCATCGTGCTGGTCCCGTTCGTAGGCTGGCATCTGATCATGCACCTTCCTAAACGTTGGCTGGTGGCGGTTTATAGCATTCTGACCTGGCTGGTCCTCTCTGGCCTGACCCATCAGTTCCTCGGTCGCCGGGCCGAGTTGATGGCCGAGTATTTCTCGCAGACCAACGCCGGCGCTTCCGGCATCGGCGACTGGATGGTTGTGCTTCTGGTGCTGGCCGTCGGGGGCAGCATCGCGGCCGTTCTGCACCGGCAGATCAGCGATAGTGCCCTGACGGCGCTGCACGTCGTCGCAACGTGCATCGTGTTCCTTCTACTGCTGGCGCGGTACTTCCCCGCGCCACCCAACACGATGAACGATCGTATCCTGAGGATCTTTGCCGATCACGCGGCCGGCGGACGTTGGACGTGCGTGGGCATGTTCGTGCTGTCCATGGCGTTCGGGGCGGCGGTTCTGTCTCTCCGAGACAAGGCCCTTCGCGTGCTGGATCGCCGGACCTTTATGCACACGGTCGGCGCCGGAGCGGTCGCGTTCGTCGCGATGGTTGTCTTCAATCCGTTCCACCTGACCAATCTGACGCACACCTTTGTCATCTCGGTCAGCAAGCACGCCGAACGCTGGCGCGACGTTCACGAGTGGCATCGGGCCCTGGACTGGACCAACCCGGTTGGCACCGCTATTCCGTTTCTGACGATGTACATCCTCGCCTGGCTCGCTCTGATTGTCTGGTCGATTCTGTCGGTGCGTGCGACGCTCGCGGAACCATCTCCGAAGAAGCGCACCGGGAAGGCCGAGGCGCCCGCCGCGCCGCAAATCGATGTCGTTTTCATCATCGTGGCCGCGGTGACCGTCTACATGGCCGTACGCTCGCGACGATTCATCCCGATCGCTGCTCTTGTCGCCTGTCCCGTGATCGCATTGCTGGTACAGCGCATCGTGGCCTCCATCCTGACCATTGCGGATCTGCGCGGCGCCGCCCGGACGTCCGATGCGGATCGCGACGAAACCGTAGAACGCCTGCTTCTGATCGGGCTGGCCGGGGCCCTGGCCGTCCTGGGATTGTGGCGTCTGCTGTTCTGGCCTTGGTTGTTCTTCCCGGTGCCGGGTGTGCCCACGCAGATTCAACCGCGTTTCTGGCTCCTGGCGTTCGGAACGTTGCTGGCGTTCTCGTCGTTTCCCCTATTCGCCACGTTTCTTGGGACCGACAGGTACGGCGGAGGGGCCAGGCAGGTGGATGCCCGCATGCTCCTCAAACCGGCGTGCCAGGTCGCGTCGCTACTGGTGTTGGTGGCTGTCGTTGGGTTCGGCCTGTGGGTAGGGCTGAGGTTCAAGCTGATCTACCTGGATTACTGGCCGGCGGACCCGAAGCTGACGTCGGTCTTCATGCGGATGACCGCCTCCGATGCCAAGCCGTTCTACGCCTGCCAGTTCATCCGCGAGAACAAGCTGGCCGGCAATATGTTCAACTACTGGACGGAGGGCGGGTTTGTCGCTTGGGGCCAGGACCCCGATCCCAACACGGGACGGACGCCTCTGCAATTGTTCATGGATGGCCGGGCCCAAGCCGCGTACGACACGCGAACGTTCGACCTCTGGACCGAGATCCTGGCGGGCGGGCCGGCCGCCAGAAGGGCCGCGTACGAGGGACGGGACCCCACCGCCGCCGAACTGAGAGAGATCGGGCAGTGGGTGACCGAGCAGCTCGACAAATTCGACGTCTGGGTGATCCTGATGCCGGCCAACCAGTTCGACAAGGATTTCGTCCGTGCCCTCGAGTACGACCCCAACTGGCGTCTGGTCTTCCTCAACAACAAGCAGAAGCTGTTCGTCAATGTGACGACCGAGCAGGGCAAGCAGTTGTTCAGTGGCATGTTCACCGGCCGGACCACGTATCCGGACGAATTCGCCGCCAACTTCTCGGTCGGGCACAACCTTCTGCTGTCCACCGAGGCCGGTCAGAGACAGCAGGGTCTGGACATGGTCATCAAGGCGTTCCACCTCGATCCGTCGCCCGGGCCGATGCTCGATCTGCTGGTGATTGCCGCTCGGTACCCCGAGCTTCAGCAGCGGGTCAGCGAGATCTGCGTCGAGTACACCACTCAGTTCGAGAAGAACAAGTCCAGCTACGCCAATCACGATGGCTATAACCTGCGGCTCGAAGCGGCGCGTCTGGCGATGGTGCGGCTCAAGCAGGTGGCGGAGGCCCAGGGCAACCGCGAGGTGGCCCAGACCTGCGAGAACCAGATGAAACGCTATCTGATCGAGAGGGACCGCATCTCCGACAGGAAAAGGTGGTGAGCCATGGTCCAGGCGGACAGGCCGACATCGCCGGGTGGGCAGTCGTCGTCGGCCGTATCCATTTCGGTCTTCTTTCCCTGCTACAACGAGCAGGCCAACGTGGCGCGCGTGGCCAAACAGGCGGTCCGTGTGCTCGAAGGGCTGGGCGCCGATTACGAGATCATCATCGTGGACGACGGCAGCGCCGACGAGACGGGACGCATCGCCGATGAGATCGCCGCGGGCAACGATCGGGTTCGCGTCGTTCACCACGAGCGCAACCTTGGCTACGGCGCCGCCCTCCAGTCCGGTTTCCGCGCGGCGCGCAAGGAACTGGTCTTTTACACCGACGGCGACGGCCAGTTCGACATCGGCGAGATGCCGGCGCTGCTGCCGCTGATGAACGACTACGACATTGTCAGTTGCTACCGAATGAACCGCCGGGACAACGTCGTCCGCAAGATCAACGGGTGGCTCTGGACAAAGGTCACCGGTCTGGTGTTCTCGCTGAAGGTCCGCGACGTGGATTGCGCCTTCAAGCTGTATCGCCGCAGCATCTTCGACCGGATCAAGATGGAAAGCACCGGGGCGCTGATCGACACGGAGATTCTCGCGCGGGCCGCCCGAAAAGGGTACACGATCACGCAGCGGGGGGTGCACCACTATCCACGCACCGCCGGGCGGCAGACCGGAGCCAGCCTCCGTGTGATCCTGAGGGCCTTCCGGGAACTCTGGCAACTGCGACGGCGCATCGTACGGGAACCGTGACCGGACGCAGCGGTCGGTCGACGGGGCAGATCGAGCCGTCTATGCACAAGCGAAAAGTCAACCTCTTCATCTACGGATCGCTTCGAGACAGTCGCATCTTCCAATCGGTCAGCGGCTTCGCCTTCACGCGCAAGCCCTCGAAGATCGACGTCAAGACGTTGTTTGCCGAGCCGGCCTTTCTGCCGGGCCATCGGCGGGTCAGCCCGGACAACGTGTATTACTACGCCGTCAAGACGCCGGACGCCAGGATCGAAGGATTCGTGATTCATGACGTGCCCCTCTCGGCGATGGCGGAGATCGACCGATATGAAGGAAAACGCTACCAGAGGGAGACGGTCCATGTCTACACCGCGCATGGGACGGTCGAGGCCCAGGCCTATCTCGTGACGCCCGAATCGATGCGCACACGCTTCGGCGACCGGTTTCACGTCAATCTCATCCACGAACTGTGGCTTCGCAAGCGCATCAACCGGTTCCTCCAGAGACACACGCGTCCCGGCGAGCGGACCGTCGACGCCGAACTGGAGCGCCTGGCCGAACGCGAGCTGCTGGCCACGACCGAACGCGATCTGGTCATGAGCCACTACCACACGGATGCCATCAGCGATTACTGGCTGGAACGCGAACTGGACCGGCCACGACCGAGCATCCGCCATCTGCTGAACGATCCGGAGGCGCAGCCATACCTGCGCAATTACCTGTCGCTGGTGCTGCGACAGGTGTTGCTCAACGAGTTCGACGAGCAGATCCAGAGCCGATACCGTTTCGACCTGGAGCACATGCGGACCAGCGAGCGGTTTTTCGCCCGGTCGATCAGTTTGGTGGCGGCCTTGCGGATGATCAACGCCAACCGCAGCGTGGTGGACCTGATCATCGAACGGGGCCTGAACATGATGCCGTCGGAGAACCTGGATCTGATCGACTATGTCAAATACGCCGTGCGCGCTTCGCGCAGTATCTTCGATTCGCGCGTGGCGGAGTCCCATCTGCATCGGATTCGCTCCAACCTCCAGCCGGGACTTATCCCGCTCGGCTTCGAGCTGGAGCTGAGCAGCCTGGGACCCGATGCCATTGAGTCCAGACGCAGCATCTGCAAAGCGTTGGATCCGGCGTACGACGGATTCCGGTACTTCTACGATTTCTGCCTCGACGTGCTCTGCTGGAAGCTGGGAGGCTACATCGACGACCACACCGGTTCCGGACAGCGAAGACGCACCTCGGGGTTTCTCGAACTGGCGCCCGGAAGGCTGAGCATTGCCGGCGAGCTTTCCCGGCCGGCCAGCTCCGACCCTTGGCTGCTGAATCAGTTGATCCACGAGTTGGTCAGCTTCTTCCAGGTTCAGCCGCACAGCCTCCACCTGTCCTTCCAACTGCTCAAGAGCAGGGTCAAGGAGCAGACCATCCTGCCTCTGGGGTTCGTCAAGTGCCTGCTGGCACTGGGAGGCGGGCCCGAACGAAGACCCGGTGGCCTCTGGGTGTCCCGCATGGGCCATGACGAGATCACCCAGCGCAGCGTGGGCGAAGAGCTGGTCTTCGCCCGACGCAGCCGGCGCAACTGGTACCTCGGGGGCGATGAGATCGGCGACAAGCCGCCGGCCCAGGCTACGACCTACATCCAGCAATACAAGTTCATTCGGTTGGAGAGGAGGGCCAATTACGAGCCGCTGATCCTGTGTCTGAAGGGTCTGCAACTGGCCCTGAATCCGGGTGACTATCTCAGCGCCGAGCAGCTCCGGTCGGACCGGGCGCTGCAACGACAGTACGAACAACTGAAGAGATGGGCGGCCCAGCCCACGCAGATCAGCTCGCAGGTGATCGCCCGGTTCGTGAATGCGGCCCAGCAGGGGTTGATGATCGAACGCCACCGCAAGCCCGCACACCGCCTGCACTACATCGAGTGGGCGCTCGGGGCAATCGCCGTTCAGTTGCGGATGTTCAATCAGCAGGTCCGAGAAGCCGTTTCCGGTTCGAGCGAGTGACCGGGCCCATGCCGTTCGGCAACGGCCCGCGCGTCAATGGGCCTCGGGGTCCTGGCACATCTGGTAGAGCCCGCCGCCGGCGTGGCGGAGTCTGCCCATCTCCACGAGCTTGTCCCATACCTGACGCGGATACTGGTTCGGAGGCTGGATGGCCACGATGCCTGAGCTTCGGCCTCCGCTGAAAGGCCCTCCGCCCAACGTGGACTCCGCATCGAGACGCGTCAGCTTCAGACGCTTCTTGAACGCCTTCATCGCCTGTTTGAGGTAGGCCGGGGTGAAGTCCTCGGACGCGCCGTCGCTCATGGTGGTGCTCCTGTTACTGACCGTTTCGGTGGACCGCTCAACGCCGGGGCCATCGTAGAGCCGCCGTCGCGGCCTGTCAATCTACTATCGGCGCTCGGTTACGGATTGGCGATAGGCGTTCGTTCGCTTCAGTCGGGCGATGGCCGCGCGGGTGACGCGATCATGGTCGAAGGCGAGGTTCTCCGGCAGGCGGTCGATGGGAAACCACCTGGCTTCGGCGGCGTCGTCGCCTCCACGCACGGTTGTCTGCCCCTTGGCGGCGATGCCCGTGAAGACCACGGTGATCTGCCGGCCGCGAGGGTCTCGGCCGACCGTGCCGAAGGCCCGCAACTGCTCCAGGGCTATGCCCGTCAGCCCGGTCTCTTCCTTCAACTCGCGTGCAACGGCGTCCTCCAGTTCCTCGTCCATCTCGACGAAACCGCCCGGGATCGCCCATTGCCCTTTGTATGGTTCCTTCTTGCGTTCGACCAGCAGCAGCCAGGCCTTGCCCCGCGCGAAGCGAAACACCGCCGCGTCGACCGTCACCATCGGCCGGGGCCAGTCGTACACATACCTGCCCTTCTTCGCCATGCGTCAAATCCTCTACTGCCTGCGTGCATACCCCTGTCGAACGCGTCGCGGGACATCATTCTATCGGCCTATGTGGACATTTCAACGGCCGATTGCGGATCGCCCGTTGCTTGCGGGCCGGTGCTGGCGTAGAATTTGCAGCTTATGTCCAGTGCGTGGAAGAACATTCTCCTGATCAAGCCCAGTTCGCTGGGCGACATCGTGATGGCGCTGCCGGCGTTGTCGGCGCTGCGCCGCAGCTTTCCGCAGGCGCGGATCACCTGGCTCGTCCGTCCGGCGTTTGCTGGGCTGATCGAGGGCCATCCGCACCTGGACGAGATCATCCACTTCGACCGCAAGACGCTGGGCAAGGCGTGGTACTGTCCGTTCGCGATGAAAGCCCTCGGGTCCCTGATCGGCGACCTGCGTCGGCGTCGCTTCGACGCGGTGCTGGACCTCCAGGGGCTGCTGCGGTCTGCGTCGCTGTCCTGGGCCTGCGGCTGCAAGTATCGTTTCGGCCCGGTCTGGGGCCGGGAGTTCGCCCATTGGTTCTACACGACCACCGTGCCGCGACACGCAGACTGGGTTCACGTGATCGACTACTACATGAAGATCATCGAGGCGCTGGGCGGTTGTGACCTTGGCGTGGAGTTCGTCCTGCCCGAGAAGCCGGCGGCCGTCGAGGCTGTCGGCGCGTTGCTGTCGCAGCACGATCTGGCTCGCGAACGATACGCGGTGTTGATCCCCGGTTCCGCCCAGATCAGCAAGTGTTGGCCCGCCGCGCGGTTTGGATCGCTGGCCGACCGGCTGGCCTCCGAGCACGGGCTGGCCATCGTCGCCACCGGCAGCGGCGCCGAGAGCGCGATGATCGAGCGAATTCAGAGCCACGCGACGTGCCGGATGGTGAACCTGGCCGGCCGCACGTCACTGCCCGAACTGGTCGAGGTGCTGCGCTCCGCCCGGATCGTCATCAGCAACGACACGGGACCGGGCCATATTGCCGCAGCGCTGGGCAAGCCGCTCGTGATGATGTTCAGTTGGTCCAACCCGCTCCGCGTCGGACCGTACCGCCGGCCTGAGTGCATTGTTGCGCGCGATATCTCCAAACGCGGCCTTGCCATCAAGAGCCGTGATCCCCAGCACGCCATCCAGCACATCACCTTCGACGAAGTCTACGCGCGAGTTGCGCAGCAGCTCGGCGGCCGGAGGCTGTAGGCCGGAGACTGTAGGTACCGACGTATTGACGACGCTTTCCAGGACACTCCGAATCTGATGGAATGGTGTCGACGTGGAGAGGGTGTTTTCCATGCTGGACGATAGCCATGTGTGGGCGGAGGGGCAGGAAATGCGCGATCACACGAAATTGCGGGCGTTTGAGTTGGCGGATCGGCTGGCTCTGGGTGTCTACAAAGGGACGAAGGCGTTTCCGAAGGAGGAGGTGTTTGGCTTGGCGGCACAGGTGCGCCGGGCAGCGGTTTCGGTTGCCTCCAACATCGTCGAAGGCTGCGCGCGCCATTCGCAGTCCGACTATCTTCGCTTCCTGGACATGGCCTACGGTTCAGCGCGAGAGGTGGAGTATCAGTTGTCGCTTGCTTCCCGCCTCGGATATCTCAGCCCACAGGGCTACGAGTCGCTCCATGGTCTGAGCACGGAACTCTCAAAAGTCCTGAGCGGCCTGCTCCGCGCGTTGCGCAAGCAACAACGTCCTCCTCCAGCCTCCGGTCTACAGCCTATGGCCTCCAGCCTATGCGGAGGCGACGACAGTCGCGCAGCGCTGGCAGAGGTCCGGACAGTTCGCCGTGGCGCCGACGCTCGGCCAGTAGTTCCAGCAGCGCTGGCACTTGGCGTGCGGGCTTCTGGCGGTGGTGACGGTCGTCGCCTCGGCGGATCGTTCGAGCTTCACCTCGCTGACGATGCAGAGGGCTGCGAACGCTTCGACGCCGAACGCCTCGATCGCGGCGGCATCTTCGTCCGTGCATCGCATCGTCACGGACGCTTCCTGATTGCTGGCGATGGTCTTGTCCTGCCGGAGTCCTTCGAGCGCACGCAGGACCTCATCGCGAAGGGCCATGATCTTCTGCCATCGGGCCTGCTGGCTCGCGTAGTCGACGCTCGCATCGACCTTTGGCAGGCTCACCAGATGCACGCTGGCGCAGTCCTGCGGCTTGAAGGGCATCGCTTCCCACGCCTCTTCGGCGGTGTGCGCCAGGACCGGCGCCAGCAGCCGCACGAGCGCGCTGAGGATCTCGTACATCACGGTCTGGCCGCTGCGTCGGGACAGGCCGTCTGTCGCGTCGCAGTACATCCGGTCCTTGAGGACGTCCATATAGATGCTGCTCATCTCGACCGTGCAGAAGTTGTATAGCAACGAGAAGACGCGGTGGAACACGAAGCTCTCATACGCCTCGGTGACGTCCGCGATCAGCTTCTGCAACTGGCACATGGCCCACTTGTCGATCTCAAACATGCGGTCGTACGGGATTCCATCGATGGCCGGCTCGAAGCCGTCGAGGTTGCCCAGCAGGTAACGGAGTGTGTTGCGGATCTTGCGGTAGGCGTCCTGCGTGCGGCCGATCAGCTCGTCGTTGCAGCGCACGTCCTCCTGGTAGTTGACGCTGGCGACCCACAACCGCAGGATGTCGGCGCCGTACTTGGCGATCTCGTCCTGGGCGTTGATGTAGTTGCCCAGCGACTTGGATTGCTTCATGCCCTTTTCGTCGACGGTGAAACCGTGCGTCAGAACGCTTTTGAAGGGGGGCTTTCCCGTGGCGCCCAGCGCCGGCAGCAGGGAGAGCTGAAACCAGCCGCGATGCTGGTCGGAGCCTTCGAGGTACAGATCGACCGGGACCGGCCAGCCGGCCGCCACCGCGACGCTGTACCAGCTACAGCCCGACTCGAACCACACGTCGAAGATGTTCTCTTCCTTGCGGAGCTGGTCGAGGTCGAATCCGTCGGGCAAGGGGAAATCATCCCCCAGAATCTCGCGGGGCGAGTCGGTGAACCAGCTATTGGAGCCGCGCTGGCCGATGTGCCGGGCGACCGCCATCACCGATTCTTTTGTCAGCAGCGTCTGCCCATCCGGCATCGTGAAGACCGGGATCGGCAGACCCCAGCTTCGCTGGCGGCTGATGCACCAGTCCGGCCGCGATTCGAGCATGCCTGCGATCCGCTTCTGGCCCCACGCGGGAATCCAGCGGACCTCCTCGACGGCATCCATCGCCATCGCACGGAGGTTGCGGCCGGTGTCGGGCAAGTCCTTGTCCACGCCGACGAACCACTGCTCGGTTGCGCGGAAGATCACCGGGCCTTTGCTTCGCCAGCAGTGGGGGTAGCTGTGGACGATCTGTCGCTGGGCAAACAGCCGGCCCGTTCTTGCCAGGCGCTCGTTGACTTCCTTGTCCACGGAGAGCACGTTCTTGCCTCGCAGCCAGTCGGGGACGGTCTCGTCGTAGCAGCCATCGTCTTTGACAGGCGAATAGACCGCCAGGTTATACCGCTGGCCCGAGAGATAGTCTTCCTGGCCGTGGCCGGGCGCGGTGTGGACCAGACCCGTGCCGTCCTCGGTGGTCACGTACTCGGCGAGGATCACCATATAGGCGTCCTTGTCGGTCGGATTGATCTCGATGAACGGATGCCGATAGCGAAGTCCTTCGAGTTCGCTACCGCGGACCGTCTCAGTTCCGACGGCGTATTGACCTTGCGTCAGGCCGCCGGCGGCGACGACGGCCTCGATGCGATCGGTCGCGACAATCGAGGTGTACTTGCGTCCATCCTTCTCGTAGGAGACGGCGGTGTATTCGAGATTCGGATGCACGGCGACCGCCAGGTTGGCCGCCAGCGTCCAGGGCGTGGTCGTCCAGATCATCAGGGCGACCTCTGAATCCTTGGCCTGATCGTTCGTGACGACTCCCAGCTCGATCAGCCGTGCGGTGGTCTCCTGCGTCGCACTGAAGTTGACGAAGATGCTGGGCGAAGCGATGTCTTTGTATTCCAGCTCCGCCTCCGCCAGCGCCGTCTCACATCCGACGGACCAGTGGATCGGCTTGAGCTGGCGATAGACCAGTCCCTTTCCTACCAGCGTCGCGAAGACCTCCAGGATTCCGGCCTCGTATTGCGGCTTGAAGGTCAGGTAGGGATTCTCGAAGTCGCCGAACACGCCGAGGTCCTGGAACTGCCGGCTCTGGAGCTTGACGTACTTGCTGGCGTACTTCATGCACTCGCGGCGGACTTCCGTCTTGCTCATCTGCCGGACCTTCTCGCCCAGGTCGGTCATCACCTTGGCCTCGATGGGCAGCCCGTGGCAGTCCCAGCCCGGGATGTACGGCGCGTCGAAGCCGGCCATTGTCTTGTATTTGACGACGAAGTCCTTGAGGACCTTGTTGATGACGTGGCCCATGTGGATGTCGCCGTTGGCGTAGGGCGGGCCGTCGTGCAGGACGTAGAGCGGGGCGCCCAGCCGGGCCTCGCGAATCTGCGTGTAGATACTCTCCTTCGCCCAGCGCTGGCGCATCTGGGGCTCGCGCTGCACGAGGTTGGCCTTCATCGCAAAGCTCGTTTGCGGCAGGTTCAGGGTGTCGCGGTAGTTCTTCTTGTTCTCGTCTGCCATCGTCAAGGTCCTTGAAAGCTCGAAAAACGAATCGCGTATCTTATGCTTCGCCCTGGCCTCTGTCAACGGAACCGCCAAACGCATTGGGTCGTGCCGCAACGGCGTTGGCAGCTTCCAACGAAAAAAAGCCTTCCAGAGTCGGCTGCTCTGAAAGGCTTTCATGATCGCGGGGTCAAAGCGTTCTCAGGGCAGCTTCCTGTGGTCTCCAGTAATAGCGATCGGGCCGGCGCATATCCTTTGCGTCGCCTTCCCGGCTGCTGCCCCGAATTGTCCACCGTTTGCCATCTGCATGATAACCTCTTTGAGGTTCGATCTTTACCAGAACTATCGGCCCATGTCAACCATGACTTTAGTTCTCAGCCGTTGACGCTGCGGTGCCTTGCCATCGCAGCTCCGCGAGGACCGGGTTGTGGTCGGAGACGACCGGCTCATCGACGATAGTCACTTGCTCCACCTGCCAGGGATCCACCGAGCGGATGAGGACGTAGTCGATCTTCGAGCGGGGAGCGACGACGTCGGTCCAGGCGGCGTCAAGCAGGACGTTCATCGGGCGACTGCCCGGCCGGGCGTTGAAGTCACCTGCCAGGACAACAGGCGGGCCGTCTTCGGTGCCGAACAACTGGGCCAGCCGCGTCGTCTGCTGCGTGCGGATCTCCTCATCGAGATGGCACAGATGCGTTCCGACGAATCGCAGCGGTCCGATGCCCTCTGGCTCGATCCACACCTCCAGCGCCGCTCGCGGTTCGCGGTCGCCCCAGTAAGGAAGGGGGTGCGCGGCCGTCGCGACGATGGGAAACCGCGAGAGGATGGCTTCGCCGTAGCGGCCGCCCTGGTAGGGCATCGCCTGGCCGAAAGCGCAGTGCATCTTGCAGAGCTTGCCGAGAAGCGCCGTCTGATCGACGCCCGAGGCTCGCTCGGTGCCGTCGTCGACCTCCTGCAAGGCGACGAGGTCCGGCGACAGATCGTTGATGACCTTTGCCAGACGCTCGTAGTCGAATTGCTCGTCCATCGCTTCGCCGTGATGGATGTTGTAGGTCAGCACGCGAAGCGTTCGCGGACTCTGGGGCTTGACCGATCCCGACTGGCAGCCGCTCAACGCCGCGAGTAAAGCGATGCCCAAGACGAATACAATGACTGCTCTTCTGCCTTGTTTCATGTCGTCACCTGTGATTGGGGTCTTGTCGTTCAAATGCGACTCTTTCTACGCGCTGATCGCATCGGCCTTTTGACGGTGCCTCCGAGCCCGCAGCGCCGACTCCATTTCCGCCAGGAGCTTCTCGAGATTCCATTGCCCGTATCGACAGGTCCAGTCGGCACAAAGGTGTCGGAGGTGTTCGTGGATGAGCTGATTCCGTCGTTCCGGGCTGAGACGCTTCATGATATCCCTTCTCACGTGACGTTCGTTCGATCCTCCGCGACGGACGGTCCGTCGTCAGACGCGGATCCTGGCGAAGCGGCGTTTGCCGACCTGGACGACCATGCCGTCGGCCGGCGTGGTCGCGGCGTTGGGGTCCGTGACCTTCTGCCCGTCGATGCTGACGCCGCCCTGCATGACCATGCGCTTGGCTTCGCCGCCGGTATCGACCAGCTTGCAGGTCGTCAGGAGCTGCTTGATGCTGATCGGCTCGGCCGGCAGCCGGAACTCGGGAATCTCATCGGGCAACTGGCCCTGCGCGAAGACCCTGTCGAACTCCGCTGCGGCAATCTCCGCCAGTTCGGGGCCGTAGAACTGGGCGACGATCGTCTTGCCCAGCGCGACCTTGGCCTCCTTGGGATGGGTCTGGTTCGGATCGACCAGTGTCGCGATCTGCTCGGCGGGAAGGCTGGTCAACAGCGTGTAGTAATTGGCCATCATCTCGTCGCTGATGCTCATGATCTTGCCGAACATGTCGTTCGGAGAGTCGGTGACGCCGACGTAGTTGCCCTTGGACTTGCTCATCTTCTCCTTGCCGTCGAGGCCGACGAGGATGGGCATGGTGATGACGATCTGTGGGGGCTGGTCGTTCAGCCGCTGGAGGTCGCGTCCGACGAGGTTGTTGAAGGTCTGGTCGGTGCCGCCCAGTTCGACGTCGCTGCGGACCATCACGGAGTCATAGCCCTGCATGAGCGGATAGAGGAACTCGTGGATGCCGATGGGGTCGCCGGCCTTGTAGCGCAGCTCGAACGTGTCGCGTTCGAGCATGCGGGCGACTGTCATGCTGCTGGCCAGCTTGATCAGATCGGCCAGGTTGAGCTTGGCGAGCCACTCGCTGTTGTAGCGGACTTCGAGCTTGTCGGGGGAGGTGTTGAGGATGTGTCCGGCCTGGTTGAAATAGGTGCGGGCGTTTCGCTCGATCTGCTCGGGCGAGAGCATGGGCCGCGTCGCGTTCTGGCCCGTCGGGTCGCCCACCCGCGCGGTGTAGTCGCCGATGATCAGGACCGCCTTATGGCCCAGGTCCTGAAATTGGCGCATCTTGCGAAGCACGACCGTGTGGCCCAGGTGAATGTCCGGGCTGGTCGGGTCCAGCCCCAGCTTGATCCGCATCGGGCGGCCCGCCTTGGCCGCGTCCACCAGACGCTGGGCCAGGTCCGTTTCGGTGTACACCTCCACGGTGCCCCGTTTCAACGCCTGCACAGTCTGTACCACGTTGTCCGACATAAACCTGCCCTCTATCTTCGTTGCCGTTCGAAAGAACTGGCAATCTTAGTCAGATGCACCGGCGAATGCAACCGGGAAATCCGCACCGCCGAGCGTAGCCGCGACGAATCGAGGGACTGCTTGCCGAACCGTCGTGGGCCGGGTATAGTCGCAGTGACTGTCCGGCGCGTTGGGAGTCTCGTGGCCGGGAGGATCTGGATGGAGAACCCTGTGGAAATGCCGACGATGGAGATTGTCGAGGCCGATTTGGATTGCGTCGCGCATCAGCGAGCGGTGGTCGAGCTGATCGATGCGTACGCCGCCGACCCGATGGGCAATGGCCGGCCTCTTGCGCCGCAGGTGCGAGACAACCTCATCGACGGTCTGCGGCGGCATCCCACCACGCTGATCTTCCTCGCTTTCCAGGGCGGCAGGGCGGTCGGAATCGCGGTCTGTTTCCTCGGCTTCTCGACCTTCCACGCCAAACCCTTGGTCAACATCCATGACCTGGCGGTGGTGGCGGACTGTCGCGGACGGCAAATCGGCCGCCGGCTCCTCGACGCGGTCGCCGACAAGGCGCGACACTTGCACTGCTGCAAGCTCACCCTGGAGGTGCAGGAGAACAACCGTCGCGCCCGGCGTCTGTACGAAGCGGCAGGCTTCGCACAGGCCCAGTACCAGGAGGGCACCGGCGGCTCGCTGTTCTACGCCAAGCCCCTTTGACGCGAACGCCGTTCCGCCCTCAGTGGGTCTCGCCAGCACCGTACAAGGCGTGGATTCCCGCCTCCACGGCGGCCCGTGACTCCGCCTTCATCAGGGTTGTCGTCACCTGCTTGCGGCTGGGGTGCAGCCGGGCGTAGCGGACGATGAACTTGCGAAAGTAGCCGATAGCCCGCTTTTCCGGATAGCCGTTCAGGACGCGATGGAAGTGCTCGAGCATGATCGCCCGCTGTTCGGCCAAGTCCGGCGGGGGCGGGATAGGACGGTTCTCCCACACGCAACGCAGCTCGCGGAAGATCCACGGATTGCCGATCGCGCCACGGGCGACGACGAACCCGTCGAGACCGGTCTGTCTCATCCGTTCGAAGGCCGCCTGCGGATCGAAGACATCCCCGCTGCCGATGATCGTGGCCGAAGGAAACCGGGCCTTGACACTGGCCAGAGTGTCCCAGTCGGCCTTGCCGCGATAGCGCTGTTCGACGGTGCGCCCGTGAATGACCAGTGCATCGATTCCTTCTTCGATCGATCGCGTCACGATCTCCCAAAAGTCATCCTGGGAGGCGCTGTCGTGATCGATGCCGATGCGAAGCTTGACCAGCAGGGGACAGGCGACGGTCTCGCGGACCATCCTGACGATGTCGATGACTGTTTTGGGGCGGGCCAGCAGTGCGCCGCCGCGCCCGCGCCGCAGGACCTTGGGCACCGGACAGGCGAAGTTCAGATCGATCACATCGTATCCAACCGCCACCAGGTCGCGCGCGGCCTTGGCCATGATGGCGGGGCTTTCGCCCATGATCTGCGCGCCCACCGGATGCTCGTCGATGCCCGGACGAAAACAGGCCTTCCGCAGGACGCGCGGCTCGGCCATGCTCTTGGCCAGCATCACATCGGCTAACGCGAACGGGCAGCCGAAGCGCCGGGCGAACGAGCGCATGGTGTAGTCGCTGTACCCGCTGAGCGACGCCTGGAAGAAGGGAACGTCCAGCGTCAGGCTGCCAAGTCGTAGTCCGATGGATTCTTGCATAATGTTTTGGCGGCGGTTCAGCGGCGACTATGGCGTAGCTGGTCTGTTTGCCCTGGGACTGCGTCCGTCCCGGCTGTCGATGGACGGCTTTCCGGTCAGTGTCTTGAGAATCTCACTGGTGACCGGCGGGCATCCAGGCACGTATTGGCCGTCCTGCCTGCATCGGGCGGCGCAGTTGCCGATGCAAAGGGTCCCCTCGGGGAGGTCCACATTCCCTTTGCCGATGGCGATGTTCAAATGCCGCCAGGACGGGAAGTAGTCGAACAACTGGTCTCGATACCCCTTCAGGAACAGCAGCACGGTGGACTGGCACGCGCTGCAGGAGTTCCTGTCGAAGACCGTGACGTTGGGAAACTCGATGGTCAGGTTGGCCGCCGGCGCGGCAAACGGAGTGATCCACTCCTGCCAGTGGTCGGGCGTCACGCAGATCGAGGGCAGGTCGATGACGCCGTAGCCCCGCGCGGCCCCGATCGCCAGGTGGGGAACGGTCTCGGCAGTCGTCCCCATCAGCCGGCACGCCACCGCATCGGCCGCAAAGGCGTCTGCGCCGGCGACCACGGTGTCCATCACCTTGGCCTCACCCGCGCTGGGCCCCAGCCCCTCCATGCCTACCGTCCCGTCGATGATGGCCAAGTGCGGACGCAGCACCGACGCCATGTCGGCGATCGCGATGTTGATCGGTTTCTCGTCGCTGCCTTCGACGGGCGGCAGCATGTGCAGTTGCACCTTGCTGCGCCGCCAGAGGCAGCCCTTCATGTTTTTGACCGCCAGCGTCACCCCCGTGTGCATGTGCATCTTCATCACCGGGATCGAGACGACCAGGTCGTAGTCCCACACGTCGGCGCAGAGCTTGAGCTCGTGCAGCGCTACGCCCCGCTCGATGGGCAACTCGACGGGCGGACGGCGGTCCATGTCGATCAGGCCGCAACCGCGTTTCCGGGCAACATCTGCGATCCCGGACGTGACGAACGCCTCCATAGCGTCGACGCCGGTAATCGGGCTCTCGCCGACGGCCACATCCGCACCGGCTTCGGCCAGCGCATCGATGGCGGCGGCGACGACGTCCGGATGCGTGGTGATCCCCTCACCCGGCGTCGCCACCCGCCCGACGTTCGGCTTGAGCAGCACGCGCTTGCCTCTCGCGGGCGACAGGTCCAGCCCTGCCAGAGCCGAGCGCGTGTTGACGTATGGCCCCTGGCCGTGGGCCACCTGGACCGACGGATGCGTGGCTGACTCCAAGAGTGGATTGTGTGCTAACATAATCGTCGCGGCAAGGGCACGTTCCGGGGCTTCGGACTGTCTTTCAGGTCGCGCCTGGTGATCCTCAACAGGCCTGCAAAACTACCAGTATACCCTTTCTTTCTCTGGGCTGTCAAACCTCGTCGCGTCTTCCATTCATAGCGGTTCGGATGGATATCGCGATAGGATGCATCAGAACGGCCGCAGCTCACGGTTGCCACAGGGACGGGCGTATGGTAGCCTCAAACGTGTTCTCGGCTGCGATGTGGCTTATCGGGCCTGAAAAATGGAGAGATTGCCCACCACAAGCCGATGAAACAGTCAACTGAAGGCGTTCGTATATCCTGCCTACAGCAGGTAATTCGAGGTGCATTACATTGAGAAAGCTGAGCGTACTATCCGGCGGCGTGGTGCTGGTGGCCCTGGGAGCGGCTGCATTCTTCGGCCGCGGGTTCTTCCGGGGCGCGATGACGATCCACGATCTGCTCACCGAGAACCAGCAGCTCAAGGGCGCTATCACCAACCTGACGGCCGAGGACCAGATCGGCTATGCCAAAGTGATCTCCCAGCGCACGGAAACCGATGGGCGCCTGCTGACGACCCTGCGGTTCGTCGAGACCAGCCGCGAGGACAAGACCCAGACGATCCTCCAGAAGGAGTACACGATCGAGGGGGACGTCATTCATTTCGATGCCCTGATCGTCAAGTTCACGGACCAGATGGTCATGGACGGCAAGGCCCGCGCCTTGTACATCTGGCGGCGCGTCTACGGCGAGAAAATGGCCCCGGAAGAGGGGTTGCCCATCGAGACGATGGGCAGCGAGCCCAAACGCTACGCCGACCTGCTCAAGCTCCTTCCTGCCGACCAGCGCGACCTGTTCTGGTCCCACATCTGGGATCTCGCCCACGACCCCGAGGCCCTGGCCCAATACGGCATCAAGGCCATCTACGGCAACGTCATCTACTCCCAGCTCCGCGAGGGCCTGATCTACGTCTTCAAGATCGGGCCGACCGGCCACCTCTACGTCGAAGACGTCCCCGCCATGTAGGCCGAGCGGCTTGCAGATTGCCGCCACAAGGAGTATAATGTAGGCATGAATTCGGTACGGGAAATCGTAGAAGCGATCCGGTCTCTGGAGCCATCTGAACTGGAGGCGTTGCGGGCGTGGTTTGCCCAGTTCGATGCCGAAGCGTGGGATCGCGAGATGGAAGCCGACGTGACAGCGGGACGGCTGGACCACCTGGCCGACGAAGCCCTCGGCGATCTCCGCGAGGGCCGGTGCACCGACCTGTGAGACACCGGGCGACTCCTAACTCCCGCCGGTGTCCCGGACGGCGGTCAGCAGTTCTTCCGCTATCGCCATGTACGACCACCTGAGTAGTTCCACCGGGGCCCTGCGCACTACGGTCTTGATTAGGCACGGCATCCCCAACACTACGCGGAATTGTGAGAAAAGGAGCAGGCAAAATAACGGATGTCATTTGATTTGCTCCTGACGGGTATGACGCCCGCCGAGCAGGAACCCAAGTCGAGATGAGTAGAAGTAGAAGGCAGAAGAGATGCAAGAGCCAAGGCTCAAAGAGCGGGGCCAAATCTAGTCATTTATCACAGCAGCAGAAGAAGGGCTCTGTTCTTCGCTCTCCGCTGAAAGATCGGTTGCCCTTTCAAATGTGGGATTGGGCGAGAGATCTTCTGCCGGAGCACCTTTGGATAGCCGCTGTGGTGAGGCATTTCGGAAAGCAGCACGCACACCAGTACTACTACAGGTTTATGGATGCAATTGACGAAGTCTGGCCTGAGAAGGATTCTGTTCCGCTAGGCCTAATAACCGACTTTGGGTTACTGCCAGAGAACTCACGCGAGCAACTATGGAAGCATCACGAAGCTGCACTCGTGGAATGCTTTCATAAACCTATAGGAAGAATTCTAACTCTCTATCCAGGGAATCCGGCTGCTTGGCTTGTGCGAGAGGATCTCGTCGAAGCGGGCGGGCATGTTGATCCGGATACGGAATTGGGATCCTTGCGGCATCTCGTGAACGAACTGTATCCTCGGCGAGGCGAGTATGCGTCCACTGTCCAATCGCTTTCGTTCGGCAGATTGCTGAAGCACGGCAAGATCCAGTTTGGAGGACCCGTGGCTGACCTCATACCGCTTCTGGAGAAGTATCCGGTCGGATGCACAGATGAAGAGAGAATGAAGGTTGAATCGATGACGCGGTCCCTCATGAGCGGCATGTATATGCGCGAGGATCGGTATCGGAGCCGCGAATGGCCGAAGTATTTCTGGCGTCACAACCTTGGTCTTGCAGTCTGCAAACCGATGAGCATTGCGGTTGGCGCGAGCGCGTCGTTTTCGCTTGAGGCTGCGGAGCGTCTCCAGCAGATACTGCAGAGGAACGCCAGGCGCGCCCGTCAGTACCTCGATAGGCTGTCCCTTCAGGCGAAGTGCGACCTCTACAGTCCGGAACGCGACGAGGTACTGTTCGGGCTCTTCGCGCGGCTGACGCGATTGTACATTCTTCTGATGGAAGATCCGAATTTGTGGCCCAGAGATATTGCTGGCGTGCTGCTGAGATGCTTGGCAGACACCGCCATCACCTTTACGTATCTTGTGAAATGCGGGCGTGACGAGGATTTCGAACTGTTTCGGAAATACGGTGAGGGGCAAGAGAAACTCCTCATGCTACACCTACGGGATTCCTATCCTGGCGAGAAGTCCTTGGACGCACGCGACGCGAAGGCGATGGAGGATCAACTCGGATGGTTTGCGCCCGAGCTCATGGACATAGAACTCGGGCATTGGGCGAAGAAGGATGCCCGAAAACTCGCTCAGATGGCCGAAATGGAGAAGTATTACAGACTGGTTTACACACCAATGAGCAGTGAACTCCATGGAACCTGGATGAGCTTGAAGTATTCAAACCTGTGCTGTTGCAGTGAGGTTCTCCATCGATTTCATCGACTCCCAAGTTATTCAGAACCCCCTGCCTTCTTTGAGTTCATAATCGCGGCCCAGGGAATGTTCGAAGACTGTATGCGGATGGGCGTCACGAAACTGGGTTATCCATCGGCAGAAGAGCAAATGGAAGTGTTGGCTTGGGAATCGGGTGAGGCGAAACCCGGTTCACCGTCTGAATAGACCAAAGGGAAGGAGCTTGGGGTCATACGGTCATGACAGACCATAAGACGCCGAGGCACGCGGGATTTGGGCTGACCGATTTTCTGACCGAGTTCCGCGGACGCGATACTCATCTGTCCCATTGTCCTGGCTGGATTGGGGCAGCGGGAGGACGGTTGGGGCCTTGAGAGAGACTCACGAGCGAGAAAGACGCGCTGTAACTGGTGAAGGCGGGTAGGCATTGACGGGTGGGGGCGGTCCGGGTATGGTGTGGGTGGCGTTGTGATTGGCAGACCATGAACGGGCAGGCATGCGACCGGATACGGATTTCGACATTGTCATCATCGGAGGCGGTATCGTCGGATTGGCCTCGGCGTACAAGATCGCGCAGAGGCATCCGCAGGTCCGTGTGGCGGTGCTGGAGAAGGAGGACCGGCTGGCGAGTCACCAGAGCGGGCGCAACTCCGGCGTGATTCACTCGGGCCTGTACTACAAGCCCGGCTCCGCCAAGGCCAGGACCTGCTCCGCCGGACGTAAGGAACTGACCGCCTTCGCCCGGCAACACAAAATCCCGCATGACATCTGCGGCAAGATCATCGTCGCCACCGATCGGCGCGAGTTGCCCGCGATGGAACGAATCTTCCAGAACGGCCTGGCCAACGGTGTCGAAGGGCTGGAGAAGATCGGGCCCGAGCGGATCCGGCAGATCGAGCCCTCGGTCGCCGGCATCGCGGGCCTTCACGTCCCCAGCGCCGGCATCATCGACTTCGTCGCGGTGGCCGAGCAGTTGGCCGAACTGCTCTGCGAGCACCGGCCGGAGAACAAGGTCCTCAACGAGCACCGGGTCGAGTCCTTCGACAGGCACGATTTCTACCTGAATGTCAGGACCTCTCGCGGGCAGATCAGCACGCGATATGTCGTCAACTGCGCCGGTCTGCAGTCCGACCGGATCGCCTGGATGGACCGCGTCGATCCGGGCGTCAGGATCGTCCCATTTCGTGGGGACTACAGCGATTTGAGCCCGGAGGCGGCGCAAAAGGTGAGGAACTTGGTCTATCCCGTGCCCGATCCGGCCTTCCCGTTCCTGGGCGTGCACTTCACGCGCATGCTTTCCGGCGGCGTGGAGTGCGGCCCCAGCGCGGTCTTCTCTTTTGAGCGGGAAGGCTACGGAAAGACGGATTTCAGCCTTCGCGACACATGGGATGCCCTGTCGTACCGGGGCACCTGGCGGCTGTTCCTTCGCCATTGGCGCTATGGGCTGGGCGAGTGTGTCCGCACGTTCTCGAAGAAGCGGCTGGTCAAGCAGCTCCAGCGGCTGGTGCCCTCGCTGACGCCGGAAGACCTTCAGCCGGGCAGCGCCGGCATTCGCGCCCAGGCGCTGGGTCCCAGAGGCGAGTTGGTGGACGACTTCAAGATCGAGGCGACGAAGAACGCGATCCACGTCCTGAACGCGCCGTCGCCGGCCGCCACCGCCTGCCTGGCCATCGGCGACCACATCTGTGGCATCGCCACAGAGCGATTCCAACTGTGAGAGGCTGATATGATCGACCTGGCGGCGAAGCGATACATCGTCCTGGTACAGTGTCACATCGTCAAGGAGCGCTGCCCGGGCTACCTGTGCGAGAAGGCCTTCCACGAACGGACCGGCGGCTTTGCGCCGTATCCCAAAGACCAGACGCACCGGATGCTCTCGATGACTTGCGGCGGCTGCTGCGGACGTGCCCTGCATCGAAAGCTCACGCTGCTGCTCCGGACCATCGGCAAGAAGGAAGGCATTACCAAGGAACAGATCGTGGTGCAGCTATCCTCCTGTATCACCAACGACAACTTCCACGCGCCGCCGTGCCCCCATCTGGACTACCTCCGGACATTGATAGCGCGAATCGGCCTCGATGTGCTCGATGCCAGCGTCATCAGTGCGACGGCCGAGAAGCGCAGACGAGAGGGGCGGTACCATTCCTGAGTCGAACGCCATGACAAGGAGGCACGCCACGCCCAGTCTGTTCGCCTCACAGGAGCCGCCCGAGCCGGCCGGTGCGCATATCGTCCGGGTGGCCCTGGCCTCGGCGGCGGACACGGAGTTCGACTACCTCGTGCCTGATGCCCTCTGGCCCATTGAAGTCGGGTGTCGTGTCGAGGTCCCGTTCGGCAGGGGCAACAAGCCCGAAGTCGGCTTCTGCGTCGAGTCGGACGTTGCGCCCGAGAGGGCCTTTGACGGCGGGAGCCGGCAGGTCCGCCTCAAGCGGGTTGCCCGCGTTCTCGACGCCGAGCCGCTGCTCGGCCCCGACCTGATGGAGCTGGCGCGGTGGATCGGCGACTACTACGTCTGTCCGCTCGGCCAGGTGCTTGCGGCGATGGTGCCCGGCGCGGTCAAGCGGGCGGCCGGCGTAAAGAAGCAGCGATGCGTGTATCTGGTCGCGCGGGCCGAGGAGATCGCCGCGGAGCTTCGCAGCACCAAACACAAGCAGATCGTTGGTTTCCTGAGCGCACGTGAAGCACTGACGGTTGACTCCGCGGTCGAGCTGGACGAGCTGGTCGCGGCGGTCGATTGCCGGCCGTCGACGGTCAAGCGACTGGCCGAAAAGGGGATTGTCAAGGTCGCGGTGAAGAAGGTGCTCAGCGCGCTGCCGGCGGTGCCCGAATCGATGGCGAATCCCGAGCACGAAGTCATTCTGAACGCCGACCAGCAGCGGGGGCTCGAACAGATCGCACAGCAGATTGCCTCCGGCCGATTCGGCGTCACACTCCTGCATGGCGTCACCGACAGCGGCAAGACCGAGCTGTACATCCGCGCGATCGAAATGGTCCTCAAAAAGGGCAAGGCGGCCATCATTTTGCTGCCGGAAATCGCGCTGACCGCCCAGACCGTACAGCGATTCAGCGAGCGCTTTGCGCGGATCGCCGTGATGCACTCGGGTCTGACCGCCGGCCAACGCAATGTCCAATGGCAGAAGATTCGGGCCGGCGAGACCGACGTCGTGATCGGTGCCCGCTCGGCAGTCTTTGCGCCGCTGCCCAATCTCGGCATCGTTGTCGTCGACGAGGAGCACGAGCCGAGCTACAAGCAGGACACGGTCCCGCGTTACCATGGGCGCGATGTGGCGATCAAGCGGGCCCAACTGGCCGGCGCGCACTGCATCCTCGGCAGCGCCACCCCTTCGCTGGAGAGCCTTCACAACAGCCGGACCAAGTCCAGCTTCACGCTGGTCCGCCTTCCCAGGCGGGTGATGGACCTGCCGATGCCCGAGATGAAGCTCGTGGACATGCGGGCGCGCGACGCCGTCGCCGACCGGCAGGATCTGCTCAGCCAGCCCTTGGCGGCGCATCTGGCCGAAACGCTGGCGAGGAAGGAACAGGCGATCCTGCTTCTGAACCGACGAGGTTACAGCAACTTCGTCTTCTGCCCATCCTGCAGGCACACGCTGCAATGCCGCAACTGCGACGCGGCGCTGACCTTCCACAAGACGCAGCGTTCGACCGCGCCCATGAAGACCGTCACCGGCCGGCACATGGACTTCGGCCACGCGATCTGTCACCACTGTCTGGCTCAGACGCTGGTCCCGCGCAACTGTGCCGTGTGCGGCAAGGCGATGACCATGATCGGCCTGGGCTCACAGCGGCTCGAAGAGGAGCTGGCGACGAAATTCCCGCAGGCCCGGGTCCGCCGGGTCGACAGCGATTCCATGGCCAGCCAGGACTACTACCGGCTGCTGAAGGAGTTCGGCCAGGGTCATATCGACATTCTCGCGGGTACCCAGATCCTCGCCAAGGGCCTGCACTTTCCCAACGTCACGTTAGTGGGCGTCGTAAGCGCCGACACCTGCCTGTATTTACCGGACTTTCGGTCCAACGAGCGGACGTTTCAACTGATCTCGCAGGTGGCCGGGCGGGCCGGACGCTCGGAAAAGCACGGAACCGTCTTCGTCCAGACGTACTTTCCCGACCAGCCGACGATCCAATTCGCCCTCCACCAGGATTTCGAGGGATTCGTCCGCGAGGAGATGAAGCACCGCGAAATCTGCACGCTGCCCCCGTTGTGGCGGCTGGCGACGATCGTGATGCGCGACGAAGAATATGATCGGCTCGAAACCGCGGCCAACAAGATGCGGCTGCGAATTGATGAGGCCGTCGCCCATCACGGCCTGCAGGTGAAGGTTCGCGGCCCGATGCCCGCGGTCATCAGCCGAATTCAGCGCTTCCACCGTCTCCAGATCGTGGTCCAGGCGCCGACCGCCGCGATCATGGGAAAGCTGTTCGCCGGCCTGCGGGGGGCGCCGCCGATTCGCCCGGCGGTAAAAATTGCTGTTGACATCGACCCGGTCAACTTGTTATAGCTTGCTCTCCTTCGCGACGCGTGCTATACTACACGTTTCGACGACCGGGGAGTAGCTCAGCTTGGCTTAGAGCGCTGCGTTCGGGACGCAGAGGTCGCAGGTTCAAATCCTGTCTCCCCGATTTCCCCTTGTTTGTCTCAGTTGCTTCCGTATTCTGTCGGGTGGCAGCGGCAAGCCCCCGCTCGCCGATGGATTCGGTGTCCAACTGTGCGGAGCAACCTGCTTCTTATGGAACTTGCCTGGGGTCTGTGGCGACGGTATAGTTGGGCATCTTCGCGGCGACCCTGTGGGAGATGGGCGACCGGATCCACCCTGCGGGACGCCGGAAGGTGCGGCGACGCCCGCTTGGCGCGTCGAATCATGGATCGGAAGAAGGGCACTGGGCAAGGAAAGCCGTGGCAGATTCGGGTACCGCAACGCTGGACTACGAGCCGCTCGCAGAAGGCGGGTTGCGCCTCGTCATGAAGGGGACGCTGAATGCGGCGGGCATACAGCAGCTCTGGCGACAGGTCATGCGGCAGGTGGCTCAGTCCGATCCCGCCGCCCTCGAAATCGATGCCCGGGGTGTGGAGAGCCTCGATGCAGCGGGCATGGCCCTTCTGCTCGAATTGAAGGCCCAACAGGAGCAGCGCCGCCAGGATTTCCGCATCCGGGGCTTGCGGGACGACCTGAGCGATCTGATGAAGCTGTTCGATCCGGGACCGCCCGCGCCGCCCAAGCCGGGTCCGGGGCTGCTGGTCCGCTTCGTCCATCGCGTGGGCGAGATTTCTCACGGAGTTCTCGTGGGCTTCCACACGCAGGTCAACTTCCTCGGGGAGATCTTTGTCCGGCTGCTCAGTGTCCTGGTCCGTCCAAGCCGCCTGCGTTGGGCCGACACGTTCCTGATCGCCGAGAAGGCCGGGGCCAACGCCGTCGGGATCGTCGCCTTGATGGGCTTTCTGATCGGACTGATTCTGGCCTTTCAATCCGCGATCGGCATGCGCAAGTTCGGCGCCGAGATTTACGTGGCCGACCTCGTCGTGCTGGTGTTGTTCCGCGAGTTGGGACCTTTGATCACAGCCTTCATCCTGACCAGCCGCAGCGGATCGGCCTTCGCCGCCGAACTGGGAACCATGAAGGTCAACGAGGAGGTCGATGCGCTGGTGACGATGGGGGTGGACCCCGTTCAGTTCCTGGCTTTGCCCCGCCTGGTCGCCGCGATTTGTGTGATGCCGCTGCTGACGCTGTTCAACGAGCTGTTCGGCCTGATCGGTTGCGGGCTGGTCATGCGCTCGTTCGGTTTTCCCGTGGCGACCTATATCGACCAGATCCAGGAGGCCGCCAGCCTGGGCGACTTGTTCGGCGGCCTGGCCAAGACCTTTGTATTCGGCGGCCTGATCGCCGGCATCGGGTGTCTGCGAGGCTTGCAGACGGGCAAGAGCCCCAGCGCCGTCGGCGATTCGGCGACGCGCGCCGTCGTCAGCGGCATCGTCGCCATTGTGGTCGTCGATGGAGTGTTCGCCGTGATGTACTATTACCTGGGGATATGACGGAAGATGGGTTCCGACGCACCGCCGATCATTCAGGTCAGCGACGTGACCGTGGGCTACGATCACCACATCGTCCTGAAGGACGTGACGTTCGAGGTGCGCGCCGGCGAGGTCTTTTGCATCCTGGGCGGCTCGGGCTGCGGCAAGAGCACGCTGCTCAAGCACATGATCGGGCTGCATCGGCCGATGGCCGGGAGCATCCTCGTCGACGGGACCGACATTGTTACGGCTGAAGGCGAGGAACGCCGGGCGCTGCTCGGCCGGATCGGAGTGGCCTATCAGAACGGCGCGCTGTTCGGCTCCATGAGTCTGATCGAGAACATCTGCATGGTCCTGGAGGAGTTCACGAGCCTGCCGCGACAGGCCATGCAGGCGATCGCGCGGATGAAGATGAAGGTGGTCGGGCTCCAGGACGCGGGCGACCGGATGCCCTCCGAACTCAGCGGCGGCATGCGCAAGAGGGCGGCCATCGCGCGGGCGCTGGCCCTGGACCCGAAAATCCTGTTCCTGGACGAGCCTTCGGCCGGACTGGATCCCATCACCGCGGCGCAGCTCGACGAGCTGATCGTCGAACTGTCGCAGACCCTGAGGATCACATTCGTCATCGTGACGCATGAACTGGCAAGCATCTTCGCCGTCGCCGACCGCGTGATCATGCTCGACAAGGAACGGCAGACGATCATCGCCCGAGGCTCGCCCGAGGAGCTTCGGGATCGTAGCGACGATCCGTGGGTGCGACAGTTTTTCCATCGGCAGTCGTCGTCGGCGTGAATCAGGAGGCAGACATGTTTGGAACTGGTCAACAGAGAGATTGGGACGGATTGGCCTGATGGGAAGGAAACCGAGCTACTTCAAGATCGGCGTCTTCGTGATCCTCGCGACGGCCTTGTTGCTGACGGCCGTGGTCCTGTTCGGTTCCGGCCTGTTCGCGAAGGACAAACTGAAGTTCGAGACCTACTTCGATGAGTCCATCACCGGCCTGACCGTCGGATCGCCGGTCGAGTTTCGCGGGGTCCGCATCGGCCAGGTCGAGACCATCACGTTTGCCGGCAGTGTGTATACGATCCCGCCGGGCAGCGGACGACTGTCGGCCTTCAAGCCCATCGTCCGGGTCGTCTACGCGGTGCCGCGAGAGACGATGCCGGAACTCGGCGTCGAAAAGGCCGGCGTCATGCTCCAACAGATGATCGCTCGCGGCCTGCGCGTTCGCGTCAACTCGAACATCCTGACCGGCCAGGGCTATCTCGAAGCCGACTATCTCGATCCGAATCGCTTCCCGGTCCTCGAGGTGCCGTGGACGCCGATGTACACCTACATGCCGTCGGCGCCCAGCGAGATCACGACGCTGAAGGACTCGCTCGAGAAGATCTTCACCCGGCTGGAGGAGATCGACTTCGAAGGGCTGGTGAATTCGTTCGAACGGACGCTGGAGGCGGCCGAGAGGGCGGTGGGGGATGCGAACCTGGCCCGGATCAGCGAGGAGGCCACGGGCCTGCTGGCGGAGACACGGCAGAAGGTCCAGGCGCTTGACACGGCGGGCATCAGCGACGCCACGCAGCGTATGCTCGCCTCGCTGGATCGAACCGTTTCGGACGCCAACGTGCCGGAATTGAGCGCAGCGGTCACACAGTTCGTTCAGGAGATTCGTGCCACGAACGACAATCTCCGCCGTCTGCTGGCGTCGCCTGAGGGGATCGGCAGCGGGACCAACCTACCGGAGGTCGTCGCGCGGCTGAACCGGGCGCTGTCGAGCATCGACCGTCTGGTCACAAGCGAGAAGCCGGAGATCGAAATCATCATCGCCAACTTCCGGGAGATCTCCGACAATCTGCGAGACCTGACCGAGAGTCTCAGAGAGCGTCCTTCGGAGTTGATCTTCAGCAAACCCCCACGTGAATCGGAGGCCTACAAATGACGTGCAAATGGACCCGGGTCGCCCTGTGTCTGGTTCCGGCGGCGTGCTCGCTCGTGCTGTCCGGTTGTGCCAGACCCGTATCGGCCAACAGCCGCTTCTATATGCTTCAGGCGCCGCGACCGGCGGCGCCGGCGGTCCGCGAAGGCAAGGCCGTCCTGGCGGTCCCGAGGTTTACCATCGATGCGGCGTATGCCAACAGGGGGCTGGTCTACCGGCTCGACGAACATCGATACGAATCCGATGCGTACAACGAGTTTCTGGTTTCCCCGACCGTGATGATCACCGAGAGGACACGCGACTGGCTGGCCCAGTCGGGTCTGTTCGCGCAGGTTCTTGGCTCGGGCAGCGGCGCCGAGCCCACGCATCGAATGGAAGCCAATATTGCCGCTATCTACGGTGACTTTCGCGATAAGCGCGCGCCCAAGGCGGTCATGGAGATTCGCTTCTTCCTGCTGCGCATCGAAGGCGGTGCCGATCCGGTGATTGTCATGGCCAAGTCCTACGCCGCGACGGCCGATGTGGCAACCGCTGGTCCCGAGGGCCTTGTCGCCGGCCTTGATCGCTGTCTCCAGACGATCCTGACGGAGCTGGAGAAAGACTTGGCCGGCGCCGTCTGACGCCGGACTGTCCAGATCACGGTCGCACGATCTTGCACGCGATGTCACTTCGCACCGGTGGCACAGTGACGCTCAATCGGGTCTGATCGTGTCGAACGCGATGCGTCTGGACGCAAATGCCTCGGCCGGCATCCCACCATTGGACGGTGTACTCGCCCGGCGACAGACCTTCGATGCGGAGGGCTGCATCTGTCACCTCCTGGGGCGGCTGTCCAGCGGCGACGATGTTCCACCATATGGCGTTCCGGCTGGACAGCCACAGGTAGGCGCGATCCGTTCCCTGATAGCCGAGTACGCGCAGACGCTCGTCGGAGGTGGTCGCGCCTGTCGCTCGCAATCCCTCGAAGGAGATGTCCCGCAGGTATGCCGCCAGCGGACGATAGTGACGGTAGGCGTCCTGTGAGTCCAACTGCTCCCACCACCAAAACAGGGCCGTGCCTGATGGTCCGGCGAACGCCGACGCCCACAGGGCATTGTGGAAGTGCACGCCCTCGCGGTCCTGTTTCATGTGCTCGCTCAGGCCCCACTTGTCGGTGGCCAGGCCGAACTCGCCGATCAGCGCAGGCTTGTTCGGTGCGTGCTCGCGCAGAAAGGCCGCTCTCTCGATGATCGCCTGGACTTCGTCCTTGAAGTCCGCTTCGCCCGGCCGCAGGTAGTGGTGGAGTTGCGCGACGTCAAGGGCCGCCAGGCGACAGTCGCGCGCCGATGGATGCCATGTGCTGGTGGTCCGCAGGTGGCGGTAGATATCGATTTCGTCGAGATAGCCGCCCACCTCCTCATAGAAGCGGTCGGTCGGCTTGCCCGGGTCGATCTCGTTGAAGTACTCCCACGCCGCAACGCTGGTCGAGTAGCCCCACCGTGCGACGGCGTGGCGCATGAATCTCCTGGCGTCGATGATGGCTCGGTCGTAGGGCGCGCTGTTCGGCTCGGAGAGCGCATTCATGTGAAGATCCCGCGTCAGCAGGCAGAGCATCAGATAGATGCCGTGTTTCTCGGCCGCCTGGACGATCTGATCGAGCAGGAAGCAATCGAGCGGATTGTAATAGCCGCGCACGGGACGGTTGACGTCTGCTTCCCAGAGCAGCTCCGCGCCGCCGGCGCTTTCCTTCAGCGACAGATCGGTCAGCCACGCAGCGCCCTCGCCCGAAAGGGCGATTGTCGTGCGGCCCAGCCAGTATTCATCGGGGCCGGCCGAGAATTCCTCTGCGAAGCCCTGCCAGGCGCCAGCATTGGCCGGCGCCTGCCAACGGTGCCTGCCGACCTGGATTCGCAGGCCGCCGGCTCCGTCGGTTTTGAACCGTCCGCGGAGTGTGTACCGCGTGTCCGGACGCAGCGCGACCCGGTGCGAGGGGGAAACCTCGATCGATCCGCCGTCCGGACCCTTCAGTTGCACGCACTTGCCCTCGGCATCAGGCAGAGGAACCACGGGCGATTGCCGGTTCCATGAACGGGTCCACGCGCTCTTGCGGGCCTCGATCGCGATGGCCCAATCCTGGCAGCAGGTCCACAGACGCAGGAAGTTCGCGCCGTTGTGCTCCAGCTCAGCGAAGACGGCTTCGGCCTTCGGGACGTTGACATACTGGCTCTCGCCGATGAACGCGAGGTTCTGACCGATGGCAAAGAAGGGATCGCCTTCTGTGAACTCCAGAAACCTGGGGTCTCGACGGCCGGTGCGAAGAAAGCCTTTGCTCGCCGAAGGGACGCACTCGACGCGAATGGCCTGCGACTGCGATAGACCCTCGCGGTCTGTCAGTCGGGCCCGGATCGTGTACGTTCCCGTCTCGGTTGGTGCAAACCTCGCTCTCCACGTCCCCGAGCCGACCGGGTAGCACCAGGCCACCGGCTTGCCGTCCCGGTGGAGATCGCGCCGCTCGTAGTCCTGGCCGAAGAAGGCCGGTAGAACGAGCGACCGGCCGCTTGGGCACTCGACCAGCAGGTCAAATGCCACCTCACATGGGTCGAAAGGATTGTCGTACGTCTGCTCCAGCGTCAGCGCCAGTTCGAGCCGCTCGTACTTGCCGACGCGGGCCGGACAAGGCCCGATGGCGACCGGACCCGGTGCGGCCAAGAGGCTTCCGGACGCGGCCAGACAGCCCGCGAACACATGGGCAAGAATCATCCCGTATCGCATGCGATGTTCTCCTTGAGCCCTGACTTCTCACGAGGCACAGCCTACCATGCCCCATCCCTTCGCGGAAGGGCCCTTGCATTTGCCCGGCAAAGGCCGCATACTCAGCGTGCGCGGTCTGTAGGGATGGCACTCAGACGGCAAGTCCGATTGGGGCAAAGGAGGTTTGCACCATGGCAGCTCGATTGACAACGCGGCGGACATTTCTTGCGGATGCGGTTCTGACGACAGGGGCACTCGCACTCTCGCCGGCTCCGGTCCGTCCGGCGATGGGCGCCCAGGACGAGCGGATGCACGTGGCCTGCAACTCGTACTCCTGGACCGTGTTCTATCAGCGGCAGGGGCGCAACTTCGACCAGTTGCTGGAAGAAGGTCTGGCCGAGGTGGCCGCCAGTGGGCTCGACGGGTTCGAGCCATCGTTCGGCGACGTCGCGCAGGTCGAACGCCTCGCGCCGCTGCTGAAGAAGCACGGCCTGGGAATGCGGTCCTTTTACGTCAACAGCCTTCTGCACGAGGCCGGCCGGGCCGATAAGAGCATCCGCCAAATCCTGGCGGTGGCTCCGAGAGCCCGGGACGCTGGGGCGCGGATCGTCGTGACCAATCCCAACCCGCTCGCCTGGGGCGGCGCGCAGGACAAGAACGACGAACAGCTCAGGGTCCAGGCGGCCGCTCTGAACCGGCTCGGGGCTGAATTGAAGAAGCTGGGCCTGACGCTGGCCTACCACAACCACGACATGGAGCTGCGGCAGGCCGCACGCGAGTTCCATCACATGATGCTCGGCACCGATCCGGCCAACGTGACGCTCTGCCTCGACGCCCACTGGGTCTATCGCGGCTCGGGCAACTCGCAGGTCGCCCTGTTCGACATCGTCAGGCTCTACGGCAGGCGCATCCGCGAGTTGCACCTGCGTCAGTCCGCTGGCGGCGTCTGGACCGAGGCGTTTGGCGACGGGGACATCGATTACCGCGCCCTGGCCGATGCCCTGCGGCATGAGGGCGTTCGTCCGCACATCGTCCTGGAGCAGGCGATCGAAAACGGCTCGCCCAACACTATGCCGCCCCTGGAGGCGTTCGCCAAGAGCACCGAGTACGTCCGCCGGCTCTTTGCGGGCCTGGGCGAAAAAGCTTGAACTGCGCCGCACGTTCCGATAAAATCATCGTAGTGAATGAAGGTTCGAAGGCCGGCCGGAATTGACCATCATATCCGTGCTTGTCGCTATCATACTTTTGTCGCATGTCATCGCACCGGCACCTTCGGAAACCTTGCGGAGATAGCTCAGCCTGGCTTGAGGGATTTCGGAGCACTGCCGGCGGTTCCACAAACCGCAGGGGCGAATGATGATTCGCCCGTACTATCAGCCAAAGAGACGCCCTCTGTCTGGTCGAAGAGAGGGCAGGTGCTGAACTCACGGTTGTCATCCATTTGTTCATTCCAATCTAAGGAGCGGCATGATGGCATGGAAAACGAAATTCGCGGGGCTTCTGGTGCTGGGGCTCCTGGCGGCAGTCGCTCAGGCCGGGACCGTCGATGTGATGATGGTCGTCCCCAAGACGTTGTATACCGGTGCTTCGGCCTCGGCGACGATCACGGTGGTGAACGCACACCAGTCGTCGGCAGGGATTGACGTCGATCTTCGGATCAAGACGCACGAAGGGGGGATCGACCTTGCCGCCGGACAGACCGACGAGGCAGGGCGGTTCGTCGCCCGATTCGACACGCCCGACGTGGCAGAAGGCTCGTACACCCTGGAGGCATACGTCGACGGCGCCGAAGGGGCGAGTAATTATTCGCCCCTAAGTACCCAGATCATGATCCGCCGGATGCCGGTCGTGCTGATTGAAACGGACAAGCCGATCTACAAGCCCGGCCAGACGATCCAGGGCCGCGTGCTGGTGTTGACGAACGAGCTGCGGCCGACCGCCTCCGACGTGACCGTGCAGATCACCGACGGCAAGGGCGTCAAGATCTTCCGCAAGGACCTTACGACGAACGCCTTCGGTGTCGCGCCGTTCAACCTCGATCTGGCCAGCGAGCTGAACTATGGCACGTGGAAGATCGTCGCCGAATCGGGGGCCGGCCGGGGAACCATCGACCTGCGAGTCGAAGAGTATGTGCTGCCGCGATTCGAGGTCAAGCTCGATACGCCGCGAGATTACTTCCGCACCGATGAACAGATTCCCGGGACCGTCACGGCGACGTACTTCTTCGGCAAGCCTGTCGATGGGGCGGTCCAGATCAGCGCCAGTCGCTATGTCGGCGTCTGGGAGGAATACGCCCGCTACACTGCGCCGCTGACCGAGGGTCGTGCGGAGTTCTCGCTGCCCGAAGTCAAATACGTCAGCGGGACCACGGGAGCCGGGGGCGCCGGCAGCGTGCAGCTCGACGTGATCGTGACCGACACGTCGGACCATCAGGAGAAGACGACCAGGCTCTTGAAGATCGTCTCATCGGGAATCGAGCACCGGCTCATCGCCTCATCGCGGTCGTTCACGCCGGGCCAATCGTATGACGTTCTGGCGGTGGCCGAGACGCCGGACGGCGTGCCCGTTGTCGTGACAGGGCAGTTGACCTGCGAGTACTACGCCGAGTCGGGCGAGCTGATTTCCAAGGAGGCCCATTCGCTGGTGTTCGAAGGCTCGACTTCGATCACGCTGACGGCGCCGCAGAAGGCCTCCTGGGCCACGCTCAAGAGCGAGGTTCGAGGTGACGAAGAGAGCGGGCAGGCGGAGTTGTACGTCTATGCGACGTACTCGCCCAGTGACAGCTTCCTGCATCTGAGCCGCGAATCCACCGATGCCGTCGCCGTGGGTGACACGATCACGATCGATGTCTTTCGCACGCACAACGCGACGATCTACTACGATGTCTTTGCCAACGGACGCACCGTCTGGTCGGATGCGGTGACCGGGTCGGCGATCCGGTTCCAGGCGACCCAGCAGATGGTGCCGGCCGCCCGCGTGGTGGCATATGTGATCAACCCGAACAACGAAATCTCCGCCGACACGATCGAGTTCGAGGTTACGATGGACCACGCCGCCAGCCTGGCCTTGGGGGTCAGCGCTGAAGAGGTTGGACCGGGCGAGCCGGTTCGCGTCTCCGTCCGTTCGGATGTCCAGTCGATGATCGGCCTGGCCATCGTTGACGAGTCGGTCTATGCGCTGAACGAAGGCCGGCTCAACATGCAGGAGGTCTTCCGCGAACTGGAACAGCGTTTCATGGAGCCGCAGGCGGAGACGCACAACCAACCGTACAGCTACGGCGCGCGCAACGTATTCGAGGACGCCGGACTTGCCGTGGTGACTTCGAGCGGGCTCCAGGTCCCGGAAGGCGAGCGGATCGATGGGCTCTGGTGGCAGTTGGCGCCGGTCGTGCGACGTGGCGATGGAGGCGAGGCCGAGTCCAATGACAAGGACACCGGCTTGGCCGAAGTCGATCGGGTGCGCCAGTTCTTCCCCGAGACGTGGGTGTGGATGCCCGATCTGCTCACCGAGCCCAACGGGACCGCGACGCTGGACCTGACGGCGCCCGACAGCATCACGACGTGGCGGCTTCACGCCGTTTCGACGAGCGACAATGGGCTCGGCGCCACCGAGTCGTCGCTCCGCGTGTTCCAGGAATTCTTCGGCGAGCCCGATCTGCCGTACGCGGTGACGCGGGGCGAGCAGTTCCCGGTTCGCATCCAGGTGTTCAACTACCTCGACGAGACCCAGGTGGTCTATGTGGAGATGGCGGACGCCGACTGGTTCACCCTGCTCGACGTCGGCGAGCAACAGGTGCAGGTGAATGCGAATTCTGTGTCCAGCGTTTCGTTCGTCATCGAGCCGACGAAGCTCGGCCGGCATCCACTGGAGGTTCGCCTGCGTTCGGTCCGGCGGGCCGACGCCGTGCGTAAGGAGGTGCTCGTGGAGCCGGAAGGCACCCGGCGCGAACGGGTCGCCAACGGCGTGATTCGAGCGGGCGAAACCGTGGTCCTCGACGCGAACATGCCGGGATTCGCCGTGCCCGATTCGCAGAAGCTCCTGCTGAGCATCACGCCCAGCCTGGTCGCGCAGAGCATCAACGGCGTGGATGACCTGCTTGGCATGCCCTACGGCTGCGGCGAGCAGAACATGATCTTCTTCGCCCCGGACGTGGAAATCCTCCGATATCTCAACGCGACGGGCCAGCTCACGCCCGAGGTGCGGGCCAAGGCCGAGCACTTTATCACGGTGGGTTACCAGCGTCAGTTGACGTTCCGCCACCAGGACGGCTCGTTCTCGGCCTTCGGCGAGAGCGACGCCGAGGGCAGCCTCTGGCTGACGGCGTTCGTGCTCGGCACGTTCAGCGCCGCCCGCGAGGTGACGACGATCGACGAGAGTCTGCTGGCGGAGGCGGCCGCGTGGATCACTTCGCACCAGGCGGCCGACGGGTCATGGCCGCCGGTGGGGTTCGTCTGTCACAGCGAGATGGTCGGCGGGGTGCAGGGGACCTACGCCCTGACCGCGTTCGTGACGATCGCACTGGCCGACTACGGCATGGCCGATCCGCACGTGCAGGGGGCGGCGACGCAGTATCTGCGGAACAATCTCGCGTCGGCCTCGGACGATGCGTATGCCCTGGCGATTGCGGCGCTGGCCCTGGCGCGGGTGGGCGACCCCGGCGCCGACGCCGCGCTCGACCGGCTGCTGGCGATGTCCGTCAGAGACGCCGACGGTCTGCACTGGCAGCCGCATCCGGTCGAGACGACCGCCTATGCGGCGCTGGCGATGATCGGGAAGGAATGGCCGCAGGCGAATGAGGCGGTCCAGTGGCTCTCGCTCCAGCGCAACAGTCTCGGTGGCTACGGCAGCACCCAGGACACGGTCATGGGGCTCAAGGCCTTGATGATGGCGGCGCGCAGTCAAAGCCGCAACGTGAACCTGACGGTGACTGCCAAAACGCCCGGCCAGGACACGCTGGCCCAGTTCACCGTGGACAGCACGAACTTCGATGTCCTTCAGACGGTGGAGCTGCCGGTTCAGCCGGCCGTGGAGATCGCCGCCGTCGGCGCCGGGCAGGTGCGATTCCAACTGGTGCGGCGGTTCAACGTCCTGCTGCGCGACGATCTGGTCGCCAAGGACATGACCCTGGAGGTCAATTACGATGCCGATCACGTCGAAGTTGACGACATCGTCAACGTGACCGCAACCGTGCGGTACTTTGGGCCGAAGGATTCGACGGGCATGATGATCGTGGATGTCGGGGTGCCGACAGGATTCTCCACCGTCACCGAGACGCTGGATGCCCTGGCCGCCGAGAGGCTCATCACGCGGTACGAGGTGGCCGGACGCAAGGTGATCTTCTATCTCGACGGCCTGGAACAAGGCGAGCAACGGACCCTGCGCTTCCAGGTCAAGGCCCGCTTCCCGGTGCGCGCAACAATTCCCGACAGCCAGGCATACTCCTATTATGAACCGGACGTGCGTGCCGAGGCCGGCGGAAATGAAATCATCGTGGAGCCGGCCCCGCAGCAGTAAACGAGGACTGTGGCGTCAAGTCCAAGCGTACTGCTGCGGGTCGCTCACGGCCTGGCCCGGTTCGACTCCGGGCCGGCAATTGTTGTATCGCCCCTCAGGTGCCGAGCTTTAGAGCGTTCGGCGTCGGCGCAACCAGCTCACCGCAGTAACGCCGATGCTGCCCAGAATCAGGGCGCCCGGCGCCGGGATCACCGGCGTCCCATTGGGTATCTGACAGATTTTTGCCCAAAGGGGAACGCAGGTAGAATTGTTGCCCGGGCACTGCCCACACGGGTTCCAACCAGGTTCCGGTGTGTCGAACGAAGAGATGATGCTGGTGGGGCTGTTGCCGAAACCCAGCACGCACAACTCGTAGTCCGCGCCCCCGACCTCGAAGGCGATCGGAGTGAACGAGGTGGGCAAGCTGATTGTGTCGGCAGGCTGGCCCCCGGGGCCGACCGTTTCCAAAACGCCCAGTGTCAGGGACGTGTTGACCGGTGTTCCCTGGAAGTTCAGCGCCAGGTTCAGCTTGACCGAGGTGATGCCGCTGTTCACAGCGATGGGCGTGTTGTAGTGCCACAGGGTGCCCACTTTGAATGCCTCGCCGATCGAGACTTCCGCGGCGGGGGGGAACTCGCCCTTGAAGCCCAGGCCGGACTTGCCGTACAGAGACGCCGGCGTTCCCCAGCGTATCATGTCATACCCGAACACCGTGCCGAGGGACGTTGGGGGGGCCAAGGGCTGAAGGACAGGATTGCTCCAGGTGCTGGCGACGCTGGAAAGCGTCAGCGCACCACTGGCCGTTCCGACGATGGCGAGCAGCGCCATCGCCGGCAGTATTGCAGGTAACCGTCTCATCTTGTGTCTCCTTACACTCCGTGTGTGACTCTGTGGAAACCGTCAGCTTACCTCACATGCGTGGAACCCCCGGAGCACCTCCTTTCTCAGGGTTTCTCCCCACTATCACGAGGTCTCCCCATTCCCCCGTTCGGGTAGACCTCACCCCGAACGGACTTGCCTCATCTCCACAGCCTCCGTGTTCGCATAGAGCCCATGCACAGAAACTCCGCGCGAAGAACCACACGTGTATTCATCACCACCCCATCCGAAAGGAATATAAAGAGAATATAGGACGCCCTGCAACGAAAACTATTGAGGAAAATACTTATTCTGATACAGGAAGGCTGGGGGGAATGGGGAGGTTGTCTGTGTGCGAGTTGTCTTTCCGAAATCCAACCTGGCGCTTGGCCGATTGGCACGGTGTTTGGACTTGTCTGCGTCGGCCGGACCGCTGGTGTCACAGACTGGCGCGCGGGATTGTCACACGAACACCGCACCGGGGACACTTGCCCGACCGGCCGGCATAGCGTGACGGGACCTTCATCCTTCTTCCGCACGTGCAGACAAAGCGAATGAAGCCGTCGTCGGGTGTCACCACGTCGCCCTGCGAGGCCGACGGCCTGTCACGCCCGACGGTCAGCTCCGCTCCACAGGCCGGACAACACACCGTCTGGCCGGCGTATTGTCGCGACAGGCGCAGCGACTTGCCGCAGACGCATGTCAGGTGCACACGGCCGTCTGACGCCGGCCGCTCGTTCAAGGAAAGCAGCGGAACCGGTCTGAGCGGCCGCGCCGGTGACACCGATTCCGGAGACGCCGGCAACGATGCCTCCTGCCGCGCCGCGCGGAAGGCCGCTTCGAGTGACGTCTCCGGGGGGCCGCCCTTGCGCTGCTGCCACCACTGCCACAGGGACTTCTCGTAACGCTCCATCGTGATCCAGCCCTTCATGCACATGTACAGGGCGACGCCAAAGCCCGCGCCGAAACCGCCGAGATGGGCGAAGTAGGCCACGCCGGAACCGCCTCGAGCGGCACCGTAAATGTCGAAGATCAGCCACATCAGGATCATCCAGAAACTGCTCACCGTGAACTGACGCCAGTAGATGAGAATCGGCGCCCAGTAGCAGGTGATGCCATTCTCGTAAAACAGGACCAGATACATCCCGACCACGCCGTTGATGGCGCCGCTGGCCCCGATGGCCGGATCCGAATCGAACAGCAGGTGAGTGACGCCGGCTGCGACGCCCAGGAGGACATACAGAAGGAGGTAACGGAGGTTGCCGACCTTGGCGCACACGGCATTGCCGAAGATCCAGAGAAACCACATGTTGCCGAGCAGATGGAGCACGCCGCCATGAACCCACATGTGCCCCAGGAGTCCTCTGAGACCCCAGCCGTTCAGCATCCAAGCGCCCACGATGCCGCCAATGGCCTGCGGGCCTGCCCCAGCGGCCGCGCCGGGATGCCCCTCAACAGCCTCGGCAATCTGGAGGGCGAAAACACACACTGCTCCCGCGATGATCAGCCAGTTGACCACCGGCCAACGGTCTTGGGGGACATCAACACACCAGGGTACAATCATCACTCGCCATCCATCTCACTCAATCGCACTGTCGGGCCACCACCTCGTGCTCTATCATACCCGATGACGACACTGAAGGCAATGGCGTGGTGCGTGTTTCGACGCGGAATCGGGCGGGATTGTGATTCAGGACCGCACCGACGCGAGCACGTCGTCGAGCGGAATCTCGGCGTAGCAGACCGTCGTGTCGGCGGCGCCATAGTAGACCTTCAGGGTCCTGCGTTCCAAGAGCAGCCCGCAGGTGAAAACCACCTGGCCGAAGAAGCCGGCGCGCTCATACTCGGCCTGCGGTTCGAAGATCGGCCGTGCCGAGCGGGCCCGCACCTTCCAGGGCTCGCGTGCGTCGAGCAGGACCGCGCCGAGACAATAGCGGTGGTGGCGGTCGGCGCCGTGGTAGACCTCCAGCCAGCCCTCGTCGACGCGAACCGGCGGCGCGCCGGCCCCGATGCGGGTCTCGTCCCAGAACCCGTCGCGCAGGCCCATCAGGTGACGATGGCGACCCCAGCAGAGCAGGTCGGGCGACTCGGCGATCCACATGTCGTTGGTGTGACACAGCGGCGAGTGCGGCCGATGCAGTGCGTAGTGTCGCCCGCCGACCGCCTCGGGAAAGAGCACGACGTCCTTGTTCTCCGGGCCGAAGAGGATGCCGTGACGCTCGAATGTCACGAAGTCCGCCGTCGACGCCAGCGCCGTCGTCACGCCCAGGGGCGAGACGGCGACATAGCTGATGTAGAAGGTCTCGCCGATGCGTGTGATCCTCGGGTCCTCGACGCCGAAGCTCTCGCAGGTGTCGGCCGCCGCGAGGGCGGGACGCGCATCGACGGTGAAGTGGATGCCATCCCTGCTGCGGGCGACGCGCAGATGCGATATCGAGGTCAGGTATGTCCGGCCCTGGCGAACGATCAGGCGGGGGTCGGAGAAATCGTTGGCCGGATCGGATCGGGCGAACGCCATGGTGACAATCCGGCCTCGGATCGGGTCCAGAAACGCGGTCTGCACGACCTCCGGATCGGTCTGGATTGGACGCTCGGCCACGCGCACCAGCAGGACGACCTCGTCGCGATAGCGGGCCACGGCGGGGTTGAAGACGCCGACAACCTCGAAACCGTCACGCGACGGCGCCGCATCCTGCGGGGTGAGGATCGGATTGGCTGGAGCGCGAACTACTGCCATGACGACGTTCTCCCGGACTCTATCGACGGCCTTGGCGTCAAGGCCACGATGGCATGGCGGATCGTAACAGTTCGGGCCGTCCCTGGCAAGGCGTCGGCAGTATCCCGGAGCGGCCGGGAAGGGCAAATAACGTTGATTTTCGGGCGACGAATGGTAGAATGCAGTCTGATGCGCACGTGCCAATGTGCCTTCACGGCGGGCGGAGTCGCGAGGTCATTCGGGATCGACGAGGGTCCCGGATTCTGTAATACCAGCGTACTTACACGCCTGTCGTCCTTGGATTGTCGGGAGTGAGGAATGAGTATGACGCGTGAACCCCGCCGGCCTGTCCGTTTTGTGCTGGTCTCTTTCTTTCTGGGCGTCTGTCTCGCCTCGACGAACCCTATGGCCCGGGGAGCGGGTCTGCCGCTGGCGATCAACGAGCTGATGGCGGCCAACAGCAGCACCAAGGCCGACCCTCAGGGGCAGTACGACGACTGGGTCGAGATCCACAACTACAGCGATGCGCCCATCGATCTGGGGCGGATGTACCTCACGGACGACCTTGGCGAACCGACGAAGTGGCAGTTTCCGGCCGGCGTCTCGCAGCCGGCAAGCGTTCCGGCCGGGGGATACCTCGTCGTCTGGCTCGACGGCCACACGGCCGACAGCGGACTGCATGCATCGTTTGCGCTCGATTCCGACGGCGACAGCCTCGCGCTGTTCGCCCCCGACGGGACCACGCTGATCGACAGCGTCACGTTCGGAAAGCAGAAAACCGATGTCTCCTACGGCCGCTCGTCCGATGGCGCCGGCCCGTACGGTTTCCTGTTGGCGCCGACGCCCGGCTCGCGCAACAGCGGTCTGTACGAAGGCCTCGTGGCCGACACGAAGTTCAGCCATGATCGCGGCTTTTACGATACGCCATTTGACGTAACGATCACGTGCGAGACGCCCGGCGCGACCATCTACTACACCCTCGACGGCAGCGCCCCGTATTCGGTGAGCCGGCAAGTTCCCGCCGGCAGCGTCTACGCCGGTCCGATCCGGATCACCGGGACCACCTGCCTGCGAGCCCAGGCGGTCAAGCCGCAGTGGCTGCCCAGCAACGCCGACACACACACGTACATCTTCCCGGCCGACGCGGCGAGGCGCTCGCAGTCCGAGGTGCTGGCGCGTGGCTATCCGAGCACGTGGTTCGGCTCCTACCCGGCCGACTACGAGATGGACCCGGAGATCTACAACAGCCCCGCATATGCCGACGTCATGGACGATGCGCTGCTGGCGATCCCGACGTTGTCTCTGGTGACAGACAAGGACCATCTCTTCAGCAAAGCCAACGACGCCCAAACCGGCGGCATCTACATCTACACCGGCCACGGCATCACCGGCGGCCAGGACTGGGAACGGCCCGTGTCCGCCGAGCTGTTCAGCGTCGACGGCGTCAAGGAGTTCCAGATCGATTGCGGCCTGCGGATCCAGGGCGGCGAAAGCCGCTACCCGCCCAAGTGTCCCAAGCACAGCTTCAGCCTCCGCTTTCGCGGCGATTACGGCTCGTCGAAGCTCCAGTTCCCGTTGTTCGACGGCAGCCCGGTGGAGACGTTCGATTCGCTCCAGTTGCGCGGCTTCTTCAACAACGCCTGGACGCACTGGGACCCCGGTCAGCGCCAGCGATCGCAGTACATTCGCGATCAGTGGATGCGCGACTCGCTGCTGGAGATGGGCCAGGCCGACGCCGGACGCGGGTTTTACGTCCACCTCTACATCAACGGGATTTACTGGGGCCTCTATCTTGCCCAGGAGCGCCCGGTCAACTCGCACTACGCCGCCTACAACGGAGGCGACCCGGATCGGATCGACTCGATCAACGGGGGCCGAGAAACGGACGGTACTACTGCGGCCTGGCAGCAGGCCAGGAGCATCGCCGCCGGCGGGGACTGGGCCCGGATCTGCGAGGTGATCGATATCGACAACTTCATCGACTTCACGCTCCTGAACTTGTTTGCCGGCAACCAGGATCTCAAGACCAATGGGAACTGGCGTGCCGCCGGGGGCGGCGCCGACGCCAGACCCTGGCGCTTCTATAGCTGGGACGGCGAACGAGTTCTTGAAAAGGCTACCGAGACCGGCACCAGTCCTTCCTCGGACCCGACCGGCCTGTATCGCTCGCTCTCGCAGATCGAAGAGTTCCGCATCCGCTTCGGCGATCGCGTGCACAAGCATCTGTTCAACGGGGGCGCCCTGACGACCGAGCGGAACGTCGCGCGATGGACCCGACGCGCCGACGAGATCGACGCGGCGGTCATCGCGGAATCCGCCCGCTGGGGCGACTATCGGCGCGACATGCACTCCTCCAGCTCGGGACCCTATTACCTGTACACCCGCAACGATTTCTGGATCGCGGAACGTCAGAATCTGCTCGACAACTACTTCCCGCGACGCAACGACGTGGCGCTGTCGCAGTTCAGATCGCTGGGGCTTTACCCGAGCGTCGAGGCGCCGGTCTTTCAAATCGACGGCGTCTATCGGCATGGCGGCCACGTCGCCGAAGGCTCACAGTTCACAATCTCGTCGACCGCCGCGACGGTCTGGTACACGCTCGACGGCAGCGATCCGCGGCGCCCCGGCGTCAGCGTCAGCACGGGCGCCGAGCTGGTCCTGGTGCCGGAAGCGGCGGCCAAGCGAGCGTTCGTCCCCGCCGCGGACATCGGCAGCGCCTGGCGCAGCGAGGTGGACTTCGACGATTCCGGCTGGATCGCCGGCTCCGGTGGCGTCGGCTTCGAACGCAGCACCGGCTATGAGGCGTTCTTCGACATCGACCTCCAGACCCAGATGTACAACCGCAACCAGAGCTGCTATATCCGCATTCCGTTCGACGTCACTCCTGAGGGGCTCCAATACGCCGGCGGCCTGACGCTCAAGGCGCGGTACGACGACGGCTTCATCGCTTACCTCAACGGCATCGAAGTCCAGCGCGTCATGTTCGAAGGGACCCCCGCCTGGAACTCCGGCGCCACCGACAACCACTCCGATCTCGACGCGATCGAGTTCGAGAGGTTCGACCTCTCCAGCCATATCAGCCGGCTCCACCTGGGCCGCAACCTGCTGGCGATCCAGGGGCTCAACGCAGGCGCCAACAGCTCCGACTTCCTGATCTCGGTCGAGCTGGCCGCGTCCCAGGGAGGGGCAAACATTGCGAGCGGCGTCGCGGCGACGGCGATCCGCTACGCCGGCCCGATCCGGCTGGACGCCAGCGCGATGGTCCGCGCCAGAGCCCAGAGCGGCAACACCTGGAGCGCACTGAACGAGGCGGTCTACGCGGTCGGTCCGGTGGCGGAGAGCCTGCGGATCAGCGAGATCATGTATCATCCTGTCGATCCGAACGCCGAATACATCGAGCTGCTCAACATCGGCTCTGAGCCGATCAATCTCCGTCTCGTGAGTTTCACCGATGGGATCGACTTCACCTTCGGCGACGTCACGCTTGATCCGGACGCGTATGCCCTGGTCGTCAGGGACATCGCAGCCTTCGAGGCGTGCTACGGCGACGAGTCGCCCGTGGTCGGCCAGTACGCCGGCAGTCTGAACAACGCGGGCGAGCGCATCGAGCTGCAGGACGCCGCCGGCCAGACGATCCTCGCCTTCCGCTACAAAGACGGGTGGTACGACCTTACCGATGGGGAAGGCTACTCGCTGACGGTGATTGACCCGCTGACCGCCGATTTGGCCACGCTCGACAAGAAGGGCGCCTGGCGCGCCAGCGGCGAACCCGGCGGCTCGCCCGGCTACGGTGACTGAACAGAAATTCGAGTCTCGGATTTCGGATTTGACGCGACGCCGTCACTTCTTCGGATAGGCGTAGTAGAACGTCTCGGCGCGAGAGATGGCTTCGACGTGCCCGTCGAGGAAGGCGCAGTTGCCGCGTCCGCCCAGCTTGTCGCCCGAGGGAGCGTGGTGGAAGCCCGCGATCACATCCCAGAATTGCCCGACCCCTTCGGGACCCGGCACGATGCGACGCAGGTCGCCTCCGGTCTGGCTGAGCCAACTCTTGACCATCGTATCGCTGCCGGGGGCCATGAATGTGTCGTTGAGCCCGGACATGTTGTAGGCCGTATCGACCCGCGCGCTCTCCTCTGCGAACGAGAACGTCGTTGCAGGATGCTTGACGTCCGTGTCCTTGAGAACGCGGGTCTCCTGGACGTCACTGCGGGCACTGCCCAGATAGGCGTTCATTGTGTAGTTGTACCACGGCTCATAGTTCCTGATGCTCGCACCGCTGGCCATGAAGTAGTGGTCGTCGCTGTGACGCACCGCCAGCGTCTTGAATGTTGGGCAGATGAATGCCCTGGCATCGCCGAGGTACCTGGCCAGCATTCCACCGTATTGAGGATTGCTCTTCAGTTCGATGTCGCCGTTGCACCAGCGCAGATGCAGGTGCTCGGAAATGCCTGCCTCGACGGGGTAGGGCGTCAGTTGGCTGAAGTAGCATCTCTGCGGTTCCGGGAACTTGCGGTCGTTGTCGTCGAGGTACATCGCCATCGCGACAGTGTAGTTCTTCATGTTGCCTTTGCAGGCGGCGCCCTGGGCCAGCTCGCGGGCCTTGCCCAGCGCCGGCATCAGGATCCCCATCAGCACGGCGATGACGGCGATGACGACCAGCAGTTCGATCAGTGTGAACGCCTTCGACTTCCGCATGACATGGTCCTCCACGTTCTCGGGAAGCGCTTACCCAGACCTATCGTCTCTACACACTCGTCTCCGGGCGCACCCGGTATGGTATGCCAGTCAGGGTGCCTGATCGCGTTGCATCGCAGCATCCACCATTCTATCGGCAGAACGGGGTCTGCTGCAAGAAATATCGCCGGCCCGCGTGGCAGTGTGTCTGCCAGGACTTCAGGGCAGCGCTCCCTTGAGGACGCAAACAACGAGGGGTGGCAGCCTCAAAGCCGCAGGCTTTGGGGATGGACCGCATCGCAGAGGCCTTTCCGTACGTATGTGCCACTCATCCGCCACACGCGGACCATCCCCAAACGCTAAGGCGTTTGAGGCTGACACCCACGCATGCTAATACGGCCTAAGGCTGGGGGATCAGGCGGACCAGGGCCACGCCGTGGCGCGATACGTTGGCGGTAAAGCGGCCGTCGTACGTGCCCAGGTCCTTCTGCCGCCAGAGGTCCCGCACGAGGCGCTTGCCCGACAGGCCCAGCAGCGACCAGTCGACCGCCATCTCGCGAGGCAACTCGGCCAGGTTGAACAGGCCCACCGCCATCGAGCCGTCGGCCATCGCCTTGGCCAGGATCAGCGTCTCGTCGTCCTGCACCAGCGGCCTGGCCTGGATGCCCAGCGGGTCCTGGTCGACGTCGATCACCTCGGCATTGCACAGCACGTTGAGGGTGAATTCGTCGAGATAGCGCATGTCGCCCGAGTAGAACAGCGGGGCGGCCATCAGGCACCACATCGACATGTAGCTGTACTGCTCGCTCGGCGTCAGTGTGGTGAGCTTGGGCGGCTCATCGTGCTGGTGAGCGTTGCCGATGTGCCCGATCAGGATGTAGTCGGGGTCGTTCCACTGTCCCGGCCGGGCGTACTCATAGTGCCGGGCGTTGCTCAAGCCGATCTGGTAGAAGCCGGGCAGCAGGCCGCCTTGCTCGAGACCCAGATCGCCCGTCGTGCGCCAGCAGTGCCCGCCGACCTCGCCGCCCCAGGTCCAGACGCTGCCCATCCCGTACTGGCAGAGATTCAGGATCATGTCCCGGTCCAGGCTCTTGAGGATGTCACCCATCAACTGGTACGGGCGCTTGAGGTGCTCCAGGTCCGTGCCGCCGGCGACCTCGCTGTAGGAGCACCAGTCGTGCTTGAGGAAATCGAAGCCCCACTCGGCGAACTTCTCGGCGTCCACCCGCTCGTGCTCGTAGCTGGCGACGTACCCGGCGCAGGTCCAGGGCCCCGGCCCGGTGTAGAGGCCCGCCTTGAGACCTTTGCTGTGGATGTGGTCGACCATGCCCTGGATGTCGGGGAACTTGGCGTTGGGCAGGATCGCGCTGTTGGCGTCGCGGTAGGGCTCATCATCACGCTTCTTCATCCAGCAGTCGTCGATGTTGACGTAGCTGTATCCGTAGTCGGCCATGCCCGAGCGGACCATGACGTCGGCGGCGTTTCGCATGTGCTCCTCGGTGACATGGTAGTAGTGGATGTACCAACTGTTCCAGCCCATCGGAGGGGTCAGCGCCAGCGTGTCGCCGACGATGATCGCGAAGGTGCGTCGGTCGCTGCCGTGGCCGTTCTTCGCTTCGAGTGTCACGATGTATTCACGGCGCTTGGCAGGGGCAGCGCCCGTGATGATTCCCGTGCCCGCGTCGAGCCGCAGCGTCTCGGGCAGTCCGGCGGCGGTGAACGCGATCGGCCGCGCGCCCGTGCAGGGGATGCGATAGATGAATGGATGCCCCGGCCGGCAGCCATAGACTTTCGGCCCGTTGATCTGCGGCGCCGGGCCCGGCTTAGGCGTCAGCAGCACCTTCTCCTCGGCAGGAGGTTTCGGCGCATCGAGCGTCTGGGGCTTGTCGCCGCCCACGATGAACTCGGCGCCCGCCCAGTCGGCGTGGTCGTAGTCGACGCCGTCGCCGCCGGAGCTGACCAGCAGGATCATCTGCGTCACGCCTGCCAGCGAGATGTCGACGCGTTTGGCCTCGTCGTTGCCGGTCATCAGGCCGCTGTCGAACAGCACCTTGCCGTCGCCGAAGACCTTGAACCGGACCGAACCGCGAGGTCCGGTGGCGTCGTCGACGCCCACCCAGGCGGTGAACCGTTCGGTCCTGCCGTCCAGGGCGATGTAACAGATCGATTCGGCGTGCGTCGCCACGCCCGTTTCGAACGTGCGCCCGCCGATCGACAGTGTCCGGGCGGTGATGCTCTTGTTGACCTGGGGCTTGCCCCACCCGGTAGACATCTTCGTCAGGTCCAGCTCGCCCAGTGGCACCGTTGCCCCCGAGGCGACCGCCGCGCCGAGACAGATCAGAGAACACACCGGAATCCATCGCTGTTTCGTGCTCGAACGCATGGTCACCTCCCGTTGTCTGAGCCCTGTGTTTGCCGCAGCCTCGATCCGGCCGCCCCCGAATCCTACCACGAACCGGCCGCTGCATCAATCCGCCTCTCCCATGGCCGAGGAGCTGTGTAGGCGCATAGAAGAAGGGGCCGCAAGAGGTGCTTGCAGCCCCTTGATAGTTGTGGCGTTCGCAGGTGCAACGCTTCGGTTTTCGTCGCGACGCGTTACTCGGTCGTTGCGGGCCGGCCGTGGCCGATGTCGTCGATGTAAACCGTGCCGCTTCCGCCGGCGGCTGGAGCCGTCTTGCTGCCGACGCCGATGACCATCTTGTCGACGCGGGCGAGATTCACGCCGGACAGCTCGCTGTACGGCACTCTCCATTCCTGCCAGGATGGGCGGACTGTTGTGGCCGCATCGGCATTCACTACCGTCGCGCTCTTGCCGGCGCTGTCCTCGATCGTCACATACATCGCCTCTGCCGAG
>Ga0208040_1000122_pt1 | contig 110717 bp, 96 predicted proteins | sample AD_UKC083_MetaG_FD_184431 | JGI IMG/M metagenome (GOLD analysis project Ga0208040, IMG submission 184431) | Active sludge microbial communities of municipal wastewater-treating anaerobic digesters from USA - AD_UKC083_MetaG (SPAdes) (version 2) | ecosystem: Engineered > Bioreactor > Anaerobic >...
GCGCCGCCTGGCTCTGACCGCCCGTGACTAATATGACGAGCAGAATCATCATCAAAATCACTGCCCGTCCCCATTCTGTCCTGTATTGTTTCTTCATCGCCTGTCTATTGCTTCTCCATGAGTTTTTGGTATTCCGGAAGCGCCGATACATTGTCCAGATCCCGGTCTGTTTTAACCCAGTTTTTTACGTCCGGATTCAGTTTAACAGCATCTTTCAGACGGTGGATACTGTTTTGAGTGTCATTCGTTTTCGCGTAAACACAGGCCAGGTTGTAATGGGCGTCGGCATAATCGGGCTTGATCTTCAGTGCGTCATTGAGACGGATCTCTGCCCATTTGTAAACTTTCTGCTTCATATAAACCACGCCCAGGTTGTTTAACGCCTGAACATTGTGTGGATCCATTTTGATAACCTTTTTGTACAACTCCTTGGCCTCCCGCAAATCTCCGGCTTGATGTTTTTTCAGGGCCTGCGCGTACAGGGCCTGGACATCGGATCTTTTATCCTGCTTCGAAACCTTTTCCTGAGCGATGGTCGGGATTCCGGTTACCGGTTCTGCCGTTTCGGTTTTTTTATCGGTTTCCTTTTTGATTTTATCAGTCCCGGCCTTTGCGGCGGGTGCTGTTTTTGTTTTGGCAATGTGCTTTTCCACGGCCGGTGATTTTTCAATCGGCGGCCTGGTTTCAACCGGCGGGACGGACACGGGAGGATGAACTGCCGGCGATGAACTGATTGCCGGTGCCGTCCGGGCGACAACGGTTTGAGCGGCCGGAGGAGCTTTGTGGACTGCCGGCCCGGATGATTTTTTGTCTGCGGAAGAATACAGGAAGGTAACCAGCCCCGCTGAAAATAAAAGAAACAGAATGGCTCCCGTGAGAACAAACCAGCGACGCTGCCGCGGCGGTTGGTTGCCGGGCGCGCAGACAATATGCTCATATCCCGTATAGCGTGAATCCTTGTCTTTTTGAACCTTGCGTAATGCGTTGTTGATGTAGCTCATGGTCTTCCTTCGATCAAAATATCCTTGGGCGTTCAGGTTGTGAGACGCGCCAGTATTTTTCTGCCGATACTCATGGTTTTTTGAAAATAATCGGTGCCGATGTCGTGCGCCGCGAGACGGATGATTTTTCGGTTTATCTTCGAAATGTTTTTGGTGTAGGCAATCAGTAATGCCCGGTCGCACAGCGCGTTGATGCGCCGCGGGATGCCTTCCGAAAAACTGTAAATGAGGCCCAAAGCGCCCCGGGTAAACTGAAGCGGCCCCGGACCGCCGGCCACCGTCAAACGATGCCGGATATAGTCGCGTACTTCCGGAGGCGACAACGGCTTCAAATGATAACGGACGGTGATTCTTTCATTGAGCTGCCGCAGGGCCGGAAGCAGCAGGTGTTTGTTGATTTCCGGCTGGCCGATTAAAATGATCTGCAGGAGTTTGTCCGTTTCGGTTTCCAGATTGGATAGCATTCTGATCTGCTCCAGTACTTCATGGGAAAGGTTCTGTGCCTCATCAATCAAAAGGACCGCTGTTTTTCCGGCGGCAAAATTCCTCAGTAAAAAATGATTCAGAATGTCGATGTAATTTTTTTTGGTTTTTGATTCTCCCTGGAGGTTCAGGCCGTATTCCCCCAGCACCGTTTCCAGCAGATCCATGTCGGAGATGGCCGTGTTGAAGATCAGGGCGGTTTCCACCGAATGATCCAGCGAACCCAGCAGACTGCGGCAAATGGTGGTTTTTCCCATGCCGATGTCACCCGAGAGCAGCACGAATCCTTTCTTTTCTTTAATGCCGTACAGGAGGCAGTTGAGGGCATCGCGATGCTGCTCGCTCAAATAAAGATAGCGCGCATCCGGAGACAGGCTGAAAGGATTTTCTTTTAAACCAAAATAAGCGGCATACATATGAAGATTTTTCCCGAACTCATTCAAAAGTATAATTGATTGTTTCCTGTTTCCCCGCTCTTTTGATATTTAAAGAGATGTTTGCTCCGGACTGCATCAAATTGACTGCCTGCAGCAGATCATCAGCGCCCCTGAGTTTTTTGTTGTTGACGTCGACGACAATATCGCCGTTTTTCAGTCCCATCTTTTCGTAAAGACTGTCCGGAACAATGTTGGAAATGATGAAGCCTTCCTGCACGCCTTTGTTCATAAAGGGACGCACGATGGCCTGTTTCATGATTTCGTTGAGATTGGCCAGATTCCGGTTCACGCTGTCTCTGCTCAGTTTTAAATTTCTGGCTGACGGTTCGGGAAGCAGTTGGCCTTCAATGGTGGCTTTGACCTTCAGGGTGATTTCTCCGCCTCCGCTGCTTAAGGTCGCCGTGTTGCGGCTGATTTTGATCAGTTTTGCGGAACCGATCTTGTCTCCCAGCTTATAGAGTTTCTGTTTTTTGCTGCCTTGTTCTTCAACAAAAATATAACCGAAGGAGTCATTGCAGGCGACGGTTCCCTTCAAATCAACGTTGACGGTTTTCTGTTCAGGGCCGAAAGGACTTCCCTCCGTGTCTTTATCCTGGACGGGCTTCAGCGTGGTTTGAAAGAGGTTGCGTTCGACAATCAATCCGTAATCTTCAATAGACCCGGTTTTTTTATTTTCCACGGTTAAGGGTGACGCGGCTTGACTGCTGACGATCCGGGCTTTTCCGGTCAGAGGGAAACCGATGAGTTTGTAGAACAGATCAACTGTCAGATAAGACAGCAGGGTGATGGCCAGGAGGATGAAAAGCGGCCGCAGGGCCGTGATATTCATTTCGGAAAGGGAACCGGTATTCCTGAATCTATCCGGCAGTTCTTTTATCAGTTGTGTTGCTTTATCCCACATGCTCTTGACCATTAAATATATCGTAATTCCGGATTGTTCATCGTTCCGACGACGGTGACTTTCATTTTGGCTTTGTTCTGTCCCAGTAATTCCAGATCGCCTTTTAAATTAAGACCGCTGTCCTTGAAAGAGTCGGCAAGGGCTATTTCACCACTGAGGGAGTATTTGACCTGAGGGCCGGATACTGAAAATTTTTCCACGATGATGCTGTTGTCGAGGAGTCTGGCTTTAATCTCCACGATGTCGAAATCGACCCGGTTCATTCCTAAAAACGGTTCCGCCAGAGGATAAGCCCCCTTTGTTAAAACAAGATTAATGCTGCCCGATTTGCCTTTTTTGCCGGCGGCGTACATCAAAGACCCTTTAGCCTTTCCGGAGATTTCTTTTCCCATCAGGGTTTTCAGAAAAGCGTACTTGCCCAGATCAATATCCTGGAGATTTAAATCGCCCTCCTGGAAAGGATAAAAACTGGAAAACGAAATCACTCCCACATGCCCTTTAAAACTGCCTCCATAAGCCGAACCGCTGAAACCGAAAGATTTGTTTTTCTGAAAAAGACTTAGGGGATTGAACTGCAAATCCAGCTGTTTTCCCTGGAAGGGGATGCTGTCCGAAAAAGCGGAGCTGACGCTGATGTCTTTGAACTTCAATCCCAAAGGGAGGGACGGTTTGACCGATTCGGTCTTCAGAATATAATTGGATGCAGCGAAGGCTTCCTCCAGTCTGCTTTTGACCAAATCCGAGGGAAAAAGCAGATACAGGAATACCCCGGTAATCAATATGCCGTAGAGCACGAACCATAAAATGTCTTTTTTCAGTCTGTTCATCTCACTTGGTTTCCTTCATTCCGCTGATTCAGTGCCTGAATAGAGGATATCTGAAGTTGCGCGTTTAAGTATTCCGGGCTTTCCTTCATTTTGTTAATGGTTATTTTTTTTATGGTCACCAGATCTGCCGGTGATTCGACGTAGTATAAAAAGTCGGTCAGTTGCTTGACGGTGATTTTTTCAAGCTTCATGTCAATCAGGGATTCTTCCAGGGAAGCTGTTTGCAGGCCTTTGGCGGAATTCATCTGTTTGATTCTGCCCCGGACGTTGGCTTGAGTGGCCTTTTTTTCCAGATAAGCAAATAAGGTGAAACCGGCACCGCGCGCGGCCATGGCTTGCTTGAGTTTCACGATGGCGGCTTCCTGTGCGGTAAATTCGGCATCCAGCATTCTCATTTCACTTAATTTTTTCTGGCTGGCCTGGATGGACTTGGACAGTTTGGTCCGGGCTTCCCAGAATGGGAAAACCGCCAGTTCCAGAATCAGAGCCAACAAAACAATCGCTCCGGCGCCGGCGACCAGATAGCGCTGTTTTTCATCCAGTTTTTCCCACAGAGCTTTGATCATTGAACATCAATCCTTAAATCAAAATTAACTTTGCCGCCGTCTTTGACCAGGCTCGTTGATCCCATGGTCACTTCTTTGAAATACTTTGATTTCATCAGTTCGCTTTTTACCGCTGTGATCTCATCAACGTTTTTGGCCTCGCCTTTTATGTTAATGACGCCGTTTTCGTAACTGAAATTGTAGACGGTAATATCCAGCGAGGAAGCAATCAGGCCGGACATTTCCTTTAAAATGTTGAGCACGGTTGCCTCGGAAGATCCTTTGTACGAACCGAACCCCTTTTTGTTTTCCTCCAGTTTTGTCTTCAACTGCTGCACCGGATCGATCATCTTCGTTGCGTCGGGAAAATCTTTTTTGAAAATCATCGCAATTTGTTTTTTAAGACCGTCCAGCCGCTGCGTTTTTAATTTGTAATCAAGGGCCTGGTTGACCGCGGCCAGCAGCAGGATGATTCCGGCAATGATGGCGATCCATTTGAATTGTCCCCCCGCGCTGAGGCCGGCGTTTTTCTTCGCGGATGTTCCCTGCTGCAGATTAAACGATTTGCGTCCCGTGGGCACCCTCAGGGCGGCCGCTATCGCCGTGTTCATCACCTGCGGTTGCAACCGGACGCCTTCGTCAATGTCCAGTCGCTTGAGATGAAGCAGATCAAGTGTCTCCGGCTTCAGCGCAAGCGACTTTTCCAGTTCTTGCTGCAGCGGAACAAACAGAGAGCCGCCGCCGGTTATCAGGAGATGCGCGGGCGGGTTGCTAAGGGAGCCGTTGAGCTTCATAAACTCGATCGTGTTTTGCAACTCGGCGCAGAAATGACGGCACAGGTCTTCCGTCTTCGGGCAGACCGCGGGCAATTGGCCGCTTATTTTTTTCTGTTCGGCTTGGGCCGCGGATACGGATAAATCCTGAGCCAGCGCCTCGGTAATCGGGACGCCGCCGAAAGCCAGCGAACGGATCTGCACCAGCGCGCCTTCTTCAAAGAAAGCCACGGCGGTTGATCGGGCGCCGATATCCAGAACAATTCCGCCGCCCGGGTATTTATCGGCCGGGATCTGTGCCGCCAGCGCGGCGATGGAAACGTCAATAACCGATACCTTGCCCGGACCGGCTTCCACTTTTTCTATCCATCCGGCAACGTTGCTTTTCGTCATTGCCGCCACCAGCAGGCCGTCATGGGGAACCATCACATAGTCGGTAACCACGTCATCGATGGACACGGGAAGCAGGGGTTCCAGTTCAAAAGCCAGCGTTTTCCGGATTCGGTTGTCATCACGGAAGGGGAGATGGACCTTTCTGAACATGACATCCGCAGGGGACAGGGCAAGACAGCAGGAAGCCTCCGTAAACTTTTTATTTTCGCCCAGCTTTTTGAGCGCTTCTTCGAGACCGCCGTAATCATCAATATTCATAATAAGGGCGTCCAGGATGTGTCCGCCGGCCAGACCTTTTCTGGCGAATAAAACCGCCTTGATGGCGTTCGAACCAATATCCAGTCCCAGTAATACTTGCGGCATTAATCCTGTCTCCACCTGATTGTCTGAACCTGCGGTCCGTTTTTAAGGACCACGCCGCTGATGCTTCGGCTCATATTTTTCATCTTTCCGGAAGAAATAATTTTAAAATAATTGCTTTTTACCGTAATCAATTCCTGCTTCAGCTCCAGGCTTTCCATCCCCGGAACCCGTTTATACCAGGTGACGACGGATAAGTCGTTGCCTGCCTGCTTACGGTATTCATCCATACGGTCCGCCCGGTCGCTGTCAATTTCTTCCGCCAGTGCGCGTAAAACCATTTTAGGCGCTGTATTGATATTGACCAACCCGTCGCTGTCCGCGGTAATGAAACCGGCCAGTCCCGCTTTTTCTTTTGTTCCGTAAAAAAGTTCCGCGGTGACACCCCTTACCATAAGCAATTCTTCAATGCAATCAATTGGAGCATTCTTGGCTTCATAAGGGGTTTCCAGAGAGGTGTAATAGGAATTTTCCGCCCCGTTGGCGCTCATTTGATCGTCGGCATCAATCCAGTCCTTAATGGAATCAACAATTTCATCGACTTTTCTATCATCCAGTCCAAATTCCGGCTGGCGCAGCAGCCGGGTCAGCATATCCCGGATGTCCGGATTATATTCGTCACCGTTGGTCAGTTTATTGACGGGAATTTTACCGGTTTCGTCTTCGATGACGGCAGTGAAATATCCGTCTGAGAAAAAGCTTGCGGATTGCAGAGATAGGGTTGCCGCTTTGGCCCAGTCATCGCGCAGCGTACTGAAATCAATGTTGGAATTGGCAATCAGGACAGATGCCGCGTAAAAACCGGATTTGGCAATATAGGTTAATTTGATGCCGTCGCTCAAATTGACCGCGTCGTAGATGTCGGCACGGGAAGACCGGTTTAATTCAATGACCAGGGCGACCAGAATCGCCACGATCAGAATCACCGTAACCAAAGCCACACCTTTGTTATTGTTGTAAAATTTAATTTTCATGGCGTTTTTTTCTTAGACGGGAGAAATATCCTTGTCATAAATTTGTACGGTTTTTCCTTGTTGTTGGCATTGACGATGGCCAGCTCGATTTTTACAGATCTGGGCAGTTGATTACCCTGTCCCGCTGTTGATGAAGAATCCCATACATCCGTTTCTCTTTCTTCCGCGTCGTAAAAGGTCAGTTTAAAGGCATCAACATTTTTACAGATGATAAATGCGTCCGCCGTTTCTTCTTTCTCGTGGGGTTTGGCGACGGCAAGATCCGCCCTCCACAGAGAAAGACTTTCTTCACCGCTATCTTCACGAATCGTGTAGCCGATGGTTGCTGGATTTCCCTCTCCCTCGTTTGTTCCGAAAGCCAGATGCGCGGCAGCCCAGAAATAAAGGGAATGAAATTCCCTGTTTTTAATTTTTTCCTTTTTAGCGATAAAATAAAAAGAACCGCCGGACGTTTGCAGAGATGACAAATCCCTGATGATCCTGTCCATGGTCAGCCGCGCCATTTTATAGGCGTTGCCTTCTTCCTCCATCTGGCGGGAAACCCTCAGGGTGCCGCTGTAGGACACATAAACCGTGGCCATCACCACGCTCAGAATGAAGATGGCGATCAGCACTTCCAGCAGCGTGAAACCGGTTCGGCGATGCATTTGGTCATGGGTCTTTTGCACGGCTTACAACCCCGCTGCCTTGTAAAGGACAAGTTGATAGGTTCCCCGCTTGGGCAATAATTTATTGCGTACCGTCACTTCAATTTTTTTGAACTTGGCCAGTTGCGTGTCTTCAATCTGCAAATGCCATGAATAATCCGGATAGTCCGTGCCAAAGTCTCCGTCCTGCTTCCCGATGTCCAGCGCGGTACGCGCCTCCACCTCGGCCATCTTGCTCTGAGCCAGCAGAGCGGCTGTCGTCAGAAAACGGGAATCTGTCGCCATGGAAATGCTCTGTGATTGCGACTGAAAGACAGCAACCAGCGAGATCGCCAGGATCGCCATGGCCAGCATGACTTCCATCAGGGTAAAACCGTCGTGGGTTTTCATTTTCATAAAGCCTTCCTGAACCCCGGCATGTTCTGCTCAGTGGCCATTTTTACAATATCGATGTACTTGTCGTAAATATCGGTAATACCCAGAAAGGGATTGATGACAATGGTCATTTTGTCTTCGTCTGAGCCCAGATGAATGACCGTCGGCGAACAGACGTTATTTTTACTGAATTTAATTCTCACTTCCGTTTCAGTGTTCTTTTTACCTTTATCGTCCACAATGTCCAGAATTTTCACTCCCGAGGGCAGTTGTTGCCTGCGTTTTTTGATTTCATTTTGTTTTTCCGATGTCATGTCAGATGCGATAACCCAGTAGGAAGCAGTGGGAAGATCAAAGCAGAGCAGGTAGTTGATCTGATCGCGAACGGCTTCGGCGCGCAGCTTTCTTTCCAGACCGATCAAAAGACGTGTGGATTTTTTCAGATCATCCCCTGTTATCGTATCTCTGAGGGAGGGAACCGCCAGAACCAGAATAATACCGATGAGCGCAATGACCAGCAGTAATTCAAGAAGCGTGAAACCCTTGTTTTTCAAAATTATTCAAGCTCCCAGTTGTTGATGTCCGCGTCGACGCCTTCTCCTCCGGCCTCACCGTCCTTGCCCAGACAGATTAAATCATAATCGCCGTGGCTGCCGGGACTCAGATAAACAAAATCGTTGCCCCACGGGTCTTTGGGTACCTTGCCTTTTTCCAGATAACCGCCCTGCCGCCAGTTCTTGGGAAGATTGCCGACAGTCGGAGCTTCCACCAGCGCTTTGAGGCCCTGTTCGGTCGTGGGATAATTGCCGTTGTCCAGCTTGTAAAGCTTTAATGCCGAATCAAAGCTTTCCATTTGTATTTTGGCCTTGGCCTGCCTGGCTTCATCCGGTCTGCCCATGACTCTGGGGATGATCATGCCGGCCAGAACGCCCAGAATGATAATGACGACCATTAATTCGATTAACGTGAACCCCGCCTGACTGTTTTTTTTCTTTTTAAAAAGTTTCATATAAAACTCCTGTTTATGATTTTCTTTAACTATTTAACCAATTGATTCATTTCAAATATCGGCAGCAGAATGGAAACAACAATGAAGCCGACCACCAGACCCATGACCAGGATCATCACCGGTTCCAGAATCGAAGTCATAATCATGATATCGGATTGAGATTCGTTTTCGTAAGCGATGGCGATACGGTTGAGCATTTTTTCCAGAGTGCCGCTCTGCTCGCCAACGGCAATCATTTCCGTGACCAGCGGCGGGAACAGGCCGCTTTGAGTCAGCGGACCGGAAAGCCCTTTGCCTTCCTCCAGATCCTTCGCGGCCTGATGAATGGCATCGCCGATGATGATATTGTTGACAATGTTGCGGACAATTTCCATCGCCGCCAGCAGCGGAACGCCGCTTTGTAAAAGCGTCGCCAGCGTCCGGCAGAACCGGGCAATGGCGATCTTGCGGTTAATCTGTCCAAACACCGGCAGTTTCAATTTTGCGCTGTCCCATGCGCGTCTGCCCTTGTCTGTTCCCGAGATGCCGTATTTGAAGGCGACAATTCCCGCGAAAATGAGAATCATAATGATCCACCAGAAAGATTTCAGGAAATTGCTTACGGTGATCAGGATAATCGTTATCAGGGGCAGCGTTTGGTTCATATCAGCAAAAATTCCGGTGATTTTAGGCACGACAAAAGCCATCAGCAGCAAAATGACGGTGGTTCCCATCAGGAACATAATAATCGGATAAGCCAGGGAGGAACGAATCTTGTTCATCAGCGCCTGCTGGTTTTCGCTGAAATCCGCCAGACGTTCCAATACAAGATTGATCGTTCCCGACGCTTCTCCCGCTCTGATCATGTTCAGGTAAAAAGGCGGGAAAATCCGGGGGAATGCCGACATGCTGTCGGTCAGGCTTTTGCCTTCGTTGACCTGCTCGCGAATTTCAGCCAGTGATTTTTTTAACAGCTGATTTTTCGCCTGTTTCATCAGGACGGTCAGAGAAGGCACCAGGGGCATCCCTGCGCCCAGAAGCGTGGATAGCTGACGGGTGAAGACGGAAACCTCTCCGGCGGACACCCTTTCCAGAATGTTGATCTGCAGTGCACCCGATAAGGCGGTTTCTTTCTTGTGATCCGCCTGATTGATTTCAACGGGATAGACATTCTCGTCGCGCAGTTTCTGGCGGGCTGCCGCAAGACCGGAAGCATCAATAAATCCCTTACGCCGGCGTCCCTGGGCATCCAGCGCTACATATTCAAAAACACTCATTATTTGCCCCAGAAAATCAAAACTTTTACCCCTCTAACATAATTTTTTGATTGATTCAATAACGTTATGGGTTACGCCATGGACTTGCAGATATGAAAATAAAAATGGGTGTTCAGGCCCATTTTGGAATTTGCCTGCAGCAATTTTTTTATAATATTATTCCTTCGGTATCATGGATACTTCATTCGATTCAGCGCTTTCACCATTGGCATTCACCGCGGTGACGACAAAATAGTACGTCTTTCCACGAGTCAGACCGCTCACGAGGAATCCCGCTTCCGTGCCTCCGGACGCAAGAAGCGATTCACTGTTTTTGGTGATATTTTTAGCTGTTCCGTAATAGATGTTGTAAGTTGCGCCCGCAATTTCGGTCCAGTCCAGATAGATCTGTCCGGATTCCAATCCTGATGCCGCGTTGGTCGCGATTAGATTGGCCGGGGCCGCGGGCGGCGGATTGTCAGAGGGTATGGCCGCATGGAAAAAGGAGTGACTGCTTTCACCATTCGCGTTTACGGCCGTCAGGTAGAAGTAATAGGTTCTGCCGTTCTGCAAGGCAGTTGTTTCACCGGCGTCGGATCCGGCTTCCCAGGTCATCGAGTTCACAACGATGGAATTGCTGGCTTGTCCATTGATAATAACGGGTTGCCCCACGCCAAGGTTGCTGATGCCCTCCTGCCAGTAGCAATAAAGTTTATAGGAGGTCACTGCCGGTGAAGCAGTCACCGGAATCCAGGTAACGGTAACGCTCTGATTGCCCGATTGAGCGCGTACACCGGCGGGTGCCGCGGGCGGAACCGCGTTTGAGCCGAGAGGGGTTACAAAGGATGGCCTTCCCAGATAGCTTTCACCGGAAGGGTTGGTGCCGGAAATAGAAAACCAGTATTCTTTGCCTTGCGTCAGACCGGAGACGGTATAAGGAGCACTGATCAGGCCTTCTATCTTTGTGCCGGATTTCATGGTTTTGTAATTCGGCAGGTGTAATGAATCGTAAGTGTTATCATTATCTTCAATGTAGTAAATGTTATACGTTGTAGCGTCCGGATCTGCCAGCCACTCCAAAGTGACCTGTCCATTTCCGGCATCCGCCCTCACCATAAAATCAGTTATATAATGTTCCTTGGTTGAGTTATCGCCAGATATATCATCGCTGGATGAACAGGCGGAAAAAAACATGATGGATATGCTCAATAATAATAGATATGAAAAATACTTTTTCATGTTATCTCCTTGCGCGGTTTCAATATTTTCTTGTTTTGTTTGACTAATCAACATCAAAGGCGGCCGCTGTCAAGCTAATTTTTACGCGTCAATCCGTTCATGTAACGGGTGCTGATTTCATCCGCCTGCTCGATGCAGAGGCTTTTCAGGTAGGCCCGGACAAACCCTTTGAGGAAAACCGCTGCCGGTAATTTTTCGATTTTGTCGTCTTCCAGATCAATTAAATAATCCAGACGGATTTTTGTTTCCTGATGAATGGCTTCAATCGTCACGCCCAGTTCATTTCTGATGGCCCTCAAATCGTTGCCTGTGATGTCCGGGCGCGCGGTGATTTCGGCGATATTCCGGTTTTGGGCAATCTTGGCTTTTAATTCGGCGTTGTGATTCTTCCGCTGGGCAAAGCCGGTCGCCTGACGGTTAAAGTCGAATAAATCAACCGGCTTTTTGATTCCTTCACCGGTTTCAGCCATTCCCGTTGGCGTCTGCGGATTCAGTTCGTTGTCGTACTTGAGTTTTTGCGTTTCATTAATCAGGGTTGAATAGGCTTTCTCCAACAGGGACAGTATTTTCTTTCTTTCTTCTCTGGAAAAAAAAGAATAGCTGACCAGGGAATCAGGTTGATACATTTGCAGGGCGGCATTGTAGGCGCTGCGGATTTGCGAGGCTGTCGCGCCCGGCTGGATATCCAGCATTTCGTAATAATTCATCTGATCAAAGTCTTTTTCCATCAAGGGCGGCCTCAAATTCTCAGAGATAGTCGAGCGTCAACTGCTCGCCGAAAGCACTGCCTATTTTTTTGTTCAGCACACGCAGATCGTTGGCCGCGCGGGTGTGAGGGTAACGGTCCAGAAAGCAGACACGCTGGCAGATGGCGTCGTGCACATGCTCGTCGTAGGCGATATTGCCGGCAAATTCCACACTGATGCCCAGATGTTTTTTAATGATTTTACAGATCTGTTCGCCCAGGATGATATTGTCCTGTTTACGCAGTTGATTGATAATCAGTTTGAAACGGAACGCGTTGAAATCTTTTCTGATGAGCGCGTATTTTTCCGGAAACTCCTTCTTGATGACGGAAACGATATTTTCCGGTTTATTGAATGATTCATCGCCCAGATGTTCCCTGACTTTTTTCTCCAGCGTTTTGAAATCGTTTGCCGAAAAATAATGGCGAATCCGGCGCAGATAGATGGCGCGCATCAACCGGTAAACATTTTCGATGGATGTCGGTTCCGGCGTGGTAATGAAGATGCCGTTGCGGGAGGCGAGAAAAAAGTCCAGCGTATTATAAGAGGTTCCGGCGCCCAGATCGAGAACGATATAGTCGTAATCGAGTTTGGCGATGGCCCGGAGCGTCTTGATTTTCTTTTCATAGGGGAGATTGGCGATATCCAGACTGTCGTGAGCGCCGCTGATTAAAAAAAGATTGGGAAACGGCGTCGGCAGAACGGCTTCCGACAGATCGGCTACTTTTTTAGCGATAAAGTCGGAGAAACATTTTTCCGGATAGGGAACATCCACCATCGTGTGCAGATTGGCCGCGCCCAGATCCAGATCAATCAACAGGGTCTTTTTACCAGATTTTGCCAGAAGACGTCCCATGGAACTGGCCAGAAAACTTTTGCCCGATCCTCCCTTGCCTCCTCCAATTGGCCAGATATGCGCCATAAACCATCCAATGAGTAATTTCCTGATCTCATACACGATACAATCATGTTATTCAAGCGGGAAAAATGCTTTTCGGCCATTTACCGCCTTGACTTATGGTCCGTTTATTTTTAATGTCAATCATGATGAACCGTGAACCCCAAATCCAAGTGGCCCTGCTGCAAAATGATCATCAGGCGCATATTGCTTTGAACGGCGTTTTTTTTCTGAAAGATGGCGGCGAGTATGCAGGGAATTACGTTGTTTGCGCCGACCACGGACAGGTGGTGTTGAAGGATTCATCGAATCAGGAAATCGTTCGTCAAAAAGAAATTATACTCCAACCGGGAAGAGACTCATTTTTCACCGTTTCCAACGTGAAGATCGGCATCGATTTTCACTGGCAGCAAACCCAGGAGCAGTCGTTTCGCGGCAGTTTGTTGTTGTCGGCTGTCGCCGATTCCTCGTTTAACCTGATCAATAAAATTCCCCTCGAAGATTATCTGGAAAGCGTCATCTCGTCGGAGATGTCCGCCGAAGCGCCGCTGGAATTTTTAAAAGCCCAGGCCATAACCGCCCGCAGCTGGCTTTTGAGTATGCTGGCCAAAAAGAATGCCAAACTGCCTTCTGCGCAAGTGAAAACCGAAAATGAAATGGTCGTCTGGCAGGACGTCAACGACCACGAAGGATTCGATGTCTGTGCGGATGACCACTGTCAGCGCTATCAGGGAATCACGAGAATCATTTCTGAAAATGTTCACGAGGCCATCGAAAGTACACGCGGGAAATTTTTAACGTATGATGGCGAAATCTGTGATGCGCGCTATTACAAATCCTGCGGCGGCCTGACGGAAGTTTTTTCAACCGCCTGGGAGGATATCCAGCCGGGATATCTGCAAAGCATCAGCGATGATGACGAACCGCATCCGCCTGTTCACCGTGAGGAAGAGGCGGAAAAATGGTTGGGCGGCAGGCCTCCGGCGTATTGCAATACAACCGATCAGGAACTGCTCAAAAAGATTCTGCCGTCTTTCGATCAGGAAACACCGGATTTCTACCGCTGGCGTGTTGAATATTCAAGAAAAGAACTGGAAGCAATTATCAGGAAAAAATCCGGCGTCGATTTTGGTGAATTGATCGATTTGGCTCCGCTGGAGCGAGGACCTTCGGGAAGAATTTACAAATTAAAAATTGAAGGTTCAAAAAAAACCATGATTGTCGGCAAAGAACTGGCAATCCGCCGCTGGCTTTCGCCCAGCCACTTATTGAGCAGCGCTTTTTTTGTAAAGAAGACAAATGCTGCTGAAGGATCAGTAGAAGATTTTATCTTCATAGGCGGAGGTTGGGGGCACGGCGTCGGTCTGTGCCAGATCGGCGCGGCGGTCATGGCGAGCAAGGGATTTACAATGGAAGAAATTCTGGGCCACTACTTTACCGGAGCGCAGATACAAAAATTGTATTAAGAGTGTCTTATGTCCGAAAAGCAAAGCATAACAGCCAATAAAGCAAGCTGGAAACCCTGGGCATGGGTTCCTTCTCTTTATTTAGCCGAAAGTATTCCCTACACCATTGCCATGACGGTTAGCGTCGTGCTGTACAAAGACATGGGGCTTTCCAACACGCAAATCGCTTTTTACACGAGCTGGCTTTATCTTCCTTGGGTCATCAAGCCGCTCTGGAGTCCGTTTGTCGATATTTTTCGCACCAAGCGTTTCTGGATATTGGCCATGCAACTGGCCATCGGGGCATCACTGGCCTGTGTCGCCCTGACCCTGCCCACATCTGATTTTGTGCGCTACTCGCTGGCTGTCTTCTGGATTATGGCCTTTAGCTCCGCCACGCATGATATTGCTGCCGACGGTTTCTATATGCTGGGGCTCGATACGCCGCAGCAGGCCGCGTTTGTCGGCGTGCGCGTTATTTTCTACCGTATTGCCACCATTGCCGCCGAAGGCGGTCTGGTGTTTCTGGCAGGTATGCTGCAAAAATACGGTTATTCTCCGGCAAGCGCCTGGTCGCTTTCTTTTATCGGCGTCGCGGCGGTGTTTCTGGCATTTTTTATTTATCATTTATTTGTGCTGCCGAGGCCTGCCGAAGATGTCAGCGCGCCGTGGGATAAATCAAAAAATTTTCTGGCAGAATACTTCCGCGTGCTGACCTTGTTTTTCCGGCGCGGGGATATTCTGATCATCATCAGCTTCTTCTTGCTTTACCGTTTTGCCGAAGCGCAGTTGACAAAAATGGTCGTTCCTTTTCTGCGCGATGAAATCAGCAAAGGCGGATTGGGACTGACCACCGCGGACATCGGTATCATTTACGGCACGGTTGGCGTTATTGCGCTGATGCTGGGAGGCCTTCTGGGCGGCTATGTGATTTACAGAAACGGTTTGAAATATTGGCTGTGGCCGATGGTGTTTATTATGCACCTGCCGGACTTGATTTTTGTTTATCTGTCGCATTACCAGCCACAGAATCTATGGCTGGTCGGTTCCGCTGTGGCGGTGGAAAAATTCGGTTACGGATTCGGTTTTACCGCTTATACGATGTATATGATCATGGTTGCGCAGGGAGAATACAAAACCGTCTTTTACGCGATAGGCACGGGGATCATGGCGCTGGGCATGATGATTCCGGCGATGGGTAGCGGCTGGATTCAGGACATGCTCGGTTATAAAAATTTCTTCATCTGGATTATGATTACAACCGTTCCCGGCTTTATCGTCGCGGCGCTGGTGAAGATTGATCCGGAATACGGAAAAAAAATGAAAAAAGAACCACGGGGATAAAGGGTATGCAAGGTCAACAAATCAACACAGCATTTATTCTTGGGGCGGGGCTGGGGACGCGGCTCAGGCCGCTCACCGAAAACATGCCCAAACCGCTTCTGGAAATCGACGGTTATCCGATCATTACTTACGCGATGGGACATTTGCGTGCCGTTGGTGTTAAACGCTTTATCGTCAATACGCATCACTGCGCGGAAAAATACGCTGACGCTTTTCCGGATAATCATTGGCAGGGCATTCCGATTACGTTTCGCCACGAGCCGGTTTTACTGGATACCGCCGGCGGCATCAAAAATATTGAAGATCTGATAACCGAAGACGAACGCATTATCGTTTATAATGGCGACATCATCACCAATATGCCGATCGAACTCTTGATTAGAAAACATTTCGAATTGAAAACACCCGTGACGCTGGCGCTGCGTTCAGCCGGGCCGCTGCTTAATGTCAATGTTGACGAGAATGGTTTTGTCTGCGACATGCGGCATATACTGAAAAATCCTGGTGTGAAAAGTTGCCTTTTTGCCGGAATCTACATTGTGGAAAAAAGTTTCCTGAAAAGATTGGCAGCGGGTAAAATTGAATCCATCGTTCTACCGCTGGTAGAGATGATAAAAGAAAATCCAAACTCTGTCGGCGGTGTGGTGATTGATGATGGTTCATGGTATGATGTGGGGACGGTTGAAGAATATAAGAGGTTGAATCAGGTAGGCTTGGATTGATTGTCATTTCGAGGAACGCAGAGACGAGAAATCTAATGAGTCCCAAGCTTCAGAAATGAAGTACACTGAAGCTTGCAGGACGAATTATCACCTATTGGTGATTTTATTACAGCAGATCAAGATGTCTCCCTGCGGTTCGACATGACATAAACACGGAATTTTATGCAAAAAGAAATTCAAAAATATTTAATTGAGCATCTGGGCAAGTCGGATTTCAAGCTTGATCCGATCAAGAAGGGCGGTTCCGACCGCGAATTCTTCAGAGTTTCTTTACCTCATGGAGACAGTTTTGTTTTCATGCATTACGGCGACGAGGTGGCGGAAAACGCCCTTTGGGCCGGCATCAACAAATTCATGTCATCGCTTAATATCAATGTGCCGCGGATTATCATTCAGGATGCCCCACGGCATTTTATCCTGCTGGAGGATCTGGGCGATGTGGATTTATGGTCGCTCAGATTTGAATCCTGGGAGGAAAGGCGCGATTATTATTTTCAGGTGCTCAAGCAAATTCATCGTTTACATTCTTGTGATCTGAAATCCATTTCCGAGGATATGCAACTGTCTGAAAGTTATGGCCCGCGACTCTATAAATGGGAGCACGACTATTTTCTGGAAAATCTCGTCTGGGAAGTCTGCAAGATAAAACTTTCATCTGCGGATGCCGTAAAGTTGAATAAGGAACTGGACGCGCTATCTGAGCGCCTGCAAAAAATTCAGCCCTGTCTGATTCACCGCGATTTCCAGTCGCAAAACATCATGATTAAAAACGCCAAACCGGTTTTGATTGATTTTCAGGGTATGCGACAAGGCTGCCTCTTTTATGATCTCGGTTCGCTTATTTGCGATCCGTACGTTACTTTCGAAGATGAAGAAAGAAACGAGCTGATCAATTTTTACTATGAACTCATGAATCCTCCCTATACCCGCGATGAATTTGTAAATAACTTCTGGATGGGTTCGGTTCAGCGGCTTTTACAGGCGCTGGGAGCGTACGGATTTCTCGGGCTTAAAAAACACAAACCGGCTTTTCTGCATCACATTCCCAACGGTCTGGAGAATCTATTGATGGCAATCGATAACGTTAGCGTACTTGAAACGTTAGGTGATTTAGCAACTGAATGCGAAACAATCCTTGCCCGTAAAAAATTTTGAAGGCAAGTCAATACTGAAAAGTCTGTTGCACATATTGATCTCACACATTTGATGCCCTAGACTTCAGGGATTGTCTCAATATGGATAGGAAGATAAACATCATCGTTTCCTTGACCCATTGCAGGTATTCCGGGCTGTCCGGTTCAAATCCCAAATGCCGGGCTACCGCAGTGCCGGAACCAAGGTAGTAGTTAAACAGGGCGTACAGGCTTTCCAGATATCTCACCAATGTTTCACTGTCAAAAAGCAGAATATTGGCTTTTTCGACGTCGTCCCGGATGTTGGTCATAAAATTTGCGAGATCATCGTAACCCGGTATTCTTTGTGCGTCTTCCCGTGGCGTATTCTGTGCGATGAGGCGGAAGATTTCCGGATGACTTTGATAGTAGGAGATAAAGCGGTCAAAGTATAGCGATGTCGCCTTCTGAAGACCAAGCCCTGGCAGTTCTTTGAGCCAGGACTTGTTTGCCTCCCTAAAATCCTCGCCCACTTTTTTGCTGATGGCTTCGAAGATAGAGGCCTTACTGGGGAAATGGTGACGGATCAAGCTGTGATAAAAACCGCCCTCCGCGGCGATCATGCGGATGCTGGCTCCTTCATAGGGACACCGGGAAAAGACCTTGCAAGCAGCATCCAGAATCATTTCTCTTGTAGTGGTTCCATGCGGGGATTTTTTTTCATTATGCTCTTTTTTCTGAGATAAATCTTTTTTGTTTCGCATTGTTATACCTTTCATAACAATAAAATGCACAATCGTGCAATTTTCTTCTTGACAATGCTTATGCTTTGATTTACTTCTACCTGCACAATCGTGCAATTTTAACCATAGACGAAGCAGTTGGGCGTAATGGAACAAAATCCAAAGATTTTGTCAAGGAGCAGGTAATGAACGCGATGAACCTGGCACCGCCGCAGAGACCTGGAGATCATCTCTTCACGGATATCGTGTTTCCATACATTACGCTAGAGCTTTGCAAGGTCGTCCGAGTGGGGATCAATAACTCAGATGATTTAATCAGAATATTTTAATCGCCGAAAACAGAATGCTAAAGACTTACACAAAAAACGATTCTGGGTGCAAAAGTAAATTACCCCCAAGGGAGATTTTTATGCATTTGGACCTTCCGCTATATTTAACATCGGACACAAATTGAAATAACGCAAAAAAATAAAGGAGAAAAGTAAATGAATTTTAGAAAAAAACGTTTTTCCATCTCTCTCATCATCATAGTGTCGTTAATTGCATCCGCAAGCCTTTCGCTCAGCAGTCAGGCCTATGCCGCCCGTATATATTCGCCTGACGGCAAAGGATACCTTGAGTATATTATGACTGATACAGGTCATGCGCAGCCGTTGCTGCACCTGGAAGGTACCGGATATGAAATGGGCTTTCAGCACGGGTATTTGATGGGAGAAGCGGCTACGGAGGTCGCGTCCGATGAGCTTTTCCAACATATCTTCCAGACGTTTGTGCTAGCTTTAGGAGAAACAGGTCAAATTATTAATGATTTAGTTATGACGGATATCGGGAAACGGTTAGGATTGAATGTTTCTAATTCCGGAATGAAACCTGTCGACTTTATTATAGCGGCCTTAAAAATTTTCGCGAAACAAAATGAAAAATATATTCCGCAGGAATATCTCGATGAAATGCGCGGCATTGTTGACGGTGCTAGAGCGACAGGAGTTCATCTAAAATACGAGGATGTTTTGCTTCTCAATGTCGGTTTTGATGTATATTTAAGCATTGTGTATCGTGTCGGCACCCCTTTGCTGAATGCTGCCGATAAAGCAGGCACTCTTACCAAGGGGCTTCAGCTTTCATGTAACGCCTTCGCGATGGACGGTAAAGCCACCATTGGCGACAGCCTTTTTTTGGGCAGAGATTTCATGTTCAATGGGCCGGGCCTTGTGGACAATCCGGTTATTTTCGAAATCTACGGCAAAGGCAGGAACCGGTTCGTCAATATCGGTGCCGCCGGAATGGTGGGGGTCTTTGCCGCCATGAATGAAAAAGGTTTGGGCATCGGCATGGATATGGTTCCGTCCTTCGATTGCACGCCGACTGATGTCGGGATGGGTACGGCGTTTACCGCCCGTGAGGTCATGGCAAAGGCCAATGAATTGAGCCAGGGAGTTTCAATCATTAAAAACTCCAAGCGGGGCGTTTCCTGGTTGTATATTGTCGCGGATGGTCAGGGTGCCGAGCGCGGCGCCACATCCGTGGAGGTGTCGGCGAATCATGTTTCCACCAGGAGCATGAAATATGCAGAAAACACATGGTTGCAAAAACTTTTAGGAACACCTGCCCGCCAGCAGGAAAAATACCCCGATGTCCTGATTCAAACAAATCATTACATATTGCCGAATATGTACGCCAACTATCCCTTACACTACGTAGACCGGGGATCAATGCATCGTTATGATAGAATGATCGAGATGTTGAATGACCCCAATCATCCCCTGGGCGGATACGGAACCTATGACTTCGACAAAGCCTTCGATTATAATAACTGGATGTATTTGACTGGAGAAGAAAATGAAACACCGCAAAGTTATGTCAATGTGAGTACAACCCTCTTCGACCTGACCAACTTGAGATTCAGAACCCTTTGCGGACCGACATTCGGTCATGGCGCGACAGAATATGATTGGAGTAAAAGAAGATAAACAGCGGGGCAAACGTCCCTCAATGAAAACAACAGTGGTGGTATTGTGAATGCCAACATAACGATCGTTGATGATTAGAAAAATTCAAAGTGATTTTTTACCAGGAAAGATAGGCTCTCTTCTCCAAGCATGTATGGCGGGCATCTCCTTCGGGAGGTGTCCGTTATACATCAAAGCAAATGCTTGTTCTTGAGGTAAAATTATACCCGCAAGTATTCTCATCATCGGCAGTGGCGCTGTTGGTGCCGTGTGCGTTCAGGCCACGGCGAATGCCGGGTGCAAGGTCGAGGTTCTGGTTTGCAATCGGAAAAACTCAAACGCGGTCCTTTGATGATTGAGCAGTAACCCAGCCTCTGCAGATGACATCACCATCCGCTCAAACTATGATGGTTGTTAACGGATTTTTTTAATCGTTTTTTTGAGAATGTAAACCCCGGTATGCGGGCCAGAGGCTACAGGAAACAGTACGCTAAGAGAAAATAATATCTAGTGTTTGTAACTGAAAATCGTTATAATAAATAAAAAACGTCTTTAAGATTTAGGCGGCATCATAGGGAGGTTTCGATATGAATGTGAAAGGCAATTTTTTTGTCTCGGCAAGAACCACCATGATTGAAGTTTTTGGTAAAGATCGCTGGAATACCTTTATGACCAAGCTGGTAGAAAAGGATAAATATTTCAACAGTGTGATTATGTCCGTGACGCTTGTTCCGGTGGAAAAATTAATCGTTTTTTTTGATGAGATGTGCGGTGAATTTTTCGACAACGACAAAATGCAGTACCAAACGTTTGGGCGGTCGGGTGCGAAAGCCGCTCTGTCACCGGGAGGCGTGTATCATTCTTACCTGCTCAGCAAGGATATAAAACAGTTTGTCGAATTTGCTCTGCCCAAGCTCTGGACAACCTATTATGACGGCGGGACATTTGAGGCATGGTTCGAAAACAATACCGTTCATATTAAAATCACCGGGATACCGGTCAAATATATTTATTTCGAGTATCTGGTCATGGGGTACTTTCAGCAGGCGCTCAAGGTGTTTGGGAAGAGGTCTGTTGCAAAGAAGGTCCGGAGCCTTTCGTCGGGCGATGAGGATCTTTATTTCCAATTTCAACTGAAGGACTCTTGACCAAAAAATGTAGGGTGTAATACCGATGATCCTCACATATCCGTATCCGTTCTATTAAGCAAATAACTCACCTTACGGGCTGTTCAGACATCAGGAAAGCCAATTTAACCGATGTTCAGGGCAGGGCTCTGTGACAAATTAAAGGATTAGTTTTGCCATGTGCATTGAAGAGATGCGTTGTAAGTTTGAGGGGTGACACATTTTCCTTCCTTCTCCGGTTTTACTGCTCCGCCAAGCACATATTTTATTGTGAGACTCAAATTTCAAAAACGAATATCCTAAATAGCCTGAAGGTTACTGTAGGGGCACCAAGGGGTCGCTACAAGGGAAATAGTTTTGAATCAGGATGTCATGAATAAATGGATGATGCCTTTGGCGAACTGGGCTTTGACCATTTCATGGCTGACTGTCATGTACGAGGGCTGTATTGATATGGCCAGAAGATGAATCATTATAAATTTATGCAGACCATTTTAAGCCTGTTTTATTTTTTCCAGCCGTAAGGAATTCCCATCTTTTTCATTCTACTGCGAAGCGTGTTGGGTTTTATCTTCAACAGTTCCGCGGCGCCGCCCGGGCCGTTTATTTTGCCGTGGGAAAGAGCCAGCGCCTTGTTGATGTGCCGGGTAGCGGCTTCATCCAAGTCCGGGAAATCATCGTCTTCGGCGTCATCTTCAGGCATGTGATCTCCAGCGGAATGTTGGATGACGTTCTGAAACGAAAGCATCTTTCCCTTGCCCAGGATCAATTCCCTTTCAATCACATTTTCCAGCTCACGCACGTTCCCCGGCCAGTCGTAATCGGTCAGTCGCTTCATGGCACCGGGTGATAGAGACACCTCCCTGTGAATATTGAGTTCACGGGATTTTGTTTTGATGAAATGATCGACAAGGGCGGGGATATCCGATCGCCTGCAGCGCAGCGGGGGGATCCGGATGGGAAACACGTTCAGACGAAACCATAAATCTTCCCGGAACCGACCGGAGGCAACCATTTCCTCAATGTTGCGATTGGTGGCGGCGATGATACGGATGTTCACCGGTATGTTTTCCGTCCCGCCGACACGCTCAATGATTTTGTTCTGAAGCACCCGGAGCAGGCGTACCTGCGCCTGGAGCGGCAGTTCGCCCACTTCATCCAGGAAGATCGTGCCGCCGTTGGCCCTTTCAAAGCGGCCTTTTTTCCGGCTTGTCGCGCCGGTGAATGCCCCTTTTTCATGGCCGAATAATTCGCTATCCACCAGGGTATCCGGGATGGCTCCGCAATTGACTTTAATGAAGGGTCCGTCTTTGCGGGCTGATTTTTGATGAATGAAATTGGCCACCACTTCCTTGCCTGCGCCGGTTTCACCCATCAGAAGCACCGGGCTGTCCTGACCGGCCACCAGAAGGGCGTTTTCCACAACGCCTTTCAGTCCCAGACCGGCACCGATAATGGTCTGGCTTCTGGTGTCACGCAGTTCTTCCTGCAGACCTCTCTTCTCGGCTTCGACCATGTCCTTCAGGCGAAGGACTTCACGGTGTTTGATATTGTTTGAAAGGGCCAGGACAAAGGGATCATGGAGCATTTCAAAAAGCCGCCTGTGCTCTTCGTTGTAGTGTTTCTTTCCTTCCAAACCCAGCAACGCGATGCCCATCCGGGTTCCCTTGTGAATGAGAGGCATGACAATAAGCGATATGTCTTCGCCGAATAATTGCGTATAGGTTTTTGCGAAAGGATGAAGATTGAGCTGATTGAGAATACGTGTGTTCAGATAGTCCTTCCCATCCCCGAACAGCGGCTCTTCCGTGGCCAGAGGGATGAGGGATTCTGTCTGTGGGCGAAAGAAGCCATAACTCTCGGCCAGCATGCGTTCTGAAAGCAATTCAGGCTCTGTCTGGCTGACAAAAAGCCCATCAGCGGGTAAAAACCGGCTGAGGTATTGAAGGCATTGGGTCACGCCGATTTCCAGGTCCAGGTTTCCGCATAATCTTCGGGTGACCTGCCGGAAAAACTCGTTTCGATCATCAACGGGCTCTTTCTGGAATGGATGAAGATTTTTCTTTTCGTGTTCAGCAATGAGGATGTCTAAAACCATTTGAAGAGATTCTCTCAAGGGAAGAAGCAGGCGGGCGTGCTCCTCCGTAAATCTGTCCTTTCCTTCGGCCGTTATCATGACGGATGCATAAGATCCTGTGACGTTTTTAAAAATAATAAAAACCGCAGACCAATCAGAATATGCGGCACGCATGGATATTTCCTTTCCGACGGGATGGTTTTGCGGTTGATTGACAATATAAATATCGGGGTTGTTCCTGCTGCAGGCCAAATCTATGATGCCTGACGATGTTTCATACATGAAATTGGTTGTTTCACCTCCGTTACGCAGAACCTGGGCGATAATCCGCATCAATCGAAGATCACGGTGGTATTGGAGCCAGCTTATTTTCCATACAGGGACGATTTCTGAAATACAATTAAAGATATCAGACAGCCCTTCCTGGAGGTTACCCTCGTCGATGAGACGCCTTTTGATTTGGTCCAGTAATTGATCCGGTTTGATTCTCATAGTTCGTGAGCCTTTGTCCATAGTTTCAATATACAGTAAAATTACGATATTTTTCAACTTATTTTACCATATTTCGAAACACGTAATACGGCAATACTTAATAAATATTTGATTTATTTGAAATTATTTTTCTGACACAGATCATGCTCGTTTTTTTGTATACCAAAGAAAAAAATAACGAGAGAAAAAAGTAGTTCTTTACTCAACAAAATCCAAAAAGGAGGAAGTTTGTAGATGAATTATCAAAAGACGCGTTTCTTTTTTACGTGGATATCAATGGTTGCTATTGTTTTAACTGGAATTATGTTCAGCAGCCAGGCCTTTGCCGCCCGCACCTATTCACCCGACGGCAAAGGGTATCTTGACTATATTATCACCGATACGGGTCATGCACAGCCTTTGCTCCATCTGGAAGGCACCGGATATCAAATGGGCTTTCAGCACGGTTATCTAATGGGCGAGGCGGTCGCGGCGGTCGCATGCGATGAGTTTTTCATTGATATCGGCCGGGGGTATGTAGACATGTTGGGACCGCTCGGTCCCGTTGTCGAGGATCTCCTCTTGACAGAAATTGGAAAGCGGTTGGGCGTAAGTTATTTATTCTCCGGAAAGAAACCGGCTGACTTTATTATTGATTTTTTCAAGATGGTTGCGAAAAACAATGAAAAATACATTCCCAAGGAATATCTCGATGAAATGCACGGCATTGTTGACGGTGCCAGGGCAGCGGGGATTAATGGCCTGACCTACGAGGACGTCTTGCTCGTCAACGTCGGTTTCGATGCGCTTTTAAGCGTTGGCTATCCTATTGCCACCCCTTTACTGAATGCTGCCGATAAAGCAGGCACTCTTATCAATGGTCTTGAACTTTCATGTAACGCCTTTGTTATGGATGGCAAAGCCACCATTGGCGACAACCTCTTTTTGGGCAGAGATTTCATGTTCAGCGGCCCGGGCTTTACCGACAATCCGATTATTTTTGAAATCTACGGTAACGGAAGAAACCGAATCGTCAGTGTTGGTGTTGCAGGAATTGCGGGGGTCATCGCCGCCATGAATGAAAAAGGCCTGGGCATCGGCATGGACATGGTTCCATCCATCGATTGCACGCCGACCGACGTCGGCATGGGTACGCTGCTGACCGCCCGTGATGTCATGGCAAAGGCCAATGAGTTGAGCCAGGGTGTTTCGATGATCAAAAACTCCAAGCGAGGCGTTTCCTGGTTGTACATCCTCGCGGACGGGAAGGGCGCAGAACGCGGCGGCGTGTCGGTGGAAGTGTCGGCGAATCATGTTTCTACCAGGAACATGAAATATGCAGAAAACACATGGTTGCAGAAGCTTTTAGGGACACCTGCCCGCCAGCAGGAAAGTTATCCCGACTTCATTCTTCAAACAAATCATTACATGTTGCCGAATATGTACGCCAATTATCCCTTACACTATGTAGACCGGGGTTCAATGTATCGTTATGACAGGATGATCGAAATATTTAAAGATCCTGATCATTCCTTGGGCGGATACGGTACACATGACTTTGACAAGGCATTCGATTATATCAACTGGATGTATTTGACCGGGAATCAAACGCCGGCCAGTAAAGTCAACCAGAGCACCACCCTGTTTGATCTTACCAACCTGAGATTCAAGACCTATTGCGGACCGACATTTGGCCATGGTGTGACAGAATATGACTGGCTTGACAGAAGATGAACTGTGGGGCGAACGTTCCCGGCTGCAAATAACGGCAACAGCTCCGTGAATTCCAATAGTACCGTCCTTGAAGGTTGGAAAAAAATCAAGGTGATTTTTCACTTCGAACAATAATTCTCCCCTCCAAGCATGTATGGCGGGCATCTCCTTCGGGAGGTGTCCGTTATACGATCAAAGCAAATGCTTGTTCTTGAGGTAAAATTATGCCCGCAAGTATTCTCATCATCGGCAGCGGCGCTGTTGGCGCCCCTGGTGCATGCGGAGTGAGAGGTCGAGTTTTCGGTTCGCGATCGGGAAAGTCCCAACGCCGACATGCCCCGTACCATTTAATGATATAGTCCGTATGGCGATTACCGTGAAGAGCGACTAATCTCATTCAATGAAATGAGTTGATTTGATGATTGATAAGGATTATAATTTATTAAAATTTACCATTAGTTGTCGACACTATCATAGGGAGGTTTCGATATGCACATAAAAGGCATTTTTTTTGTTACAACAAAAACGGTTATCGTTCAGAGTTTTGGCGAGGAACGCTGGAATGCCTTTATGACCAAATTGGCCGAAAAGGATAATTTTTTCAGCAAGATGATTATGGCGATTTCTCTTGTTCCAGTGGAAAAACTAATCATTTTTTTTGATGAAATGTGTAAGGAGTTTTTCAACAACGATAAAATGGCATACGAGATATTTGGTAGGTCCGGCGCCAAACACGTTTTACATGAGGGAGGCATGTACCATTCTTATTTACTCAATAAGGATATGAAAAATTTTGTCGAGTTTGCCCTGCCTAAACTTTGGTCAACCTATTTTGACGGAGGCACAATTACCACAAAGTATGAGAACAATATCGTTCATATTAAAATCACCGGTGTTAATGTTAAATATATTTATTTCGAACATCTTCTGATGGGTTATTTTCAGCAAGCCCTTAAAGTTTTTGGTAAGAAATCTGTCGCGAAAAAGGTCAGGGGTATTGTACAGGGCGACAATGATATTTATTTTCAATTTGAACTGAAGGACTCTTGATCGTAAAAATTAAGACGCGGAAAGTGTAAAAAACGAATTTGTATTTAAAAAGGATCGTTCGTTGAAAGAAAAAAAATGAAATCACGGCGTCAAAAAGATATAGAGAAGTACCGGAGTTTTTTTGACAATATACACGACGGGTGTTTTGAAACAGACCTGGCCGGTAACTTTATTTTTTTTAATGATTCCGTCTGCCGTCTTGTCGGATATTCCAGGGAAGAATTGATGAAGATGAATGTCCGGCAATTAGCCGATAAAGAAACCCTGGAAAAAGTTTTTGCGGTCGTCAAGCAGGTTCAGATAACGGGAAAACCCGTCAAAGACTTTGGCTGGCAGGTTATCAGAAAAGACGGTGCGATCCGATACATTGAAGGATCTATATCATTGCAAAGTGATGTGTCGGGAAATCCCGCAGGTTTTTTTGTCATTGTAAACGATGTGACCGAACACAAGCAGGCACAGCAGGATCTGATTGACAGCGAGGAGAAATTTAGGGTGCTCGCCGAAGCGACGCCTACGGCAATCGCGCTCTTTCAGGATAACCGCTGGATTTACGCGAACCGGGCCGCCGAGCTGATGTGCGGGTATTCCATAGAGGAACTTCGGCAGATGAATTTCTGGGATATTGTTCATCCGGATCACAAGGCGCTTACGATCGAGCGCGGTCTAAGACGTCAGAGGGGAGAAGACGTGCCCGGCCGCTATGAGTTTAAGATTATCACCAAGGATGGCACGGAAAAATGGGTTGATTTTTCGGGCGCATCAACGATGCTCAAAGGAAGACCCGCTGCTATCATCAATGTTATTGACATTACCGATCGCAAGCAGATGGAAGAAAAATACCGCAATATTTTTGAAAATGCCCAGGAAGGCATTTACCAATCCACGCCGGAAGGGAAATTCATCCTGGCGAACCAATCCATGGCCAGAATACTGGGATACGATTCACCTGAAGATCTTATTTCCAGCATCAACGATATCGCCCGTCAGGTTTATGTCGATTATGAAGATCGCGTAAAGTTTATCAAAACGATGGAAGATCAGAATGTCACAAAAAACAATGAAGTCCGGTTCTATAAGAAGGATGGCAGCATTATCTGGGTATCGCGGACCATGCATTCGGTTCGTAATGAAAAAGGTCAGGTTCTGTATTATGAGGGAATTGTCGAGGATATCACGGAAAAGAAAGATAGTGTTGAACGGCTGCGAGATGCTTTGGGGGGAACCGTCCGGGCAATAGCTTCCCTGGTTGAAACGAGAGATCCTTACACAGCAGGACATCAGCGCCAGGTCGCGGATCTTGCCCGGGCCATCGCCGCCGAATTGGGTCTTTCACGTGACCGGATAGAAGGTCTGCGCGTTGCCGCCATCATCCACGATATAGGGAAGGTTTCTGTTCCGGCCGAAATCCTGAGTAAACCCAGTAAACTGACTAAAATTGAATTCGATCTTATCAAGACGCATGCCCAGGCAGGATTTGATATATTGAAGGATATCGATTTTCCCTGGCCTGTCGCGAGGATAGTTCTTGAGCATCACGAGCGAATGAATGGCTCCGGTTATCCAAGGCACCTGAAAGGCGATGACATTTTGATAGAGTCCCGCATTCTGTCCGTCGCGGATGTTGTCGAGGCCATGGGTTCTCATCGACCTTATCGTCCTGCACTGGGTATTGAACCGGCCCTTGAAGAGATTGAGCACAATAAGGGAATCCTTTATGATAGTGCCGTATCCGATGCCTGTCTGAAATTATTTAGGGAAAAGGGGTATCAACTAACCTAGGGCGTAAAGCAATCCTGCAAAACGATTTAAAGTTAATCCTTTTTAGTAGGGATTTCCTTTCCACTGGATGGCGGGCAAGAGACGCACTCTTATGTGTCAAGATGATTCAGGAAAGGACACAGTACTTTGCGGAGGCTGGGAACCAATAGATTCCCGAGACCGAAACACAAACCGGCGTTCCATCATCAGCTCGATCATGGTTTGGAGAAATTACTACTAGCGGTCGTTAACATCGGCGGATTCGAAACGTCCGGCGATTTGGCAACCGAATGCGAAACCATCCTTACCCGGAAAGGTTATCCGTTGCCTCATTAATAAATGTTACCGGGAGAAGGATGGGTTGATAAGCGTCTGATAATCGTATTGACTAAATATTCTTTTTTAAATATGGTCTCAACAAATGTACAAACGGGTGATGGAGTTCACCTGAAATAACCGCAATTATTGCTGATAACTCCTGCAGAAAATACATCTGCGGGAGTTTTTTATTATGGATAATATCTTAACCCAACGTTCTGTTCCCGAAATTCGCAATCATTTAAAAATCATTGCGGATACCTGCTCGCGTTTCCAGATGCTTTCTTTGAACCGTCAACTGGAAGCCGCGCAATCTCTGCTCGCTGAAAATCCTCCCATCGATATTGCCGTGCTGGGACAATTCAAGGCGGGGAAAAGTTCTTTCTTAAACAGTCTTTTGGGGCAGAGTGTTTTGCCCGTCGGCGCCATTCCGGTGACCACGGCCATCACCCGTCTGCAATATGGAGCCGAAGAAAAGGTCATTGTGCGGCACTTTGACGGACATACCACCGAAGTCCCTCTGACCGAGATTGTAAAATTTACGTCTGAAGCCGAAAACCCGGGTAATTCGAAAAACGTGGCGATTGTCGATATTGAACTGCCTTCGCTGCAAAAATATTCCGGCCTGCGACTCGTGGACACGCCGGGGCTGGGCAGCGTTTACAAATATCATCAGTCCGCTTCGGAAGAATGGCTTCCGTCCGTCGGCACGGCGCTGCTGGCGGTGAGTGCCGACCGGCCCTTATCGGAACATGATTTGGAACTCATTCGCGAACTCATCGCGCACACACCGAATATTATTTTATTGCTGACCAAAACCGACCTTCTTTCGCCGGATCAGCAAAAGGAAGTGATTGCATTTTTTCAGGCAACGCTGCAACGGGAACTGCACCGGACATTGCCGGTTTATCTGTATTCGACCAAAGGCCATACGGACGCCTACAGGAAACTGATTGAAGAAAATATTTTGAGAACAATCTGCGCCAATCGCGATTCCGAATTCCTGAGGATTCTGAATCATAAAGTCCGGTCTTTAGCGCAAAGCTGTCAGGGCTATCTCCAGATTGCCCTGAATTCATCGTTGCAGGCCGATATGAATCGGGAGAATCTGCGCAACCGGATTCTGAATGAAAAAGTCAGCGAAGATATCGTGCGGGAAGAACTGGGCATCATTTCCCGCGAACATCAGCGGCAAACCAGACCGATTATTGAAGCGTATCTGGAAAAGTTCAAATCTCCGCTGACAATAAAAGTCATGAATAAATTGGAAAGAGACATTCCATCATGGAAGGGAAGCCTCTGGTCGTTATCCCGAAAATACGAGTCCTGGGTGTCGGAGACGCTTTCCGAAGAAATGCGCCTGATTTCGAAAAACGAACATCGCAATTTTCTGGGAACCATGAAGAAAGCGCACGCGGCTTTTTCCCGGTCGCTGGAAGCCTTCTGCAATTTTCTGGGAGATAACATTGAAAACGTGCTGGGCGTAAAGATGACGGAAGTTCAATGGAAAATCGATGTTGCGGAACCCGACCATCCGGATATTTCCTTTACCAAAACATTTGATATCCATCTGGACCTGATCTGGTTTCTGATTCCCATGATGTTGTTCCGCGGGATTTTCGAACGGCATTTTATGGAGGGCATTCCGAAGGAAGTGGAAATCAATCTGTCACGACTTGCCTACCAGTGGGAAAAAAGCATCAACGCCGCCATCGAAGAAATGCGCGTGCAGGCCATCAACTATATCCATGAAGAACTGGCGACGATAGATGCGTTGATTTCCGGAACGAAAGGACAAACCGAAGACATCAGAAAACTTATCGCTCAAATCGAAAAATTTTCTATGTAATTTTCATAATCATCAGAAGTTTTACAGAAGCATTATGTTGTTTGTCGGGCGTCAAATCGAAAAGAAGAAAATTATGGAAGCGCTGAGTTGCGGTGGAAATATTATTCTCGACGGAAAGTTCGGTATGGGACGAATCCGTTTAATCAGGGAAATAGCAAGGCTTGCTGATGAAAGAAAATTTGTTTTTGTCGATTTCAGTCAAACGCTCGGGGAAATGAGCGAAAAAATCATGAAAACGATGGGCATTTCCCGAAGAATTAAAAATCAGACAAAACAAATGGGCTATAAATCCATGCGTTATCGAATCGCCAACGCAAACACCTCAAAGCGGTACAAGCCGGTTATTGTTTTCGACAACATCGCGAAAATAACCGCTCAAAAAAAGATATTTCTTCACCATCTGATTCTGGAGCGGTATTTTCAATTCATTGACGTTGTGGAAAACTTTTTACCGCAAAAAGATTTGTTTGATCTCAAGGCGCAACTCATGCCTGCAACAACCTTGAATCTGCGGTACCTTAAACAACAGGATGTTCAAAATCTTTTGCGAATTGATGCAGAACAACATCTTGCCGCCTGGAATGATCATGATATCCGCGATTTGGCTTCCTTGTCGGAAGGCTATCCACTGGGATTAAAATCAATGTTAGAAAAAAAGACAATTCCCGCAAAAAGAAGAGAGATCGTGCAGGAAACTCATTATTAGTGATGAAGCGGAAAGCATCTTTAACCATGCTCCAAGCAATAGTCGAACATATCGGAAAGAGCCTGCACGGTTTCCTCGCCCTTACCTTCTTCTAAAAGCGACGTGAAGCGCTCCAGATACTCAACGGTTTTTTCAGCACCCAGAATCCTGATGGAGCCTTCCCAGAGCAGTATGCCGATATCCCGGAAAGCGTTCATCACGACCGGGAAAAACGTATTGCCGCTCCTCAGGCAGATGAAGCGATGGAAGCGAAAAAGCATCTGCGCCATTTCATTGCGGTTTACGCGCTCCTGCTTCGAGCTGTATTCCCGGATTTCGTCAATCATACGCCGAAGTGTCGCGATATCTTCCTGTGTCCGTGACTTCGCGAACATCCGTACCGCTTGCCCCTCCACGGCCAGACGCATTTCAACCAGCGATTTGGTGGTTTCACGATCCAGCCGTCCGCCGTTGAATTTGAGAATCGCGGCCAGGGTTTCAAATGTGCCCTTCTCCGCGTAATTCGCCACAAATGTACCCTGACGTCCGTTTACACTGACAAATCCCATCCGCTCAAGCTCTTTCAAGCCGGCATGGATAACCGTCTTGGATACTTTCATCTGCTCGGCAAGTTCCCGCTCGGAAGGCAGACGGTCGCCTACCGCCAGTTTGCCGGAGAGAATCATTGCCACGAACTTTTCCACAAACAAATTCCGGATGGTTGGCGCAACAATCGCATCAAATTGCATCATAATTTACCTCCTGTTATATGGTCAGACCACGACCATTTATTTTTTTTAACACATATATACCTGTTTTACAAGTTTTTTATTGACATCATTAATTCATCGATGTAACTATTATTCATCGTGGTTAGACCATGTGATTGTACTCGAAGAATTACGTAACCGGGGCAAAACCTGGCAGGCATAGAACAAGGAGGAAAGAACAATGGCTACAAGAAAAAAAATCGTGGCTCTCGCGCAGAAGATCGCGATGTCCCAAAAAGAGTTCACGGAGCAGGATCCGGAATATTACGCACTGGAATGCGTGGTTTCGGATGAACAGGCGGACGTGGCACTAAATATGAAGGTCCGCGTTCCCGTCTCACCGGAAAAACTTTCTCAAAAGTGCGGCAAGTCCCTTGAGGAGACGACAAGGATTCTGGAGGAGCTTCTTGTTATTGGAGTCGTGGAAGCCACCCGTGAACATGGCGAGCTGGAGTATGTACTGCCCATTTTCGTGCCGGGCGTCATGGAATTCATGGTGATGAATGTCGAGCAGGTGGAAAAATTTCCGCAGATCGCCCGTGCGTTTGAGCAATTGAGTCTTCAGCCTTTGAAAGGGGCCACACCGATGATTCCCGTGGGCGGAGGCGGCCTGGGCATGCACGTCATTCCCGTTGAAGAAGCCATTCCTGCGGACACCACAACCGCTTCCTACGAACAACTTTCCTACTGGCTGAAGAAATATGACTGTTTTGCCGTTGGAGACTGCTCATGCCGTGTCACGCGACGCCTGATGGGTGAAGGCTGCGGCCATCTGGAAAAGGACATGTGCATCGCCGTCGGCGACCTGGCCGAATTTGCCGTAAAGACCGGAAGGGCGCGTACGATCAGCTATGACGAATGCCTTGGTATCCTCAAAAAGGCGGAGGATAACGGCCTGGTGCATCAAGTGACCAACGTTGACGGGTCGGACAAGATCTTCGGCATCTGCAACTGCTGCCGCTGCTCCTGCTTCGGTCTCCGCACGTCGCAGTTCTTCAACACACCCAATATGTCCCGCTCCAACTTCGTGGCAAAGATTGACAATGAAAAATGCGTCGCCTGCGGGCAGTGTGTGGAATACTGTCCCGCCAACGCGGTCAAACTGGGACAGAAGATCGCCTCCAAAACCCCCATCGTACAGCCGGAAACCATCCTGCCCGACGACCACGAATGGGGCAAGGAAATGTGGAATCCCAATTACCGCGACAGCAAGGTCAACGTGGTGCCTACCGGCACTGCGCCCTGCAAGGTCAACTGTCCCGCGCACATCGCCGTGCAGGGCTATATCAAACTGGCCGCGCTCGGCAAATACAAAGAAGCACTGGAACTTATCCGCAAGGAAAATCCGCTGCCGGCTGTCTGCGGGCGCATCTGCAACCGCCGCTGCGAGTTCGAGTGTACCCGCGGCGATATCGACCAGCCCATCGCCATCGACGAAATCAAGAAGTTCATCGCCGACCAGGAACTCAACCCCGCGACGCGTTTCATCCCGGAGAAAATGCACAATTACGGTAAGAAGATCGCCATTGTGGGTTCCGGTCCTGCGGGTCTTTCCTGCGCCTATTATCTGGCCGTGGACGGGTATAACGTTACCGTCTTTGAGAAGGAGAGCCGTCTCGGCGGTATGCTTACACTGGGCATCCCTTCTTTCCGTCTGGAAAAGAACGTCATTGACGCGGAGATCGACATCCTGAAAGAAATGGGCGTGAAATTCAAGACCGGCATCGAGATCGGTAAGGATGTCACGATTCCGGCATTAAGAACGGAGGGCTTTGAAGCCTTCTACATCGCGATCGGTGCGCAGGGAGGCAGGAAGCTTGGCATTCAAGGTGAAGACGCCAAGGGCGTCATTTCCGGCGTGGATTTTCTCAGAAAGATCAATCAGGGTATGTCTGCCGACATCAGCGGCAAGGTTGTGGTCATCGGCGGCGGCAACGTTGCCGTGGACGTGGCAAGAGCGGCCGTCCGCACGGATGCGGCCTCCGTAGCGATGTACTGTCTCGAGTCCGAAAAAGAGATGCCGGCCTCCGCTGACGAGATCGAGGAGGCGAATGAAGAAGGCATCAGGATCCACAACGGCTGGGGGCCGCAGCGATTTATTGTCGAAGACGGCAAGGTCAGAGGTGTGGAATTCAAGAAATGCACGGCCGTGTTTGACGCAAACGGCCGGTTTGCGCCGACGTATGACGAAAACGAAACCGTCACAGTCGAGGCCGATTGTGTTCTCGTTTCCATCGGGCAGTCCATTCTCTGGGGCGATTTGCTTGTCGGCCTTAGTGTCGATCTCAACGGCAACGGCACCGCTAAAGCCGACGATCTGACGTATCAGACGCGCGAAGCGGACGTTTTTGTGGGTGGTGACGTCTTCACCGGTCCGAAATATGCCATCGACGCGATCGCCGCGGGGAAGCAGGCCGCGATTTCATTGCACCGCAAGGTGTGGCCGGGCCAGAGCCTGACCATTGGCCGTGACCGCCGGGTTTACAAAATGCTCGACAAGGGCGATGTTGTTGTTGACGATTACGACCACACGCCGCGTCAAAAGCCGAACCGCAACCCGGCGGACGTGAAGGCATGTTTTATTGATCAAAGATGCACCTTCACCGAGGAACAGATGAAGAAGGAAACGGAGCGTTGCCTGGGCTGCGGTGTCAGTATTGTGGATCAGAATATCTGCCTCGGCTGCGGCGTATGCACCACAAAGTGCAAGTTCGACGCGATTACACTGGAAAAGAAGTTTGACGGCAAGATGATTCCGCTGGAAAAAGCACCGGAGACCATCATGTTATATGCGGCGGAGCGCCAGCAGAAAATCGCAGAGCGCATCAGGAAAGAACAGGCCGTGAATCAATAGAAAAAAAAGGGGGAGCCGGTTCAGGCCGGTCCCGCCCGCAATTCAAACAGAACGAACTTCCCCCCGGGTATCCTTCAAACGTCAAAAAAAAACATGGGAAAGCCCCTCCGGAAGGAGGGGCTTCAATGAATGAAAAGATTGAAAAACAATCGTTGTTATAAACCTGTTACTGAATCCGTCTGTACGGCAAACCGGCAGTATATCCGGCATTGGAAAGATTAGAGGTTGCCTGTCCGGAGGCAGCCCAGGACCACCCGACAATCGCCTGCCAGCCTCTCATGGTTGTCGTTGCGCCGGTCCAGACACGATTATCTGATGCATCTTCCAATGAACCTGAAGCGTCATAAGTATTGATTTGATACATCGGGTATAGAGCGTGAACCTGATACATCATCATGAGCGTGTAAAGGTCAACGGAAATCTTATAAAGGGTTGTTCCGTCTCCGGGATTAATGAAGGTGCCTGCACCTGTCGGAATGTTGCCATTCATACCGTAGTTTGGACTCAACGGATTGGCATCCGTCGGACAGAGATAAACGTCATAGCCCATACCCGATAAAGAAGTGGTCGGAAGAATTTTAACGTAGATTCCGGCATAGTTGATGACGAATTCATCTTTAGGCGTTCCTCCCATGAGGGCCATTCCCAGTTGCAACGATATGCCGACGGCGGTGTAAATGTCCGCGCCTTTAATGTAAGTCGTCAGAAGCGGATAACCCATCGCACTGGTGTCCAGAGGATCTCCGCCTAAGGGTAATACATTGTATAGATCCGCAAAGGAAATATTGGGAAGGGGCGATACCGCCAACGGATCGCGGATGACTCCGCCCGGAACAAAAGCAATCTGGACACGATTAGGATCACCGGTTGACTGAGTCATTGCGACATTCGCGCCTACCGCGCCGTACTGGACGTAAGCGGATGCCCATATTCCATTGATGGCATTTCTGTAGGAATCAGCCGCAAGATTACCCAGAACCGATTCTCCCACCGTAAATCCCGGTGTAATAGAGTCTGACGTTATGGGAGCATCATTGATGGCCACCGTATCAAGAATCGAATCCACGCCGGTTAATCCAAGTCCGCTAAAGGCAGGGGCAAGAGCGGCGTCAAGGGCGGGGTTAAAGACACCCGATACGACATAGACCATCGTTAAATCACCCGGAATGCTGCTGTCAATCAGTGCATTTGTAGATTTGTAGCTTTTGATCTTACCGGTACGTTTGCTTACCTGAAGGTCAAGTCTTGCCACATGTTCACCGTAAGCACCCGGCTCAACCAGGATGGTATCACTGTCAGCAGAAGCTTTAACGGCTGTTTGATTGATATGAAGATGACCGGAAAGAATGACATCAATACCGGAAACATGTTTGGCAAGTTCCGCATCATTGCCTATGGCGTAACCCGTTGCGGGATCCACGGTGAATCCCTCATGAGAGAGGAGAACAATCGTTTTCGCGCCGGCTGCTCTTAAGGCATTCACCTGAGTTTGAAGCGCTGCATAGGCAGCAGCAGAATCAGGATGACCGGAATCAAAGCTCAGGGGCACGGCATTGGGAGAATCGAATACCGCATTGGAACCCATGCGTCCGAGAATACCAATTTTGATACCGGATTTATTGACAATGGTGCTTTTCACAATGGTCCCGTTGCCGACAAACGCATTCATGGCGGGAGAAGCACTTGTATCCATATTGCTGGCAACGATTGGCGTCGTGAAGGGCGCTGATGTATTGTTTTTCGCCAGGGTGATAAATCCGGCCAGGGCATCCGGACCTAAATCGGTTTCATGATTGCCGAGGGTCACGGCATCATAATTCATCAGAGAAAAAAACATGAAAGAAAGCGGAGTCGAAGCCAGCGTCATGGTATAAACCGTGCCCATCGTAAAATCACCCGTATCACAAAGCAGCACTGTGCTGGCACCTTTTTCATTCCGAACAGAATTAATATATGAAGCGATACGTGCATACCCTCCGAGGACGGTATCCTCACCTTTAACAACCGGAGAATATGACGCTGCGGAACCATATCCGCCGGCATGGTCATGAATATCCGATGTCTGAAGGATGGTAAGCGAAACATCACCTTCACCGCTTGTACTGCAACTTACGATGGCCAGCGCAAACATTAAGACAATGGCAAGCAAAACTCTTAATTTTTTCATAAGATGCTCTCCTTTCACAGATAAAATTTTTTCTCCGGTGTGTGAAAGTATAAGGAGACCATTTTCGCTTGTCAAGGGATATTAAATAGGATGACAGGGCAGGCAGAAGTGACAAAGGAAGTTTTTCTATGCACGATTCATCCCCCGTCGTCGAAGACGCCCTTTAGGTGCTTCGCTTCCGGGATACTTCCCAATCCCTATTGATAAGGATTGGATAGTTCGGCTAAAGCTTCATATCTTCAGCGCGTCTCACGACCACTTATGTCTCGAGCATCATTACATTCGCTCTCGACGAGTCTCATTACCATTCACTATTTACCATTCACTTCTTCTGCACTGTTTCCAGAATGGCCTCCACACGGGTGCGGATCTGTTCCACATCGCCCTGCGAATAATCCGTCTCAATTTTTAAAAAAGGCATTTTATGCTTTCCTTCAACATGCGCCTTTACCTTTTGTGATTCAATATTATAGGAATGACAGGCATGCAGCACGACATCGATTACAACATCCAGATGATATTTATTGATCATTCTGTCCAACTCCTTCAGACGACGCGTGTTCGGTGTCATGCAGGAACAGGGCAACTCCAGATAGCGTTGAGAAACTGCCACGTAAGGCTTCTTTGTGTTTTCCTCAATAAATCCTGAATAGGCCTTCATACCCGTGCAGGAATCCAGACAAACGATCGCACCGCCAGCCTCTTCGATAACCTTGAACACTTTGGTCGCATCGCCTCCCACGGGACAGCCGGTAACCAATACGCGTGGCGACTCTTTTTTGCCGTGATAGACACCATCGGCGACACGCTGTTTAAGTGTGGTCAAGGCGACTTCCAATACCGGCAGCATATCTTCGGTCGTGGCCACCTGACCAAGATACGTTAAATCGTAAACTTCCTGCCAGGAAATTGGAGACGGCGTAAGCGCCGCGAACTCAAAAATCTGATTGAGCAGTTTATTTTTCAGATTCGTGTTTTTAATTTCCTGCTCGATGGCCGCATTTGTGATTTTGCAGTCAAAAGTATTCTCCAAAAATCCGCCCAGTTTTTTAATCATATTGCTCCAATTGTCCCGGGCTTCCTTCTGATCGGGCAGTTGCGGCAGATCCATCACATGCGTCGGCTTGATATCCGCGATAAATTCAAACATTTTCTTTTTGCCGTCGCAGGTTGTTTCGGCAATTACCGCTTCAGAAATGGCATAAAACGGGCAGGTATCCGTTCTGATAAATCCATAACTCGATTTGATGAGCGGACAGAGATTCGCCGGCAGCACTTCCTCGCCTGCCGCAATCGTTTTATCGGCAAACGCGCATAAAACCGCCGGTACAAGGCCCGCGGCGCGGATCACTTCCATAGGCGCATAGCCACAATAAATTCCAACAACGTGTTTTCCTTTTTCCCGTTGCGACTGAATATAACTCAAGCACCGCTTTGATGGTTCACCGGCAAAACCGTCGTGAACCAGCGGCTCAATTCCTTCTTTCATGCTAACGCCTCCTGCATGTATTGCAGGTTAGCGATATATGATTCACCCCCGGGAATCCAATAGATAATAGTTATAATAATAGACTTATTATTACTATTATGAATTTGCGGATTCAGAATGTGCGATGCTATGGAAACACCATCACCGGAGATCGATCAAAAGTTTTTCCCGTGAAAACAAAATATGAAAAAAATTAGGAGAGAAACATGCAAACGTTTTTAAATTATCGTATTAAAATAGTCCTGACTTTTATGATGATTCTCATCGGCGCCGCCTCTTTCGTTTGCGCCGAGACTGTCTTTCCCACAATCAGCACCGATGAATTGAAATCTATGATGGATAAGAAGGATAAATTCACCTTGATCGATTCGAGAACGGCACCGGAATACGCAGAATCGCATATTGTTCAATCCGTCAACATCCCGGATAAAAAGCTTCAGGAGAATCTAGCCCTCCTTCCGGCGGATAAAAGTTCGCTTCTGGTTATTTACTGTAACGGCGTCAAATGCGGCAAAAGCAAACGTCTGGCGCTGCAACTTGAACCGATGGGTTTCTCCAACATAAAAATTTATCTGGAGGGCATTCCCGTCTGGGAAGAAAAAAATCTACCGTTGGTTACGGGACCCGATTATAACAAAAAGATAGAAGCGACCATCATCAAGCCGGAAGAACTCAATAAATTGATTACCGAAAAGAAAGACGATTATGTTCTGGTCGATGTGCGGGACGCTTCTGAATATAAGGAAGGGCATATTCCGACAGCCATCAACATTCCTTCAGAAACCTTTGCCGCCGGCTCCGGGGTGCTGCCTAAAGAAAAGAAGATTATCGTTTATTGCAATACAGGAAGCCGAAGTTATCTGGCCTATAAAAAATTAATCCAGCTTGCCTATCCGAACATCAATCAGGCTCTTCTGGCCAGTTGGAAAGAAGCGGGACTGCAGGTTGAGAAGTAAACCATACAGGATTTCATCGCCATGGATAAATTACAAAACAAATCGAAATTATAAAAACGAAAGGAGATATGGAATGACAGATTATACACAAATGTGGTCGGATATGGGACTGGATTTGAAAGGTCATGACGCTTTGCTTTCGGTTCTTGGCGGAGCCTATACGGACATTTTCCTTTCGCAGAAAAACAGGCCGGAAGGGATGAAGTATTTTGATTTTGTAATGAGCGAAGTTCATGGACTGCGCATCAGGGAACTGATGGACGCGAAGGCTCAGGGCAGGAAAGTGATCGGCTCTTACTGCGTTTTCGTGCCGGAAGAACTGATTCTTGCTGTTGATGGCGTTTCCGTCGGATTGTGCGCCGGCGCGGAATTCAATTTTGAGGGCGCGGAAACCTTTCTTCCCCGCAACACCTGCTCGCTGATCAAATCGGCATTCGGATTCAAACTGGGCAAGGTCTGTCCCTACCTGGAAGCCAGTGACGTGGTGGTGGGCGAAAACACCTGCGACGGCAAAAAGAAATCCTATGAAATGCTGGCGACTCTGGTCAACGACTTGTATGTGATGGACATGCCCCAGATGAAATCGGAATCTGGAAGGGCCTTGCTCAAGGAAGAATACCGGAAGCTGATCACCAAGTTGGAGAAAGTCAGCGGGAAAAAAGTAACCGTTGAATCGCTGCAAAAAGGAATTGATATCGTCAATGCCAAACGAAAGGCCGTCAGAAGATTGACCGAACTGCGCGCCGCCGATCCGGCGCCGATTTCCGGGCTGGATGCCCTGTTGGTCAATCAGGTCTTCTTCTATGACGACCCCGTACGCTTTACCGAATCGGTCAACAAACTCTGTGACGAACTCGAAGAAAGAGTGAAGAAAGGCACAGGCGTCTTCCCGAAAGGAACGACAAGACTCATTGTTTCCGGATGCCCCATGGCCGTGCCCAACTGGAAGCTGCCCATGCTGATTGAATCGAGCAACGCGGTCATCGTCGGGGAAGAATCGTGCGTGGGCGAACGCGGCGCGCGCTGGATGACGGAAATCAAGGGCAAGACGGTGGAGGAACTGATGGACGCAATCGTTGACCGATACTTCAATATCGACTGCGCGATTTTTACGCCCAATCCGTCGCGAACGGAATATGTAAAAGAAATGGCGAAAAAGCTCAAAGCGCAGGGTGTTATTCATTACAGCCTGCAGTTCTGCCAGCCGTACATCATGGAAAGCGGACCGGCGGGCAAAAATCTGGAAAGTTCCGGCGTGCCGACACTTCTTTTGGAGACCGATTACTCGCAACAGGATGCGGGACAGCTCAAGACCAGAATTGAAGCCTTTGTGGAACGGCTGCATAAAAAATAAAATAGAATTTATATCACTTAAGTCCTGTCCTGAAGCGCCTACCGTATTTCAATGCGGCAGGCGCTTTTCTTTACTATGGGATTGAATGAATTTATCAATGTGCCTATTTTTTTACGTTTGCTGCTTTTAATCCAAATCCAGATCTCGTTCATTTGAAATTCGTAATCTTTTCACTTTTGGCGCTTCGCGGGCTTCATCCGGCACGGCGGGCAGCTCGGCTGCCGTAAATAAATCGTTTTCCAGAACCGCGTCGAATAATTCTTTTTGTTTTGTATGACCGGCAATTGTGATTTCAAGAATCCAGAGAAGCTCCGGAACTCCCGTGTAAACTCGCGCGTTCATACACGAGGCCGAATGTCATCCAGCGGCGAGGATTTATTTCCGTGAAATTTGTCAGATGAAATCATCAAACGATGAACAGAGGTCTCAAAAGAACGGATGTCTCCAAGCTCGGGCAATGCAGCCTTTGGTGCCGAACACCATATCTTGTGGCACAATATTCTTGACACCAAAAAGTACCTACGATGTCCTGGCAGTCAACAGGGAAAAATTAACACCATCTTACGACCGGTCTGACATGATCGGTAAATATTTCGCGTAACGGGGGGAGAGATCCTTCGTCGCGATGTTTTCGTATTCGCGAGCAAACATATTCCAGACATCGGAAAGCGCGCGGCCAAGCGCGGCGGCCGCCGCGGATTCGAATCCGACCGCACCTTTACGAAACTCCTCGATAAAGACGTTCCGGTAGCGTTCCATCCGGTAGGGCGGACCTTTTTCTCCCTGTCTGAGCAGGCGGAAAAACGCCGCGGCCTGCGCACGTGAAAGCGGCATGAAGGACGGCTCCAGATGCAAAAGGTGCCTGGCCCAGCGGGCAAATAAAAGCGGTCCAAACGTTTCGCTGTCGATTATCGCGGGTCCGGATGCGATTTGGGTCAGACGCGCCAGCATCCGGTCGAGCGCTTCCACCTGAACCAGCCGTTCTTCTGTTTTTTTCACATCGCCATAACTTTCAAAGGGCCGGTATGCTCCGGCCGCGTCGGGATCGAAGCACAGGGGCCGCGCAACCAGCAATCCTTCTAGAACATCGGACCAGGGCGATCCCCAGAAATCAAGACTCCGCCCCATTCGTGAAAACCAGCTCTCCGCCGTCCAGCGCTTTGCGCGTTGCTGCAGTTTCACGGCAAAACCATATCCCACGCGGAAAATCGTCATGAGTGAATGATCGCCGAGCAACTTTGCCGCTCGGTTCGCATCACCGCCGCACAGCGCTTCGAGCGCCAGGTGTAAATAGCCCGCCACCTGTCTTCCGATGCGGTCGAGGCCTTCGTCATCGTCCACGCATGCATAGGAATCGGCGGCAATGAGCGTGTTGCAAAGCGTCGTAAACCCCAGACGGATGCGGTCTGCCTCCAGCGGATCAGTAAGAAGTCCGACCGCTTCTTTCAGAAATGCGAAAGCCTCAATGTTCGAAAAAGACGCGATGGGGATCATGCCTTTTCCCTCGGCAACAGCAAGTGCTCCGGGCATGGCTGGCTTGCTTTCGCTTTGCAGCGCGAACGGCTCAAGCGGTGCGTAAACGGCCAGAGCTTCCTCGTAGGGGGCAAACCCGTATTCGGCCAACCGTGAGCTGCGCAGGCGGTAGAGTTCTTCTTCCGTTTCAGCAGGCAAATATAAGGAGAGATTTAAAAGCAGCGCCCGGTAAGCTTCGTCGTTCTCGCGGGCCAGAACGCGCAGAAAATTTTCAAGCAGGTGCGCTTCGTCCGGATCGGCGGCCTTGATGTAAAAGGTACCGTCGAGCGTAAAGTAGCCGGACGGGATGTCCCATTCCCCCTCCTCATCCCGAAAGAGGATATGCGCCCGGCGTAAAAGAACCAGAGAAGCCAGATCACCCTGCTCGGAAAAAATCCATTCCGCCAGCCGCGGCGCGTTCACGCGGGCCAACCGCTCAAGCCAGGCAAGTGTTTTGGGAGTATCCAGGCTGTCGCGACGCCAGGTTTCCAAATCCAGAAGATACTGCCATTGTTCGCCGGACGCCGCGGCCAAGACGGGCAGAGCGTCCTCCTCGCCGATCCGTTTGACCAGCCGGAAAAAGTCGTCCGGCGGCAGGCTTCGGACAAATTCCTCTGTCCGGTCCATCTCCAGAATTACGCGAATCAGATCCCCGCCGGGCCGCCTTAACAATCCGCGGATGTCCGCCGTTGCAGAAGCAGGAGAAGTCGTCATGATCCATACTTGTTCCGTTACACAGGGCGCCGCGGCGTGAGGCGCAAGACGCCGGAACCGGGCGCCCCTGCAGTTACAGTTTAGTAGTCGTAGTCTCCCATGTCCGGCGGCGCGGCCGGTGCAGGGGCCTTCTTCGGTTTTTCCGCAATCATCGCTTCGGTGGTCAGAAGCAGCGACGAAACGGACGCGGCGTTTTGGAGGGCAAAGCGCGCGACCTTGGTCGGATCGATAATGCCCGCACTGACCATATCCACGTATTCACCGGTATCCGCATTGAAGCCATGGTTGCCTTTGAGCTCTTTCACCTTTTCCACGACGATCGTGCCTTCATAGCCGGCATTGGCGGCAATCTGCCGCAGAGGCGCGGTTAGCGTCCGGCGAACAATCTCGAGCCCCTGCTTTTCTTCCTCGGGCAGATCGACTCCGTCGAGCGCCTGGATCGCCCGGATATACGCCACACCGCCACCGGGAATGATACCTTCCTCCACGGCCGCCTTCGTCGCATTGAGAGCGTCCTCCACCCGGGCCTTCTTTTCCTTCATTTCGACTTCGGTGGCCGCTCCGACTTTGATCACCGCAACGCCCCCCACGATTTTGGCCAGTCTCTCCTGAAGCTTTTCCCGGTCGTAATCGGACTTCGTCTCCTCGATTTCGGTCCGGATCTGCTTCACCCGGGCTTCGATGTCGGACCGGCGTCCTGCGCCGTCCACAATCGTGGTGTTGTCCTTGTCGATTTTCACCTTCCGGCAGGTACCCAGATCCTTGAGCGTCGCGTTTTCCAACTTCACGCCCATATCTTCGGAAAGGACCTGCCCTCCGGTAAGGATGGCGATATCCTGCAGGATTGCCTTACGCCGGTCGCCGAAACCGGGTGCCTTAACGGCGGCGCATTTCAGCGTACCGCGCACCTTGTTGACCACCAGCGTGGCAAGGGCTTCGCCTTCCACCTCTTCGGCAATGATCAAAAGCGGCTTACCCGTCTTGGCGATCTGCTCCAGCAGCGGTACCATGTCCTTCATGCCGGAGATTTTCTTTTCGTGAATGAGGATGTACGGATCCTCAAGCAGAACTTCCATCTTGTCGGCATCCGTCACGAAGTAAGGCGAAATGTAACCGCGGTCAAACTGCATGCCCTCGACGATCTCCAGCGTGGTCTCCATGCCTTTGGCTTCCTCAACAGTAATCACGCCGTCCTTGCCCACGCGATCCATCGCCTCCGAAATCATGTCGCCCACGGTCTTGTCGTTATTGGCCGAAACCGTGCCGATCTGCGCGATCTCGCTTTTATCGGCGACCTTTTTCGACTGCTTTTTGAGCTCTCCAACCACGGTTTCCACGGCCTTGTCGATGCCGAGTTTCAGCATCATGGGATTGGCCCCCGCAGCGGTGAGCTTTGCGCCTTCCCTGTAAATCGCCTGTGCCAGCACCGTGGCGGTGGTCGTTCCATCACCCGCCTTGTCCGAGGTTTTGGACGCCACTTCCTTGACCATCTGAGCGCCCATGTTTTCAAATTTATCTTCCAGTTCAATTTCCTTGGCGACCGTCACGCCGTCCTTCGTGATCTGGGGGGTTCCCCAGGTTTTCGATATGATGACGTTGCGCCCTTTCGGCCCCAGCGTGACTTTTACCGCGTTGGCCAGCGTATCCACGCCCAGCATCACTTTCTGCCGGGCGTCGGTTGAATATTTGATTTCTTTTGACGTCATAGAAAAACCTCCTTACGATTCGAGTACTGCCAGAATATCGTCTTCCTTCATAATCATGATTTCCCGGTCACCCATTTTGACTTCCGTCCCGCCCCACTTGGTAAAGAGCACTTTGTCGCCTTCCTTTACTTCCGGTGCGATCCGGTTGCCGTCCTTGTCGTGACGGCCGGGTCCCACGGCCAATACCTTTCCCTCCTGCGGCTTTTCCTTGGCCGTGTCCGGGATGATGATGCCGCCGGGCGTTTTTTCTTCACTTTCCAGACGGGAAACGATGATCCGGTCATGCAACGGTTTGATATTCATTCTTTCTAACCTCCATAAAAAATTGTAAAATCCGCCTGCCGGGCAGGCGTGTCAGCCGATGTCTTCATGAGTGTCTGTGTTGAACGCTAAAGAATAAACCATGGAGCTTTCCCGTCGGGAACGCTCCATGGTTTATTTATGATGTTTTAACAATAATTTTTTTTCCGGTTCTGGCGCCTTCCAACCAGGGAATTTCAATGTTGAGAACGCCGTTTTTAAACTGCGCTTCTACTTTTTCCTGATTGATGCCTTCGGGAAGAGCGATGCGTCTCTGGAAGGAACCGTAACTGGTTTCTTTGCACCAGAAGTCATTATCTTTTTCCTCTTTTTCTTCCTGCTTTTCACCCCGGATCGTGAGAGAATCCGGCGTGATGGTCACATCAATATCCTTCTCTTCGAGACCGGGCAGTTCGGCTTTTACATGGATTTTTTTACCGTCTTCCCAAACATCGACGCTGGGTTCAAAGCCGAAGTTTTTAGCGCGACCGAAAGGCTCAAGATTGAAATCCCTGAAAAAATCATCAAACAGTCTGTTCATCTCCCGTTGAATCGGCAAGAACGGATGCTCCCCGGCATGACGCAGGGCTTTGTCGTTCTTTCGCCGTACGGCAGGCAGCAAGCTTTTAATCATAATCCTTCCTCCTTTCCAACGAATCATAACAAGTTGATATCATTGATTAATTTACCTAATCGGCTCTAATATAATCATTCAAATAAAATTGTCAAGGGACTCGCGTCCGGCAAGTTCCTCCACCTGTGCAGGCACTTGGTTGTCCATCATTTTTTACATACAAGGTTGATCCTCTGGTCTGCCCGAAATGTCAGGGTGTCATGCGCATCCGCCACATCAACAAGCCCACACCTGCGCCGACCATCAATACGCATGAGGATTATATTTACCCTGAAGGGCACACGCAATCATAACGTTTTGTGATTTTTTCAGAATCAATTCAGACGGGACGGACTTGTACCCCAAATTATCTTAACGCACAAACGAACGATTCTTATCCTGCCGGTAACGAAAAGCAATTTCTTATCAGTTTTTTCCCAAAACTGATAACAGACAATTTTAAATAAGCCTCTGTATAGAAAACAATCGCGTTAGCTTTTACAGGTGTACCGTTGAATAATTTTTGATGAAGTTGACAAGCGTTTTGTGAAACGGACGGAATTCAAATTGACGTTTATGAATTAAATAAAAATGTCTTTCCATCGAATATCCCTGAAGGGGGATTTCACAAAGCAATCCCTGGGACAGTTCGCGCGAAACAGCATGAATGGAAATCACCGACACGCCCCATCCGGCGATGACCGCTTCCTTAATGGCCTCGGAACTACCCAACTCACCGCAGATATTGAATTGATCCAGACTGATTGATTTTGATTTCTTCAGATGGGATTCAAACAACTCTTTCGTTGCCGAACCTTTTTCCCTGACCACAAAGGGTTCTTTTAACAATTCCGGCAATGTCACTGATTTCTTTTTGCACCAGGCATGATTCCTGGAAACGACAAGCGCCAAGTGGTCTTTCCAAAGCGTTTCCGCCGCCAGTTTCTTATTCAAAGGTTTCTTGCCGATGATACCCATTTCCACTTCATTGTCCAAAACCATGTTCATCGCCTCTTCGCTGTCCGCTGTCTTGATATAGATGTGAATATCGGCGTTTGCTTTATTAAAATCACTCAAGGCGCGTGGAAGAATATAGGTGGCGGGAATCGTGCTGGCGCTTAAATAAATACTGCCGCCGGTTTCTTTACGCAGGGCAAGAACTTTTTCTTTCGCTTCATCCCGCAGTCGTATCATCCGGCGCGCGTAATCATACAAAATCTTTCCTTCCGGTGTCAGCGAAATTCCTGTGCTGCTGCGATTAAACAATCTGGCGCCGATGCAATCTTCCGCGTTTTTGATATTCTTCGTCAGTGCCGGTTGGGTCAAAAGCATTCTTTTGGCGGCGCGGCTGAAACTTCCTTCCGCCACCAAAGCAATGATGGCTTCCATTTGCTGAATGGTTATGTTCTTGAAACGATCCATAGACATGACAAGTTTATAGCATAATCCGACTGATCTTCAAAAGAAAAATTATAACCATAATGAATATATTGTATTCCATATACTCATAAAAGTCATCCTTTAACCGAAACGAATAATGAAAATGAATATATTACTTTTATGAATTTGATTTTTAAATTCTATGCGATTATTACTCCAAGGCGTATCAAGGCTGTCATTTTCACCCATTCGGCGCATGCCCGAGTATGTGATGAGGATGCAGTCGGGCAGAAGATGGCTGTATGTTGTTTTTAGATTATGACCGGTTATGTCGGATGGTTCCGGCCGCGGGCTTCAAACCCGTCGAGCAAACAATGAAATGTTTTCTTCAGTTCGATTCTGAAACCGGTCTCGAAAAATATTATTCAAATCTTTATGTTCGAGAGTGTTTTTGAGTCTTAAGGCAGGGCGCATCAAATTCATTCTGACTCATCATGACTTTTCTTAGATATAATATTGCAACATTCGTTGCAAAACCTATTGATGTGTGCATCCATTGACAATATGCTGTAAACGGTTTTGTTCCTATGGTTCCTTCACCAGCTTGTTTGCAGGCCCCAGCGCCTTCACCTTGGCCGTAACGCCCTTGATGACCTGGGCAAAACGATCACCTTCGGAAGCCGACACCCAGGTAAATATGGTGCGGTCACCTTCCACGCCGATATAATTCAGGAAACTTTTCAACATCGCAAATTTGCGCCGCGCCACCAGATTACCCGAGATATAGTGACATTCACCCGGATGACAACCGGAAACCAGAACGCCGTCGGCCCCTTCCTGCAAGGCCTTGACGATATAAAAAGGATTGATTCTTCCCGTGCAGGGAACGCGGATAATTCGCACATTCGGCGGATACTGAATTCTGCTGATCCCGGCCAGATCGGCGCCTGCGTAAGTGCACCAGTTGCAGACGATGGCAGCGATTTTCGGTTCCCATTCTTTGTTTATTAAATTTGCAGTCATATAGTCTCCTTCCATTGGACAATCCTGATTCGGGGTCTATATATGACCAAAATGAATAAGTCAAATTACTAAAAGGAATAACAAAGAGGAAGTTATACTGAAGGGTTATAAATATTTGCGCCGCAATAAGTCTTGGTGACACATAGCCTTCCCTCTCATTACGGCGCTATGGATCTAAATAAAATGCTATTCTTTTACCAACAGAACATTGACTGCCTTGACCACAATTTTCACCTTATCGCCTTTTTTGATACCCAGCTCCTTTAAAGAGCTCAACGTCATCACGGATTCCATAAAATCACCGCCACCGGTTTTGACTTTCACCTCGCACATCACCGCGCCTTTCTTAATGCTTTCCACTTTGCCAACCAATTGATTTCTCGCACCGTATTTCATAACTTCCTCCTTTTTCTGTTAATTTTTGATGATTAATACAAATAACTGTTGCTCTATGCGCATAACATTCTATATCGCATAGAAACGGGATGGGCCTTCAAGAACGCCACAACCGCTTTCGTGAAAAAGGGTGCGGCACTGCGCAACGGTATGGCCTCTTCCCTTTTCCGTTTTCTTTGCCGTGTCCCTGGGATTCGCCCCGATTTCCGCCCAAAAGAGGTTGGCCCCGGCTGCAGCTCCCAGCGTACAGGGTTCATGGGTACAATTTCCCAGCACCGTTCTCGGCATGGCCAATCGTGTAACGGCGACAATCTGAGCCATTCGCAGTTCGCTGATCATTCCTTGCCGAGCCAGTTTTGTTCCGGGAATGCTGATACGGCGTGCTGCCCCACTATAGGCGGGATTTAAAGATGCCGTATAAAGAATCAGTTCCGCGATTTCTTCGTTGGAATGTTCAGGTCCCACCGGTTCTACGCAGGTGCCAACCTTCAAACCGGCTTCCTGAAAATTGCGGATACTGTCTTCGCGGCGTTCCGGCGCAATGGAGGTGTCCGTTCCTTCCCGAAGCCGGAGGGCATGGTAAACCCCGTCAAAACCGGCATCTTTCATTTTCATTGCATTGCTCAGGGATTGATCAGGGATATTGGCGATAAGCGTGGTTTCCGGTCGCAGATGCTTTTTCACTTCCTGAGAAATTTCTATGAATTTTCCAAAGGGGTATTGTGCGGTTGTCATTATAAAAATAGCATTAGCCCCTTCTTCTTCCAATTGCCGGGCGGAAGCAATGGCCTCTTCCGGTGTTATTCTTGATTTCCGCTTAAAAATTTCGTTTGTTTGAGCAAAAGAACAAAACAGACAATTACAGGAACATGGTTCCAGATTTAAGGAAAACTGGGCATGAATCTCAGCTTTATCGTCTGTCAATTCCCTGGAAATACGTCTGGCTTCCGCCATCATCCGGTAGGTTGCGGAAGAATCAGGGGGATATCCAAGCATCTCCAATAATTCGTCTTTATTAAAACTGCCGCCATCTTGCGACTTCTTTATAAATTCATCTATGGACATTTTTTCTACTCCGAAATTCAATTACTTTTTCCTACTTCAATAAACTCCAGATACGCTTCCGCTTGGGTGCCGGTGTTGTCGGAATCGCTCATGACGGCAATCCCGGCTGTCGCCGGAGGCTCTTTGCCGAAAGCCTTCCGGTAATCTTCCAAAACGTTGACGGATTCTTCCACCCACTGGCCGACTCGTCCGCTTCCTCTTTCCAAAACCACCATATAGGCTTTACTCGTATAGGGGCTGGCAATAAATCTTTCAGAAATATTGGCTCCCGTCCAGACATAATTGAGCGTGCTGTGCGGCGGATATTTGCCGTAAATTGCTTTGGTGGCTTTATAAATCAGTTTCTCTCCCAGAGAGGCGCTGTCCGGATCGTATTGAAACATGACATAAACGCGGATGGGGTAATCATCTCCCGCCTTTTCTTTGGGGTTGCCACGATCGGATAGTTTTGTCACTTTCCAGCGCCAGCGCAGTTGGGGATTTTCATAAATATTGAATGTACGACGATAGACAATCGCCGAGGCCGAAGCGTGGCTTTCGGCCTTGAGGATGGATTTATTTCCTTCCTTTTCCAGTGAATATTTTGAATGCGTCTTGATCTTTGGAAAAGTCAGCGGCTCCCAGTCCGTCAGACTATCAAAATTGATACGGAAGAGAACATTTGATTCGGCCAGCGCCGTTATCGCTCCCGTAACAATGAAAAATGTTAATAATACTAAAACCGTCTTATGTTTCATGAGTATTCTTTTATTTCCTATCATGATTCTTATGGCGTTATATTAGTGTCTTTATTTTCGCCGATCTTCCGGAAAAAGGGACGCAACAAAGCAGGAATCAGAAAAGCAACTGCAGCAATGACAATGCCGATGATGACGCCTTGGACATTTCCGCGCATGATCAGTTCACTAAGTGAACTGCCGAAGGCCACAAACGCGATGCACGCCGGCAGCATAAAAACAAACGTACTCCACAGATATTGAAAAAAAGCAATGGGTGTAAGGCCGAATAAATAATTGAGCAGGTTAAAAGGAAACACCGGAATAAGGCGCGTAAAAGCCACGGCCTTCCAGCCATGCTGATTGACTTTATCCTGAAGCCACTGCCAGCGCTCGGCTGAAATTTTTGACCTGATAAAATCCTGCAGCAGGTGGCGTGAAAGAAAGAAAGGCAGGCAGGCGCCGATCGTTGCTCCGGTAATCGAAAAAATTACTCCCCAGACCGGCCCCCAGAAAAAACCGGCAGCCAGCGTGATGGGAATGCTGGGCAGAAAGAGCGCCGGCGCAATGGCATAGATCAAAAGAAAAATAACAGGAGCTGCAACCGGATGCCGTTCGAGAAGGTTTTTTAATACATCCGCCGAAAAAATACCCTGCTGATTTAAACAAACACCGACGACAATGAGCAAAGCGACGGCAAGCATGATCATAAATTTCGGCGTCATGAATCTTGCGGAAGATGCCAAAGCCAGACGGTTCATCCATTGTCTGATCGGGGAAGGAACCGTTTGACGCGCTTCCTCTTCGGGCAGACATTCCAGAAGATGAACCGCCTTTATTCCCCGCTGTAAAAAGCGATTCTGGCAACCCGTACAGTATGTAATCACCGTTTTATCTTTTGCTTTCTGTACTATATCGTCCAGAAAACGATCAGCCATTCCCGGATCAATAGAATTGAGACCGCCGCCCAGACCACAACAAAGAGGTTCTGATTTTTTTATGCCGTTATCAGATATGGTTGCCGGGTGAATATGATTGACTGCGCTGAGGGCAACAGCAGGGATTTTCCCCCATCGTGAGGACGGACAGGGATGATGAAGATAAATATCTTCAGTATTTTGCTTTTGGAATACTTCCACCGGCAACACCTCCAGGATAAAGACAACTTCCATATCCTGAAGATGCTCCGAGAGAAGCTTGTGACAATTCAGGCAACCGGTAATAATTTTCTTGACGCCTGAATCATGCAGGCGCTTGTTAATTTCTTTTAAAGCGGCAAAGGTTGTCCGGGTGTCGCCGAGACCAAACACCGGATCATAGCAGCAGTCCAGAACCAGTCCGACTTTCTGATGCAAATGTTTTCTCAGGAGGCCTTTGAGTTTACGAATCAGCCCCGGCCGGTTTGCGGCAAGCCCGCATCCCGGCCAGAAGACTGTTTCTGTTTTTGCATAAAAAGAAAACGGGAATCCGTGTCCGGCTTTGGCAAAAGCTCTGGCGCCGTTCATTGCCTTCTCAACGGACGCGGACATCTGATTCTCTCGAATCAGTTTTTCTTTTGTTTCAAAGAAAAATGCAGCCGGGGACAGATATAAAGGACAAACGGTATCGCACCGGCGGCAGGACGCGCAAAGAAAAACCTTTTCCGGTTTTTCCTTAACAATCTGCCGGGGTGTTCCATACTCCTTCAGAAACGGACAGGCATCGACACAGGCGCCGCAATCCGTGCAATCTTTGCTGAAATCCGACAATGACTATTTTACCTTTTCGATTGGATAATCCGCTTCAGACCAAGCTTTGATTCCGCCCGGATGACGATACACATTCTTGTAGCCCAGTTTCCTCGCCCACATGGCGCCGTTGTGGCTGCGTGTGCATTTGGTAAAACCGCAATAGAAAACAATCAGACGATCCTTGTCGGGACCCAGAAGTTTTACAAGGGCGTCCTTGGTTTTGTCATCAATGGATGTCATTTCGGGAATGGGGAATTCCATCTGGACTGCGCCGGGAACATGCTGTTTCTTATAGCTGGCTTCAAAAGGCATGGTGTCCACGATCAACATGGCTTTTTTCTGATCGATCCAGTTCTTCAGTTCCTGTGTGGCAACAATTTTATAGTCGCCTCTGGCCACTTCCGCCGCGAAGTTCACGGCAATCTTTTCCGTGTCCAGTTCCTTGGTTCCCCACGCCATTGCGCCTCCGGCCAGACCGAAAACCAGCAGGGCCGCAATCAACACACTCAATAAACTTCTTTTCAACTTCATAATTCTTTTCTCCTTTCATTTGTTAATAAAATCAGGTTCCTCATGAAACCATCTCATTATTTTTCAACATCCTGTCTTTCCTGTGCCTTTATTCCGAACCATCGGGTCACATACAGGTAAGGCATGACTACTCCGATCAGGACTAAATCCCGGTAAAATGCCGTTCGCAATCCGGCCTGCTTGTCCAGTTCTTCAGCGCCAAAGCAGCCGCAATCAACATTCAAATCTGTCAGGATCCCATATCCTAGCACAAAGACAAACATGGCCAGAAGAGCGGTAATCAGGTGATACCCCCAGATCCGGTTGAAGATCAGGGCGACTCCGGCAACCGTTTCGATGAGGGGTAACCCGATGGCAACAACAGGAAGCAGTGCTTCAGGAACAAGATCGTAGGTCGATATGGTGGCGGCAAAAGCCTTCGGATCGAAAAGCTTGATGACGCCTCCGTAAATAAAAACAGCAGCCAGGATAAAACGGACAACCCGCTCAAGCCAGGGATGGGTCAGGAGTTGACGGAAAATATTTCCGCTGTCCGGGGAATTTTTATTTTTTACATAATTTTGTTCAGCCAATTTATTCTCCTGATAACTTTATGTTGTTTACCCTGCTTCATGCACCCGGTAAAATTTTGCCAGCTTCTGAGGTTTTACACCTGCGACAAACAAAGACACCAGTGACCAGTTGCGTAGCGTGCATTTCCAGACGCCTTCTTTCTGCCAGCGGCGCGATGATGTCTGAACGGTGTCTTTAAGAAAGATGACTCTGTCTCCTCTTTTTTTCATGCGACGGATAATTTCCACATCTTCCATAATGGGAATATCGGCAAAGCCGCCCAGCGCTCTGAAATAATCGGCATGAAAGAACATGCCCTGATCTCCGTAAGGAATTCCAGTCAGATGCGACCGGACATTGGCCATTGTTTCAATCAGGCGAAATACTTTTCTTTCAGATGCAATGGCTAAATCAAAAGCTCCGGCTTTTGCGGTTTTCCCGTCACAAGAGGCGGCAATCAAATTCAAACCTTCATCAGGCAAGCGCGTATCGGCATGCAGAAATAAAAATATTATTCCTGTGGCCAGTTCAGCACCCTTATTCATCTGGCTCGCCCGTCCGGTTTTCCCCACGGTAGTAATAACGCTTTTGTTCTTAATAGCCGCAATGGTTTTGCCTTCAGGATCGCCGTCAACGACAATAATTTCAGCGGACACACCCGTTGACGTTATTAAACCATTTAAGTGTTCAACGGTGTTGTTGATGCCCCCGCTTTCATTCAGGACGGGAATGATGATTGAAATTTTCTTACTCATTATCTCTTAAGCAAAACCTTTATCTTTTAAAAATCTGACCGTTTTTGACTCGCTGAAATCCGAGCGCTCACAATCTTTCAGCAGGGCATTGAGATCATTAACCGTATCAATATCCCGCCAACTGGGCAGAACATGAAATGAAATTCTTTCTTGCTCAAATCTCCTAATTGTTTCCGTGTAAACGCTATTTGTGCTCCAGACCATGTTTTCAAAGAAGACCTCAGAAAATAAATCTTTGGAAAAGCCGATCAGATAATATCCGCCATCATAGGTTGGCCCGATGACGGCCTGATAATTTTTGAGCGATTCAAAAGCTTCTTCAAAAACCTCCCGGGGAAGGTCGGGACTGTCGCTGCCGATAAGCACCACCGATCGAAACCCTTCTGCAAAGCAGGCGGTGAAAGCATTGTACATCCGCTTTCCCAGATCGGCTCCGGTTTGAGGCATGTAAGAAAAATTCTTACCGAAAAGCTCTGCAAAAGCTGTTTCTTTCTCCGGCGGATCAAAAGCAATGAAAAACCTGTAATCACCTGAAGAGACTCTCTCGAGCAGGTCTTCAATAAAACAATAATAGAGATCAGCCACGTGGACGTTATCATCGCCAAGAACCAATCTTGATTTAACCTTGCCTTTTTCCGGGTATTTAACGAAAATGACCAGACAGCGCTCTTGATTCATTACCGATGTTCTCTAATGACCTTCATATAACCGCCAAAAATAACTAGCAGACGAAACGTCGAATAACAAATTCATAATAGTAATAAATTTATAATAATTATAACTGGAAGGAATAACGGGTATAAACGCTAAAGTTAACTTTAAAAGCAATATTGCAGCAAGCTGCAGGGTATTATGTCCATGCTTCTGCAGGCTATCCCTATGTACTATAAACACGGGATAACTCAACTAGCAAATATGACTTCGCTTTGCTTGTAATATTTGAGTTTCATTAATTCGACCAGCAAGTTTCCGTTCACTGCGTTTCTGAAACTTGGATATCATGACCCTCTGCTGTGCGGGATTGTTTGACTTACAAAATCCGCAAGATGCGGTTGCCGCGGAAGACCTTAAATTCGGAATGCCGCTACGTCTTCGATTTAATGTAGTATTTACAAATGACCCTTTTCTCCCGAATGCGAAACAATCTTCATCCGAAAATATTATTAGAAATGACTGTTAGAAATGACTTGACCTCCAGTATGAATATTTTACTATAGGCATACCGGTGATAAAAATTATGAATATCGTCATCGATATTAAGGCCGTTACATATTTGAAATCGAAAGCCGCGGATTTGCCAAAAAAATCCCGGTAGCTTTCTGCAGCGGAGGTGTCTTATGAAATATGTCGGAAAAGATTCTAAAGAAAAAATCATCTCCAGATTTTCCAAACATGTGTCGTCGGGGAAGGCCGAATTTTTCAAGAGCGTGGACATTGACTTTGTCTTCGGAAGAAGGGAAGGGCCGTATATCTGGGACGCCGCGAACGAAAAGCGGCTGATCAACTGTCACTGCAACGGCGGCGTTTTCAACCTCGGGCATCGCAATCCCCAAATCATTCAGGCACTCATCGACTCGCTTAGTGAACTCGATATCGGCAATCATCATCTCATCAGCGAGCAGCGGGCAAGGTTGGCCGAGCGCCTGGCGGAGCTCTCGCCCGGAGGCTTGAACTATACCGTTTTCGGCGTGGGCGGCGGCGAGGCCATCGATCTCGCCATCAAACTGGCCAAAGGCTATACCGGACGGACGAAGATCATCTCGGCGACCGGCGGATATCACGGCCATACCGGGCTTGCGCTGGCCACAGGCGACGAACAATACCGCGCGCCGTTCGGCCCCAACATGCCCGGCTTTGTCCAGGTGCCCTTCAACGACTGGGAGGCTCTTGCCAAAGATCTGGACGAAACCACCGCCGCGGTTATCTTCGAAACCATTCCCGCCACCTACGGCATGCCTATCCCCGAAAAAAATTTTTATCCCTATGTCAAAGACCTGTGCAAAAAGAAAGGCGCGCTGCTGATCATTGACGAAGTGCAGACCGGGCTGGGCCGCACCGGCAAATTCTGGGGCATCGAACATTTTGCCACCGCCCCCGACATCATGGTGATCGGCAAGGGGCTTTCCGGCGGCATCTACCCGATGAGCGCCACGTGCTTCAGCGACGAGCTGCAGACCTTCTTCCACAAAAACCCGTTCATCCACATTTCCACCTTCGGCGGCGCGGAAGTCGGCTGCCCCGTGGCCATGAAAGTGCTGGAGATCACCTCCGGCCCCGCGTTTCTGGAACACGTCAACGAACTCGCCGCCTTCTTCAAAAAGAGTTTCGAAGAACTTCGGACCCGGCACCCGGAAATCATCGTCCGGTTAAGACAACTGGGGCTCATGATGGGCATTGAGATGGTCAACGACACCTGCGGCCCCATCTTTACCAAAGTCGCGTACGACCACGGCATCCTGAGCATCTACGCCAACAATAACAAAACCGTCAGCCAGCTCCTGCCGCCGCTGAATATCGAACGATCCGTGGCGCAGGAGATTATTGAAAAACTGGACCTTGCCCTGACGGACACCAAGAGGCTTCTGCAATTATGCTGAAAGATAAAATTGATACCGGTCTTCTGCAAAAATTCGAAGCGGGACTCGATCCACTCAACCCGCATTTGAGCAAAATATCCGCCCAGATCATCGGCTACGGCGAAATGAGCACCATCTTCGTCATCAACCATTCCGGACAGGAAAACATCGCCTACAAACGCATGCCGATCTTCCGCTCGCCAGACGAAATGGAAAACTACGAACGCCTGTTTGTGGAATACAACGCCCGGCTCAAAGATATTGGCCTGAATATTCCCGGGTACGCAGCGGCAAGAGTCATTCCCGAAAAGGGCAACAGCATCATCTACATCGCCCAGGAAAGATGTCCCGCGGCCTCCATCGGCAATGCCGTCATTCACCGGCTGGACGAAAATTCCGTGCGCCTGCTTTTTTTGCGCGTGCTGCGCGAACTCAAAAAAGTGTTTGCATGGAACCGCGAGCAATCCGCGCTGACCTTCGGCATCGACGGCCAGATATCCAACTGGGCCATGAAAGATTATCAGGAAGGCAAGCCGGTCACGGAAGACACGGAACTCTTTTATATCGACACCAGCACGCCGCTCATGCGCAAAGACGGCGTCGAGCAGTTGAATCCCGAACTGTTTCTCCGAAGCACGCCTTCTTTTCTGGTGTGGCTCATCAGGATGTTTTTTCTCGAAGGCGTCATGACCCGCTACTACGATTTCCGCCTGGTGACCATTGATCTCATCGCCAATTTTTACAAGGAACAGCGGCCGGAATATATTCCCATGCTCATCGCGACGGCCAACAATTTCTTTGCCGGGGAAGGCGCGCCATTCGGCATTGCCCCCATCACCGAAAAGCAGATTGTTTCATACTACAGAGAAGACGCCACCATCTGGCGCGTCTATCTGGCCTTCCGAAAGATCGATCGCTTTCTGCACCGGCGAATCCTCAACAAGCCCTACGTCTACATCCTTCCGGGAAAAATCAAGCGTTAATGAGACTCCAAGAGGACAAGTGAAACGCAGTCAGATGGGTTAGTCGAATTATCCCAGGAGCGCAGCGACGTGGGATATTGAACTTCTGCAGCCTTCAGCCTATATCTCTTGTTGAATATAGAATGTAGAACATAGAACTGTTTTTTCTATCCACTATCCCCCGTTTGGGCTTTATGCAATCTGTAAAAACGATTGACAAATTGCATAACCTCTGTTAGAGGTCAGCCATGATTAGTCGAATCGCCGAAAAAACAATTCGTGCCCTACTGCGCGGATTTCCTGTCGTTACAATAACGGGGCCACGTCAGTCAGGTAAAACAACTCTGGCCAGAGCGGTATTCAAAAACAAACCTTACGCTTCCCTGGAAGAACCTGATTTGCGACAGGCCGCTCAGGATGATCCGCGTTCCTTCCTGGCGCGTTACCCCAAAGGCGCGGTATTGGACGAAGTCCAGCGTTGTCCCGCTATTCTTTCCTATCTTCAAACGATGGTCGATACCGAAGGACGGATGGGCCTTTATATTCTAACAGGTTCTCAGCAATTCGGCCTGATGTCGGGCATTACTCAATCCCTTGCCGGGCGTACGTCTTTTGTCGAACTTCTTCCTTTTGCTACGCCTGAATTAACCACCGCAAGTAAGCTTCCGGCGAACATTGACGACATGCTGTTAACCGGCTGCTATCCGCCGATTTATGATCGAAAGTTGGAACCCTCCAGCTGGTACAGCGCTTACGTGACGGCTTATGTTGAACGCGATGTCCGGCAGATGCTGAAGATTCAGGAATTGGAAACTTTCCAGCGTTTTGTAAGACTTTGTGCGGGACGTACAGGACAGTTGCTCAATCTTTCATCGCTGGCTACAGAATGCGGCATTACCCATAACACGGCCAAAGCCTGGATATCCGTTCTCGAGGCCAGTTATCTTGTATTTCTTCTTCATCCTCATTCGGTAAATTTTAGTAAACGTCTTGTCAAGATGCCCAAACTCTATTTCTATGACACAGGTTTGGCCGCGTGGCTTCTGGGAATCAGAACAACAGAACAAATGGTAACACATCCATTGCGGGGCAGTATCTTTGAAACATTCATTATTTCAGAACTCATCAAATCAAAATTCAACAAGGGAGACAAACCATCATTCTTTTTCTGGCGTGACAGCAACGGCAATGAAATTGATTTGATTGTCGAGCAGGGCACAAAATTACAGCCTATCGAAATTAAATCAGGCCGTACATTGACGCATGAATCCTTTGCAGGACTGGAAAAATGGCAATCACTGGCAGGTAAAAAAGCCGTATCACCTATGTTAATCTATGGTGGTGATGAATCCTATACTCACAAGGGTATTAAAGTTGTCGGCTGGAAAGCGTGCGGAGAACTGCTTAAATGACAAATCCTATGATTGTAATTATTTCACGTTGCACCTAGAACCTAGAACTTAGAACCATCTTTTCCATTCACGTCTCTCCATCTGCTTTGTCTCGCTTTTCTATCACGTTGCTTCCCAAGTTGATGTCCGGCGAAGTCCGAGTGAAAATGTGAACTAAAAGTTTACATGATGTTAAATGTTAAATATTGCTTGCCAATAAAATTATTATAGTTTATAGTATCTTACACGTCATGTTGTTAAATGTTGTTTTGCGTGATGTTAAATGTTTTTTAGCAGGATGTAAAAAATATGGCGGCAATATTCAAACATTTCGATCTTAAAATTGTTGAACCATCTTTCGGTTCCAGACTGACTGATCTGGTTATTGAACTGGATTATCTGCGGAAAAAGCAACTTGGCGGCACAACGCCCCCATTAGTATTCTTCCAACTAAAAGATCTGTTTCATTTGCTGGAGAGTCTCGGTTCGGCGCGTATTGAGGGGAACCGTACAACTCTGGCCGAGATAATCGAAAACCGACTGGAAGGCTCTTCCACCGCCGATGAAAAAATCCGCGAAATAATCAACATGGAAGAAGCGATGAATTTTATCGATAAAAACGTGCAAACACTCCCTCTGAATCAGGCATTTATCAGTGAATTGCACCGCCTGACGGTTAAGGATTTAACACCGCCGCCAAAAGGCGAAGGCGATCAATCACCGGGCAACTACCGTCAGCAGAATGTCAACATTGCCGGGTCGAATCACAAGCCGCCGGAATATTTACAGGTGCGCGATTATATGGATGAACTGATCAGCTTCATCAATCAATCCGATTTGCCTAAATATGATTTAATCAAAACCGCGATCGCACATCACCGGTTTGTCTGGATTCATCCGTTCAATAACGGCAACGGCAGAACCGTGCGTTTATTTACTTACGCTTTGCTGGTCAAGCTGGGGTTTCATGTGGAGACGGGCAGAATATTGAATCCTACAGCGGTGTTCTGCAACGACAGGGGCAAATATTATGATCAACTATCCGCCGCCGATTCCGGCGATGAAAAAGGAATGACTTCATGGTGTGAATATGTTTTGTCCGGATTGAAGCAGGAAATAGAAAAAATCGACCGGCTGACTGAATATAATTTTTTAAAAAAAGAAATTATTATTCCGGCAATTCTCTTTTCCCATGAAAGAAAAGTTATCACGGATACCGAAGCAAAAGTTTTAAGAAAAACAGCAGAGCTGGGCCGTATGCAGGCTTCTGATATCGGAGATATTTTCCCCGGCAAATCATCAGCGGAAATTTCACGCCAGATCGCCCGGTTGAGAGACAGAAAAATGCTGCAGCCGGAAAAAGAAGGCGCTAGAAAATATGTAATTCGTTTTGATAATAATTACCTCCTGCGTGGAATAATAAAATCTTTGGGCGAGAAAGGATTCTTGCCGGTGAAGGATTGAACTTCATCCACTCTTCACGTTTCACTTTTCTCCCTTCACATTTCACGTGGTTTCTAAGTTTTATTTTTGTAATATTATCAATAGTTTGTATTATAACTCAAATTTTAAAAACGACGATATCACTCGTCACAATATTCAAAATTTATCTTGCTAAATATATAAAAACTTATATAATGGATATACGACTATGAAGCTGCTAAAATTCGTCGGTTCCAGTTTGGATGATCTGCGGGCTTTCCCGGAAGAAGCCCTCCGTACAGCGGGATTTGAACTTCGTACAGTTCAAAATGGATTGGAGCCTCGTGATTGGAAGCCAGTTGCAGCTGTCGGGTCCGGCGTAAGAGAAATACGCATTCATGTATTGGGCGAATGGCGGATAATTTATGTCGCCAATATTCGGGATGCTATTTACGTATTGCACGCGTTTCAAAAGAAAACGCAGAAAACAAGCCAGCGAGATATCGAACTGGCTCGTAAAAGGTATAAGCAAATGGGAGAGTGATTTATGAAAAAGTCCATTGTAGCGTCATCGGGCAATGTATTTATTGATTTAGGATATTCAAAGGATGAGGCCGCGATATTGCAAATGCGTGCCGATTTGATGGCCGATATCCGGAAATTCATTAAGACAAAAAAAATTACTCAGGCCGAAGCGGCGAAGATTTTCGGCGTCAGTCAGTCGCGGGTTTCCGATTTGATTACCGGCAAATGGGAAAAATTCAGTCTCGAAATGCTGATAATCCTTGTTACTAAAGCAGGTATGCACGTTAAACTGAAAATAGCCGCGTGACCGCGCAGCACTTTTGTCTCTTCACCATTCACTTTTCACTTTTACCTGTTTTTTTAACTTAGAACATAGAACTTAGAACATAGAACGTAGAACCTTTTTTTCTTTTTTTTATTCTTGCAATGTTTTCAAGAAGTTGTAAGATGCAAGCCAGTCAATTTAAAGCAATCATAGTAAAATCATCATAAATAAAAGGTCTTTATCTCTTATGGCTAAAACGGAAATGAATGGGAAATCACTGGAGAGCTGGCTGTGGGACGCGGCCTGTTCGATTCGCGGCGCGAAAGAAGCCGCCAAATATAAGGATTTCATTCTGCCGCTGGTTTTTACCAAGCGGCTTTGCGACGTATTCGACGACGAACTCAACCGCATCGCCAAGGAAGTCGGCGGGCGCGCCAAAGCATTTAAAATGGTCAAGGCCGACAAGAAGCTGGTGCGCTTTTATATTCCTCTTAAGCCTGCCGACACGGAAGAGCCGGTCTGGTCGGTTATCCGCAAACTGGCGGATAAAATCGGCGAGCAACTGACCGATCATCTGCGCGCCATTGCCAAGGAAAATCCCAAACTCGAAGGAATCATTGACCGCGTTGATTTTAATGCCACCACGCACGGCCAGCGCGATATAAGCGATGACCGCCTGAGCGCGCTTATTGAGCAAATCAGCCTCAAACGGTTGGGCTTGAATGACGTGGAACCGGACATCATCGGGCGCAGTTACGAGTATCTCATCCGCAAATTTGCCGAAGGCAGCGGACAGAGCGCGGGCGAATTTTACACGCCAAAAGAAGTCGGCATGATTATGGCGAATATCATGGAGCCTGCGCCGGGTATGGAAGTTTATGATCCCTGCTGCGGGTCCGGCGGTCTGCTCATCAAGTGTCAGATTGTGCTCGATGAACAGATGGATTTGCGTTCGCGCAAGAATTACGCGCCGCTTAAAATGTATGGTCAGGAAAATACACCGGAAACGTGGGCAATGGCCAACATGAACATGATTATACACGACATGGAAGGCGTGATTGAAATCGGCGACACCTTTAAAAATCCCAAGTTCCGCGTGAAGAACGGGCTGCAAACCTTTGACCGCGTGGTTGCCAATCCGATGTGGAATCAGGACTGGTTTACCGATAAGGACTACGATGCCGACGAGTTCGGACGCTTTCCGAAAGGCGCGGGTTTCCCGGGAAAATCGAGCGCGGACTGGGGCTGGGCGCAACACATTCTGGCGAGTCTGAACGACAAAGGGCGCGCCGCCATTGTTCTGGACACCGGCGCAGCCAGCCGCGGCTCCGGCTCGGCCAACATCACCAAGGAAAAACAGGTGCGCCAATGGTTTGTGGATAATGATTTTATCGAAGGCGTCATCTATCTTCCCGAAAACCTTTTTTACAACACCACCGCGCCGGGCATCATTTTATTCCTGAATAAAAAGAAACCGGCCGCGCGCAAAAACAAAATATTTCTGCTTAACGCCGGCCGCGAATTTGAAAAGGGCGATCCGAAAAACTTCATAACCGATGAAGGCATTGCCCGCATTGCCGAAACATTTAAAGAGTGGCGAGAAGTTGAAAAATTCAGCCGCATCGTTACAAAAGAAGAAATTGTCAAAAACGATTACAACATTTCACCCAGCCGTTATATTCATACTAATGAAGCTGAAGAGTTCCGGCCTATTGCTGAAATTCTTGATGACTTAAAAATTATCGAAGCAGAAACTGCCGAATGTGATCATGCTTTAAAAGATATTCTAAGCAAGTTAATATTTTGATGGGATTCTATGAATATCCAAAGTTACAAATTACCGACTGATTGGCAAATAGAAGCGATTAAAGACGCTTATCGGTTCACCAAGAAACCCAGAAATCTGGACGCCAAAGAGAATTCAGAAATTCCATTTATTCCAATGGAACTAATACCATTGGGCAAGCTTTTTGTGGATAATTGGGTAATGAAGCCAACAAAAAAGCTAGGCAGTGGAACATATTTTGAAAATGGCGATTTACTCGTCGCCAAAATTACACCTTCATTTGAGAATGGCAAACAAGCCATCGCTAAAATAAATTGTTCTTTCGGTTACGCAACAACTGAGGTTATCCCGATTCAAGAAATTGAAGGAACAAGTGACAAGTTCTATTTACATTTTATTTTACTGCATCCGGGAATTCGTAAAGAACTTGCTGAAAAAATGGACGGAAGCACAGGCAGACAAAGATTAAGTAAAGAAATTCTTGGAAGTAAAAAAATCCCATTACCTCCACATAAAGAGCAACAACGCATTGCTTATGTGCTCTCTATGGTGCAGACGGCCATTGAACAGCAGGAGCGGTTGATTAAAATTACTCGCGAGCTCAAATCCGCGCTCATGCACAAGTTGTTCACAGAAGGCCTGCGCGGCGAAAAGCAAAAAATGACCGAAATCGGTCCCGTTCCGGAGAGTTGGGAGATTGGGGCGATTAGAGATATTGCTCAAGTTAAAGGAGGAAAGCGCCTTCCAAAAGGTGATAAGCTTGTAGAATACAAAACGAACTATCCTTACTTACGCGTTACAGATTTTGAAGAAAATTCGGTAAATGTTGCTGGTCTGAAGTATCTCTTGCCTGAAACTCAGCAGAGAATCAGGCGCTATATCATTTCTGACAAAGATGTTTTTATATCTATTGCGGGAACAATTGGTTTAACAGGAATGATTCCCGTCGAGTTGAACGGTGCAAATCTGACTGAAAATGCTGCCAAAATTGTGTTGAGAACAGATAAATTAATTTCGCGTTTCTTGATGTATTATCTTTCGACCGATAATTCACAAAAAGAAATTCATTCTCAAACAGTAAAGAACGCTCAGCCTAAATTGGCACTTTCTAGAATTGAGTCTTTGAAAATCCCGATTCCCTCAAAAGATGAGCAAGAAGAAATTGTAAACATCCTTGATACACTGAGACAAAGAGTAATTCTTATTCAACGAAAGCGTTTCTCACTTGAAGAACTTTTCCGCACATTGTTGCACCAACTAATGACAGGTCAAACGCGCGTCAATGAAATTGACCTGTCGGGATTTAAATAGGGTGGCAAAGTATTACATTAATAATAAAAATATGCTAGCATCACAACGTTGTCTGTATTGATAGAAGGAGAGTATTTATGATTCATTGTATTGAAATTAAAAATTACCGCAGTATAAAATATATAAAACAAAGAATTTATCCTTTTCAGGTGCTAATCGGCGCCAACGCGAGCGGTAAAACCACTTTTCTTGACGCCATCAATCTTATTTCCGACATTGTCAGCACGGGCATAGACGAATCCATTTTGAAGAGAACATCCAATTTTCAAGATTTAACTTTTTTGGGAAAAGGCGGCAACATTGAATTGGCTTTGGAAATTATTCTTCCTGAAGATGTCAAAAATAAACTGCCCGATAAAGATTATAAATATATTCGCTACGAAATGGAAATTGGTTTAACGGGGGAATCTAAGGAGCATGCGATAATAGAGGAATCCGCATTCCTGCTTAAAGAAAATGCGGAAAAAGAAGATCTACATTTACATCAAAACACGTCTTTTCCTTTCTTCGCTGATATGCCGGAACGGATTTTGAACAAAAAATACACAGGCAAACATTCACGTCGTATCTTTAGAAAAAAACCCGGGGGAAACGATAATTTTTATGATGAAACAAAGGAACGCTCAGGAAAAGGTTGGATGCCTTCCTTTAAGTTTGGAATAAAAAAGAGCGCACTGGGCAATTTGCCTGCGGATGAAACAAAATTTCCCGCGTCCAGTTGGCTTAAAAATTATCTTACGGAAGGTGTGCAGTCGCTTGTTCTGGATAGTCTGAACATCCGTAAACCAAGTCCGCCCGGACAAAGCAGGCAATTCAAGCCGGATGGTTCAAATTTGCCCTGGGTTTTCGAAGATCTGAAGAAAAATCCAAAACGTTATGAGCAATGGCTGAACCATATCAAGACAGCTTTGCCTGACATTAAGGATATTGAAATTGTCGAGAGGCAGGAAGATAAACATAAATATATCCTTGTTCATTATCAAAATGGTGGAGAAATACCAAGCTGGCTGGTGTCCGACGGAACATTGCGCTTATTTGCTTTGACAATACTTGCGTACCTTCCTGATCTGCATGGTGTCTTTCTCATAGAAGAACCGGAAAACGGCATTCATCCGAAGGCAATTGAAACTGTTTACCAGTCGCTTTCTTCGGTGTATTCAGCCCAGATACTGCTTGCATCTCATTCACCGATCATTCTCAGCATGGTTAAGCCTAATGACGTGCTATGTTTTGCCAAAACAAAAGAAGGTATTACTGATATTGTGAATGGCTCAGATCACCCAAAACTGAAAAATTGGAAAGGCACAATTAATCTGAGCGACTTGTTTGCAGGGGGCATTTTGGGATGAAAGATCTCTTAATTCTGACTGCTGATAAAGATGCTGAATTTTTTATAAAATCTCTTTTAGAAAAAATACCCAATATCGAAAGCACTCATTTAATTGATTATGATATTATTAGCCATCCCCAACGCGATCCCGGCGTGGTAACGCATGCAGTTGAATTTGTCCGTCCATATATTAATGATTATAACTTTCTTATGATTATTTTTGATTACGAAGGTAGCGGTAAGGAATCGCTGTCAAAAGATGTTCTTGAATCGGAAATGGAAGATGATCTCAATAAAAATGGATGGCAAGATAGGAATGTTTGTATTGCTTTGTACCCGGAACTGGAATCATGGCTTTGGGTTAATCAGACGCATTTACACAATATTTTGGATTGGGAAGACACCCAAAATATTTACGACTGGCTTTGTGCTAATGGGCAGACTTTCAATGCCAATAAACCAGATCGTCCTAAAGAGGCATTTGAGGCTGCATTGAGAAAGCAAAAGAGACCGCGATCTTCATCTATATATTCAGATTTGGCGCAGAGGGCAAGTTACCGGCATTGTATAGATCCATCATTTAATAAATTTCTTACTACGATTAAAATGTGGTTTGCGCATTGAAATATGCCAAAGCCGGGCGAACATAAGACCGTTCAATCCCGCATTCTCCAATATGCGCAGGAGATCGGCTGGACGTTTGTTTCGCGAAAAGATGCCGAGATGAGGCGTAATTTTGATTCGTCGGCGGGCGAACCTTCCGAACAGGCGCGAAGCGCATCACTATTTTTCGATGATCTTTTGTATCAGAAAATCAAATCATTCAATCCACTTTATAATGAAGCCGAAGGCGCGCTGGTCGGCAGATTGCGCCGGCTTTCCGCCGATATTTACGGCAACCGCGACATGCTTACGTTCTTGCGCAACAATGGCAAGTATTTTTCCGCCGAAGAAAACCGCGAACTGGATTTAATGCTGATTGATTACGCCAATCCCCAACGCAATGTTTATGAAGTCACCGAGGAATTTTACTGGCACAACGGGCGGCATGGCAACCGCGAGGATATTGTTTTTCTCATCAACGGCATTCCCGTGCTGGTGGTGGAATGCAAAAATGCCGATAAAGACGAAGGTATTGCTTTGGGTATTGACCAGCTTCGCCGTTACCACATCGAAACACCGGAATTATTCATTCCGCAAATGGCCTTTACCGCCACCGACGCGCTTGGTTTCGATTACGGCGCGACATGGAACACGGTGCGCCGCAATCTTTTTCACTGGAAACATGAGCAGGTTGGTCAGTTGGAAGCCAAAGTCAAAAGCTTCTTTGACATTCCGCGCGTGCTAAAACTGCTCAAGGACTACATTCTGTTTGCCGAAAAAGACGAAGTTCTGAACAAATTCATTTTGCAGCAGCATCAAACGGCAGCCGTCGAGCAGGCGGTGACGCGTGCGCATGATGCCGTCAAAAGGCGCGGGCTTATCTGGCATACGCAGGGAAGCGGCAAAACCTTTACCATGCTCAAGACCGCCGAACTTCTTTTTAAAGCGCCGGAATCGGACAAGCCCACCATTTTGCTTTTGATTGACCGCAACGAACTAGAAGACCAGTTGATGAAAAATCTTGCCGCGCTGGGCATGGAAAATGTCGAACACGCCAACAGTATCGCACGGCTCAATCAGTTGCTGGGGCAGGATCATCGCGGCATTATCGTTTCCACCATTCACAAATTCCGTGACATGTCCGCCGATCTAAACAAGCGACGTAATATTTTTGTGCTGGTGGATGAAGCCCATCGCACGACTGGCGGCGATCTGGGCAATTATCTGATGGCGGCGCTGCCCAACGCAACGTATCTCGGCTATACGGGCACGCCGATTGACCGCACGGCCTACGGGCAGGGAACTTTCAAAACGTTCGGTGTGGATGACGCGCCGCAAGGCTATCTGCACAAGTATTCGATTGCCGAAAGCATCGCCGACGGCACAACGCTGCCGCTTTTTTACAATCTGGCGCCTAACGATATGCTCGTTCCCGCCGAAGTCATGGAAAAGGAATTTTTCGCGCTGGCGGAAACAGAAGGCATTTCCGATATTGAAGAACTCAATAAAATTCTGGATCGCGCCGTCAATCTCAAGAATTTTCTCAAGGGCAAGGCGCGCATCAAGAAGGTGGCCGAATATGTTGCCGCGCATTACCGCGAGAATGTCGAGCCTTTGGGTTACAAGGCATTTCTGGTCGCGGTGGATCGCGAGGCCTGCGCGCTTTATAAAAAGGAACTGGATAAATTAATCCCGCCTCATTTTTCCGAGGTTGTCTATACGGGCAATCACAATGACAAGCCGCTGCTCAAGGAGTTTCACATTGACGAGAAGAAAGAAAAAGCCATCCGCAAAAGTTTTTCCAAATACGGCGATATGCCCAAGATTCTGATTGTCACCGAGAAACTGCTGACCGGCTTCGACGCGCCGATTCTTTACGCCATGTATCTGGACAAACCGATGCGCGATCACACGCTCCTGCAGGCGATTGCGCGCGTGAACCGGCCTTATGAAAATGAAGATCAGGAAATGGTCAAGCCGCACGGGTTTGTTCTGGATTTTGTCGGCATCTTCGACAAACTGGAAAAAGCGCTGTCTTTTGACAGCGACGAGGTCAATGCGGTCATCAAGGATTTGGCGCTGCTCAAGATGCTCTTCAAAGACAAGATGGAAAAGAAAGCGCCGGAGTATATCGCGCTCATCAAACGCAACTTTGACGACAAGGATGTGGATGGGCTGATTGAACATTTCCGCGACAAAGACCGCCGGAAGGAATTTTTCAAAGAGTACAAGGAAATAGAAATGCTCTACGAAATTATTTCGCCGGATGCTTTTCTGCGTCCGTATCTTGACGATTACGCGACTCTCTCCGGCATCTACGCCGTTGTCCGCAAGGCGTATGCAAAGAATATTTACGTTGACCGCGATTTTCAGAAAAAGACCAACGAACTGGTGCAAAAGCATATAGACACGAACAAGCTTCAGGCGGTTACGCAGTTTATTGAAATCACGCCGGAAACAATAAAGATTATTAAAGAAAAGCAAGACGGTTATAATACCAAGGTCATTAATCTGATTAAGACGATTGAAAAGATTGCCGCGGACGAAAGCGATGATCCTTACTGGATAGGGATGGCCGAACGCGCCAAAGCGGTGCAGGAGAGATACGAAGACCGGCAACTGGCGACGGCGGAGGCGGTAGAAAAACTTCTGAAAGAAATCGAAGCCAATGAACGACGCAAGAAAGAACAGGCAGCGAAGGGATTCGATGGCCTAACGTATTTTGTTTATTCGACGTTGACAGAGGCGGGCATCCCTAAAGCGGAAGAAATCAGCCGGAAGATTAAAACCGCTTTTGTAGAACATGCCAACTGGTCTGCAAGCGAAAAAGAGCTGCGCGAAGTCCGGCAGAAGATGACCTTTGCTCTTTATGCGGAGATGGACGAACCTGATAAAATCAAAACAATCGTTGATCATTTATTGAACTTGATGATGAAGGCGCGACGCGTATGAGAAAATGGCAAAGCAAGGAAGAATTTAAAACGCGTGTCCGCGAATGGGCGAAAAAGATTGATGTGGATGTGCGCGTGATTTCCATCCGCGTGATGAAAAACAAGTGGGCATCGTTTGCGGTGGGCAGCCGATTGCTGATTTTTAACGCCGAATTATTAAAAATGGATAAAGAACTCGGTGATTATGTCATCGTCCATGAACTGCTCCATTTTGCCGTGCCGAATCACGGACGCCTCTGGAAAAGCCTGATGCGGGCGCACCTAGGCGACTATGAAGCGCTGGAAGAGAAGTTGCAAAGCAGAAAATTAAAATAAAGGTTTTGGGTAGAAGGTAAATATGAAGTACAAGACACAAAAAGAAAGAATGTATTTACCAAAGATAAAATTACGTAAGATAAAAGGACAATATCCTATACAAGAAGAGGTAATTATATCTGGATCAAGGATGAAAAAGCAGACAGATACAATAAATTTGAAACGTGTTAGAAATATGGATGAATTACAGAAAATTCCGGGCGTTGGAAAGTCTATTGCAGAAGATTTGAGAAAGCTTAGGATTAAACAGGTCAATGATCTTTGCAATAGAAATCCTGAAGATCTCTATAGTGATTTGTGCAAAAGAATGGGGAAACCGATAGATCGTTGCCTTTTGTATGTATTTCGATGTGCCGTGTATTTTGCATCCAATACCCAACATGATCCTGAAAAGTTAAAATGGTGGAACTGGAAGAATTAGTGGCTGGTGAATAGTGAATAGTGAAGAGATCGGTTAAAAATTTAATCTTGACTTAAAGAAGGGCATTTTTTATACTTTTTACACAAAAGTGAAGTTCTTATAAATTAAAGTCATAATTAAAGACAGTTTTTATCGGTTCAATTATTTATTATGCCATCTACCGAGCAAGTCAAAGTAAAAGGATCAATGATCCAATCGACTCTTGAGGTTGTCAAAGCCAAGTACGGCATGGCCGCCTATAAGAAAATCGTAGATTCGATGCAACCTGATTTTAGACGCGAGATCGAAAAAGGGATCCTGGTGGGCTCTTGGTATCCGGTCGAATTGCACGCGGGCATTTATAATGCGCTCGACAAAGAATATGCGCGTGGAAATCAGCAGTATTTTTTGGAGATTGGGAGGATGGAAGCGGATTTGGCGGGAAAGACCGTATACCGGTTTTTAACGAAGCTCGCCGGACCAACCATGACGGTGCGTGCAGCCAAGCAATTGTGGGGTCTCACCTATAGTGCAAGCAGGGTGGAGGTGCAGGCCGGCGAAAAATCTCTCGAGTTTAATATTTATGAATTCCCGCTGGCTGATAAAAACTATATTGCCACCATCGCCGGTTATATCCAAAAGAGTCTTGAGGTGGCAGGTGCCGTCAATGTCAAAGGTACCAAACAAAAATGCATCACAAAGGGCGATGATTATATCTCTATTTCTTATACATGGGAATGATTGAATGAGATGTTCCCATATTCCGGGATATTCCAGAGATTTCGAGATATTCCAAAGATATTCCAGGGACAGTAAACTTAATTAATTTGTTTTGAGGGGCATTTCAGTTCGAAGCGCACTCCCATATCAGTGCTGAATCCCCCGGATTCGCGGTTCAATCGTCTTTCGGTTGAACGAAGAAATATTCTGTCAGAATCATTATCATTGCTCTGGTATCGGCGTTTATCATTTAAGTTCTTTTTTCAAATCCGCGTGCGATTTCCATTTTTTATTCAGAATTGGAATCAGATAAAGCCGTTGCGCTCATCGTTTCGATATGTTAAGCAAATCGCCGATAGTGGAGCCTCCTCTGGTAGGAGCTGGAGGCTCCCTTTATTAACGCGACCTCCCGCGGCCTACGGCGCAAACCACCGGCAGGTGCCGGGGTTTACAAGTCGCGGGATTCAACATCCGGAGAGTTTGGAAAAATGAAATACGAACCGCAAGTTATCGAAGAAAAATGGCAAAAAAAGTGGGAGGAGGAGAAAGCCTTCAAGGTCACCGAAGACCCGCAAAAGAAAAAATATTATCTGCTGGAGATGTTTCCCTATCCGTCCGGCAAAATCCATATCGGCCACGTCCGCAATTACACCATCGGTGATGTCGTCGCCCGTTACAAGCGCATGAAAGGCTTCAATGTTCTTCATCCGATCGGTTGGGATGCCTTTGGCATGCCCGCGGAAAATGCCGCCATCGAACACAAAATCCATCCGTCGAAATGGACACACGAAAATATCGAACACATGAAAAAGCAGCTCAAACGCATGGGCTTCAGCTATGACTGGGACCGCGAAGTCGCCACCTGCGAGCCGGAATATTACCGTTGGGAACAGCTCTTCTTTATTTGGATGTACGAAAAAGGTCTGGCCTACAAAAAACGCTCCACGGTTAATTTCTGTACGAAGTGCGACACGGTGCTGGCCAACGAACAGGTTGAAGGCGGCCAATGCTGGCGCTGCGGGACAGAGGTAACGGAAAAAGTTCTCGATCAGTGGTTTTTCAAAATCACCGCCTACATCGAAGAGTTGCTGGAATACTGTGACAAGCTGCCCGGCTGGCCGGAACGCGTCATGACGATGCAGAAAAACTGGATCGGGAAGAGCTATGGCTGCCTTGTTGATTTCCCGATGGCTGACGGCAACGGCGCCATCAAAGTTTTTACGACCCGTCAGGACACGCTCTTCGGCGCGACCTTCATGCTGGTGGCCGCCGAGCATCCGCTGGTGACGGAACTGACCAAAGGCAAGGCCATTGAAAAAGATGTTCAGGCGTTTGTCGAAAAAGTCAAAAAGCAGGACAAGCTGATGCGCACGTCTGAATATTACGAGAAGGAAGGTCTCTTCCTTGATTCGTATTGTCTCAATCCTCTCACCGGCGGGAAGATGCCCATCTTTGCCGCCAATTTCGTTCTGGCCGATTACGGCACCGGCTGCGTCATGGCCGTGCCGACGCACGATCAGCGCGACTTCGAATTTGCCAAAAAGTTCAATCTGCCGCTGATAGTCGTTATTTCGCCAAAAGACAGGACGCTTGATCCGGCGACGATGACCGAAGCTTACGTGGATGAAGGCGTTCTGGTGAATTCCGGACAGTTCAACGGTATGGAAAATACCAAGGTTCTGGAGGGTATTGCCGATTTTCTGGAAAAGGAAGGGAAGGGCAAGCGCACCATCCAGTACCGCCTGCGCGACTGGGGCATTTCCCGACAGCGCTACTGGGGCGCGCCCATTCCCATGATCAACTGTGATAAATGCGGCATCGTGCCGGTGGACGAAAAGGATCTGCCGGTTATCCTGCCCGAAAATGTTGTCTTTAGTCCGGAGGGAGGCTCGCCGCTGGCAGCCCTTTCCGAATTTGTCAATACGACCTGTCCCAAATGCAAAGGCCCGGCCGCCAGAGAGACGGACACGATGGACACGTTCGTGGAATCGTCGTGGTACTTTGATCGTTTCTGCTGCCCTGACTGCGACACCAAACCGGGACTGGAGCGCAAGAAGCTGGATTACTGGATGCCGGTGGATCAGTACATCGGCGGCATCGAGCATGCCATTCTGCATCTGCTCTACGCGCGTTTTTACACCAAAGTGCTGCGCGACTTTGGCGTGATCGGCGTGGATGAGCCTTTCACCAATCTGCTGACGCAGGGTATGGTCTGCAAGGAAACGATGAAGTGCAAAGAGCACGGTTATCTTTTCCCGGAACAGGCGGCGGACGGCAAGTGCCATCTCTGCGGCAAGGACGTTATTATTGGGAAGACCGAAAAAATGTCCAAATCGCTCAAGAACGTGATCGATCCCGATTTTCTGGTGAAAACCTACGGTGCGGATACCGCGCGCATCTTCTGCCTGTTCGCGGCGCCGCCGGAAAAGGATCTAGAGTGGAGCGAACAGGGCGTGGACGGCTCCTTCCGGTTTCTCAGCCGCCTGTGGCGCATTGTTGACGAATATCTCGAAGACATCAAGAAAGTCGAACCGCTGTCCGGCGCGGTGGAGCTGGAAGGCGATTTGAAAGCCCTGCGGCGCAAAACCCATCAGACGATCCGCAAAGTGACGGTGGATATCGAAGACCGTTTCCATTTCAACACGGCCATCAGCGCCGTCATGGAACTGGTGAATGCTATCTATCAGATCAAACGTCCCTCCGGCGACGATAAGATAGCGCTGGCTGCGGTGCGTGAGGCTCTGGAAGCGGCGATCGTTTTATTGACGCCGATTGTTCCTCACATCACCGAAGAACTCTGGCAGCGGCTCGGCCATAAAAATCTCGTTTCCGATATGGCTTGGCCGGAATTTGATCCGGCGATTGCCAGTGAAGAAGAGATGACGATTGTCGTGCAGATTAACGGGAAACTGCGCAGCCGAATGACCGTGCCGGTGGATGAGAGTGAAGAAACCATCAAGGCTAATGCGCTGGCGGATGAGAAGATCAAATCCATGACCGCGGGAACGCAGATCAAGAAAGTGATTTACGTGCCGAAGAAGCTGGTGAATATAGTAGTGACACTCTCTGAGAGCTAGCGGAGCGACGCTAGTCCCTGCCACCTAACGGTGGCGGGATAATTCGCTCTAAGATTTTCCGATCACTGTGTGTCGGAAAATCAAGGTTCATTAAAGAGTAAGTGGAACTACCCCAGGAACGAAGTGACGTGGGGTAGTGAGATGGATTGAAAAGGACATTCATGATGAAAAAACTTTTCAGCATTCTGGTAATTTGCATTTCCTGCTCCCTTTTATTCGGCTGCGGTTATTCTTTTGCTCCACGGGGCGAGAGCATCGATAATCATATCCAAAAAATTTACGTGGACGCATTTGAAAACAGAACCGATCAGGCGGGAATAGAAAATTACATCCGGACAGCGTTTATTAATCAGTTCATCCAGAGCAGCCGATTTAAAATAGCTTCAAACATTGAGGTCGCGGATGCGATCGTCAGGGGAAAAATTATTAATCTGCACACGTCGACGCTTTCACATCGTAAGAGTGATCTGGCGGCGGAAGAACGGGCGACCATGATACTGGATGTTGTTTTTGAAGATAGTACCAACGGCAAAACGATCTGGCGTTCCAAGGATCTGACGGACTCGGTTGACTATGCCTTAAACGAGGATATCAATTTGCTTTCCAATACCAAAAAACAGGCGCTGATAAAACTGTCTAACGATATGGCGGAGAAAGCCTTTAACCTGATGATGTCCGGATTTTAGTGAGACTCGCTGAAGACGAGCTGTGCGAAGTCTGAAGCGTTAGTCGAACTATCCCCGGAGCGAAGCGGAGCGGGATTTGAGACTCGCTGAAGACGAGCTGTGCGAAGTCTGAAGCGTTAGTCGAACTATCCCCGGAGCGAAGCGGAGCGGGATTTGAGACTCGCTGAAGACGAGCTGTGCGAAGTCTGAAGCGTTAGTCGAGCTATCCCCGAAGCGGATCGGGATATTGTTCAATTTATTATGACAAATATTATTTGCAAATTCGGCCGGTTCATCCTTCTGCCCTTCAGTAACGGCAAAGAAGTTATCCAGATTTTATCTTCCAATGCTCGATCGGCAAAGACCATCAAAAACCTTTCTTCTTATCTGAAAAAATTACCATATAAGTATCTAATGGTGATTGCTGACGAAAAAGAAATCAGCATGAATAGATTTGTTTTGCGCCACATGCTTCAGATTTTAGAAAATGACAAGGTTGGTATTGTTTATTCGGACTTTATGCTGCTAGAGGGCCAGAAGCTGATTCAACATCCATTAATAGATTATCAATCCGGCAGTATTCGTGACGATTTCAATTTCGGTCATGTTTTGATTTTGTCCTGTGCGGTCATAAAATCCATTCTGCAAAAATACGGTTCATTGCCGTCTGATGCAGCCCTGGCGTTGTACGACCTGCGACTGAAGGTCTCCACTGATTATGAAATAGTTCATGTACGGAAATCTTTGTACACCGTGGCTGAAAAAAAGAAAAAGAAGACACAAAAATCCGTCAAGAAGCCGGAGGCGCATTTTTCTTACGTCGCGAAAGAAAATTTTTTTCGTCAGAAAAAACTGGAAAAGATCGCGACCAATCATTTGCGGCGCATAGGTGCTTATCTTTCTTTGCGCACAAAGCGCGTGGACAAAGAAAGGAATGACCTGCAGTGGAAAGCCAGTATTATCATTCCCGTGCTCAACCGGAGAAAAACAATTGCCCATGCGCTAAACAGCGCTCTGGAGCAAAAAACCGATTTTCCGTTTAATGTGATTGTTGTGGATAATCACTCCACCGATGGAACGACAGACATATTACAGAAGTATGCGGCAAAATATCCTCACGTTCATCACATTATTCCGAAAAGGCGCGACCTGGGCATCGGCGGCTGCTGGAATGAAGCGATTGATTCCAGACACTGCGGACGATACGTTGTTCAGCTCGATTCTGATGACCTGTACAGTTCGCCGTATACGCTTCAAAAAATCGTCCACACCATGCGCCGGGGAAGATATGCGATGGTGGTCGGATCCTACACGCTTGTGAATGAACATCTGAAGAAAATTCCACCCGGACTGATTGACCACAGGGAATGGACGCAGGCCAATGGACACAATAATCTGCTGCGTGTCAACGGCGTGGGAGCGCCGCGCGCGTTTGACTTATCCGTACTCAGGCGTTTTGAGTTTCCCAATGTCAGTTATGGCGAGGATTACGCCGTGGCACTCAGAATATCCCGGGAATACAAAATCGGCAGAATTTACGAAAATCTGTACTGGTGCCGCCGCTGGCAGGATAACACGGATGCCGGTCTTTCCGTGGAGAAAAAGAACCGCAACGATTTTTATAAAGACAGGCTGCGCGCCACGGAAATTAACGCCAGAAAGCTTGTCCATTGTGAGAGATTCCGGGTGGACGACCACAGGATTTATGCTGAATACAACAGCAGCAAAAATTTATCACTGGTGAGTCTTTGCCAAAGCTTCTACGAGTCGCAGAAAATGAGTTGGCCGAAACTTGCCGATGTCTGCCGCGGTTTGGCTAATGTTCAATTACGAAAACTCTCCGATGGATCTAAAGTTTATCTGCAATACAATCCCGCACGGGCCCAAAATAGCAGCGCTCTCGTGGATGAGGCATCCATCAGGCAAAGACCTTGCTTTTTATGTCAGAACAATCTTCCACAGGAGCAAAAGGGAATTCTCTACAAGGATCAATATTTAATTCTTTGCAATCCGGCGCCGATTTTTGAGAATCACTTTACAGTGGTTTCACTAAAGCATGAGCCTCAGGCTATCACGTCGTCCATAGAAGGGCTTTTGAATGTCAGTGCCGACATGCCCGGTTATGCGATTTTTTACAATGGGCCGGCGTGCGGCGCATCCGCTCCCGATCATCTTCATTTTCAGGCAGTTCCCGCGAAAACCCTTCCTTTTTTGAGTGATGTTAAGGGACTGTTGCCTTTTGAAAATAAACCTTCAATAAAATACGGACGTTTGGAAGATTTCAACCGTTCTGTTATTTTGTTGGAATCGAAGAACGCAAATAAGTTGATGCAGCAATTTTTAAGCCTGTTGAAAACCGCGCGGAAAATAATGAAGACGGATGATGAACCGATGGTGAACATCATCAGTGATTATACCCGCAGGGGATGGCGTCTGACAGTTTTCCTGCGACGGAAGCATCGCCCGGATGCTTATTTCGCAAAAGGAGACCGGAAAATCTTTGTTTCTCCCGGATCTGTGGATATGGCCGGCGTTGTTATTACACCGCTGCTGGAAGATTACAGGCGTTTGGATTATAATACCATCCGTGAAATCTACAGGGAAGTCTCGCTGCCGGAAAGTATGACGCACACAATCTTGAAAGAATTATAAAAAGGAGGATGCCGATGTTTTTTACTGAAGAGGCCATTGTGGACAGCGCGATGAGTTTTTCCGAAGCGATAGAGGGCACAACGGCGCCCGATGAAATCATCCTGACCTTGTCGCTGGTGGATGTGCTTTATTATTCTTTTGACGGTAAAAAACATCAGGGGCAGATGCTTGTCCACCAAGAACTGGAAGACGATGTTTATGAGATATTCAATTTCATCGAAAAAATCTTTTTTCCTGTCGGCAAAGTTATTCCCATTGTCTCCTACCAGTGGAATGATCATCAATCCATGGCGGATAATAATTCGTCATCTTTTAACTTCCGGGTGATTGAAGGCACGGCAAAACTATCCATGCATTCACTGGGCAAAGCTGTGGATATCAATCCGGTGCAGAATCCGGTGATTTACGCCAACGGTGTCATTGCTCCGGATGGAGCGACGTACCTTCCCCAGGAACGCGGAACCTTGACGGCGGATCATGCGGTTGTTCAGGAATTCCTGAAGCGCGGCTGGCACTGGGGCGGTAATTTCGAGCAACCCAAGGATTATCATCATTTCGAAAAACTCTGATGATATCGATTTCATCAATTTAGAAGGTGAAGGAGATGGCGATGTCGCCGAAACACTGTTCATCTCTCTGGGTTTCAAATTCTTTTGTGCGATAGACGAGAGAGTAGGTGATTTTGACCTGGTGAATGATCAGTCCTATGCCGCCAATGAAATCGGCGACAAAAGGTTCTTTATCAACACGGTGGCTGTCCCGGAAGGTGTTTCCATCAAACAGAATGTTCCGGGCAACCGCTTTGCCGTCTGCGGCCAGAAAGACGTGCATGCCGATACGGTGAAACCTGCGAAAGAAACGCGGATCGGTGTCGTCCAGCGGCGAACTGCTGTCAGAGCCCGGTCTGATCAGATGGGTTCCAAAATCGTTGGGGATGTTCCATCCGAAACGTACTTCACCGCCCAGCTCCGCGCCGCTATAGGCGTTGCCTAAAGCCAGACCCAGATGCGGCAGGACATCGAAACCGAATCCCTGTGTCGTTCTGACTTGTACGGTTTTCCACTTGCGTTCTAAAAACAGATTCAGAATAGGTTCATCGTGAAGCTGGTTGTTCCATCCGCGGGGATAATCCGAATGGTTGAATTGATGGAGCCAGGTCTGACAGTCCTCGGCATAGGAATGACGTCCGACAAGGCCAACGCCCAATTCAAATGTGTCCATATGTTTCTGATTCCGGCTGTGCAGGCCTAATCCCAGATAGGTGATGCCGGCGTAGGGACGGTCGTCCTTGATAACATCCGTCCGTTGATGATCCTCCGGTGTGTAGATGTTTTGTCCCAGAGACATGGAAACGGTACGCTGATTTTCAGGATCGTTGAGGTAGGGCAGTCGCTCAATCAGCCGGTGCATCCAGGGTACAGTCACTAGATCCCGATATTTGGAAAGATCTTGAGAAATCCACGACAGCTTTGTTCCGTGCGTGTAATAACGATCTGTATTGCCGATGCCGATGGAATCATTTTCAATGTAAAGGGTCAGGGTGCTGGCGTCTCTTGCTCTTTGATCTTCGGCAAGACTGGTTGCCGGCAGCCATAAAAATAGGAAAACAAAAATAAGCGTTAGCCGTTGTTTTGTCTTGAACATTATTTATTCTTGCCGGTCCGCCCCCCCGCCCAGTGTTTTGTATAGTGTAATCAGATTGTTCGTCTGGGCGAAACGAAGCATGATCAGGCCCTGCTGAGCAATGCGCAGTGAACGCTGAGCATCCAGGACAGAAAGGTAGCTGTCCATTCCCTTTTCATAACGTAACTGAGCAAGACGATGAGCATCCTGCAGGGCCTCAACCAGTGATTGATGGGCCGCGACACGTTGACTGATCATGCTCTTCTCGGCCAGCGCGTCGGACACCTCCCTGAAAGCCGTCTGAATGGCTTTTTCGTACTGGGCGATGGAGATTTCTTTTTCAATTTTGGTTGCGTCGTAGGCAAACCACGTCCGGGCATCAAAAACAGGCATGACAACATTAGGAGCAAACGTCCATGTTTTAGAGCCGGACTTGAACAATCCGGACAGATCAGCGCTGGCTGTCCCGAAGGCGGTTGTCAGAGCAATTCGTGGAAGAAACGCAGCGCGGGCCACACCGATATTGGCGTTGGCTGCCTTGAGTCTGTGCTCTGCCGCAACGATATCGGGACGACGCAAGAGTATTTCCGAGGAAAGTCCCGCCGAAATATTTCGGGGAGCACTTACAGCGGTTAGATTCTGCGGCAGTAATTCCGGCCGTACAGGAGTACCCACTAAAAGATTCAAAGCGTTCTCATCATGAGCCAGTTGTTGCGTGTAACGCGCGACATCGCCCCGGGCCGTTTCTACCTGACTTTGAGCCCTCTTCAAATCCAGCTCGGAAATCATCCCGGCATCAAAGCGTTTCTTAATCAGGTTGTAGGTGTCCTGCTGGATTTCCAGTGTTTTCGAGACCAGTTGAAGAGATTCTTTATCCGCAGCCAGAGCCAGATAGGCCTGTGCCACCGCAGAGACCAGCATAAGATGTGCTCCACTCAAAGCCTGTTCGGTTGCCAGATATTCTTCCAGCGCCTGATCTTTGAGACTGCGGATACGGCCGAAGAAATCAATTTCCCAGGATGTGATGCCGAGATTGACGCTGTATTGTTCAGCGGTATAGGCGCTGCCGCTTGACGAAAGATCGCCCGGGACTCTTTCTTTGACCATACTTCCTGCCGCGTTCACGGAAGGCAGAAGCGAAACGCGTTCAATGCCATAAAGCGCGCGCGCCATTTCCACATTCATGGCCGCTATGCGCAAATCGCGATTATTTTTCAAAGCTGTTTTGATTATTTCTCTCAGATTTGCATCGGTGATAAAATCGCTCCATGATAATTGGGTTGCCAATGGCGTGGATTCATCGGTTGCATTTTCCATATGGATATAGGCAGGGCCTTTAGGCCATTGTGCCGGAACGGGGGTGTCCGGACGGGTGTATCGGGGCGCCATGGTGCATCCAACGGATAAAAGAATTATCATGACGGGCAAAATAAATATTTTTCTGTTCATATTATTTAACCTCTGATGAAGTTGCGTTGACGGTTGCCGTTGTTTTTGACTTATGTTTTCTACCGAACAGTTTTTCAACCAGCACGAAAAATAATGGCGCAAAAATGACAATCAGGATGGTGGCGCTGAACATGCCGCCCAGAACACTGGTGCCGATGGCGTTTTGCGCTCCCGCGCCGGCGCCTGTGGTCAGGGCCAGGGGCAGAACGCCAAAGCCAAAAGCCAAAGAGGTCATCATGATGGGACGAAAACGCAATCTTGCACCTTCCAGTGTGGCTTCGATAAGCCCCATGCCTCTTTCCATTCCCCCCTTGGCAAACTGAACGATCAAAATCGCATTTTTCGTTGTCAACCCGAGCGTGGTAAGCAGCCCTATCTGGAAATAAACATCATTGGCCATTCCTCTCATGCCGGAAGCGATAATACCGCCGATGACGCCCAGCGGGAGAACAATCAAAATCGATATGGGAATCGTCCAACTCTCATAAAGTGCCGCCAGACACAGGAAGATGACAAAAACCGAGAACGCATATAAAAGCGGTGCCTGTGAACTGGCAACCCGCTCCTGATACGAAAGTCCGGTCCAGTCATAGCCGATTCCCTGTGGTAATTTTGCGACAATTTCTTCCATGGCCTTCATGGCTTCACCGGAACTTCTTCCGCTGGCGGCTTCGCCCCAGATATTCAGCGAGGGAAAACCATTAAAACGTTCCAGTCGTGGTGACCCGGAGGTCCATCGTCCTGACGCAAAGGAAGCAAAGGGCACCATTTTCCCCTGCGTGTTGCGAACGTAGAGCTTTTCCAAGTCATTGGGCAGCATGCGGTAAGGAGCATCGGCCTGAACGAAAACGCGCTTCACAGAGCCGCTTCTGACAAAGTCGTTGACGTAAGCGCTGCCGAAAGCAGCTGAAATCGTCCGGTAAATGGATGATATGGGAACACCCAGCGCACCGGCTTTTTCCCAGTCCACATCAATTTTGTATTCGGAAACGTCCTCCATGCCATTGGGGCGGACAGATGCCATTCGGGGATCTTTTGATGCCATTCCTAAAAGCTGGAACTGGGCTTGAAGCAGCGCCTGATGTCCAAGTCCGCCACGATCCAAGAGCTCAAAGTCAATTCCCTTGGCCATGCCCAATTCCGCAACAGCGGGCGGCGGAAAAGCGAATACCATGGCTTCCCGGATACCCGAAAGAGCCATCATGGCTCGTCCGGCAATGGCTTTTACCTTGAGATCGGCACGATTCCTCAGTTTCCAGTCCTTTAACTTGATGAACACCATCCCGTTGTTCTGCGCCCGGCCGGAAAATCCCATACCGGTAAGGGTCATGCAGGATTCCACCGCTTCTTTTTCGTTTTCCTTGAAATAATGTTCAATTTTCTTGGTGACGGCTTTCGTTTGTTCCATCGTGGACCCTTTAGGCATGAGGACCTGAGCCAGCAGGATTCCCTGATCTTCATCAGGCAGATAGGCCGTAGGCATGCGTAAATATAAAAATCCCATGGCTACGACGATGACCATGAAAACAATCAGGTAGCGTTTTTGTCTGGTCAGGGAATGGCCGACCAGATCTACATATTTTTTTCTTAAACCGAAAAATCCACGGTCAAACCACAGAAAAAACGGACGAAAAAGGGGATGCGCGCCTTCCGCCGGTTCGTGTCCGGCTTTCACCGGTTTGAGCAGCGAGGCGCAAAGTACCGGTGTCAGGATCAACGCCACAACCACCGACAGCAGCATGGCGGAAATGATGGTTATAGAGAACTGGCGATAAATAACTCCTGTTGAACCCGGGAAAAATGCCATGGGACCGAACACGGCCGAGAGAACCAAGCCGATACCAATCAGAGCGCTGGTAATCTGCTCCATGGATTTGGCGGTGGCTTCCTTGGGCGGGATGCCTTCTTCGGACATGATTCTTTCCACGTTTTCCACGACAACAATCGCATCGTCCACCAGAAGGCCGATGGCTAACACCATGGCAAACATTGTGAGCATATTGATCGAGTAGCCGAAAAGTCCCAGGATTGCGAATGTTCCCAGAAGAACAACCGGCACGGCAATGGTCGGAATTAATGTTGCACGGATGTTGCCCAGGAAAAGCAGCATGACCAGAAAAACCAGAAGAATGGCTTCAAAAAGAGTTTTGACAACCTCACTGATGGCCACTCTAATAAACGGCGTTGTTTCATAAGGGTAGACGACTTTCAGTCCCTTCGGAAAGAATTTACTCAGCTCCTCCAGTTTGGCTTTGACGCTATCCGCCGTATCGAGGGCGTTGGCGCCCGCCGCCTGCCGGATAGCCAGACCGGTTGCAGGCTTACCATTGTATTCTGCCTGAATATCGTACACTTCGGTTCCCAGTTCTGTCCGGCCGATGTCGCGAATCCGGATAATGGAACCGTCAGGATTGATGCGAACTGGAATGGCGGCAAATTCTTCGGGTGTTTTGAGCATATTCTGAACAACAATGGAGGCGTTCAGGCGCTGTCCTCCTATTGCCGGTGCCCCGCCGAGCTGGCCGGCGGAAACTTCCACGTTGTAGGTTTTCAATGCCGCAATGACATCCTCAATCGTCAGGTGATAACCGGTCAGTTTGTCGGGATTAAGCCAGACGCGCATGGCGTAACCACTGCCGAAGACGGCGACTTCACCCACGCCCGGCACCCTGGCCAGAATTTTTTCCAGATTGGATTTTGCATAGTCCTGCAGATCGTTTCTATCCATGCTGCCGTCTTCCGAGATCAGTCCTACGATCAACAGGTAATTGCGTGTTGACTTGTTGACGGTGATGCCTCCGTTTCGCACGGTATCGGGAAGGCTCGTCATGGCGAGCTGCAATTTGTTCTGGACCTGAGACCAGGCAACATCCGGGTCGGTGCCCGCCTGGAAAGTCAGTTCGATGCGCGATGACCCTGCCGAATCGCTGGTGGCGGTCATATAAAGCAGGTTGTCAAAACCGGTCATTTTCTGTTCAATGATCTGTGTAACGCTGTTCTCAACAGTTTCCGCCGATGCGCCGGGGTAACTGGCGTCAATGGCGATGGTGGGCGGGGCGATCGGAGGATACTGAGAAACAGGCAGATTATAGATAGCCAACGCTCCCGCTGCCATGATGATGATGGCAATCACCCAGGCAAAAACAGGACGATCCAGGAAAAATTTCGATAACATCAGAGTCCTCCGTTATTTCGTTTTGGCGGTAGGGGCGGCATTCGCATTTCCCCCGCTGTTTTTCCCACTGCTTGCAAAAGGAACAACTTTTACGGGACTCCCCGGCTTGACTTTCGATATTCCTTCGACGATGACCTGATCACCTTGTTCGAGGCCGGAAGAAACCAGCCACTCATTACCGATGGCGCGATCAAGCGTAAGTTGTTTTTGTTGAACATTGCCGTCTTTATCGACTATCAATACCTGGGGATTTCCCTTGGGATCGCGGGAAACGGCCTGCTGCGGAACCAGGATGGCATTTTTATGAATGCCTTCCTGGATAATTGCCCGGACAAACATTCCCGGCATCAGGACGCCTTTGGGATTGGGAAACACCATGCGTAAAATAACCGATCCGGTGGTCGGATCGACTGTGACATCCTGGAACTGGAGCTTTCCTTTCAAGGGGTATTCCGAACCGTCATCCAAAAGGAGTTTCACCTGGCGCTGATTTTCACCATTTCTGGCCAGTTGTCCTTCCTGGAATTGGCGACGCAATTTCAGGATATCCGAAGTGGATTGGGTGACATCCACATACATGGGATCCATCTTTTGTATCGTTGCTAATGCCAGTGGCTGATAGGCTGTAACAAGAGCTCCTTCCGTTACATTCGACTTGCCGATACGGCCGGAAATGGGTGCTGTAATGCTTGTGTATTTCAGATTGATGCGCGCCGTTTGTACTTCTGCCTGAAGCTGTTTGAATGCCGCTTCCACATCATCATACTCCTGCTTGCTGACGGCTTTGTCGGCCAGTAATTCACGTAAACGATTGGTTTTAAGCTGAAGAGCTGTGAGATTGGCCTCGGCTCTGGCAAGAGCCGTCTGATACAGTGCGGGATCTATCTGGAAGAGGGTTTGTCCAGCCTTAACGTCAGAACCTTCCGTAAAGAATCGTTTCTGGACGATACCGCCAACCTGAGGGCGTACTTCGGCAACCTGATTGGCGGATGTCCTGCCGGACAATTCCGTTGTCGTGACGACAGGTTTCGTTTGTATGGTCACCACGGCTACTTCCGGCATGGGTGGCGGCCCGCCCGTTTTTTTCTCGCCGCAACCGCTTAGCATGAAACAAAAAGTTAGAAAGGCCGAAATAATCATTACTCCTGATTTGTTTTTGATTTTCATTAGGCACCTCTTTGATTCAATACAAAAAGTATTAAAGTTTTTTATTTATTCTTTCTTGCATCATTTTTTTCTTCATGCCCTGCCGCGGCTCAATGCCTGCCATCAGCGTTTTTAAATAATCGCGTATTTCCTGACGGACACGCCTGGTATCGTTTTCTTTTCCCATCCACCGGTCCAGCATGGCAGACTGAATGCTGAGCATCCACAGGCATTTGACCAGCACCTTGGTGTCGATAGCCTCCGAGAGCCGCCCCAGTCGCTGCTCCGCGGCCAGATAAACATCCAGTCCTTCAATGGCATATTGTGGACCCATATTCCGTTCTTTCACGATCTCCTGCAGACGGTCGCGTAACTTTTGATCGGCGAAAATAGAGTTGATAATCGGCGTTATTTCATAGTGCGCGTGATAGACGGAAAGTAAAACGCCCTCCAGATTTTTCAGGAGAGTGCTTTTGCCTACCTCCAGCGGCAGGTTCCGCATAATGTTTTTTGTTTCACGCACGCGTGTTTCCACCACTTCAAAGATGAGTTCAGCCTTGTCCTTGAAATGATGATAAATCAACCCCTCGGCGACTTTCGCTTCACGGGCGATTGAGCGAGTCGTCAGGCGCGCCAATCCATGCGTTTGCAACAGGCGTTCCGTTGCGTCGATAATATTCTGCCGATTGTCGTTCACCCGTCCACCTCTGTCATGATGCTTCTGCGGGGCATTAAAAAATCATAAACCACCCTGAGCAATTGCTCAAGAATGCTAATTAAACACTCAAAGCTTGTCAAGTTATTTTTTGGATTAGCTTTGTGCCGTGAGGATCAAAAATAAGTTGCTGAGATTCCGTCGGATTGCCTACCGGGCTTCAGGTCGGTTTTTATGCTTCACCCAGATCTGGTTTTTATTGAAACCCGATGTGTCGTAAAGTTGCCACCCGTCGTGATCGACGATTAGCGAGGCATTGATTTCGTAAGCGGCGTTGCTGGTCAGGAAGTGACGCGCGAAAATATTTTCATACAGAATTGCGGCATCCCTGTTGCCCTGATTTTCAAAAAGATAAATTTTGGCTTTGTATTTTCCATATGCAATATCAGCAGCTTGCGTTTGCCTGTTGATCTCACGTTCCAGTTTCGGCAGCGTAACAATCAGGGTAATCAATTCGTCTTTATCTTTACGGCCGAGATTGATGAAAAAGAAAGACTGGCCTTGATTCACCGGCGTTGTGTCACACGTTGCCCGGATATCACCGGAAAGAACGAATTCCAGCGGGGCATTCGATATGCCTAGCCGTCGAAAGTAATCCGTGAAATTTTCGGAAAAGAACAGGTCATCTGAAGATTTGCCTTCCAGTATTTTTATTTTCTGTGAATAGGCCTCTATCCGGTTATTGATGCGGCGGATAGCGTCCTCGTGGCTGAGTTTACCCGTGAAGTAAAGATAATCATAACTTTCCCTGTATCCCTTCAGGATGGCGCCGAAGTGACGGGTGACCGTCCAGAGTTTTGGTTTATCAAGCAGGAAAAGTCCGGTCGCGTGAAGGATGGTGTTCAGGGCTGTATATCGGGCGGAACTGACACGAATTTCTTCTGATGATTTTTCCATCTCTTCAATGATGGCATTGATTTGTGCCTTCGTCTGGCGGTTCAGGTTTATTTTTTGTTTGAGCAGCGGAATGTCTGCGCTGCTCAGAGAATGATAGGAATCAATAATCAGATCCTTATCACCGGCCATTTTATCGAAACCGTTTTGAGCCATTCCGTATGTTCTCGCGAAGATCATTTTATTTTCCGGTATTGCTCTGGTGGATAAAATAAATTCTACGTCACCGTAGAGAAGGGAACGCGTTTTGAGATAAACATGCTCCCGCGTCGCTTCAACAATAAACCGAAACGTTTTCAGATGATGCTTCCTTAATACGCCCATGACGTCCCCAGCTGTTTTGTTGTTCGGTATTTCCAGCGTGCCCAGAAATATCTTAGGAGTGCCGTCCCGTCCGGGGTCGTTGCGCTTGAGATATATCCATGCTTCTACGGTATGAAGTTTCATCTCGGATACGTAACCTTTTTCCGTAATACGGAGCGTTGCCGGCGATTCGGAGAGATTAAAATCAAGCAGTTCCACTGCTGTGTCGGGAACAAATTCCCCGTTGATCCTGATTCTGCCGTAATAGTGAATATCGCCGTTGGTAAGTTGAGGTTCCTGACGGGAATTTTTATTCAGGATCCGGTGTTGCGCCAGAATAACGGGATATTCTGTGAAACTCCATTTTTCATCAAAAATCATTTTATGAAAATAGCCGGTTTTGCCTTCTGCGTTTTTTCCGGCCACCCGCAATTCACGCGCCTTATTGCCGTGTCCATTTTGGAGAATGGTGATCATCGAGGATATGGCCGCCTGACCGTTCAGTTCAATATCCGGCTGCTTTTGCCAGTCCTCCGCGGGAAGTGACCATATCGTGAAATTGGAATTCCAGTCTTTTCCATCGTCATTGCGCTTTTCCCGATAATAGGAATATTTGAAAAACATGGGATCACTGCCGATCGTGTCAAAATCCACCAGACGGGTGTACATTTTACCCGCGGCATTGATGACAAAGAGGGTTGATGCGCTCACCGACATGCTCTCGGCAATGTATTTTCCCCTGTCGGGCAGGGTAATGGTGTGACTGAAGTCGGCCGGCAGTCCGGAATCGGTAAAGCAGATTTCACGTCCGTCTGCCGTGAGGACATAAAGCGTCGTGATCCCCATCGTTCCGAAATGATGCTGATTCCCATCAATGTCCTCGTGATACAGGACATCTTTATTCCGTCTGCCGATGGCCCAGGCCCGGGGATGGGTTGCCCGTCCCTGGAGGTGAAGCGGTTCCATCTTCGGCCAGCCCCATAAATGATTCCAGACTTTTCCCTTCCAACTGTGTCCTTTTTCGAGCCGCAGCCAGTAGAACCTTCCCGCGTCGGACAAGGCCACGAGTTCATCGGCATCCGCGTGAATCGCCAGGATGGATGAAGGGACGGGATAGTTTTTTATTTCTTTGTTGTGTGGCAGACCTGTTTTAAGGAAAGGTTTCCAGTCGCCTTGCTTGCCGGTGGTTTCGGTGTTGGGTTTGTGGAAAATACGTCCGTCTTTTAATGCAAAATAATAATACCGGTTAAAGGTTTGCGTTGACGTTTTTATCTTGACCATTTCCGGAGGATATTCCGCTTCTGCACTCTGGCCGGCTGTCGGCATACATAGCGTGATCGTCAGAAAAAAAAAGACAATAATATAATTTTTCATCATCATAAAAACTGGTCAATGTTTTATAATCTTTTAAAAGCTGCCCATGCTTTCTGCGATGATGATGCCGGTGAAATTTTTGTTTGATTTCAAATAAGAAACGACAGTTTTTTTGGAAATCACCACACCGCCTTCTTTTTTTGACGCATGAAGCAGACGCAGACTTTTTCCTTCCCGGACAGCAAATCCCACGTGAGCCACATCCAGCCCTTCCTGCTTGGTGGCAAAAGCAATGATATCACCATTTTTAATTTTTGCTGCTTGCTTGTTGACAGTGTCTTTATCAACGATATGTAAAACCCGCCGGGACAGATTTTTTTCAATCGCCATTATCCGGTCCGATTGTGTCTTGTTCTTCAGCGCGGGGTAGGATGCTTGATGGGCGGTCATGAAATGAATCTTTTTGCGGTGAGGCTTCCCGCCAAAATTTTTCGATAGATCCATGACAAATTTCTTTTTTTCATTATCATGGAGCCAGTCGGAAAAGTAATGCAGCCGGGAGGAATAACCATTGATTATTCCCTGACGGTAACGGATTGATTTGAGCTGTTTTCGGAATGCATGACTTGAAATCTTCCCTTGGTCAGCACAACGGGCAAGAGCCAGAACCGTTTCCACAAAAGTGGTGCAGTCAAAAGCCGATAAGTTTACCATCAGTCTTTCTCTGCCCGGTTGTTCGAGTATGCCCGTTTTATAAGGCTTATGCAGAAACAACCTGGCGATAGCCGCCACCAGATTTCCGTATGAAGAATCTTCGTGCTGGTTTACTTTCATAAACTAAAACTTTCCCTGCTCTGATTTTTAAATGATTATTCAGGACAAAGCAAATGTAAATTTTATTGTGAGACTCAAATTTCAAAAAAAGAATAACCTAAAGGTCACTATAGGTGAATTGAAATTTGTAAGTCGAACAATCCCGCAAAGCGGAGGGTGTAATACCCGTGATGAACCGTCACAAAATAATAATTGAATTTTTGGGGTGTGGATAAAAAGCGGCCGGTACGCATACCGGCCGCTTGAGATATTTTTATTTGATCGCGTTGACTTTTTTTGTCAGTCGGGAAATTTTGCGGGAGGCGTTTTTCTTGTGGATTAATCCTTTTGCTGCCGCCTTGGACAGCGCGGGAATAACAGCCTTTAATGCTTTGGCGGAATTATCCTTGTTTTTGCTTTCCACTTCGGTAATGACTGACTTAATCTTTGTTTTCAATGCCGATTTGGCGGCCACATTGCGCTGACGATTTTTTTTGTTCTGACGGTTGCGTTTTTCCGCCGATTTATGAGTTGCCAAAACTACCCTCCTGAAAAATAAATTTAATAGGGGCGTTACTTAGCCCAATTATTCAGGGCTGTCAAGCGCAAACTGGATAAAAGAAAATATCCGAATGAGGATGCCTGGAATAGGGTGAAACTCTTTAAACTCCCGGGAGGGTTCCTTGGAAATCAAAACGATCACTAATATTATCCAGTATTATTCATTACTTCCGTCCCACTCTTTTCTTTGGTTTTGCTTTTTGTTTCTTCTTTTGAGTGTTCTTGAGCGCGGCTTCAATAAATTTGCTGAAAAGCGGGTGCGGTTTTACCGGTCTCGATTTGAATTCCGGATGGAACTGACATCCAAGAAACCAAGGATGATCTTTGATTTCGACAATTTCCGCCAGTTTTCCATCGGGAGATATGCCTGTTATCCTTAATCCCCTGTCGTTGAGCGTCTTTTTATAATCGTTGTTAAATTCATAGCGGTGGCGGTGCCGTTCGGAGATTTTTTTCTGCCCGTAAGCGTCGAAAGCAAAAGATTCAGGCGTGATCACGCAGGGCCATGCGCCCAGTCTCATGGATGCGCCTTTTTCCATGACGTTGCGTTGCTCCGGCAACAGATCAATGACAGGGTAAGGCGTTTCCGGATCAAATTCGGAACTGTTGGCTTTGTTCAATCCGCAGACATTTCTGGCGTATTCTACCACGGCCATTTGCATGCCCAGACAGATTCCGAAAAAAGGCATCTTTTCCTCCCGTGCGTATCGTACGGCTTTAATCATGCCTTCGATGCCGCGAATCCCAAAGCCGCCGGGCACAAGAATCGCGTCAATGTCATCCAGACTCCTTTCCAGGCCTTCCTCCTCAATTTTTTCCGAATCAATAAATTTTAACTTGACGCGGCAGTTGTTGGCGATGCCGCCGTGAACCAGGGCCTCGTTGAGGCTTTTGTAAGAATCGGTCAGGTTCACATATTTACCGACGATGCCGATGGTGACGTCATTGGAAGGATTGTGAAATTTATCAACAACATTTTCCCACATGGTCAGTTTGGGTTGTCCGGTCCAGATATTGAGCAGATCGACAATTTTGGCATCCAGTCCTTCACGATGATAAATCAGTGGAACTTCATAAATGCAGCTGACATCCTTGGCTGTGAAAACAGAATTGACCTCCACATTGCAGAAAAGAGCGATTTTGGATTTGATGTCTTCGGAAAGGAAATTTTCCGTCCGGCACAGCAGAATATCCGGTTGAATACCGATTTCGCGCAGCGCCTTGACACTGTGCTGCGTCGGCTTGGTTTTAACCTCACCCGCGGTCTTGATCAGTGGCACCCAGGTTAAATGAATAAAAATGGCGTTTTCCCGTCCCACTTCATTGCGGAACTGGCGGATGGCTTCCAGAAAGGGAAGGCTTTCGATATCGCCGACTGTGCCGCCGATTTCCACGATGGCCACGTCAAAACCGGCCGCCGTCTCTCTGATGTAATCCTTGATTTCGTTGGTGATGTGCGGAATCACCTGCACCGTTTTGCCCAGATAATCCCCGCGCCGCTCTTTGGAAATGACGGAATAATAAACCTGTCCGGTGGTCAGATTGTTTCTCTTGCCCATGCAGGTGGAACAGAATCTTTCATAATGTCCCAGATCAAGATCGGTTTCCGCTCCATCATCCGTGACGAAGACTTCGCCATGCTGGAACGGGCTCATGGTTCCGGGATCGACATTGATGTAGGGATCCAGTTTCTGGTTGCTGACCTTGAGACCGCGGCATTCCAAAAGGGCGGAAATGGATGCTGCCGCCAGACCTTTTCCCAGTGAAGAAAGAACACCACCGGTGATGAAAATAAATTTTGTATTCTTCATTATTGTAAAATAAATCCTTTCAACACTTCAATCAAGACATGATTCATGTTCAGCCGATTTCGCTTTTGACGACGTCGGCAATTTGCCGGCAATATTTTTCTGTGATTGCATGAGAGGGCCCTTCCACCATGACCCGGCACATATTCTGGGTTCCGGAATACCGGACCAGAACGCGTCCCTCTTCTCCCAACTCTTTTTCTGCCTGTCGGATGGCTTCAACAATTTTCGGAATCTTGTCGATATCCGGTTTGCTTTTGACATCAATGTTAATCAGCTTTTGCGGGAAAACACTCATCAACAGTGCCAGTTCGGAAAGCGGCTTGCCCTCCTTAAGCATGGCGGCAATGACCTGCATGGCCGCGATGATGCCATCACCAGTCTTGTGGTGTTCCAGAAAAATCATGTGTCCCGCGTCTTCACCGCCGATGATGGCGTCCAGGCGCAGCATGTCGGCCAGAACGTAGCGATCCCCGATGCTGGAGGCATGATGTTTGAAACCATATTTTTTACAGGCGACTCTCAATCCCAGATTGCTCATGACGGTGCTGACAACAAAGTCATTCTTCAAACGGCCTTCCTTTTTCAGAATATAAGCGCAAATGATCAGCAGTTGATCACCGGTTAATTCGTTGCCCTTTTCGTCCACGGCAATCAGACGATCTCCGTCCCCGTCAAATGCCAATCCGATGGCCGCTCCCTTTTTGATGACGGCATTTCTCAGATCCCGGGTGTGTTGTGAACCACAATGATCGTTAATATTCAGACCATTCGGGGTGTTGTGAATGACGTCAAAGTCGGCGCCAAGTTCACCAAAAACTTCGGGAGCAATCCGGTAGGTGGCTCCGTTGGACGTATCCATGACGATTTTCATTCCTTCCATCGACAGATTGCGGGGAAAAGTATTCTTCAAAAAGTCGATATACCGGCCGTGAATGTCGTGAATGCGGGAAGCCTTGCCCATATCTTTCGCTTCCGGCAGCAGTTCATTGAGTTTATCCCCGAGAATCATGGCTTCGATTTTGTGCTCCTGCTCATCGGTCAACTTGAAGCCATCGGCATTGAAGATTTTCAAGCCGTTGTCCTGATAGGGATTGTGAGATGCGGAAATGACGATGCCGGCGTCGGCCCGCATGCTCTGAGTGATAAAAGCGATGCCGGGGGTTGGCAGGACGCCGACCAGATAAGGATCACCGCCCATGGAAGTAATGCCGGCTTCCAGAGAGCTCTCCAGCATATAGCCCGATAACCGCGTATCTTTTCCGATAACAATACGAGCCCGGTGACTGTTCCTTTTGAATAAATATGCTACGGTTTGACCGACTTTAAAAGCCGTTTCCGCGTTCATTGGATAGCGGTTGGCTTCTCCTCTGATCCCGTCGGTGCCGAATAACTTGCCCATGCGTAACGTCCGTCTTCATCAAATTATTTTGTTCCAAATAATTTTAAAGACGGTATCACGGTTGATATGCTTTCGCAATAATAATTCACAATTTCTTGAAGCCAGCGGACGCCTTTCGTGGATATTGACGGCGGGAGGTTTTGAATGGTTTCAATATACGATTTGCCATCTTTGTCACAAAAATGTTCAAAGGCCCGGACAAAGATTTCCTCTGTTTTATTCATTTTTGTATCGCCAATATTTTTGTTCAATAGCTCTTCAATTTTCCCGGTGTTTTCGAGGAACGCCTGTCTTTGTTTTATCTCTGTTGACTTGAGTTTTTGAGGTGATTGGTCGACAGCCTTTTGTGCCATTGTGCGGAGTCTTTTGAGACGTTCTTCCCGGGCGGAAGCGAGCAGATCAACGGCGCCGGCATAAACGAGGGCTCCGAATTCCCGGGCTTCAAAGAATGGTTTTCTGATGTTTTTATACCAGGCTTGCAGCGCATTGATATTGGCCAGGTAAAGAATATTATTTTCCAGAATGCGCCTCAGATTTGGATAGGCTGCCGGTTTGAAATTACGGATGCCCCGTATCTGCTGCATATCGAATATAAGTTGATGATCCTGCGGACAGTCTTTTCTTAAAATAGATCCCGCTGCCACGACATTGCCGTATCCCAGACGAATCGGCCCGACCATGCCCCCCTGTCCGCCCAGAAAAATCGGCGGCTGATTGAGCATCACGCCCCTTGGAACATCGCCAATCAGAGAAGGAGTGGCTTTGTCGCCGTCGGGTGTGAAGTTGAAGTGGATATAGGAACTGCCGACTTCGCTGTGATTCCGGCGGCTGGTTCCGCCGGCCATGAAGCAGTCGCAAAAATTAATCAGGCTGCCGAGCGTTACAAAAGGAAATAAAATGGTTTGTTTTAAACCGACGCTATGCGCGCCGCCGGCTTCTTCTTCCAGAAGACATCCTTCCCGGACATGAGCACCCATTCCCATGTTGGATTTTTCCAGAAAAACGGATTTGCTGAAATAACCGCCCTTGAGTTCAACATCCTGTGCCAGCCGGCAATCTTCCAGGGTTACCGGTGCTTCATAACCCAGTTTACAGCCGGATGATATCACTGTTTTACTGCCGTAGATTCTGCATCCGGGATAAATCTTAACATTTTTGCCGGAGATTTGATCGACATGGACATCGTCATGGATGTAAACCGTTTGAGGGAGGGGGATGTCCACACCTTTCTTAATCAATTTGCTCAGCTTTTGATTAATTTTGGGTTTCGAATCCATCCGGGCTCCTGTATTCAGGGGCGAAATATTTTTCGCCCCTGAACGGGAATTCATTACACAATACCAAAAGCCAGCATGGCATTGGCGACTTTGGTGAATCCGGCAATATTCGCACCGGCAACATAGTCACCTTTTCTACCATAAGATTCAGCTGTATCATAGCAGTTTTTGTGAATGCTCTTCATGATGATCTGCAGACGGTTGTCCACTTCTTCACGGGTCCACAGAAGTCTCAGGCTGTTCTGGCTCATTTCCAGACCGGACGTGGCGACACCGCCGGCGTTGGCCGCTTTGCCGGGACCATAAAGGATTTTCTTGTCTTGGAAAATCTTGATGGCTTCGGGCGTGGAAGGCATGTTGGCGCCTTCAGATACACAGATGCAGCCGTTTTTCACGAGTGCCGCGGCATTCTTGCCGTTGATTTCATTTTGTGTGGCGCAGGGCAGGGCGATATCCACTTTGATGCCCTCTTCGCGGATGACATCCCAGACATTCTTCCCTTCGAAACATTCCGCTTTGTATTTGTTGGCGTATTCGGAAATGCGACCGCGTTTGACGTTTTTCAGATCCAGGACATAGTTGCATTTCTTTTCGTCAATGCCGGCCTCATCAATAATACAGGCTGAAGAGTCACAAAGAGAAATGACTTTGCCGCCCAACTGATTTACTTTTTCGACCGCGTACTGGGCGACATTGCCGGCGCCGCTGATAGCGACAGTCTTGCCCTTGAAATCCAGTTTGCGGGTGGCCAGCATTTCGGCCGCAAAATAGGTACAGCCGTAACCGGTTGCTTCGGGGCGGATCAAGCTTCCGCCGTAAGACATGCCTTTGCCGGTGAGAACGCCGGTGTGCTCGTTACGGATTTTCTTGTAGTAGCCGTACATAAAGCCGATTTCGCGTCCGCCGACTCCGATGTCCCCCGCGGGTACGTCCACATCAGCGCCGATATGACGATACAATTCACGCATGAAAGCCTGGCAGAAACGCATGACTTCGCCGTCTGATTTTCCTTTGGGATCAAAATCGGAACCGCCCTTGGCGCCGCCCATCGGCAGGGTGGTCAGCGCGTTTTTGAAAATCTGCTCGAATCCCAGAAATTTGATGATGCTCAGGTTAACCGATGGATGAAAACGAATACCGCCTTTAAAGGGGCCGATGGCGTTGTTGAACTGAACACGGAATCCGCGATTAACCTGGACCTTGCCCTTGTCGTCAACCCAAGGAACTCTGAACTGCATGGCTCTCTCCGGTTCCACAATGCGTTCATAGATATTGGCCTTGACGAATTCCGGATGTTTTTTAACGGTGGGTTCCAACGTCTCCATAACTTCTTCAACAGCCTGATGAAACTCCGGCTGGTTGGGATCGGTTTGCTTGACCTTGGCGATGACATCACTGATTACTGACATAATTTTATCCTCCTTAAATAAATTGTTTATTATTTTTTTTCATGTAATCGACATACATGGTGTAATCCAGAAAATTCTATAAATGATCGATACTGCAAAGCGCTTCATATTCCATGACAGTGGACATGGCTTTGTTATCAATGTCAAAGCCTTCCTCACAGGCGGCGGCAACCGGATTGAGACCTCCGACGAGAATCAGGCCGACTTTGTTAATATCCACATCGGTCTGACAGATGGGATTGCCGACGGCGCCGATGGAAAGAGCGCCGTTGATTCCGGTTTTGGCAAAGTCGGCGATGATTTTTTCGACCAGGGGGCGACTTACTGCCGGTATTTCACGGAAATTAGCCAGAATTTTTCCTTCACCTTTTTTTACAACTTCTTGCACGGACGTCATTTTACCGCGAATAAAAATTTCCGATGGATCAAGCGAGGAGCCGGCATAGTTGATCAGTTCGACAAATCTCAATGGATTGCCGTTTTTAACCTGTAATATGCCGCCAAACTTGGAATCAATCGGAATACCGTGTTTTAAAAGCACGCCGTTAATCAAAATGCTGCAAACCGTGGCCAGCCCGATTTTCCCTTCCGGCACAATAACATCTCCCATCTTTTCCCCAGCGGAAGCAACGGCAACCATTTCTGAAACGGCTATTTTCTTCTTGAAAACAGGTTTCATGACAGCCAGGGCTTTGCTGAATTGTTTTTGCGGAAAAAAGGAAATGTTGACCGGCACCGTGCCGCGTCTTTTTTTAAGGTCAAACGTTGTTTGAAAAGCCAGGATGTCTATGCGGGAGATGGAAAGGCTGATTTTATCCCGGACGCGTGCATTGTTGATTTCATCCAATCCCAGACTTGTTATGATGCGACCGTCTCGGCGGCCGACCAGCCTGGTCAGCCCCTTTTCGTCCATCAGTTTCAGATGATAACGAACGGTTCTTTCGCTAAGCTGAACGCCGCGTTCCTTCATCTTGCGCGCGATGACCCGCGCACCCTGTGAATCTGAATTTTCATTCAGAATTTTGAGGATCAAAATAACTTTTCTTTCTATGTCTTCCGCGTTGAATAATTGTTTCATAAGGCAAACGGCAATTGTTTGCCGTATTTCCTACTGACAAAATACGGTATTGTCAATATAAAAATGTATCAATTTGAAAAAATCTGATTCAAAAATGTGTCATCCAAAACAGGAAAAAGTGTTTGGCGTATTGCCGGAGGTTGAATATTGTTTAATAATGTTCAAAAATGTGATCAAGCGGTTTTGCTCAGGCGGTCTTTCGGCAATAAAGCCTTTCCTGGGATTGTTTTACCCTTGCGAATATGATGCTTTACGGTTGACCGAATTGCGTTTTTATCTGACCGGCAATGAATTCCACCGGCTCGCTGAATAATTCCTCAAGCGTAAAGGATTCCAGATACTCATCGCGCCACGGCATGTTGAATTCATTGACGATATTTTTGATATCATGATAGCGGTAACCCAAGACCCTTGTTTTTTCACTGAGAGACAACGTTTCGTTGAAATGGATGTGCATGAGCAGCAGGTTGTTTACAAAATTGTTATCTCCCAATAAGGGGATGATGATAATGGGCATTCCGTCTGCTTTTCCTTTACCAACGTAAATATAACCCGAACTGACAATCATTCTTTTGGTACCCATCAGTGCCGTGGGTTGATCGGCACGCGATGTCATCTTTTCAGCGATGCCGCCTTTGGTGCGAATGACAATCATCGAATCTTCCGCCGGATTGCCTTGCTCATCGAGACCATAAATATTGTACACCGTATATCCGCGGACTTCTGCAACAGCCGGTTGGATCCGGTTGATGGTCATGACTTCGCGGTAGGTTAAATTCTTTGCCGAAAAACCCAGTGCATCCAGAAGGTCGTAAATAATGCCCAGGAGTTCTTTTTCTTTCCTGCTGGTGCCCACCGTTACCGTTTTGGCCTGATGCCTGATGGCATCTATGGGACGGGTCAGTTCATCAATCGCTGTGCCCAGCGTTATGTCGAGCAGATGAAAGGGATTGAACGTTTCCTCTTCTCCCTTGAAATCGAGACGAATTTCCTGCAGCGGCAGTTTACCGGCGGCGTATTTTAACAACAGCGGCAGACTGGCAATGGTTTTTCCTTCCAGAAATCCGAATGCACCGTTCATACGCCGGTTATTAAACAGCAGGAAGAATTCATTGATGATGCGGCGGAAGGTGATGTCGGCAATCATATCAAAGACAGACAGTTTTTTTTGTGCTCTATGCATCATTTCTGCTGCCAGTCGGCCCCGGAATTCCCGAAATATCTGTGCTTCTTCATCAATGGCTCGGGCGGCAAAGTAACCCCACAAATGACCGGCCATTGTGTTGAGGATGACCGGCAAGGGGGCAGGGGCTGTCGGGATGGGAATAACGGAATCGGCTATTTGATCAAAACTGTGATCTTCCTCATCGGCGAAGACCACAACAGCTGCTTTATGGGCTTTGAAAATAGCCACATCTTTGACGACGTCCTCCGCCACCGTCCGCGGATTACCGGACGCGCAAACCAGAATCAGAGGCTCGGCGGAAAGATCAATATGTTTCTTATTTTCCACGATATCAGAAGAAATGGTTTTATAGCAGAGTTCACTGAGCTTGATTCGTATTTCATCGGCTGCCGCCTTATTGGGACCGCTGCCCACAATCGCCCAGTAGCGTTTGTTGACGGTTTTTTGCGCCGAAGCGGCTATCATTTCACGACGCTCAAAGAGTTGTGCCATCCGTTGCGGCGCGGTTTCCAGATTGCGTAAGGCTTCTGCTATTTCTTTTTCGGTTCTGACGTTCAAGAGCCGGGCAAAATATAAAGCAAGAACCTGTCCCGCGATGATCTGAGCGTAAAAAGCTTTGGTGGAAGCGACCGACATCTCAATATCGCGTCCGTCGCTGGTATAGAAGACGCCGTGAGATTTGGTGGTGATATCCGACTGACGACGGTTGACAATGGAAATGATTTTTGCGCCACGGTCTTTCGCCATCGCCACGGCCCGGTTGGTATCCGTGGTCGTGCCCGACTGCGTGATGGGAATAACCAGGGTATCCGACAAATCATCTTTCAGCCCAAATCCGCTTAATTCCGAAGCGACACGGGCAAGAATATTGAGGCCGGAACCTGTCAGGTAATGTGATAAGGCATCGGCGACAGCCTGTCCCGCTACCGCTGCTGTTCCGTGACCGATAACCACAATATTTTTTATGGAACCGTTTTGAAAATGATCACGCACAAGAGCGGGAACGATGTCATGTCCCAGGTTAAATGTTACCTGTGGGGAAGATGGTCCGGATGTCACAATGCGGTATTTCCCGCGCAGTGTTCTTTTGATGGATAACGCGGATTCGGAAATTTCCTTGAGAAAATAATGCTGAAAATTACTGCGATCAATATCCCGGGTGGTGATTTCCGCCGTTTGCAGATTGTTGTCGCTCAGAGGGATGGGTGTGCCGTCATAAAAAAAGGCGGCAATGCCCTGGATGCCGGCGCCGCTATTCTGGTCCAGAATAAATATCTGTCCACTGGAGTTACCGTGGACGGCTTCGCCATTCATCTTGATGAAACGGGGCATCACCTCCACCAGACCATAAAGCTCGGACGAAAACATATACTGGTCTTCACTGATGCCGACATAGATAGCCTGGCCGCTTCCCTTGAGCGCGAGGAACATTTTGCCCGGTTCCAGATTACTGGTCATCACAATGGCATGGGAGCCTTCAAAATCATTCAGCGCCAGACGGAACGATTCCGTAAGATTCTCGCCTTGCTTCAGATATTTCTCAATTTGCAGAGGGATAATTTTGGTGTCGGTCGTAACCTCCGCGGCGATCAGTTCGTTCGTGGTTTCCAGTTCTTTGCGTAATGACGCGTAGTTGTCGATATCCCCATTGAGCACGACATTGATTTGCGCCTCCCTGTCGGGGTATCGCGAGTCGGTCGATGCGGCAGCGATTAGTGTGTAATTGTTGACCGGATGACAATTTGCTTCCGTAATGGCGCCGACAGAAGCCCAGCGGGTATGCGTCAAGGCTGTTTCACAACTCGAGGCTTCTGCTGCGAAACAATGCATGATGTCATCACGCATGATGGTATTTCTCAAGTCGGCGACATTCCGTCCCAGTTCGCCAACTATGGAAAAGGTCTTATGGGTGAAAGTGACGCAGATGTTTCCGGGATTATTTTTCGTTCCGCTGGAAATTGCAATGGATCGGTTCAATAGATCGCCTTTTTGCGTCCGCCGTTGATAATCGTCCGCCAGGCCTTTTTCCATAATCCTTTGCGTGACCTCCTGTAGAACGTTTTCCTTTTTTAAGACAAAGGTTAACTGGATGCCGGCAGAATCGCGTCCCCGGACCTCCAGACGATCCAGAGCATTTAACAGCAGATTAATTTTCCTGTATTTGCGGAAGGCCTCAGGATGGACCGCAGAATATTTCTTTTCTCCGGTCAGATGAAGAATCTTGGGAAAGTTGGCCAGAATATCTTTTTCCAGCATCCAGCAGATATCTTTCATGGCCAGCAGTCTGCTGTTAATCACTTCCAGGTCAGCGGATTTAATGACGGCGGCCTGCTCTTCCAGCAGTTTCTCTTCGCCTTCCAGAAAGGATTTCATTTCCTCGCAGGTTCTTTGCAGAGTGTCTGTTTTATCCGGTTGAAAAAAAAGATATTCCTGCGTTTCTTCCCGCTTGAGTCCGGCGATGGCCGACTCCATTTTTCTGAGGGTGTCGATTCCGTGAAAATAATTTTCTATGGTATTTTCGCCGGCAATCATGGACTCTAAACGGAAGTTTTTGATTCTTTCCCACTCGACAGCAAATGTCTTATCATATCGGTTGTCCGTATGCTTTGTTTGGAGGCGGCAGGTCATTAAACCGGCAAAACCGCAATTAAGCTGATGGGGAAGAAGTGGAAAGAAAATGATCGACGGTTCATGTACCGTATCCGGATGACGACCGATGAAAATCCGGCAATCCGTCATAAAAGAAAAAATTTTTTTTATAATAGTCAATACTTTTACGTGAATCATGATCTTTTCTGTTTCAGGATGGTTGTCCGGACATTAAACGGATTGTATCTGTGTATAACGTCTGCGCCGGGGATGCCTCTGGCATTTATTTATTATTTTTCTCGCAGGTAATACCCAATTTGGTTATTTTGTCGGTGAAGGTGTTGCGGTTCATGCCTAAAAAAATTGCGGCTGAACTTTTCACGCCGTTGGACCGGCGCAGGGCTATCTTAAACAAACCCTTTTCCACTATCGTCATGACTTCTTCATAGAGTCTGCTTTTGCGCCCGCCGGACGACGATAGAAGTGTCGCTATATCTTCCAGCTTTTTTTCTATGATTTCCTCAACCGCCGCGTAAGGGGTTGACTGAACGTTCATGATCACTTCCGTTTTTTGCTTCTTTTTCGAAGGCATTTTTTGCGATTGATCCTTTCCGGTAAAGATTCAATATAAAAACTCTAAAAAAATCGATTTAAAATTTAAACCGTCAACAATTTTAAAACGATAAACGCCGCAATAATGACAACACTGACCCAGCAGATGACAATTAAAGAACGCCGTTCAACGGGATTTTCCAGATAATTCCTGACTTCAACTTCAACTTTTTCAATGTCCAATTTATCCACAATAGAACGAATAAGTAAAGCGTGGTTTTCGAACATGTTGGAAAAGAAATGAAAACCCTTGGTGGTCGTTAACAGGAAATAGATTTTCCTGTTCAAGGTGACAATCGCCAGATGGGTCATGGTTGACCAGGCGACTTCTTTTTGACGAAAGAATTTTTTTATTTTTAAACCGTCTTTCGTTATGGTAATTTCTCGTTTTACCGCTTCAATGCCGACAATCAACGTTCCGGCAAAGGAGGCGGTCAGTAGAATTTTTTCCCAGGGCTGTCCTTTCCATAAGCTCAGCATTAACAAAACGCCGATCAGCGCGACCATGGTAAGGAAAGGACGAAGAAAAGCCCTTTTGATTTTAAAAGTACCCTGATCCATTTCTTGTTTTCCTGTTTAATGTCCCGAGAAAAAAATTTTCTGATGATTGTGTTAATGACTTCGCACAAATGTTCCGCTCTTGCCGCCGCTTTTTTCCAGAAGCATAATGTCACCAATCATTATATTTTTGTTGACCGCCTTACACATATCATAAATCGTCAAGGCAGCGACACTGACTGCAGTTAATGCTTCCATCTCCACACCGGTTTTGCCGGTTATGCGTGCTGTCGCTTCAATGACAATCAGCGATTGCTGATGATCAATATTGAAATGCACGTCAATTCCCGTTAAGGCCAGCGGATGACACAGCGGGATCAGTTCTCCTGTTTTTTTGGCCGCCATAATTCCCGCAATTTTAGCCGTCGTCAGAACATTTCCTTTGGTGATTTGGCCGTTTTCAATCAATTGAAGGGTACGGGCGTCCATTTTGACCACGCCCCGGGCTTTTGCTTCCCGGATGGTGTTTCCTTTTTTTGTGACATCGACCATTTGAATGTCACCCTGATGATTCACATGTGATAATTTTTTCATAACTTTATTTGTCGGAATTTTAAATTGAATTTCCTGATTGCGAGCCACCTTAACACAGGCCAATTCATGAGTCAAGAAGCACGGAATTTTTTATTTCATCGCGCAAGTAGTAAAAATGATGAATATTTTTAAATGAAATAGCTTGATATAAATATCCGTATTGGTTAATATCGCAAAAAATTTTTCTTAAAGAAAGCGCGATGTTCGTTAAAGTCAACAGCATGAGCGTCATTGGGATGGAGTCATATCCCGTATTTGTCGAAGTGGACACATCACAGGGATTGCCCCAATTCGCGACCGTCGGCCTGCCGGATGCTTCAGTGAAGGAAAGCCGCGATCGGATTAAGGCTGCCATCAAAAATTCCGGTTATCGGTTTCCGCGCAGCCGTGTCACCATCAATCTGGCGCCGGCCGACATAAAAAAAGAAGGGACCGGTTTTGATTTGCCCATAGCGGTGGGTATTCTGGCCGCCGAAGAATTAATCCAGGAAAAAAATCTTCTTGATTGTCTGTTTATCGGAGAACTTTCCCTGGACGGCAGCATCAAAGGCGTCACTGGGGTCCTATCGGCAGCCTTCAAGGCTAAGGAAATCGGTATCAAATTTGTTTTTGTACCCGCCGACAATGCGGCGGAAGCGGCGATGGTGGAAGGAATTCGCGTCATTCCCGCGCGGACGCTGCCGGATGTGGTTGAATTTCTGGAAGGCCGGAAGGACATTCAGCCCCTTTCTCTGGACATCCAGAAAATTTTTCAAAAAACAAATCAGTACGATCTGGACTTCAGCGAAATAAAAGGGCAGAAGCAGGCCAAGCGAGCACTGGAAATAGCCGCCGCTGGCGCGCACAATTTACTGATGATCGGGCCTCCCGGTTCCGGAAAAAGCATGCTGGCAAAACGATTGCCGACGATTCTGCCGGATCTTTCCTTTGATGAAGCGATTGAGGTAACAAAAGTTTTTTCGATCGCCGGCTTTCTCAATAAAGATGAAACTTTAATGGCGGTGCGGCCTTTCCGGTCACCGCATCATACCATATCTGATGCCGGTCTGGTCGGTGGAGGTCAGACACCGCGTCCTGGAGAAATCAGCCTTGCGCACCTCGGAGTCCTTTTTCTCGACGAACTGCCCGAGTTCAAAAAAAATGTGCTGGAAGCTTTACGCCAGCCGCTGGAAGACGGGACGATAACGATTACGCGTTCATCGGTAACGGCTTCCTTCCCCGCGAAATTCATGCTGGTAGCGGCGATGAATCCCTGTCCCTGCGGCTATTTCGGTGATCGTGCCCACGCCTGCCGCTGTACGCCGCAGCAGATCCGTCAGTATCAGTCCAAGATATCCGGTCCGCTGCTGGACAGGATCGATTTGCATATCGAAGTGCCTTCGGTTAAATACCGTGCTCTGTCCGATAAAGAACAGGGCGAGCCTTCCGCGGCCGTTAAGGAACGCGTCAACAAAGCGCGCGATTTGCAGAAGAAACGTTTTAATTCCAGCGGCGTAATATGTAACGCCCGAATGACGGAAAAACAGATTCGTGAATTCTGCCGGATCGATGAGGAGTCACACAAGCTGATTGAAATGGCCATTGAAAAACTGGGATTAAGCGCCCGGGCAGTCAACCGGATACTAAAAGTTTCCCGCACGATTGCCGATCTGGAAAACAATGAGCATATCAGGACGTCTCACGTTGCCGAAGCGATTCAATATCGAAGTCTTGATAGAGGATTAATTTAGTGCTATGTCAGAAAAAATTTTTTATGCCAGACCGACTTCCGAAAAAAAATTTTAAAGAGGCAGCAGCCTGGAGAAAGAGGCATCTATGGAAATTAAAATAAAAAAAGCACCGCTGAAAAACAGAAAAGCCAAACCAACCGACGAATCAAAACTGGGTTTCGGTAAAATATTCACCGACCATATGTTCACCATGAAATACAAAGAGGGAAAAGGATGGCATAACGCCGTCATCGAGCCCTATCATCCCTTGCAGCTTGATCCAACGGCCATGTGTCTTCATTACGGTCAGGAAATTTTTGAAGGACTCAAAGCTTATCGGGGGCAGGACGGTTCCATTTATCTTTTCCGCCCGATGGAAAATATCAAAAGGATGAATTTGTCCGCCGAAAGACTTTGTATGGCTCATATTGATGAAGATCTCTTTATGGAAGGCATGAAAAAACTGGTTCTTCTGGAAAAAGACTGGATTCCGCATGGTGCGGGAACTTCGATGTATATCCGTCCGACCATGATTGCGACCGAGGCGGCGCTGGGCGTTCATCCGGCCAATGAATATTTATTTTTTATCGTGGTCGGGCCGGTGGGCGCCTATTATCCCCAGGGATTTTCCCCGACCAAGATGTATGTTTCCGAGGAATATGTTCGTGCGGTGCGTGGAGGCATCGGTAATGTCAAAGCCGCCGGTAATTATGCCGCCAGTCTTTATGCCAGCCGAATCGCCACCAATATGGGATACACGCAGGTTCTCTGGCTCGATGCCGCCGAAAAGAAATATGTGGAAGAAGTCGGCACCAGCAATATCTTTTTTGTTATCGGTAAGGAGTTAATCACCCCTCCTCTGGCAGGTTCGATTTTGCCGGGTGTGACGCGCAACTCGGTGATTACTTTGGCCCGCCATCTGGGTATAAAAGTTTTGGAAAGACCGATATCGATTGCAGAGGTCATCAAAACCTCAAAAAACGGTTCATTAAAAGAAGCTTTCGCTTCCGGAACGGCTGCCGTCATTTCACCGGTCGGGCACATTAACTTCCGCGACAAGGAGTATGCCATTAACGGTGGAAAAGCCGGAGCGCTTGCTGAAAAATTATATAATGAGATACTGAAAATTCAATATGGAACGGCGGAAGATCCTTTTGGCTGGCGGATGAAAATAGCGGATGGAAAAAAGAAATCCAAGAGTTGAAATTCTTGTTTTCCTGATGAAAACAACAGCCGGGATTTGTATTCCACAAGACTGTGGAAATGGTTGTTGATAACTTTGTTGATAAGCGCTGTAAGTGCGTAATTGTTGCGATTTTACACCAGATTGCCCAAGGTTTGTGCAATTTAAAAAATCAATATAATCAATAACTTATCAATATAACCTTTGTTCGTGGCCACCTAAGCGCCGTTTTTACTGGAAGATATAAACTTTAATGAAAAAAGCATACCAAGGACCACCAATTTTTTTATAAAAAATGACACCATTTTTTTTTAAAATATATAAGCTATTTACGACAAGGTGGATTGGTCTTGCCCTTGTTTTATCGATGATCGCTGTACCGGCGAGTGGTTTTTCTCAAGAACTTCCAGCGATTGAAAAAGTCGTGCAGAAGATTCAAAGCTCTTATGAGAAAACAAAAGACCTGAAAGCGGACTTTGTTCAGGAGATTACGATCAAGTCAATCAAGAATACGGAAAGGGAAGAGGGCAAAGTTTTCTTTAAGAATCCCCGAAATATGCTTTGGGACTATACCAGACCAGAAGGAAAGAAACTGGTGATCAATCGCCAGACTTCCTGGCTCTATCTTGCACAGCAAAAGGCAGTCTACAGGCAAAAGTCTGAAAGTATTTTTCAATCCAGATTACTCATTAACTTTTTTGCCGGGTCGGGAAAATTAAAAGATGATTTTATTATCAAGTATGCCGAACCGAATGCTGTAGATAAAAACGGAAATTATTTACTGGTTTTGGTTCCCAGGGAAAAAGCGTCAGCCTTCAGTTCGGTGAAGCTGACGATTGATAAAAATAAATATTATATTTCAGCTCTAAGTTTTGATGATGCTTTGGGGAATTCCACATCTTTGAAATTTTCTAATGTTTCCATCAATAAAGGTATTCAAGAAAGGTTTTTCAGATTTCAACCTCCTGCCGGTGTGAAAATTTTTGATGTTCCCTAATTGTTCCAATACTTAAATTGATTGATAATTGATAAGAACTTCCTTTTCGTAGTGGGCAGTATAGGAACCGTTCACTTGTGTGTCAAGAATATTTTGCCACCAGATATGGGGTTCGTGGATAATAGGCGGATAATAGAGTCAGCGCCCTTTTATTTTGAAACACGCGCTGGCGGTAATTGCCGCGCTGTGTGATATGATGCGGATAATCCATGGTTGTATTCTGACTGTTCTGAGCATGGCGCTTATTAACACTAAAAAAAAATCAAAAGTCAAGATTTAAGGAGGCGCTGTCCCTGTTTGTTGTGTGGCAGGAAAGTATCGGACCGGACTGGCGTCCATGTTTCTTCTCGCCGCCCTCGGGGGTGATTTCGATCTGATTTTTGCTGACCATATTGCCAGCAGCAAGTACAATTCCTGGCTGGTGGAAAGAATAATCAACCGATTGAATAAAGAAGGTCAGAACGGAGAAATCATCAGGCCGCTGATGGAGGTCAAAAAAGAATATCTTGATGCCGCTCTCATGGAAATTTCGGAGAATCACGGAAATCTGAATTCTTTTGTTACGGACACCCTGAAGGCGGATACCGATATACTCCGGGAAAGATTTTTGCAAAGGGCTGATAGTCCTTAAATCGTCCAATTTGCCGGAAGAAGAACACCGGCCGCCACAAAGTGGGTGCCCACGTCATCCTGCTTTATTGGACCCTGTCCTTCATTTTATCATTTTCCAATTTTCGTCCATTTATGTTGTTGAACGGCCTAACTCACTCGTATTTTTTCTAATTTTTTCCATGAAGCGATGTCGTCCAAATAATATAAATTACAAACACAAACCTTAAAATTATTTTTTCCAAAACCCCGTTTTATGCACCCCAAAAGGAGGACTTTATGCGTGATTTTTTGACTTGGGTAAAAATCCTGCTGCTTTTGCTGTTCCTAACCGGAATGTGTTTCGTTTCCGGATGCGACGATGACGACCATGAGAACAAAAACACCAGTGTTTCCCTCGTGGACAAAGCCAATAAGGAGATCAAAAAAACCAATCCCGATGCTTTCATTGTCTGGGCTGTCGGAAGGAAAACAGACGGGCAACCTATGTCATCTCCAGAACAAGACGATTTCTGGAATTTCATCGCTGTGACGCTGCCTGAAGATAAAACTCTGGCCGAGACAGGAACGGGGGCTTACTGGTGGATGGAATACGATGGCAAAACCTTTACTGTCAAAGAAGTTGATGCGCCTTTTGGGATGGTCTATGTCGATGTAGGCGTTGTGAATATGTCAGTTGCCAGGGCCTATCGGTTGGCCTCCGAAGCAGGCTATGACGGGGCTTTCAGCGCATGGGAACTGTTTCAGCCGTTGAATCCTTCTGGTATCGATGATCCCGTGTAAGTGTTCTCTTTGATGGACGGTAGCTTTGTTTTGGTCAATACTGTGACCGGCGAAGTGTCCCGGGAACGGCAGATCATCGGTCAAAGCAGGGACACTTGGAACTGCCTGGACAGTTGTAGGGAACGATATGGCAACTGTCTTGACAATTGCAGGGAGGATTGGCCTGGCGAACCCTGGTGCTATGAACACTGCGATGAATCCCGTGTAGAATGTGACGATGGTTGTTGGTGGTGATTCTGTCAGAAAACCTTGAAGAAATAGGGCGCTGTCCCCTTTTTTCCCTTATTTCCAGGGAAATGCTCTTCCTGACGCGTCAGGCTGTCAAGACAGCGTTGGCACAGCGGTCGGAAACCTCTTTGCCTTCGGAATCAAAAAAAAACTGGTTGATTATCGTACAACTCTACCGTCCGCAGCACTTCTTGTACTTGAGGCCGCTACCGCACGGGCACGGGTCGTTGCGGCCAACGGATCCCGCGAGCACGATGCGTGCCCTGCGCGCCCTTTCCGCCTCCTGCTGATTGCTCCGCGATGCGGCAATTTTTTTAAGCTCAGCGCCAGCGTGCTCGAAAAAAATTTTATACGCAGCGCAGAAATGGCTTACACCGTGGTCGCGGGGATCCCGCACGCGATCCTTGGGACAGCCACCTCGACACAGCGCGAGCCAGGGGCAGGATTTACAGAGCGCAGTGAGCGCGGCTTTGCGAGCTCCGAACTCCCGCTGATGCGCTGATTCGAACATCGCGGCCAGCTTTCTTTCCATGACGTTGCCGAGTTTCCATTCCGGCTCCACGAAAAAGTCGCACGCGTACACGTCACCGTTGTGCTCGACCGCCAGATAGGTCCCGCATGTTTCGCACAGCGTACAATCCGGCGGGTGCAGGCCGGCGCAGGCGAACAGGAGCGACTCGAAGAAGCGGATTGAAGTTGCTGGTTCTCCGTTTCTAAAATCGGCGCGCCAACGGTCGAACAAGCGGCAGAGGAATGTACCATAAGCTTCGGCGTTCACAGAGAAGGGTGCGGCGCGTCCCGGATCCGATGGGTCGGTTTCCACGCAGGGGATAAACTGCATAAAGTCAAGCCCGAGTTTCCGATGGTGATCATATATCTCGTCCGGGAAGCGCACGGAATGGTCGTTCACTACCGTCAGGGCGTTGACCGGGACTCCCTCATTCAGGAGCATGTGCGCGGCCGCGGCGACCCGCGCGTGAGTCCCGCCTCCGCCGCGCAGTACGCGGTAATGGTCATGAACCTCTTCCGGTCCGTCAATCGATAGCCCCACCAGGAAATTATATTTCTTCAGGAATTTAGCCCACGCCCGGTCGATCAGGAGGCCGTTCGTCTGGAGTCCGTTGCCGATCGTTTTGCCTGCGCCGTGCTTCTCTTCGAGTGCTACAGCCTTTTCGAAAAAAAGAAGCCCCATCAGCGTCGGTTCCCCCCCCTGCCAGCCGATGGTGAATTCACCGGCAGGCGCGGACAGGAAGTCGCGCATGATCCATTCCAGCACATCGTTGGTCATGTGGTGCGTGCCCCCGGGATAGAGGGATGACTTGCCCGAGTAAAAGCAGTAGCCGCAAGCCATAGAGCAGTCTGGACCCGCGGGCTTAACTAATATGGAAGTGAGAAGTGGTCGATACATGGGCTGCTATTTTACCCACATGTGCTGGTTTATGGTCCGGTCCGCGCACAAGTTTGTTGCGTCAATCATACCTCGACCCTGACGTAAATGTCGCTGCTCGTGAATAAGAACTTCGTGCCGCCGTAAAATGCCCAAAGCCCGGTCTGACGGTCCCGTCCAGAACCGGCTTGGTATCGGCAAGAATGAATTCGGTTTCTGTTTTGTTCATATGTCAAGATGTGCTGAAAGAATAATTGCCTTATTTAAATATCAGTTTATACAATTCACTGTACGCAAAAAATGCTGTTTGACCCGCATCATAAATAAAGAAGAAATATATTGCCGCCATGGAGACAATCAAGACGACTAGGGGAGCGGCAGTGACGACGTTCCCGTCGTAGAGATTACGTTTTTTATAATATTTCCTGCCCAGCATTTCGCTCAAGGCCATGAGTCCGGCCTGCCCCACGAACATTCCCAGTACCGGATAGGTACACAGACAGTAAAAGAATGATTCTCCAAGAGTAAAAAACTCGCTGACACGGATGATTTCTTTGATGGCGTAGGCCAGTGGGGTAATGTAAGAACCGGCAATCCGTTCTGCCAGGCCCGCGCCCCTCATGAGCATGGCCCGATACACAAAAAAACCATTAAACGCCAGGTAGAAAAAAAGGGCAACATGAACGGTATTCATAGCGAATTTGTATATTCCACGATTTGCAATCCAGCCCAGGTTTTCACTGATCCAGTGAAGTGCCAGCCAGCCGAGAAGGGCTGTTCCTGCGGGCACGATGAATCGCTTCAGAAACGAAGCCTTTTCGATTTGCCGATACTTATTTTCCATCGCCGGTACCTCCACGATATTGGGCAAGCAGACGTTTCATTTCAGGGAGCATTCTTTTGCCTTCCGGAGTATCGATGAGATTGTTCCGGTAACCGGGGTCTTTATTCACGTCAAAGATTCCGGCCTTCCGGCGTCCCTGGTATGTCATGTAGATGTGGCTTTCGGTACGAACGCCGTACTGCTCCGGCACATTATAGGGGAAATCCTTGAAGTATTCGTAGAGGAATGATTCCCGAACCTTTTCCATCCGGTTTTCCAGAACCGGTTTCAGTGAAATCCCGTCACAGTCTTTTTTCGGCGCGGCTCCGGCAAGATCGAGGAGGGTGGGGGCCAGGTCGATATTCAGGGCCATGCCTTCGGACCGCCTCCCGGGTTTCACCGTTCCCCGGGGATAACGGACCACGAACGGTATGCGTATATTCACCTCCGAGGCGTCCCGCTTGCCCACATCCATGTTCTCGCCCCAGGAATATCCGTTGTCGCTGGCCAGCACCACTGCAGTATTACGCGCTATACCCAGTTTATCCAGTTCATCCAGAAGCCGCGCTAGCTCGCGGTCGAAGGCTGTCAGACTCTCGCAATACCTGCGATAATTATGCTCGGTAGTGAAAAAGGGCGGTGCTCCTTCGATGGCTTTGCCGCTCAACAGGCTTATAAAAGAAAAAGTTTCCTTCGGAAGAAAAGAGAGGTCTTCATTTTTATAGATGCCCTTCAGATCCTTCGGGGGTCTCCACGGCGAATGCACCGCCTTGTGTGAGAGATACAGGCAGAAGGGTTTCTCGCTTTTCTCTTTGATGAACTGAATAGCATAGTCCGTCAGATCAGTTGTTATATATTTGCCGGGCCGTTCCGTTTTCACGCCATCAATGATGAGCGGGCAGTTGTAATAATAGCCCTGACCGCCGCTTGCGTCAAAGGTGATGAACCGATCAACGCTGTTGATTTTCGGAATCTTTCCAGGCATGTGCCATTTACCGATGAAGGCATTCCTGTACCCTGCCTGTTTAAGATTATCAAAGAATGTCCGGTTCCTCTCATCGTTCCAAGCGCTTAGATTGTCTTTCATGCCGTGGTTGTGAGCATATTGTCCGGTGAGAAAGCTGGCCCGGGAAGGGCTGCACAGCGACGTTGTGCAGAAGGCGTTGGTGAAATGCACACCCTCCCTGGCGAGTCTGTCCATACCCGGTGTTCTCAAAAACGGATGGCCCATGCACCCCAAATGATCCCATCGCTGGTCATCGGTGAGAATGAATATAAGGTTCGGCCGTTCCTCCCTGGCAAACAGGTTTTTCGGTACAAGTCCCGCCACGGTGGCCCCGACAGCCAGCTTTCCTGTTATGGAAAGAAGCTCCCTTCGCGTCATGTTTTTCATTCCAAAGCCTCCATGCTGTTATTTGCTTAAATGTCTATAGAAAGAAAAAGCTGTTGTCGTTCACCATAATAATCATGAACTTTTTTGCTGTCTTTTTACCGGTTATCCCGAATTCCCGTGAACCATTCAGTTGAATTGAATTGATAAGAACTTCCTTTTAGAAATGAGTATAGAAAGCGTGGTCTTGTGTGTCAAGAAGATTTCGGGCACCAGAGAACAATGGGGTCACGCAATGGGGTCAAAACGCAATGGGGTCAGGTCTTGAAACAAACAATGGGGTCAGGTCTTGACGGCCTGTTGCCCAAAGCACTTTTTTACAACATCCTTTCTACAAAGCATTGATATCTGCGTTCTGAAAACAAAGTGTCTTTAAAAAATCTGACAACAACATTACGTATATTCAAAAACGATAAATA